>Ga0136640_10000291_pt1 | contig 18695 bp, 16 predicted proteins | sample AntDrymUQ8642106_2_FD_105498 | JGI IMG/M metagenome (GOLD analysis project Ga0136640, IMG submission 105498) | Polar desert sand microbial communities from Dry Valleys, Antarctica - metaG UQ864 (21.06) | ecosystem: Environmental > Terrestrial > Soil > Desert | place: Antarctica: Dry Valley...
ACGGGAGCCGGTGTGGGCCAGCTGGTCGGGCGGCTGGGCCGGTTGGTGGCCGGGGCGCGCACGACGGACCCGACCCGGGATGGCATCGTCGTCCACCGACCCGAACCGGCGGGCATCACCGTCGTGCGCGACGACGACGGCGCCCTGAGGGTGGTGGGCCGAGCGGCGGAGCGGGCCGTCGCTCTGTCCGACGTCACCCGTCCTGACGCCGTGGCCTACGTGCGCGGTCGGCTCGATCGCCTCGGCGTGCCCCGGGCCCTGGTCCGAGCCGGGGCGCGCGACGGCGACGAGGTGCGCATCGGCGGCTTCTCGTTCGACTACCGCCCCGACGACGCGCCAGGCTGACCTCCATGTCCAAGGCGGCAGGACGTCCGGTGTCGCCCTCCGCACTCAGCCCCCCCGCGCTGGGCCGGACCGTGGTGGTCAAGATCGGTTCTTCGTCGCTCACCGACGAACGGGGTGCGATCGACGAGGGGGCCGTGGCCCGGGTCTGCGCCGAGATCGCGGCGACGCGTGCCACGGGACGTCCGGTCGTCGCCGTCACCTCGGGGGCGATCGCAGCGGGGCTGCCCGTGCTCGGCCTGTCCGACCGACGACCCACCGACCCGGTCACCCTGCAAGCCGTGTCCGCCGTCGGGCAGGGCCGCCTGATGATGGTGTGGGACCGGCACCTGGCCAGCCACGGGCTCGTCGGCGGGCAGGTCCTCCTGGCCCCCCTCGACTTCGCGGTCCGCGACCAGTACCTGCACGCCCGAGCCACGCTCGGTCGGCTCCTCGACCTCGGGGTGGTGCCGGTCGTCAACGAGAACGATGCCGTCGCCGACGACGAGATCCGCTTCGGCGACAACGACCGCATCGCCGCCCTCGTGGCACACCTCGTAGGCGCCGACCTGCTGGTGCTGCTCACCGACATCGCCGGGCTGCTCACCGCCGATCCCCGGTTGGACGCCTCAGCGTCGTTGATCGAGGAGATCGTCGAGGTCGACCACGACATGGAGGCCCTCGCCGGGGGAGCGGGCACCGCGAGGGGAAGCGGGGGCATGGCCACCAAGCTGGCCGCGGCCAAGATCGCAGCCTGGTCGGGCGTGCGCACGGTGATCGCCGCGGCCGACCGTCAGGGGGTCGTGGCCGATGCTGTGGCAGGTGCACCCGGGGTCGGCACGGTGGTGCGGCCCCGAGACCGGATCCTGCCCGCCCGCAAGCTCTGGATCGCGTTCGCAGTCGGGTCCTCCGGGACCGTCGTGGTCGATGCCGGTGCCCGCCGTGCCCTCGAGGCCGACGGGCGATCGCTGCTCGCCGCGGGGGTCGTCGGGTCCGAGGGTCGCTTCATCCCCGGCGACGCAGTCGAGGTCGCCGACGACGTCGGCTCCGTCTTCGCCAAGGGCATCGTCACGGTGGGCGCACCCACGCTTCGCAAGGTAGCCGGCGTCCGCATCTCGGACCTGCCCGAGGGCACCCCCCCCGAGGTGATCCACCGCGACGACCTCGTCGTCCTCCCCCGCTAGAGCAGGGCCACGCTCAGATCCGTTGCGACATAGAACGGGAGGGCGTATCCAGGCCCCCTCGCCCGGGCTGGTGTGGTCAGGTGGTGCCGGGCTGGGGTTCGCTGGCGGGGGTCGGGGCCGCCGCCGGCTCGCTCGCCGGGCTGGTCGCCTCGGCGGAGGTCGGCGCGGCAGCCTCCTCGGACCCGAGGCCGAGCTCGGCCTTCAGCTGAGCCAGACGGGCCTGGGCCTGGGTGTTCTGGGCCGCCTGCTCGATCTCGAGCATGTGGCCCTGGACCGATTGGCCCTGCAGCTCCGACATGCCCATGGCCTTGGCATGGCGGGCCTCGATCTTGTCCCGCACCTCGTTGAGGGTCGGCACATCGTCGCCGACGGTGGCCGACAGCGAAGCCATGGCCGTGTTCATCTGCTCCTGCATCTTGGCCTGCTCGAGCTGGCTCAGGAGCTTCTGCTTCTCGGCCAGCCGGCGCTGCAAGAGCATGCCGTTCTGGGCCACCGCCGCCTTGGCCTGGTCCGACGCCTGGGTCGACGACAGCGCCATCGTCTTCAGCTCCTCGACCTCGGTCTCGACGGTGATCAGCTGGTTGGCGATGGCCTCCGCCGCCCGGGTGTACTCGACGGCCTTGGCGTCGCTGCCGGATTTGGCCGCCTCCTCGGCCATGAGGATGGCCTGACGGGCATTGATGTTGAGCTTCTCGAGCTGCGCCATCGACCGCTCGAGGCGCACCTCGACCTGCTTCTGCTGGGCGATGACGTTGGCGGCCTGCTCGGTGAGGGTCCGATGGTTCCGCTCGGCCTCGGCGATGGCCTGCTCGAGCTGGATCTTGGGGTCGGCCTTCTCGTTGAACTTCTGGTTGGCCCCGGCGGTGAGGTACTTCCAGAAGCGGCGGAAGAGCTTGATCATGGCCGGAGCATACTGATCACCTGCCCGCCGGGTTCAGGTCGGGCCGGCCGGCGTCTCAGCGGCGGAGCCGGGCTGGCAGACGGTCGGCCAGACCGGTGTCGCGGCCCAGGCCGAGGGCGGCCGCAGCGGCCAGGTAGGTGACCGCCCCCACCGGCACGGCCAAGGCCACGCCCAGGAGGATGCGGTCGTCGTCGCCGGCGGTGAGCGCCAACACGGTCGCGGCGACGGCGGCCGCCATAGCCGCGGCGGCAGCCAGGCAGCGGGCCAGGGTCGTCACGAACCCCCGCAGGTCGAACCCCGACGGCAGACGTCGTAGCAGCGCAGCGACGGCGAGCACGGCACCGCCGATGTAGGCGATCGAGTAGGCGGAGCTCAGCCCGACCAGGTCGAAGGGAACCACCAGGGCCAGCCCCGCGGCCACGTTGAGGGCGTTCTTGGCTGCGTTGATCCAGAACGGTCGGCGGGTGTCCTGGGCGGCGTAGAAGCCCCGCAGCACGAACAGGTAGACGGAGAACCCGATGAGCCCGGGGGCGAAGCCGGCCAGGGCCCCGGCCACCGGCAACATCTCGGCCGCGGTGCCGTCGTCGAACACCGCGGCGCCGGGCCCAATGCGGGCCACGAGCATGGCCAGGGTGAGGTAGCCGACAGAAGCGGGCACCACCACGGCCACGAGCAGGCGCAAGCCCTGCAGCATGCGCCGGTGGAAGTCGTCCCACGCGCCGTTCACCGAGGCCCGGGCCAGGTCGGGCTGAAACGTGGTCATCAGGGACACGGCGAGCAGCCCGTGGGGCAGCTGGAAGAACATGAAGGCGACCTGGTAGCTGGCCACGTCGCCCGAGCCCGGATCGTTCAGGTAGTTGATGGTCTGGGCTGCGACCTGGTTGGCCACCACGTAGCCGAGGGTCCAGCCCGACAGCCGGGCCGCGGCCCGCACCCCGGGGTGGCGGAGGCGGGGGCGGAAGCGAAGTCGCACGCCGGCCCGCCACAGCGCCGGCCCCAGCGAGACGGCCATGGCCACGATGCCCGCCGTGGTGCCCAGGCCGATCAGGAGGCGCAGCTGGCCGTCGCGCGCGGCCTGACCGACGCTGGGAGGGCCCGAGGTGATCGCCCGCACCGACAAGAGAGCGGTGATCACGATGAGGTTGTTGAGCACCGGTGCCCACGCAGCCGCGAAGAACCGGCGTCGGGCGTTGAGCAGCGCCGAGCCGACGGCCATCACCCCGTAGAAGAAGACCTGGGGGGCGAACAGCAGGCTGAGGCCGATGCCCACGGAGCGGAAGGCATCGGAGTCGACCCCGTCTGGGGTGTTCGATCCGTAGAGCAGGATGAGCAACGGGGCCACGCCGACGGCGACGAGGGTGAGGCCCACGAGGGCGACGAGGGTGACCGACACGACGGCGTCGGTGCCGTCGCGGTCGTCGTTGACGAGCTGCTGGGTGAAGAGCGGCACCAGGGTGGCGGTGAGGATCCCGCCCAAGATCAGCTCGTAGACGATGTTCGGCGTGTTGTTGGCCAGGACGTACGCGTCGCGCAGGTCACTGGCCAGCACGAACAGGGCGAAGAACCGGGCCACCCCGGTGAGGCGCGACAGAGCCGTGCCAGTGGCCACCACCACGTTGTCGCGAAGGAGCCGACGCCCTCGCGTCCCGGCCTCGGGCGCGTCGGGGGTGGATGGTTCGCCGGGAGCTGGGTCAGGGTGGGCGGTCGCAGGCGGTACGGCCGGGCCCGTGACGGGGCCGGTGCTCACTGTCTCACGGGGTCATGGAGGAGAACCGGACTGGACGAGCCATCGGTCGGAGCGAGGTGATGAGGGTCTCGACTGCCCGTCACGGGGAGGGTGAGGCCTGCGTCCCGCCGTCGGGCTCGATGTTCCCGAGGGCGGTCGTCGGGAGGCCTGCGCCTGCGACGCTGGCCTCGTCGAGGGCGAGGCGGAGGGCTTCCATCTCCCCGACGATGCCCTCGACGTCGCCGCCGACCTGACCGGCGTTTCGCGCCGGCCCTAGTCCGGTCGACAGCTCGATGGCCCGGGTCACCGTCTCGTCCAGGCGGGCGTCGAGCAGCCGCAGACGGGTCACGGCGTCCTCGATCACCGTCTCCATGCGCACGCCGCTGGCCACCTGGGCCCGCAGCGCATCGGCGGTCTGGCCCAGTCGGGAGCCGGGTGCCCAGCTCTCGGCCGGCTGGCTCTCGATCTCGGCCAGCTCTCGTCGCGCCCCGTCGACGTCGACGTTGCGGCGGGCGGCGACCAGCCGGTCGCCCTGCTGGGCGATGGCCCAGATCTCCTCGACGCCGTCGTCGAGTCGCCCGGCGATCTCGGCCAGACGCTCTCGCAGCGGCCCGCCGTCCATGGCCCGCACCGCTTCGTCGAAGCGATGGCGGGCGGCGATGGCGTCCGCCGCGAACCGTCGCCATGGTTCCTGCACGGCGAAGGGGTCCATGCGCGGGCCGCGCTCGTCGCGGGGCACAGCCAGCAGCACCCGACCCCCGTAGGCGGCCCCGCCGGCCACCAGGCCGGCCACTGCGCCGAGCGGCAGGCTCAGCGGCGCAGTGGCCACTATGGCCACCGCGGCCGCCACCCCGGCTAGCAGGATCGAGAAGGGCGAGGTGACGGCCTTGGCGACCGGCGGGGTGTAGAAGCGATCACGGAAACGTCGACGAGGCACGGGTGAAAGCCGCAGATCAGAAGTTGCTCACCACGGCGGTGAACACGCGGGTGATGGTGGTGGGGTCGCTGGCGTCGTAGACGGTGGAGTTGGTGGCCTCGGCGATGCGGCGCAGGACGTCGAGGTCGGCCAGCTCGCCGTAGGCGATCGGGAACACTCGGATCGGCTTGGCGTTCTCGCCCGTCGCACCCCGACGCAGGTCCGCCAGCAGCTGGTCGATCTGCTGCTGGTCGTCGCTCGACTCGAGGTCCTCGTTGACCCCGTCGCTCAGGAGGACCACGGCGTTGATGAGCTCGGGGTCGTAGTCGTCGACGGCGTCGTTGAAGGCGTCGTCGACCGCCTCGTAGAGCGGCGTGCCGTAGCGAGGGAACTGAGCCTCGATCTCCTGGCGGAGCTGCTCGCGGTTGGCGCTGATGGGCGCTGGCGCGACCGCGTCGAGGACCACCGTCTCGCCCGTCGTCTCCGCGGTGGTGAACGTGCTCAGGCCGACGACGTCTTCGTCCTTGAACTCGTCGAGCGCTGCTATGGCGGCGCGCTGGGCCAGCTCCAGCTTCGTCTCGCCGCCCCCACCCGGGTCGCCCATCGAGCCAGACACGTCGAGCACGATCTGCACCCGGGCGCTCTTGCGCTGGTCGCTCCAGTTGTTCAGCAGCTGCACCAGCACCTCGGGCTCGGGCGTCTCCAGCAGCGTCGAAGGCTGGTTCGGGTCGACGCCGTTCTCGGCCGACACCGGATCGGCGATGGCCACGTCTGCGTTCCCGGGCCGGAACCCGAACTCCAGCACCTTGCGCTGGTTGGCCGGACGTTGCACGAAGCGCTCGAACATCGCCGCCGCCTCCTTCTCCTCGTCGCTCACCCACTCGGCGTCGAGGACGATGAAGGGGTTGTCGGAGTAGATGGTGCCCTCCTCGGGATAGATGGCCACGAGGGGGATCTTGGGCTTCTTCGGACGCTCACCGGGGTCGAGGTTGCCGTCGGGATTGCCCCGGTTGTAGTCGATGACCGACTTCTCCTCGGCGGCCACGGCCGACACGTAGGTAAGCGACGTGCCCCGTTCGTCGGTGCGGTACCAGTTGTTGAGGAACGTGAGAGTGGTGTCGCCGTAGTGGACGACGGCGGACTCCACCGCCTGGGCCGCACTGGTGACATCGGGGGCGGCCAAGTCCTCTCGGGACAGGCCCTCGGTCTTGCCCGTCGACGCGTAAGCCTGGGCGACGAGAGCCGACAGCCCACTGGTCGAGAAGTTGGGGTTGGTCTTGCCGAGTCGGAACGGCCCCCACTCGGGATGGTCGTAGGCGGCCCACCCCTCGGGGTCCTGGGACAGCCTGAGGATGTCGGCCCAACCGACAGGCGTCTCCGGATAGCCGAGCGCCTCGGCCATGGGCTCGGGCATGGCGATCACCAGCGGCGTCTGCATGAACGGGTCGGCGTCGCCGACGATGGGCTCGCGGTCGTCGGCTTCGAGGCGCTGGTTGACGACACCGCCCCACGTCGAAGCAGCCGGCGACCACACCACGGGACGAGGGCCCTCGGCGTCCTCGTCCCACTCGCCCGACAGCAGATCCGCGGCCAGGCCCGAGGCCTTGGTCTGGGGCCGAGCGAAGGCGCAGCCACCGCCGTCGAGCTGAGCCTCGTCGGAGCGGTTGAAGTCGCGCGCCAGCTCGGTCATGAGGGTGGCCTTCTCCGAGGAGACGGTGAGCTCGACCACGGTGCAGTCACCGGGATCGCTGAACTCACCGTCGCGCACGTCTGCAGAGTCCTGGTTCTCGTCATTGCCGCCCGAGCACGCCGCGCCCGATGCGACGAGGGCCCCGGCGACGAGGAGCCCGCACAGTCGCTTGATCCTCATGAGTCGAACTCCAGTCGCAGGGCGTAGATCACATCGGGGTCGGGCAGTCCCGAGCTGCGCTCAGGCGGACCGGACCACCCGGCGTCAGCCAAGGCTTCCTGCACAGTGTCCCCCATGACACCCTCTCTCAGGCGGTCAACCGCATCCGGGCCCCGGGTCCCGATCGAAGCCAGCACGACACCGATTGCCACGGAAGGGCGGAAGGAGCGCGAGTCGAGGACGGATCGGCCCTGGGCCGAGTCGGCCTGCCGGTCGGCCAGTCCAGTGGTGGTGACGACAGCGGAGTAGCGGCCCCGTTGGGTGATTATGAGCTCGACCTGGTCTGCCGTGGGTGTGGGCCGAGCGCTGTCGAGCAGGCCCTCTAAGGGCGTGCGAACCTCCTCGGCGCGCGCCTGGTCGATTCCGAAGTCGGCGCTCCCGACAAGTCCAGCGGTCGCCGCAGCCAAGGCGAGGACACCGACAGAGGTCGTTCGAGAGGGCAGACCGACGTCGGCGCTGCGGGCCAGGCCGGTCACGCAGCTCCAGTCAACGGGAGCCGGGCACTCGACGTCGCTGAAGGCCAGCAGCGCCAGCGCTGACGACGCCACCCTCTCCGCATCACCGTCGGCGACCGGCGCGGAGTCGTCTTGTTCCCGCGCCACATCGAGGATCTCAGGGAGTGGGTCGAGGGTCAGCCAGGCGTCGAAAGGCGGCCGGCCCTCGCCCATCTGCTCCAGTGCGTCGGCGGCGTCGAGCATGGTCACCTCGCCGACTCCCTCGAGGCGCTCCAGTGCCTCACAGCCGACGCCCAGATCCTCGTCGCAGGCCACGCGGAACGGTGCCGACGATCCGCCACCACCGCCGGAACCTCCCTCATCGTCTCCGGCGATCGCGCCTCGCAGTACGAAGGCGCCCGCCACCAGGGCGACGGCGATGATCACGGCGAGCAGGCGCGCCAGCCGGGGAGGCATGGGGGCAACGTACCCGGCTGCCTTGTCGCGCCGGCCCCGCCCGCATCGTCGCCTACTTCGGACTCCCGCCCGACTACACCCCGGGGGCAGGTGTCGGGGTGGGATCTGATCAGCTAGGGCGCAGGCGCCGAGCGGCGGATGGAAGAGTCGGCGGACTCTTCCGAGGCGGGGATGTCGTCGGCTTCCAACGTCGTGAGATCCTCGTCGGAGGGATCCTCGATGGTCACGACCCGGCTGGCGTGGCGGGCCACGCTCGCCTCGAACAGGTTGCGGGCCACCCTCCCGTTGCCGAAGCCCTTGTCCCGAACCTGTGCGTCGAACCAGGCCCGGACCTTGGCCATCGCCGCCTCGTCGCCGCGGTAGCCGCTGTCCTCGCCGATCGAGGTGAAGATGGCCACCAGATCATCGGTCGAGTAGTCGTCGAACACGATCGTCCTGGGGAACCGCGACCGCAGGCCCGGGTTGGCGCCGATGAAGTCGGCCATCTCGTCGGGGTAGCCGGCCGCGATCACCACCACCCGGTCGCGGCGGTCCTCGACGAGCTTGACGATGGTGTCGATCGCCTCCCGTCCGAAGTCGTTGCCGCCCCCGCGCACCAGGGCGTAGGCCTCATCGATCAGCACGACCCCCTGTTCGGCGGCGTCGAACACCTCGACCACCTTGGTCGCCGTCTGCCCTACGAACCCGGCTACCAGGCCGCTTCGGTCGGTCTCGACCAGGTGGCCCCGCTCGACGACTCCGAGCGTTCGGTAGATCTGGGCTAGCAGCCGGGCGACGGTGGTCTTGCCCGTTCCCGGGTTGCCGGCGAAGACCAGGTGCCGGCTCTGCTCGGCCACGGGAAGATCCCGCTCGCGGCGCAGGTTCTGCACGCGGATCAGATCGGTGACCAGCTTGACCTCGGTCTTCACGCCGTCGAGGCCGACGAGGTCGTCCAGCTCGGCCATCAGCTCGTCGAGGGGTCGGGGTGGGGGCAGCTCGACCTCGGTCAGGGCACCAGGCGACGACCCGCCGGTGGTCGCGGCGGCGGGCACTCCCGGTTCGTGGCCGCCGGGGCCGGCTCCGGCCCGGGCCATCGACGCCCGGAAGGCTTCGATCGCCTTGAGCTCCCCCTCGGTCGTGTACGGGTCGACGGCGGCCACCGCGAAGGCGATGGCCACGGCCCGGTCGTGGTAGGTGCGGGCGTGGCCGGTGGCGTGACGGGCGTCGTAGCGGGCCAGTAGGTCGAGCATCGTCGACGGCACCTCGAGCCACTGGGCGCGGCCGACGACGAGGTCCGAGCGGCGAAGGTCGTCCGGCGTGGCGCGGAGCAGGTCGCCACCTAGGCGGGGCCCGAAGATGACGAGCAGGCTCCACAGCTCGGCGTCGGTGCGGGTCCCGTCGCAGTCGACGATGGCGGCGACGATGGCCAGCGCCTCGCGGGTGACGTCGACGGCCAGGGCATCTCGGTCGACGCCCTCCACGGTGCCCGCCAGGGTCTGCACGATCGGGGTGAGCGCCTGCTCGAAGGCGGTGACCGCGGCCTCGAGGCCCGGGTCGGCGATCACGACGGTTCGTCGTCGACAGGTCTCGGCGCCCGCCACATCAGCGCGAGGGGCGGTGACCCCGCCGCGGTGAGGTGGCCGGTCGTCTCGAACCCGTGGCGCCCGTAGAAGGCCTCGTTGTCAGGGTTCGACGACTCCAGGTACGCCCCCACCCCGTCGAGGTCGGCCCGGGCCAGCACCGGGGCCAGCGCAGCGGTGCCCACGCCACGGCCCTGGTCGGCGGGCCGGGTGCCGAGCATGGCGAGATACCAGTGGTCCTGGCGTGGGTGGAGGCGCTTCATCTCGGCCTGGAGGGCCAGGCCCCGGCGGGACCCGTCGCGACCAACCAGCGCAGCGGCCGCCGGCGCAGCCGGGACCTGGGCCAGCCAGCCCCGCCAGCCTCCTCTCCGTCGTCCGGGCGGGGTCCACAGCGCGGCCCCGGCTCGGTCGTCGCTCGTGTACACGTGGCCCTGGGCCAGTCGAGCCTCGACCTCGTAGGCGAAGACCGCCCCGGCCCGTCGAGCCCACCGCCGGTCGTCGGGTACCAGCCAACGCCACACCGGGTCCGAGGCGAAGGCCTCGGCCAGCGCATCGGCCAGGGTCGCCACGTCAGCGGTGGTGGCGAGCCGGACCCGGGACATGGGCGCAGTCTGCCGCGCGGTCGAGGTGTCTCACGTTGGGCGAGGCGCGTCCCACGGGCAACTGGGCGCAGTTCTGCACCCTCTGGGGTGTGAAGCTGCGCCCAGTTCGGAAGGTGGGTAGGTGTGGGGCCGGTCGGCCGAGGAGGCGGCCGGTACGATCTCGCTGGTGAGCCCGTCGGTGAGCGCCGAGCAGGACCTGGCCGAGCTCGGGCGCCGGGCCAAGGCCGCCTCCCGGGTCCTGGCCCGGACCTCCACCGCGACTCGAGACGCCGGGTTGCTGGCCGCCGCGGGCCTGCTGACCGATCGCAGCTCCGAGATCCTCGAGGCCAACGCCGCCGATGTGGCCGCCGCTCGTGAGGCGGGAACGCCCGCGGCGGTGGTCGACCGGCTCCGCCTCGACGCAGGTCGCGTGGCCGCCATGGCCGGTGGGCTGCGGCAGGTGGCGGCGCTGCCCGACCCGGTGGGCGAGGTGCTCGACGGGTGGGTGCGACCCAACGGCCTGCGCATCTCGCGGGTGCGAGTGCCTCTCGGGGTCGTGGCCGTCATCTACGAGAACCGCCCCAACGTCACCAGCGACGCTGCCGGGCTGTGCCTGAAGTCCGGCAACGTTGCCTTCCTGCGCGGCTCGTCGGGTGCCATCGCTTCCAACATCGCCATCTCCGAAGTCCTTCGTGAGGCCTACGCCAAGGTCGACCTGCCGATCGACGCCCTCGTCCTCGTCACCGACACCAGCCGTGAGGCCGCCGTCGCCTTCATGCGCCAGCGCGAGGCCATCGACTGCCTCATCCCGAGGGGAGGGCCGTCGCTCATCCGCTCGATCCTCGACAACGCAACCGTGCCCTACGTCATCGACGGCGACGGCAACTGCCATGTGTACGTCGACGAGACGGCCGATCTCGACATGGCTCGCGCCATCGTCGTCAACGGCAAGACCCAGCGGCCATCGGTGTGCAACGCCACCGAGACGGTCCTTGTCCACGAGGCGGTGGCCGCGGCCTTCGTCCCCGACCTCGCCGTCGCCCTCGACGCCGTCGAGCTGGTCGGTGACGAGCGGGTCCAGGCGCTCGTCCCCCGAGCGGGCGTGGCCACCGACGACGACTGGGCCCAGGAGTTCCTGGACCTGAAGCTGGCGGTGCGGGTCGTTGCGTCGATCGACGACGCCATCGATCACATCGCCCGGTACGGCACCGGTCACTCCGAGGCGATCGTCACCCGGGACCTGGCCGCCGCCGACCGGTTCTGTGCCGAGGTCGACGCCGCCGCCGTGGTCCTCAACGCCTCCACCCGCTTCGTCGACGGCGAGGAGTTCGGCTTCGGGGCCGAGATCGGCATCTCGACCCAGAAGCTCCATGCCCGAGGGCCCATGGGTCTGCGCGAGCTGACGACAGCCAAGTACGTCGTCCGCGGCGACGGTCAGATCCGCACCTGAGGATGACGCCCTCGATGGACGCTCAGGCGGGCTGGCACCTGGCCCAGGTGAACATCGCCCTTCCCAGGGCTCCGGTTGATTCGGCCTTGTTGCGCGACTTCGTCGAGCTGCTGGACCCCGTAAACGCCCTGGCCGACGCCGCCCCGGGCTTCGTGTGGCGCATGCAGACCGAGGATGGCGACGCCACTGCCGTCCGTGGCTTCGACGACGACCGCCTCATCATCAACATGTCGATCTGGGAGTCGCTCGACGCGCTGGCGACGTTCGTGTACCGCACCGATCACGCCGCCGTGATGCGCCGTCGCCGGGAGTGGTTCCACCGTTTCGACGGGGCGTTCACGGTCCTGTGGTGGGTGCCGGCAGGATCGCGCCCCACCGTGGGCGACGCCGAGGTTCGCCTGGCTGCCCTGCGCGAGCGCGGACCGACCTCGTTCGCCTTCACGTTCCGCCAGCCGTTCCCGCCCGAACTCACCGAAGCCGTCCCTCGTTCGACCGACGACTGGACCTGCGACGCCTGAGATCGTCCGCGCCCAGGACTATGACCTGCCGGAGCGATCTCCTCGGCTGCGCCTCACCGCGCTGCCTATCGGCTCCTCCGTCGGTGGCGGGCCGCTCGGGCCCCCTTGAGCACCGGCGCCGGCCTACCTACTCGCTGGGCTCGAACCGGTACGGGTACACGGGGGGATCGGTCCCGGGCGCCACGTGATCGTCGCCCACCGGCGACCCCGTCACCATCCCGACCGGGACGTGGCCCCCCCAGATCGGGAGTGCGAGGTCGGCCGGCTCCTCGACCGGGCCGCCGTTGCGCACCTTGGCCGAGCCTTCGACGATGGGCAACCGGACGATGAGGGTGGCCCGGAGCTCCTCGATGGTCGGAGGACGGGCGTCGGCACTGCGCCCGGGGGCGACCTGATCGACGACGGCGTCCATCGCCCGCCGCTGCTCGCCGGGGTCGGTCACCCGTTCGGCGACGCCGAACAGCACCACCGAGCGGTAGTTGATCGAGTGGTGGAACGCGGACCGCGCCAGCACCACCCCGTCGACGAGGGTGACGGTCACACAGGCCGGAACCCCGCGGGCCAGGGTGCGGAGCATGTGGTTGCCTGCGGCGCCGTGCAGGTAGACGACGTCATCGAGACGGGCGACCACGGTCGGCAACACGACGGGGCCGTCGCTGGTGGCGAAGCCGACGTGGCCGATCAGCGCGGCGTCGAGGATGGCGTTGACCGAGGCCCGGTCGTGGAGGCCGCGGTCACGCTTGCGACGCAGGCTGGATCGATCGGTGCGGAGCTCGTCGTCCATACGGCACCATGATGGGCGCGGCGCATCACGCCGGGGCGTCAGTTTCGCGGCGCGCGCCGGTCCATGTCGTCGTCGTCGTCGTCGTCGTCGTCGATGGCGCGATGGAACTCACCCTGGCAACTGGCTCGCCGTGGGTCTGCGGCCAAGTCCTCGCGGAAGGCGACACGTCGGGACGTTGTTGCTGCCCGGTCCCCGAGGCGGTCAGAACCGGGTTTGGGCCCGGTTGAGGTACTCGGTGTCAGGCGGGCTGGGGCAGACGGCCAAGCATTGCGGTCGGCCGGGCGGAGGTCACCTCACCTCGGCGCACCCGGCGATCCCGCGTCGCGCCCTGGTGGCCGCACCAGCAGGTGAAGTCGATCTCTACCGAGTCACGGTCGAAGCGGATCGAGGTGATGCGGCGGGGGCTGAGGAGCACCTCGCTCTGTTCGGCGTCGCACCAGGCGGAGAACACGTCACGCCCTCCCGTCGCCCGAGGCGGCCGGCAGGCACCTGACAGAGCTCTGGGCGGGTCGTGTCGCCGACGAGACCGGGCGCAGCGAGGACGCCAGACGATGGCGCCAGGTCCCGATGACCGCGGTTCGGCGCCGGCCGCGGGTCGGTGTCGACCACCAGGCCCGGTCGTGGCGCAGGGCGGCCGGCACGGTCTGGCCCCGGAGCGCGAACCAGCCCGGTTCGGGCTGAGACGGGGGCCGGACCAACGGAGAGCGGGGATCGGAGGGGAGCATGTCTCCCATGATCTGCCTCGACCTAAGCACTGACGAGTGGCAGGACCGACCATTGTCGCAAGGTTCCTGCCAGCGACCAGTGAAGCAGGTGGCGCTTGTGCGACGGACGCTGTTCGTATGCAACCCACTTCGGTGCGGCGGGCGATTCGAGCTAGCCGGCCATGGCGCAGGTGAAGCGGCGCCGGTAGGTCGTCGGGGGGGTGCCCACGACCCGGGTGAAGTGCGTTCGCAGGCCGGCCGCGCTCCCGAACCCGCACGCCGACGCGACCCGGTCGACGGATAGGTCGGTCGTCTCCAGCAGCATCCGGGCCCGCGCCACCCGTTGGGTGAGGATCCACTGCAGCGGCGTCGTGCCCGTGGTGGCCACGAAGCGCCGGGCGAAGGTGCGAGGGCTGAGGGCGGCCCGCCCGGCCAGCTCCTCGACGGTCAGCGGCTCATCGAGGTGCTCGGCCATCCAGACCAGAACCGGTTGCAGCGGATCGTCGTCGGCGCAGGCCGGCACCGGCGTCTCCACGAACTGGGCCTGGCCCCCGTCGCGGTGGGGCGGCACGACCATCCGGCGGGCGACCTTGTTGGCGGCCTCGGCCCCGAGGTCGCTGCGCACCAGGTGCAGCAGGAGGTCGACGCCGGCGGCCGTGCCGGCCGAGGTGAAGATGGGGTCGTCGTCGACGTAGAGGACGAACGGGTCGACGCTCACCGCCGGGAACCGCCGCTCCAGCTCCTCGGCGTGCATCCAGTGGGTGGCGGCCCGGCGGCCGTCGAGCAGCCCAGCGGCCGCGAGGGTGAAGGCACCGGTGCACAGCGAGACGATGCGAGCCCCCTCGGCGTGCGCGGACCGCACCGCCTCGATCACGGGCCAGTCGACGGTGCGCTCGGCGGCGCCGTGCGGCGACGAGGTGGCCGGCACGATGACGGTGTCGGCCCCGGCCACCAGGTCCAGCCCGCCGTCGGTGTGGACGGTCATCCCGTTGCCGGCATCGACGGGCTGCCGATCGGCCGCGAGCACCTGGTGGGTGTAGTTCCACACCTCGATCTCGGGGCGGTGGATGCCGAACACCTCGCAGGCCACAGCCAGCTCGAAGATCGACACGCGAGTCCCGACGACGGAGACGACCCGGTGCGGTCGGTGCCGCGGCCCGGTCTGGTGAACCATGGCCATTGGCAGGAACATAGCCTCGCCGCAGATTCCGGCCAACGGCTGTTCCTGCCAACCAGCGCGCCGTTCCTGACCGCCACCGACGCGAGCGGTCCGGTTGACCGTGCGGTCAAGGCGGTCGGTACGCTGCCGCCCATGTCCCTGCCCGACACCGAGCCCCGCTTCGAGTCCGTCCAGGCCGTCCGCGACGGCTTGCGCGACGCCGCCTACCTGGCCGACGAGGGCATCGCCGGCGTCGTCTACCTCGCCGATCGGCTGGGGAAGCCGGTGCTCGTCGAGGGCCCGGCTGGCACGGGCAAGACCCAGCTGGCCAAGTCGGTGGCCGAGATGACCGGCGCTCGCCTGATCCGCCTCCAGTGCTACGAGGGCCTCGACGAGAGCAAGGCCCTATACGAGTGGAACTACAAGAAGCAGCTGCTGCGCATCCAGGCCGAACGCCACGACCAGACCACGTGGTCCGACGTGGAGGACGACATCTTCTCCGACGAGTTCCTGCTCACCCGCCCGTTGCTCGAGGCCATCCGGTCCCCGGACCCGGTGGTGCTGCTCATCGACGAGGTCGACCGGGTCGAGGTCGAGACCGAGGCCTTGATGCTGGAGATCCTGTCGGACTACCAGGTGTCGATCCCCGAGCTGGGCACCATCGTCGCCACCCAGATCCCGCTCGTGTTCCTCACCTCCAACGCCACCCGGGAGCTGTCCGAGGCGCTGAAGCGCCGCTGCCTCTACCTCCACGTCGACTACCCCGACCTCGAGCGCGAGAAGGAGATCGTCCGCACCAAGGTGCCCGACATCTCCGAGGCCCTGGCCGACCAGGTCGCTCGCATCGTGCGCTCGCTGCGCCAGCTCGACCTGAAGAAGGCGCCGTCGGTGTCCGAGACCCTCGACTGGGCTCGCACCCTGATCCTGCTCGGCGTGACCGAGATCGACGCCGAGACCGCGACCAGCACGGCGAACATCCTGCTCAAGTACCAGTCCGACATCGCCAAGGCGGTTCGGGAGCTGTCGTCGGATCAGAGCGCCATGAAGGCCGTGGCGCCGGGCCCGCGCTAGCCCCATGAGCCACCCCGGCGGCGCCAGGCGATGACCGCTCCCGTCGCCACCGACGGCCACGCCGCCTCGGGTCAGGCCCTGCTCGACCTGCTGGCCGGGTTCATCATCGAGCTGCGCGAGGCGGGGCTGCCGGTCAGCCTGACCGAGAACCTCGACGCCCTGGAGGCCGTGAAGCACATCCCGCTCGAGGACCGCAGCGCCTTCAAGTACGCGTTGGGCGCGACCCTCGTGAAGTCCAATGCCCACTGGCGGGCCTTCGAGACCGTCTTCGAGGTCTACTTCTCCCTACGGAGCGCGGAGTCGGCCAGCGACGCTGACGGCGTCGCGGGCGAGGGCGACCCCGAGGCCGACCTCGACAGCCAGCTCGCCGGCCCGGGGGAGGGAGAGGGCAAGGGAAGTGGCGGCGGCGGGCAGCCGCTCAGCGCGGAGGAGCTGGCCCAGCAGCTCTACCAGGCCTTGCTCGGCGGCAACGACGCCATGCTGCGGGCCCTGGCCCGCCAGTCCGTGCGGCGCTACGCAGGGATGGAACCGGGCCGGCCCGTCGGGGGCACCTATTACCTGTACCGCACGCTGCGGAACCTCGACCTCGACTCGATCCTCGACAAGCTGATGGCCTCGGCCCGCCAGCAGGCCGCGGAGGAGGGCAACGACCTCACGCCGCTCGAGGAGCGCCTCGAGCGCGACGAGTTCCAGACTCGCATCGACGGGCTCAAGCGCGAGGTGGAGGCGGAGATCCGCCGTCGCCTGGTGGCCGACCGGGGCGTCGAGGCCATGGCCCGCACCCTGCGCAAGCCGCTGCCCGAGGACGTCGACTTCATGCACGCCAGCCGGGAGGAGATGGCCAACCTCCGCAAGGCGCTCTACCCCCTCACCCGTCGGCTCGCCGTCCGCCTGGCCCGCAAGCGCCGCCATGGGCGCAAGGGGCCGCTCGACTTCCGGGCCACGGTGCGCCACTCGCTCAGCTACGGCGGCGTGCCTGCGGATCCGAAGTTCCGCTACCCCCGCCCCCACAAGCCGGAGATCTTCGTGGTCGCCGACATCTCCGGCTCGGTCGCCGCCTTCGCCCGCTTCACCCTGATGCTCGTCTACGCCATCAGCCACCAGTTCTCACGGGTGCGGGCCTTCACCTTCATCGACGGCATCGACGAGGTGACCGCCTTCTTCGAGGGCACCGAGGACATCAACGAGGCCATCCACCGGGTGAACACCGAGGCCGACGTGGTGTGGGTCGACGGGCACTCCGACTACGGCCACGCCTTCGAGGCGTTCTGGCAGCGCTGGGGCAAGGAGATCGGGCCCAAGACGACGGTGATCCTCCTCGGCGACGCCCGCAACAACTACCACGCAGCGCAGTCGTGGGTGGTCAAGGAGATGCAGCAACGGGCTCGTCACGTGTACTGGTTGAACCCCGAGCCCAAGAGCTACTGGGACACCGGCGATTCGATCGTGGGGGAGTACGCAACGCACTGCGACGGCGTGTTCGAGTGCCGCAACCTGCGCCAGCTCGAGGGCTTCGTCGACCACCTGGCCTGAGGGGGAGGGGCCGCCAGGACGCGGCGATCCCGGCGCCGGCCGGGAGACTGTGCGTGGTATCTTCACGCCGCACGGCGGTCGCTGACAGTCGGTGGACAGCCCCGGCGGGGATCGGTTCCCTGCGTCCCCACGTTCTCGCCGCGACCACATCATCAATGGGAGGGACATAGTCGATGAGCACCACGTCGTCTCGCAACCGGGCCGGGCGGCTCCTCCTCGGGGTGCTGGCGGTGATGGCGGCCGTCGTCGCCCTGACCGGCCCGACATCGGCCCAGGCCCCCGGTGACGACGACAGCCGGGGCCCGGCCCCGGAGCGATCGAGTCGGATCGTCGGCGGCACGGTGGCCTACCCGGGGGCATGGCCCTCGCAGGTGGCGCTGCTCTACTCGAGCGTGCCCGACGAGTTCGCAGCCTGGTTCTGTGGTGGCAGCGTCATCAACCGCTCATGGATCCTCACCGCCGCCCACTGCGTCCTCGACGACAACTACCGGCTGCTCCCGAGCGGGCTCGACATCCTGGTCGGCACGCAAACCCTCGACGGCAGCGGCACCCGCATCCGTGCCGTCGAGATCCGCGTGCACCCGCGCTGGACCCCCGACACCGAGGAGAACGACCTGGCCCTGGTCCGCCTCGACCACCCGACCGTGCAGCCCAGCCAACCGTTCCTGTCCCAGGGGACCACGATCGCCGGCGGGACCGACCTCGTGGCGACCGGTTGGGGCGACCAGGGCGAGGGCAAGGGCGACTACTCCGAACAGCTTCGGCAGGTGACGGTGCCCCAGCAGACCGACGCGCAGTGCTCCACCTATTACGGACCGGAGTTCAAGGCCGCCTCGATGACCTGCGCCGGGGAGGCCGGCAGTGACACCTGCCAAGGCGACAGCGGCGGGCCCCTGGTCGTGTACCAGGGCGGGACGTACGTACAGGCGGGCATCACCAGCTGGGGTGTGGGGTGCGCACGAGGCGACTTCCCGGGCATCTACACGCGCGTGGCCGCCTACTCCACCTACCTCAAGCAGCAGATCCGCTACGGCCCGCACCCCGACGCCGGGGCGTTCGTGCGGCGGATGCACCTCGATCTGTTCAACCGCCAGCCGACCAACGCCGAGCTGTTCTACGGGATCACCGGGTTGAACGACGGGACGCCGAACTCGCTGTATGCCCGCAACCTGATCCAGACCGACGCCTACCAGCGCCGCACGGGCGGGGTGACCCGTTTGTACCGGGGCCTGTTCCTGCGTGACCCCGACACCCCGGGCATGGCTTACTGGTGGGGGCAGGTCAACGGCGGCCGCAGCCTCCAGCGCATCGCCAACATCATGGCGGCGTCATCGGAGTTCCGCGCGCGCTACGGCGACTTGTCCAACGATGGCTACGTCGACCTCGTCTACCAGAACGTCCTGAATCGCCCACCCGACGAGGCGGGACGGGCCTTCTGGGTCGGCGAGCTGGACTCGGGCCGACGGAC
>Ga0136640_10000292_pt1 | contig 18692 bp, 15 predicted proteins | sample AntDrymUQ8642106_2_FD_105498 | JGI IMG/M metagenome (GOLD analysis project Ga0136640, IMG submission 105498) | Polar desert sand microbial communities from Dry Valleys, Antarctica - metaG UQ864 (21.06) | ecosystem: Environmental > Terrestrial > Soil > Desert | place: Antarctica: Dry Valley...
GACGCGCGCGCGCTCCTTGCGCCCGTCGCGGTTGGGCGAGAAGACGGGGTCGGCCGTCAGCTCCTGCACGCGCGGCGGCGAGCTCTTGAGCGCCTGGGCGGCGAAGAACGCCGCGAACGTCGCCACCACGAGCAGCGCGAACGAGATCCGGGCGGCGCCCTTCATGGAACGATCGAAGCCAGGACGCGGTGCGGCCTGCCGCGGTCGGCCGCGGTGTCGTCGGTCTCCCCGTGTCGCACGATCAGAACCTCGTTCGAGGAGGCCATCGTGAAGCCTGCTAGCGGGTCGTTCGTGTCACTAGCCGGCGCTGCTCCGGTCGCCGCCGACGACCACCACGACCTTCGCCTCCGGTGCCACGGCGGCGGCCGTGTTCGTGTCGATCGGCTGCACGGCCGTCGTCGCCACGCCGACGATCTTCGCGACGATGCGCGCCGCGGGCTCGTTGCCGTCTGAGAAGGAGACCGTCGTCGTCGCGATCTGCTGGTCGGCGTTGTCGCCGACGGAGAGGATCGTGAAGCCCTTCTCCTGGAGCTTGTTGCCGACGTCGCGCGCCAGGCCGGTCTGCGTCGTCCCGTTGAGGACGGCGACCTGCGTCGCCTTGCGATCGACCCGCCTCGCCGGCGTCGCCGGACCGGCCGCGGGCGGCGGGCTCGCTTCGCGGATCGCGTTGCCCGCGGCCGGCTTGTCGCCACCGGAGGACAGGAGCACCACCACGAGGCCGATCGCGAGCACGGCGGCGATGGCGCCGATGATCAACCCGATGCGCCCGCCGGACAGGCCGCCCTCGTCGGCGCTCGCCGCCGAGGACGCCGTCGACCGCGGCGGGCGCGGCGGAAGGTCGTCCAGCGGCGAGGGGCGCGCTGCCGCCGAATCCTGCGTGTCCTGACCACCGGAGCCGTTGCCGAGCCCGAGGCTGCGCGAGGAGGGCGCGGTCTGCGACAGCGCCGCCGCGGGGCCCGGCTGCGCTGCGCTCGGCGCCGGCATCGCAACCGCAGCGGTGCCGGAGGCGCTCGCGGCCGAAGCCCCGGGTCCGTTGGGCGCAGAGGACGACGGCGCGCTACCGGACGCGCCCTCCGCGGCGACCGAGGTGCCGGGCACGGCCGGGGCGGCCGTGGCAACAGGCGGGCTTGCGGGCGCGGCCGTCGCGCCGGGCAGCACCGGCGACGGCGCGCCCGACGCAGTGGAGCCGGGTGCCGCGCCGCCCGGCGCCGCAGCGGACGGGACGGCGCGCGCCAACTGACCCGCGGGACCGACCACCCCGGGTCCGCCGGCCGCCGGCTGCTGGAACTTCTGCATGACGGCGGCGGCCGTGGCACGACGCGCGGCATCGGCCTGCTGCGCGGCGACCGTCTGCGGGCTGGCCGGCTGCGCCACGGCGGCCGGCACGGCCGGCGGGGCGGGGCGGCGCTGCGCGTCGGCCTGCACGCGCTGCGCGAGCTCGGCATCGCGCTCGGGAGCGCGTCCCGCCCACTCGCGCAGGCGCCTGACCTCGCGTGCCTGGGCGAAGTACAGCATCGACAGCACGCCCAGGCCGATGATCGCGGCATAGCCGAAGTAGGCACCGAAGCGCTCGATCTGGTCGCCCACAGCGACCGCTGCAAGGGTCACGTCATTCACGACCGCAGGATCCTAGTGGGCCAGCCCTCCGTCACGGCCGACAGCTCCGAGACCTTCGCGGCCAGCCCGGCGGCATCGCCTTCGAGCACGAGCAGCCCGATCTGGTCGAACATGTCGTCGACCGCCTGCGGGGCGCGGCGCTCGCGCTCGGCGCGCAGGATCTTCTCGGCGGGCGTCGGCTGCGGGCGCTCGTAGGTGTTGAAGAGCTCCTCGTGGAGCTTCTCGCCCGGGCGCCGCCCGACGATCTCGATCTCGACGTCGCGACCGGGATCGAGGCCCGAGAGCTCGATCATCGTGCGCGCGAGATCGAGGATCCGCACCGGCTCGCCCATCTCCAGCACGTAGACCTCGCCGCCAGGGGCGTGCTCGTCCGCGGGCCCCTGGGACTTCGACAGCCCGCCCGCGCGGATGATGAGCTGGACCGCCTCGGGGATCGTCATGAAGTAGCGCGTCATCCGCTCGTCGGTGACCGTCAGCGGCCCGCCGAGGGCGATCTGCCGGCGGAAGATCGGCACGACGGAGCCCGAGGAACCGAGCACGTTGCCGAAGCGCACCGCGCAGTAGCGGGTGGTGGGGAAGCGCGCCTGCTCGGCCTCGAGCGCGAACTCAGCGAGCGCCTTGGAGGCGCCCATGACCGTCGCCGGGGAGACGGCCTTGTCGGTCGACACGAGCACGAACGCCTTGACGTGGGCCTGGCCGGCGATGCGCGCCATCAGCCGCGTCGCGATCGCGTTGTTGCGCACGGCCTCGACGGGGTTCTGCTCCATCAGGCCGACGTGCTTGTAGGCGGCGGCGTGGAAGACGACCGTCGGGCGGTAGGTCGCAAAGACCTCTCGCATCCGCTCCTCCTCCTTGCAGTCCGCGAGGACCGCATCGAGCATCGAGGGATGCACGTGGCGGTCGTGCTCGAGCTCGCGCTGGATCTGAAAGAGGTTGTCCTCGGCGTGGTCGAGCAGCACGAGCCGGCGCGGAGCGACGCGCGCGATCTGGCGCGAGAGCTCCTTGCCGATCGAGCCGCCCGCGCCGGTGACGAGCACGACCTCGCCGTTGAGGTACGCCCCGACGCGGTGCAGCTCCATCCGCACCGGCTCGCGCCCGAGGATGTCCTCGACCTGCACGTCGCGCACCTGACGCACGAAGTTGCCGCCCGTCTGCAGCAGCTCGAAGACGGTCGGCAGCGTGCGCACGGGGATGCCGCGCTCGCGGCAGGCACGCACGACGTTCGCGCGCACGATGCCCGGCGCGGAGGGGATCGCGATCGTGACCTCGTCGGGCTCGGCCTCCTCGAGGATGCGGCCGAGCTCGGTCGTCGTCCCGAGCACCCGGACGCCGTCGATGCGCAGCCGGCGCTTGGTCGGATCGTCGTCTACGAAGCCGACCGGCTTGAGGCCGAGCTCGGGGTTGCGCAGGATCTCGCGCAGGACGAGCCGGCCGCCGTCGCCGGCGCCGACGATCAGCAGGCCGCGGGCGCCCTTGCGCGCGCGAAAGCCGGTCAGCGGGCGCTCGTAGACCGAGCGCGCGACGAAGCGCGTCCCGGCGACGAGCGCGAGCGTCAGCAGGAAGTACAGCGCGATGACCCCCGACGGGGCGGTGACGGGCGCGGCACCGGCGTTGCCCGCGGCCTGCGTCACGGGCTTTGCGAGCGCGAGGTAGCCCAGCAGCGCCAGCGTGGCGATGACGACCGCCTGCAGGATCCGCACGTAGTCGCGCTGGGTCACATAGCGCCACCACTTCTGGTAGAGGCCGAAGGCGGCGAAGACGAGCGTCGAGCCCGCGACGGCGGGGATCAGCGTCGCCCTGAAGAGCTCCTCGTAGCGTGGCGGGACGGCCGACGGGCCGTCGAAGCGCAGCCGGTAGGCGAGCCAATACGCGAGCGCGACCAACGCCCCGTCGACCACGATCTGAATCAGCGAATGGCGACGCAGGGGGAAGGCCGCGGAGCGGATCCGTCGGCGCATCGCCGCCGATTGTACGGGCGGGGCCGACGGTACGCCCCTGTCACCGTCCGGGCGTGGGCGACCGCCTGCGGGGTGCGCTCGCCGGATCGGCCTGCGCCAGGATGGCGGCGTGCCGTCGTGCGAGCCGGCGTTCGCCCACGACCGGCGCCGCGAGCGGCTCAACGGCCCGGGCGGGCACGCAGCCGATCGGCGATCTCGGCCGCGTTCGGCGTCTTCGCCCGGATCGTGATCTCACCGGAGACGTTCGGCACGTCGCCGCGGTCGTGAGGGCCAGGTGGTGAACGCGACGTTGCGGCTAACCCGCAGCCCGCAGCAGCAGCGCCACCAGCAGCGCAGGATCGCGCCGAACCCGCTCGCCTGCCGCCCCCGGCTCGCGCTTGGCGAGCACCACGTCATTCACTTGCATGAGCGTCCGCAGCCGCCCCTCGGCGATCAGCTGCTCGTCGACCGCGCCGAGGCGGCCCTGGAACGTCGTCCAGACCGGCGTGCCAAGCGCCACGGCCTCGCGGTTCATCGTGCCGCCCGCCGAGACCACGACGTCGGCGAAGGCGATCAGCGACTGTGCGTCGATCGCCCGCTCGGGGACGACGAAGCCGTTCCCGAGCTCGGCGCGCTGCTCGGGCGTGCGCGGCAGCACGACCGTCTGGTGGCCGCGCAGGCGCTCGAGCACCGCGCCCAGCACGTCGTTCTCGAAGCGGTGATACAGCGAGACCGCGGGCGCCGTGCGCACGACGGCGATCGGCTGCGCGGGATCGAGCCCGAGCTCGCCGAGCACCGCCGGGTCGGGTTCGAAGTCCGCGAGGTAGTACTCCTCCTTGAGGCCCTCGTAGGCCGCGATCCTGCCCGTTGCGCCGTAGCGGGCGAGGCGCTGCGGCGGGATCGCCGCGGGCACCACGACCGTCCGCGCGAGGCGGCAGTTGACGGTGTGCTGGACGGTCGCCCACTCGTAGTCGAACATCGTCGCGCAGGGGATTCGCAGCAGCCGCGCGGCAACCGTGACGTCGTTGGATCCGTGGCCGAACGCGAGATCGAAGCGCCGTCCGCGTGCCCAGCGCGCCAGCGCCGTGGTGCGCGACAGCAGGCCCACGCCCTTTGCCGCGAGCATGGCGCCGCGGTGACGGCCGACGACCGTGTGGTCGATGTTGAAGCGCTCGAGCAGGCCGAGCGTCTGGGCGAAGTCGCGCGCGGTGATCTGCACGTCGTGGCCCTGCGCGCGCAGAACCTCGACGATCGGGCGCAGCACAAGCACGTGTGGGCTGTTCGTGAGGTCCACCCAGATTCGCATCCAGCGCAGGCTATGCACCGCGGCACCGCGGCGCCCGGCGAGCGCCGGCCGCTAGCCTTCCGCCGCGTGCTCGCGTTCGTCCTCGCCTCCATCACCGACCCGATCGTCAACTTCGCCGTCGGCGTCGTCGAGGATCTGGGCCTGCCCGGCATCTTCGTGCTGATGCTGCTCGAGAGCGCCTGCATCCCGATCCCAAGCGAGGCGACGATGCTGTTCGCCGGCTTCAACGTCAGCGAGGGTGCGTACTCGCTCGTCGCCGTCACGCTCGTCGGGTCGTTCGCAAACCTCGTCGGCTCGTGGATCGCGTACGCCGTCGGCTACTACGGCCGCGTCGACATCCTCGAGAAGCACGGCCGCAAGCTGCACATCAAGCCGAGCCACCTGCACGCGGCCGACCGCTACTTCGACAAGCACGGCGACGCGACGGTCTTCTTCACGCGCATGATGCCGATCATCCGCACCTTCATCTCGCTGCCGGCGGGCGTCGCGCGGATGCCGTTCTGGCGCTTCACGGTGCTGACCTTCCTCGGCTGCCTGCCGTGGGTCTTCGCGCTGACGTTCATCGGCGTGCAGGTCGGCGAGAACTGGGAGAGCTGGAAGGACTCGCTGCACTACGTCGACTACGCCGTCGCGGCGCTGATCGTCGGCGGCCTCGTCTACCTCGTCGTCAAGTACCGCCGCGGCGGCGGCGGCGGCGCGACGGTCGGACCGGCCGAGCCGGCCGCCGATGGCGCCCGTTCCTGACGCACGGCTTCGCATACGCGACGCCGTCGCGCTCGGGCTGCTGCACGGGCCGGCCGAGCTGTTGCCGGTCTCCTCGTCGGGGCACCTCGCGCTCGTGCCGTGGCTGCTGGACTGGCCCTACGCCGAGCTCGACGACGAGCTGCGCAAGTCCTTCGAGGTCGCGCTGCATGCCGGAACCGCCGCGGCGCTGCTGCTCGGCCTGCGCGCCGAGGTCGGCGCCGCCGCGCGCGACCTCGACCGCCGCCGCGCCGGGCTGATCGGCTGGAGCCTGCTGCCGCCGGCCGTCGCCGGCCTCGCCTGCGAGCGCGTGATCGAGCGGCGCCTGGGCACGCCGGCGAGCGTGGCCGCGGGGCTTCTCGCGGGCTCGCTCGCGATGGCGGCGGCGGACGTCGCCGGTCGCGGGACGCGCCGCCGCGAGGACGCGAGCGCCGCCGACGGGCTGGCGCTCGGTCTCGCGCAGGCGTGCGCGCTCGTGCCGGGCGTCTCGCGCAACGGCGCCACGCTCGCCGCCGCGCGAGCCCGCGGCTTCGCGCGCGAGGATTCAAGCGTGCTGTCGCGCCACGCGGCGCTGCCGGTGATCCTCGCGGCGACGGCGCTGAAGGGAACCCGCCTCGTGCGCCGTGGCCTGCCAGCGGGCGCGGCAGGGGGCTTCGCGGCCGGGATTGCCGCCTCGTTCGCGGCGACGATCGCCTCGATCAGGGTGATCCGCGCGGTCGAGCGCGACCGCTCGCTGCTGCCCTGGGCGGCCTACCGAATCGCGCTCGCAGCCCTCGTCCTGGGGCGCCTGCGCCGTCCGTAGAGCGGTCGCCGCGGGCCGCTCGCGCGCTCGCCGGGCCGGACTCGCATGGCCGATGACGTTCACCGCTCGCGCGCGCTGCACAATAGGGCGATGGCATCGCCGGTCGGCACCCTGCTCTCCCAGCGCTACCGCCTCGACGCGAAGGTCGGTTTCGGGGGGATGTCGACGGTGTACCGGGCGTTCGACACGGTGCTCGAGCGCCAGGTCGCGATCAAGCTCATGCACCGCGAGATCGCTGGTGACTCCGACCAGCTCGAGCGCTTCCGCCGCGAGGCGCGGGCGGTCGCGCAGCTCAACCACCCGCACGTCGTGGGGGTCATCGACGCCGGCGAGGAGGGCGGCGACGACGACGGCTTCGCGACGCCCTACATCGTCTTCGAGTTCGTCGAGGGCGAGACGCTGAAGGAGCGCATCCGCCGCAACGGCCGGCTGCCGGTGTCCGAGGCGATCGCCTACGCGATCGAGATCGCGCGCGCGCTCGGCGCCGCGCACGCCAGCCGGATCGTCCACCGCGACGTCAAGCCGCAGAACGTGCTCGTCGACGAAGAGGGCGCCGCGAAGGTCACGGACTTCGGCATCGCTCGGTCGCTCGCGCAGGAGGGGCTGACGGCGGACGGGCGCGTGCTCGGCACGACCGACTACGTCTCCCCGGAGCAGGCGCTCGGCCACGTCGTCTCGGGCCAGTCCGACCTGTACTCGCTCGGCGTGGTGATGTTCGAGATGCTCACCGGCGACGTCCCCTTCAAGGGCGACAACCAGGTCGCCGTCGCGATGAAGCACGTGCGCGAGGAGCTGCCCGACGTGCAGGTCCGCCGTCCCGAGGTGTCGGCCGCGCTGGCGGCGGTGCTCGACCGCGCGACCGCCAAGGAGCTCGACCGCCGCTATCCCGACGCCGCGTCGCTGATCGCCGACCTCGAGGAGGTGCTCGCGATCGAGACCGCGCGCGCCGGGCAGGTCACCGGCGAGGCGACCGCCGTCCTGCGCAGCCTGCCCGAGGACACCCGCAAGCGCCTGCCGCTGCGCACGCGCCGCTCGACGAAGGCGCTCGCCGCGCTCGCCGCGCTCGCAGCGGTCGCGGCCGTCGTCGTGACGGCCGTGCTCGGGCTCAACCAGACCGAGCGCGGGACCGGCAAGCGCACGAACGTCGCGCCGCCCGCCGGCCTGCAGTCGATCCCCCTGCGCCAGCGCGCGGCGAACGACTTCGACCCGCTTGGCGACGATCGCGAGCACGCCGACGAGACCAGCGCCGTCGTCGACGGCGACCCGGCCTCCACGTGGTCGACCGAGACCTACCGCAGCAAGGACCTGCAGAAGGCCGGCGTCGGCATCAGGATCGACGCCTCGCCCGGCGTCGCCGCCAAGCGCCTGGAGCTGCGCACGCCGAGCCCCGGCTTCGAGGCGACGGTCTACGTCGCCCCCAGGTCGGCGCCGAGCACGCCGCCGACCGCCGGCTGGACGGCCGTCAGCGCCACGCGCGAGGTCGCCTCGACGGAGAAGTTCGACCTCGACACCGCCGGGCAGCCCGCGCGCCACTACCTCGTCTGGATCACGAAGCTGCCGGAAGACGCCGACCGCGCGGAGATCTCCGAGATCCTGCTGTTCCGCTGAGGCCAGTGCCGTGAGGCGGAGGACTCACGACACTGCTCAGAAGCGGTAGGAGCGCTCCTGCTCGTGGCGCTCGATCGCCAGCTCGCAGAGGCGCGTGACGAGCTCGTCGTAGGGCAGGCCGCTGGCCTCCCAGAGCTTCGCGTAGACGCTCGTCGTCGTGAAGCCGGGCATCGTGTTGAGCTCGTTGAGCAGCACGCGCTCGCCGTCGACGAAGAAGTCGGCGCGCGCGAGGCCCGAGCAGCCGAAGCGCTCGAAGGCCTCGACGGCCGTCGCGCGCAGCAGCTCGCACGCGCTGTCGGAGATCCGCGCCGGGACGCGCAGGCGCATCCCGCCCGGCTCGTACTTCGCGGCGAAGTCATACCAGTCGGAGTCGAGCTCGATCTCGCCCGGCTGCGAAGCGGTCGCGCCGGTCGTCGCGCCGATCACCGAGCACTCGACCTCGATGCCCGTGCCCAGCGCCTCGACGATCGCCCAGGGGTCGTGCACGAACGCGGCGTCGAGCGCGCCGCCGAGCGCAGCCGCCTCGGCGACCTTCGCGATCCCGACCGAGGACCCCAGCCGCGACGGCTTGACGAACACCGGCAGCCCAAGCGGCGCGAGCTCGGCGAGCACATCCGCGGGCTGGGCGCACCAGCGCGCGGCGCGCACGCCGACGTAGTCGACCTGGGCGATCTGGGCACGCGCCAGCAGATCCTTCGCGACGACCTTGTCGAGGCAGACCGCCGAGGCGAGCACGCCGGAGCCGACGTAGGGCACGTCGAGCAGCTCGAGCAGCCCCTGGACCGTGCCGTCCTCGCCGAACGGGCCGTGCAGGACGGGGAAGGCGACGTCCGCTCCGAGCAGCCCGCGCCCGGGGCGCAGGTCCAGCTCCGCCCCGTCGTGCTGCCACGGGCCCTCGCGCAGCAGCGTCACCTCGATGACGTCGTGGCCGGCGCAGCGCAGCCCGGCCGCGACCGATGCGCCGCCGGCGAGCGAGATCGAGTGCTCCGAGGAGCGCCCGCCGGCGAGCACGGCGACCCTCACTGCGGCAGCGTGGTCGTCGTGGCGGGGGGTTGCGGCGTCGTCGTCGTCGTGCCCGGGTCGGGGTTGAGGTCGGGATCGAAGACCCCGACGGTGATCGTGACCGTCGCGCCGCGGTCGGCCTTCGCATCGGCGCCGGGCGCCTGGGCCTGCACGATCCCGTCGTCGTCGGGAGAGTCGACGGGCGTCTCCTCGACGTCGATCTTCAGCCCGCGGTCCGACAGCGTCTCGGTCGCGTTGGTCTGCGAGCGCCCGACGACGTCCGGCACCGTGACCTGCCTTGCCTGCTCGGCGACCGTGATCGTCACCGCCGACCCGCGCCCCACCCGCGCGCCCGCCCCGGGGTTCTGGGCGAGCACGGTGCCGGGCTCCTTGGCGTCCTCCCTGCTGTCGACGGAGACGCGCAGGCCCGCGGCCTCGAGCGCCGAGCGCGCATCGTCCGTGGTCTTGCCGATGACGCCGGGCACCGCGACCTGCTCCTGCCCGCTGGAGATGTCCAGCGTCACCTTGGAGCCCCCCTCGGCCCGCGAGTCGCCCGACGGCGACTGGGCGATCACGCGATTGAGCTTCACGGTGTCGGAGGCCATGCGCCGCTCGAAGACCCTGAATCCTGCAGCCGTCAGCGTCCTGCGCGCAGCGCGCCGGCCATCCCCGACGACGTCGGGAACCTTCAAGATCTGCGGCCCGTCGGAGATGTTCAGCGTCACGTTCGAGCCCTTCTCGACCTCGCTGCCACCTGCCGGGGTCTGTCCGACGACGGTGTTGCGCGGCTTGAGGGAGTTGTCGCGCACGGGCGTGACCTCGAAGCCCTCGCTGCGCAGGCGCTGCGTGGCGACGGAGACGGAGCTGCCGACGACCCCCGGCACCGGCACCTTGTCCGGAAGCGCGAGCGTGACGAGCGCAGCGATCAGGCCGATGCCGATCAGGCCCGCGAGCAGCAGCCAGGGCCAGCGCTTGGACTCCGGCGGGGGCGCAAGCGGCGGCGGAAGTGGCTCGACGACCTGATGGGGCTCCACGGGCAGCACCCCGGTGGCGTTGACCGGCACCGCGATGGGCGCGGGCGGGCGCCCCACGCGGGTGGCGGGCGGCAGCGCGGCGGCGGCGGCCTCGGCAGCCGCCATCGCCGCGGCCGACGGGATGCGCGAGGCCGCCGCCTCGAGCGCGGCGATGAACTCGTCGGCATCGGCGAAGCGATCGGTCGGCTCCTTCTGAAGCGCTCGCAGCACGATCGACTCGAGCTCGGGCGTCACCGCCGGGTTGATCTCCCGCGGCGCCACGGGCGTCTCGCTGACCTGCTTGAGCGCCACCGTCACCGCCGACTCGGCATCGAACGGGACGCGGCCGGTGAGCAGCTCGTAGAGGATAATCCCGATCGAGTAGAGGTCCGAGGTCGAGTTGACGGCGTGCCCCTGCGCCTGCTCGGGCGACAGGTACTGCGCGGTGCCCATGATCGACCCCGTCTGCGTCATGTCCGACGCGCCCGCTCGCGCGATGCCGAAGTCCGTGACCTTCGCGCGGCCCTCCTCGTCGACGATGACGTTCTGGGGCTTGAAGTCGCGATGGATGACCCCGCGGCGATGGGCGAAGCGCGCCGCGCGCAGGATCTGCACGGTGAGATCGACCGCTCGCGCGGCGTCCAGCGGTCCGTGCTCGCGCACGAGCTGCTTCAGCGTGCGCCCGGCGACGTACTCCATCGCGATGTAGGACGTGCCGTCGAACGCGCCGCGGTCGTAGATCGAGACGACGTGCTGATGCTGCAGGCCCGCGGCGGACGAGGCCTCGCGGCGGAAGCGCTCGACGAACTCCTCGTCCTGCGCGAAGCGGTCGTGCAGGAGCTTCAGCGCGACGTTGCGCCCGAGCTGCATGTCGTGCGCGCAGTAGACCTCGGCCATCCCCCCGGTGCCCAGGTGCCCGAGGATCTGGTAGCGCCCGTCGATCACCGCATCGGTGGCGATCCGCGTCATCCCAGCAGCTCCTGTAGCACCTGCTTGGCGATCGGCGCGGCCACGAGGCCGCCCTGGCTCTGTGGCCCCTGAACGTTCTCGAGCGTCACCGCGATCGCGACCTTCGGTGAGTCGAGGGGCGCGAAGCCGATGAACCACGGCTGGTTGATGCGCTGGGCGATGTTGAGCTCGGCGGTGCCGGTCTTGCCCGCGACCTCGATGCCCTCCAGCGCGGCGCCGACGCCTGTGCCCTCGCGCACGACGTTGCTCATCATCACGGTGAGCTTGCGCGCGTTGGCGGCGCTCATGACCCGCTCGGCCTGCTCGGGCACGATCCGCTCAACGGTGCGGCCGTCGAGGTCGACGATCCGGTCGGCGAGGTTCGGCTTCATCCGCACGCCGCCGTTTGCGACCGTCGCCGCGACCATCGCCATCTGCAGCGGCGTCACGCTCAGGCGCTCCTGGCCGATGCCGACGCGGCCGATGTCGACGCCCTCGAGCTCGGCCGGCAGGAACCGCTTGCTCTTGGCATCGAAGACCCCGCTCGGGCGCATCTGGCCGTCGGGGTAGTCCAGCGGCGGGTCCGAGAAGAAGCCGAAGCGCTGCATGTACTCGCCCATCTGCTCGCGACCGACCTGCTGGGCGACCTGCGCCCACACGACGTTGACGGAGTTCGTCAGCGCGTCCGTCAGCGTGATCGGACCGAACTGCGCGTTGGAGAAGTTCTGCAGCGGAGCGCCGGACACGGTGATCGGCGACTTGCCGCTGACCATCGAGTCGGGCGTGAACTTGCCGCTGTCGAGCGCGGCTGCGGCCGTGACGACCTTGAATGTCGAGCCCGGCGGGTAGCCGGACTGCGTCGCGCGATTGAACAGCGGGGCGTCGGCGGCGGCCTTCGTGTCCAGCGCGTTGGGGTCATAGCCCGGCGTGCTGACCATCACGCGGACCTTCCCCGTCGCCGGCTCGATCGCGACGATCGAGCCCTTGCGACCCTGCAGCGCGCCGACCGCCACGCGCTGCGCGCCCGGGTCGAGGTTCGTCAGCACGTTGTCTCCGACGCGCTGCTTGCCGCGCAGCTGGTCGACGACCGAGGCCAGCTCGTTGCGCTTGCCGGTCAGCGCGTCGTTGCGCTCACGCTCGACGCCGGCACGGCCGGTGCGCAGGAAGTCGTAGCCGATCGCGTGCGCGAAGAGACCGCCCTCGGGCGTGTAGCGGCGCTTGTAGAGCTGCGATTCGTCGCGCACCGAGCGCGCGAGCACCGTGCCGTCGCGAGCGCGGATGACGCCGCGGCGCACGCGCTGCTCCTCGATCTGCGGGCGCGAGTTCTTGGTGTTCTCGCGGTACGCGCCGGCGTTGATGACGCTGTTGTAGCTCGTCATCCCGATCAGTAGGGCGAACAGCACGAGAAACAGCCCGAACAGCTTGAGGATCGGTGCGTTCAACGGGCTTGGGCTTCTCGCCTGGCGCGGTCGGAGACGAGCAGCAGCAGCGCCAGCAGGATGAAGTTCGCGACGATCGAGGAGCCGCCGTAGGAGATGAACGGCAGCGTCACGCCGGTCAGCGGGATGAGCTTCGTGACGCCGCCGACGATGACGAAGACCTGCAGCGCGAGCACGGCCGTCAGGCCGGTCGCCAGCAGCTTGGAGAACGAGTCCGTCGCGAGCATCGCCGTCTTGAAGCCGCGCTCGATGATCAGCAGGTAGACGAGCAGCACCGCACACGCGCCGAGCAGCCCGAGCTCGTCGGTGATGACCGCGTAGATGAAGTCGGTGTGCGCCGCGGGCAGGATCGGCGGGTTGTCGCCGAGCTGGATCGTTGCCTGCCCGAAGCCGCGCCCGAACAGGCCGCCGTCGGCCTGCGTGAAGATCGACTGCGCGATCTGGTAGCTGCCGCCGGGATCCTGCGCGTAGAGCTTGTCGTCGAACGGGTGCAGCCACGCGTCGACGCGGCTCTCGATCGTCGGGCGGATGGCGTACAGCACGCGCGCCCCGAGGGCGAAGAGGCCCAGCCCGATCAGCACGAACGAGATCCGGTTCGTGGCGACGTAGATCAGCGCGAGGAATGCGCCGAAGAACATCAGCGACGACCCGAGATCCTGGATCACGAACAGCAACACCATCGCCGTGCCCCAGACGGCTAGCAGCGGGCCGAGGTGCTTCAGCGGGGGAAAGGTGATGCCCATCACGCGCCGCGCGCCGATCACCAGCACCTGGCGTGTGTCGCGCAGATAGGAGGCGAGGAAGATGACGATCGCGATCTTCGCCAGCTCGGCCGGCTGAAACGCGATCGGACCGAGCTGAAAGGACAGGTAGGCCCCGTTGACCGGGTTGCCCAGGCGCGGCATCAGCAGCAGCACGATCCCGACGGACGCGATGATGTAGCGGTAGCGCTCCAGCACGCGGTGGTCGCTGCGCAGCGCCACGATCGTGGCGCTGAAGAAGATCAGCCCGACGACGAACCACTGCGCCTGGTCGCGCGCGAAGTCCTCGTCGAGGCGATAGAGCATCACGAGGCCGAAGCACGCGAGCACGGCGACCAGCGGGAACAGGTACGGGTCGGCGTGCGGCAGCGTGAAGCGCAGCACGATGTGCGCGCCCAGGCACAGGCCGAGGAAGATCAGCCCGTAGGTCAGCGAGAGGTCCGACAGCACGTCGTTGCGCTGGATGAAGACCGCGGTGAAGCCGGCCGTCACCAGCAGCGATGCCGGGATCAGCGCGAACAGCTCGCGGTTGCGCTCGTTCACGACGCCAGTCGGCCGAGCTCGAGTGCGCGCACGAGGTCTGCGGCATCGTCGTGCGAGCGCAGCGTGTGGTCGACGAGCTGCCTGCGGCGCGGCGCTGGCAGCGACCGCAGTCGCACGCCGGAGACGTAGTTGGTGCTGTACATGTCGATCCCGGCCGGCAGCGTGTAGGGCAGCCCGCGGTACATCGTGACGAAGCCGTCCTTGTCGGTGCCGACGAAGTAGACGGCCTGGTTGGCGATGTAGCCGCCGAGGCCCAGCGGCACGACGAGCAGCGCGAGGATCGCGAACATGGCGCCGAGGCGACGGCCGCGCCGGCGCTCGCCGGGGCGCCCGCCGCCGGGCTCGGTCGGGGCGATCGGCTGCAGGCGACGAGCCGGCGCGGGGCTCGCCGGCGGCGCGGGCGCAGCCGGGGCCTGCGTCCGCGGCGGCGCCTGGACCGCCGGTGCGATCGCAGACCCCGAGCCACCCTGCGGCGGCAGGACCATGCCCACCTGCGTCGCCTGCTCGACGCGGGGGTCCGGGCCCCCGACCTCCTCGAGCTCGAACAGGACGACCGTGATGTTGTCGCGGCCGCCGGCGGCGTTGGCGGCATCGATCAGCGCGCGCCCGCAGTCGCGCAGGCTGCCCGCCTCGCGGACGATCTCGCCGACGCGCAGTTCGGGCACCATCGACGTCAGGCCGTCGCTGCACAGCAGGTAGACGTCGCCCGGGGCTCCGCGCCAGGAGTACGTGTCGACGAGCACGTCGGGCTCGGGTCCGAGCGCGCGGGTGATGATCGAGCGCTGCGGGTGCTCATCGGCCTCCTGCGCGGTCAGCTGCCCGCGGCGGCGCATCTCCTCGACGAGCGAGTGATCCTCGGTCAGGCGCTCGAACTCGCCGTCGCGCAGGCGATAGGCGCGCGAGTCGCCGACGTGCGCGACGGCCACGTCGTACTCGCCGACGTGCGCGGCCGTGATCGTCGTGCCCATTCCGGCGCGGTCCTGGCTGGCCTGCGACATCTCGTGGATGCGCGCGTTGGCCTCCAGCACGCGCTCGGCCAGCAGCTGTTCGGCGCTGGACGTCCCGGCGTCGTCGAGGCCGCGCTCGAACACCTCGACCGCGACCCCGGAGGCGACCTCGCCGGCCTGCGCGCCACCCATCCCGTCGGCGACGACGAAGACCGGCGCGCGCGCGAAGTACGAGTCCTCGTTCGTGCGGCGGGCGCGACCGGTGTCCGAATGCGAGAAGTGGTCCGCGGTGACGCGCAGCATCAGCGGCCCGGCTCGTGACGGGGCGCCCGGGAACTCGGGTGGGCTGTGGGCAGGTGGGCCACTTACTTGTCGTCGTAGGTGAAGCTGCTGTCGCCGATGCGCACGCGGTCGCCGGCGTGCAGCGGACGCGGGCCGCGCAGCAGCTCGTCGTTGAGATAGGTCCCGTTCGTCGAGCCGAGATCCTCGATCACGAGCATCGCGCCCTGGCGGACGAGATGGGCATGACGCGAGGACGCGAACGGATCCTCGAGCTGGATCTCGACGTCGCCGCGCCCGAGCGTCGCGCCGCTGGACACGTCGTAGGCCATCCCGGGCGTCAGGCCGGGGACGGAGTCCACGACGAGACGCGGAGCGACGTCCTCGTCGGCGGTCAGGACGTCGAGGCTCGAAGCCGGATGCATCCCCGTGGCGTCCGCGGCGTGCTCCTGCGCCTGCGCCCGGCCGCCGAACGCGCCTCGGCGCAGGTCCTTCAGCGCGCTGCGCGAGACCCACAGCAGAAACAGGTAGAGGATTGCGAGGAAGGCGAACTTCAACCCAACGGACACTGGCTCGAGCATCGCTCAGCGAGCCCCGCGCCGGGCGGTTGGCAGCGCAGGCGCACAGCGGCGAGCGCGGGGTCGGGCGGCGCGGGTCATTCGAGCTCGAAGCTGGTCTCGGCGGTGCCGAGCACGAGCTGGTCGCCCGACTTCAGCGACTCGGAGCCGGCGATCCGGCGTCCGTTCAGGACGACGCCGTTGGTCGAGCCGAGATCGGCGACCGTCCACGAGCCGGCCGCCCCCGGGCGCACCTCGGCGTGGCGGCGCGAGACGTTCGCGTCGTCGAGCACGATGTCGCAGTCCCGGCTGCGCCCGATCGTCGCCCCGCCCGGCGCGATGACATGGCGCCGGCCTTCGGCGAGCAGCAGCGCGCGCGTCGGCCTCGTGCCCTGGGACTCCTCGACCGGTTCGCGCAGCCGGCCCGCCGTCGAGTAGATCATCGTGTTGCCGTGATCGGCCTGCACGGCGTGCTCCCCGTCGCGTGCAGCCTCCGCGGCCTCGTCGGCGGGGCGCACGACGCGCGTCTGGATCCCGAACTCCCCCAGCGACAGGCGCTCGTCGGTGCGAAACTCGATCTGCGGGCGCGACAGCAGCGCGAGCCGCTCGCGACGGGCATGCTCGAGCAGGTACCCGCTGAGCTCCTCGATGAGCGACGCCTCGACCTCTTGCATGCGCTCGCGATCCTCCGTCGAGAGCCAGACGACGTACTCGTTGGGGACGTAGGTTCGCGAGACCGACACGGTCTTGTGCTCGTCCATCTCGCGAGCGAGCTTGCGAGCGAGCTCGACCGGTCGCACCTCCGAGCGAAACACGCGTCCGAACGTGCCCTCGACGAGGTCGGCAAGCTTCGTCTCCAGGTTGCGCAGAACGCTCATCGATGTCGCTCATGCTACGGACAACCGCAGGGACGCAACGGCTGCAAACGCGTGCGTGCGTGCGTGCGTGCGCAGGCGCGCCCTTTGCAGGCGGGCACCGAGGCAGACCGCTCACGCCCGCCCTCGCACGGCCCGCGCAGCGACCGCGATCGCTCCCCCGACGAGCGCGCCCGCCACGAGCCCGCGCGGCGGATCGAGCACGAGCGCCTCGCTGAGCGCCTGCGTCGAGGCCGCAAGCGCCGCGGCCCAGCCGGCTGCCGCGATCAGATCGAGCGCCGCGGAGCGCCCGCGCACGAGCACAGGCAGCAGCGCCGCGGCAATCGCCCACAGCCCGGCGATCGCGAGCGTGCCGCCGGACAGCAGCGGTCCCAGCGCGCCGCTCGCGGCGTCCAGCGCCGAGCTCTCCCACTCGCGCGCGGCGAGGACGTCGCGCGGCTGGCCGACGAGCAGCCGCTCGGACGTCAGCGCCTCCACGAGCACGATCCACAGGCCCCCGAGCGCGCCGAGCGCCGCGCGCGTGGTGAAGCCCCGGGCCTGCCCGGCGAGCGCCGGCCAGGCAGCGGCCAGTGCGACGATGCCCAGCAGCGGCGCAACCGCCGGCAGCGACCACGCCACCCCGCGGCGCGGGAGTGCGATCGGCACCGGCGCGGCGGCGACGGCGACGAGCAGCGCGATCCCGGGCGCCGTCATGGCCAGCCACGCCAGCAGCGTTGCGACCATCGCCAGCCAGCCCAGGCGCGGCAGCGCGAGCACCGCGAGGCCGGCGAGCGCCACGGCGGCGGGCGCTCCGGCTACAGGCGCCGGTCCGAGCAAGGCGAACGCGCCCGCGGCGAGCGCAGCGGCCGCGGCGGCGGCGGGCACGCGCAGAGCCAGGCGTCGCACCGCGCCGCGCGGCCGCGAAGCGGGGAGCTCGCGGGGGGCCTCGTGCGAAGCGTCGCGCGCGGGCATGCGATCGGGCACGGGCTCGCGCAGCGGCTCCCGGGCACGCTCCTCGAACGGCGAGCGCGGTGCGCTCGCGACGTCAGGGCGGCGGTGTTGCGCGCGCCTGCGGCGGCGCGTCGGGGGCAGCAGCGGCGCCTCGGACGTCGCCGCGATCTCAGGCCGCGGCGCGCGGTCGGAGGCCATGCGCACGGTCTGCGCGACCCCGGCATCCGTGGCGATCGGACCCGCCGTGTCGGCGACGCTCTCGACGGCCTTCGCGAGCGCGAGGCGCAGCACGCCGAGCGGGGCGCGGCGAGCGGCCTCGGGCTCGACCGCGGCGTCGATCGCGCGGCACAGCCCGGCCGGCAGGTCGCGGCGCACGCGGCCCAGCGCCGGCAGGCGCATGCCGACGCGCCGCGCGGTGGCCGCGGGGTTGCCGGCACGGATCGGGTTGCGCCCGGTGAAGCCCTCGTACAGCGCCACGCCGAGCGCGTAGACGTCGGCCGCGCCCGTCACGCCCTGACCCCGGGCCTGTTCGGGCGCCATGTAGGCGAGCGTCCCCATGACGTCGCCGGTGCGCGTCAGCACGTCGCCGCCCGCCATCAGCGCGATGCCGAAATCGGTGAGCTTCGCGACACCTGAGCCATGCTCGGGATCCTCCGGGCAGATGACGTTCGAGGGCTTGACGTCGCGGTGGATGACGCCGCGTGCGTGCGCGTGCTCGAGCGCGTCGCAGAGCGTCACGCCGATGCGCGCGACGTCGCGATCGGACAGCTCGCCGGCCGCGATCAGCTCCGCCAGCGTCCGCCCGCGCACGAGCTCGGTGACGAGGTAGACCGCGTGCTCGTCGCGGCCGGACTCGTACAGCGCGACGATTCCCGCATGCGACAGGCGCGCCGCCGCGATCGCCTCGCGCTCGCCGCGGCCCGCCGGGTCGAGCTCGATCGCGATCCGCTTGACCGCCACCTCGCGCTGCAGATGCTCGTCGTGCGCGAGATAGACGACCCCCATGCCGCCGGCCCCGATCCGTCGCAAGAGCCGGTAGCGGGCGAGGACGGTCTCGCCGGGGGGCGCGGCGTTGACGGGCGGCTGGGCCTGGGTCACCGGCTCTGCATTCGGCGTGCTCAACCTTGGCTCCTTGCGGTCGCGGGCAGGAATCCGGCCGCTGGCGGGAAAGTTGCACCGCGACGCCTCCGCCGGTGCCGGGGTCATACTGAGCCATCGACGACTCGCAAGGAGCGGAGTCCTGTCCTTCTTCGACGATGACGAGCCTGGCACGACCCGCACGCGGCCACGGAAACCCGTGACCTCTCCGGCTGGTCCGGGCTCGGATCCCCAGCAGCTGCTCGTGCGCCGCCTGATCGCGGCCGGCCTCGGCCTGGTCGTGATCATC
>Ga0136640_10000293_pt1 | contig 18683 bp, 14 predicted proteins | sample AntDrymUQ8642106_2_FD_105498 | JGI IMG/M metagenome (GOLD analysis project Ga0136640, IMG submission 105498) | Polar desert sand microbial communities from Dry Valleys, Antarctica - metaG UQ864 (21.06) | ecosystem: Environmental > Terrestrial > Soil > Desert | place: Antarctica: Dry Valley...
CATCCACGAGCAGTATTGTGGCCGGGCAAGGAACCGAAACTACTCACGACGATGGAGTTGCGGCGTGAGGAATTGGAGCGGCAGGGCGCGGATGAGATGCGAGCCATTCGCTTCGACGGGGCACTCTCCAGGAAGAGCCCGGAAGAGTTCGCGCGGGACGTTCTCATCGAGGAGATGGGGGCGGAGGCGGTCGTGGTGGGCGAGAACTTCCGGTTCGGACACCGAGCGGCGGGGGATTTCGAGGATTTGCGCCGACTCATGCGTGAAGTCGGGGGAGAGGCGTATGCTGTCCCGCTGCGCGGCGTGAGCGAGGCGGAGATCACCTCCACCCGCATCCGGGACCTGGTGGTGGCGGGAGACGTGGGAGAGGCGGCACTGCTCCTCGGACGGCCATACGTGCTGCGGGGCGAGGTCGTGGAGGGAGACCGGCGTGGAAGGCAGATAGGCTTCCCGACGGCGAACGTGCTCCCGGACCCCGCCGCGGCCGTGCCAGCGAGGGGCGTGTACGCCGGTTTTGTCCGGTTCGATGGCGGGGAGCATGCTGCCTGCACCAACGTCGGGGTGGCGCCGACCTTCGCGCGGGCCGAGAGTCGGGTGGAGGCTCATCTGCTGGATTTCGAGGGAGACCTGTACGGAAAGGTCGTTGACGTGGGGTTCGCGCGGCGCATCCGGGCTGAGAAGCGGTTCTCGGGGATCGAGGAGTTGCGAGGGCAGATTTCACGCGACGTGGAGGAGGCGCGAGGGATCATGGATCATACGATTTGATGCATGTGGTAGCATAAGCCTTGATAAGATGAAGTGATCTGATATGTCGGAAGAAGAGGAGAAAGAGGAAGTTGGCGGTAGTAGAGAATAAAGAGGAGATCATCCGGGAGCACCAGACGCACGAGGGTGACACGGGTTCGCCTGAGGTGCAGGTCGCGGTGTTGACCAAGCGCATAAGCCACCTGACGGATCATGTACGCATTCACAAGCACGATTACCATTCCCGGCGAGGTCTGTTGCAGATGGTCGGCAAACGACGCCGACTTTTGAAGTACCTGCAAAAAAAGGACATCGAGCGATATCGCGCGCTCATCGCCAGGCTCGGACTGCGCCGGTAGACAACGGCCTCCGTCCGAGCAAATACTTAAGCAAGAGGAGAAAGATAATATGCGTTTAGAGATCCCCGTCGGCGAGCGATCCATCGTGCTCGAAACCGGCAAGTTGGCCCGCCAGGCCGGTGGCTCCGTGACCGCCAGGCTCGGAGATACCATGCTCCTGTCCACCGTGACCCGCAGTTCCTCACCGAGGCCGGGCGCCACATTTTTGCCCCTCAGCGTGGATATCGAGGAGCGGATGTCAGCCGCCGGCAAGATACCGGGCGGCTTCATCAAGCGCGAGGGACGGCCCTCCGAGAAGGCCATCCTGACCTCGCGCCTCACCGACCGCCCGCTACGCCCGCTATTTCCGAAGAACTATCACTACGAGCTACAGGTCGTCGGCACCGTGCTCACGGCAGATCAAGATACGCCGTATGACACGGTGAGCATGGTCGGCGCCTCGGCGGCGCTTGCGCTTTCTGATATCCCGAACGAGGGACCCATCGGGGCCGTGCGCGTCGGGCGTGACCCTGATGGCGGCTTCATCCTCAACCCCACATACGATCAGATCTCCGAGAGCGATCTCGACCTCGTGGTAGCCGGCACGAAGGAGGCCATCACGATGGTCGAGGCTGGAGGCAACGAGGTCCCCGAGGAGGTCATGGTCGAGGCATTGCAGCTCGCCCAAGAGACCGTTCGCGTGCAGGCGGAGGCTATAGAGGGATGGGCCAGCGAGCACGGCAAGGAGAATCAGGTCTTCGAGGCACCGGAGGAGAACCCCTTCGTGGCGGAACTTCGGGGCCAATACCTCGACCGCATCAAGGAGAGCCTCGTCCAGACCGACCGCCGCGCCCGCCGCGACGCTTTGGGCGAACTGCGCGACGAGCTGACCGAAGGCCGCGAGGAAGAGGAAATCGCCCAGATCTCCGCCGCGCTTTATACGTTGGAGAAGGAAGCGTTTCGCAAGCTCTACCTCGAAGATCGTAAGAGGACGGATCTGCGGGCGCTCGATGAGATTCGTCCGACTTCCGCAGAGGTTGGGGTGTTGCCTCGGGTCCACGGCACCGGGCTGTTTACTCGCGGCGAGACGCAGGTGATCTCTTCGCTGGCGCTGGCCGATCTCGGGCTCGCGCAGAGGCTTGACACCATCGAGCCGCAGACCGGCAAACGCTTCATGCACCACTACAACTTCCCGCCGTTCTCTACCGGAGAGACGGGCCGCCTCGGGACTCCAAGGCGGCGTGAGATCGGGCACGGCGCGCTGGCGGAGCGGGCCATCCTCCCGGTCGTCCCGGACGAAGTGACGTTCCCGTACGCGCTTCGCATAATCTCCGACGTGCTGGAATCCAATGGCTCTTCCTCGATGGCGAGCGTGTGCGGTTCGGCGCTGGCCCTGATGGACGGTGGCGTGCCGATCAAGGCTCCGGTCGCCGGGGTGGCGATGGGACTGGTCAAGGAGGGCGACGATTACGTTGTCCTGAGTGACATCCAGGGTCTCGAGGATCACATGGGCGACATGGACTTCAAGGTCGCTGGAACGCGGGATGGCATCACCGCACTTCAGATGGATATGAAGATCACCGGCGTCTCCGCCGAGCTTCTGAACGAGGCGCTCGGGCAGGCGAAGAAGGGTCGGCTGGAGATCCTGGACATCATGCGCGACGCTATCGCGGAACCCCGCGAGGAAGTCTCGGAGTTTGCTCCTCGGGTCGAGGTGTTGAAGATCCCGAAGGACAAGATCGGGATGCTCATTGGTCCTGGCGGCAAGACGATAAACGCCCTTCAGGAGCAGTTCGGCGTGAACATCTCCGTCGAGGATGACGGCACGGTCTACGTCGCCGGCGAGGGCATGGTATCGAAGGATGCCGCCGACGCTATCAAAGGCATGATGAAGGATGTGGAGGCGGGTGAGATCTACACGGGCAAGGTCGTGAAGACCACCAACTTCGGAGCCTTCGTCGAGTTGACGCCGGGCCGCGACGGGCTGGTGCACATCTCCCGTCTCGCTCCCGGCAAGCAGCGTGTCGAGCGGGTCGAGGACGTGGTCACGGAGGGCGACTCCATCAAGGTGCGCGTCCTTGAGATAGACAAGCAGAACCGTATCTCTCTGGAGAAGCTGGAGGCTTAAGTGGCGAGCGATCCCAACATCAGGAGGAAGGATCTTCCGGGAGGACTTCGGGTCTTCTCCGAGCAGCTTGCCGAGGCGACGAGCGTTGCTTTGGGGGTTTGGATCCGCGCGGGTTCCCGCGACGAGAAGGATGAGGTCGCCGGTATCAGCCACCTCATGGAGCACATGCTCTTCAAGGGCACTCCCTCGATGGACGCCCTCGGCATCGCCCAGGCGTTCGAGAGCATCGGGGCGCAGGAGAACGCGGCAACCGGCGAGGAATACACCGTGCTCTACGCGCGTTTTCTGCCAGAGCATCTCGACCGCGCCCTCGATATCGTGAGTGGCATGATCAAGGAACCCACGCTCGTTGATCTGGAGCGCGAGCGGGAGGTGATCGTCGAGGAGATCAAGATGTACGAGGATCGCCCCGATCAGATGGCCGACGAATACCTTTCATCCCTCATCTTCCATGACGATACTTTAGGCCGCCCCATCATCGGCTCCGCCGAGACGGTTCGCGGCGTGGACCATGACACCCTGCGGGGCTTCCACGAGGACACGTACAACACGTCCAACCTGTTCGTCGTCGGGGCGGGGAAGCTGGACCAGGATCACCTGGAGCGCGCCGTGGAGGAGAGATTCTCCGGTCTGCCAGAAGGCGAGCCATTCGTGCGCGACGCGAAGCCGACGCCTCCCGAGAGCCGTTTCTTCTACAAGTTCAAGGATACCGAGCAGTACCACGTCTCGATGGGTTCTCTAGGCATCCCGGCGAGTAGCGAGGACCGTTTCGCAATGGCGGCCCTCAACAGCGTGCTCGGCGGCGGCATGTCCAGCCGGCTCTTCCAGGAAGTGCGCGAGAAGCGCGGCCTGGCATACGCCGTGTACTCATACCATCAGGGCTACTCCGACGCCGGAGCCATAAAAACCTACGTCGGCTCCACGACCGGCAACGTCGAGCAAGCCGTGAAGGTGATAGCGGAGCAGCTCGAAAAGGTCCGCGAGGAAACCGTGGATGATGAAGAGCTTTATCGCACCAAGCAGCAACTAAAAAGCTCCACGCTCCTCGCGTTGGAGAGTACCGCGGCGCGCATGACCCGCATCGGACGCAGCGTAATCACCGGTTCGGAGCTCATGCCGCCAGAGGAGATAGCAAAGCGCATAGAATCCGTCACCGCCGAAGATATAAGGCGTCTGGCGAGGAAACACCTAAACCTGGACACAATGTACCTCTCCGCCGTCGGACCAAAGGAGCTCGACCTCGGGAGGTATCTGAACGGAAGCTGATCAGCCGGTCAGCAAGTGCAAAAGCTGAAAAAGCTTACTAGCTGACAGACTTCCATAGGAGGTAACTAGAGAATTTGTTAGACAACGGAACCTTGCAGGTCGTGCCCCTCGGAGGATTAGGGGAGATCGGCAAGAATATGACAGCCGTGCGCCAACGCAGCGGCATGATGCTCGTGGACGCGGGCATGGCGTTCCCCGATGAGGAGATGCCCGGCATTGACTTGGTCCTGCCGGACTTCACTTATCTGCGCGAACACTCCAACGAATTCAAGGGCATCGTGCTGACGCACGGGCATGAGGACCATGTGGGCGCTTTGCCTTATGTATTGCGGGAATTTCAGGTGCCGGTCTATGCGACTCGGCTCACGCTCGGGCTCGTGCGGAGCAAGTTGCAGGAGTTCGGGATCAAGAACGCGGACCTGCGCGAAGTCAAGGCGGGGCAAAGGATCAGCCTCGCATCCTTCGGGGTCGAGTTCGTGGGCGTGAACCATTCCATCCCGGACGCCGTGGCCGTCGCCATCCGCACGGAGGCGGGTTTGATCTTGTTCTCCGGCGATTACAAGGTGGACCTCACGCCCATAGAAGGCGCCCCGATGGACCTCTCCCGCTTCGCCGCTCTCGGCGATGAGGGCGTGCTCGCCTACTTCGGGGACTCGACCAACGCCGAGCGGCCCGGCTACGTGCCGTCGGAGAAAATCGTCGGCGAGACGCTGAACCAGGTGTTCGAGGATGCGAACGGACGCATAATCGTGGCCTCATTTGCCTCGCACATCCACCGCATCCAGCAGGTCGTGGAGGCTGCGAAGAAGCACGGGCGCCTCGTTGGCGTGACGGGACGCTCGATGATCCGCAACGTCCAGATCGCGCGCGAGCTTGGCTACCTGGACCTGCCGAAGAACATGATGGTGGACCAGCGCGACGTGAACAAGGTCCCAGGTGGTGACATCGCCATCCTCACCACGGGCTCGCAGGGCGAGCCGATGGCGGCCCTCTCGCGCATTGCCGCCGGCACTCACCGCACCATCGAGGTCGGCCCCGATGACACCGTCGTGATAGCGGCCCACCCCATCCCCGGCAACGAGCGGGGCGTCTCGCGCACCATCAACGGCCTGATGAAGAAGGGCGCCGAAGTACATTACAGCCCGCTGTCCAACGTCCACGTCTCGGGCCACGCGGCCCAGGAAGAGCAAAAACTCGTCCTCGCCCTCCTCAAGCCGCGCTTCCTGGTTCCCGTGCACGGCGAGTTCAGGATGCTCCGCCACCACGCTAACACCGGCGTCTCGATGGGCATACCGGAGGAGAATATCTTCATCATGGAGAACGGCGGGGTCCTGGAGCTCAAAAACGGCAAAGCCAAGCGCGCGGAGAGCGTCTCGGCCGGGATGTTCCTGGTGGATGGCGGTGGCCTCGCCGACACCTCATCCGGCGTGATGCGCGAGCGGCAGCAGCTCTCCGAGGATGGCATGTTCATCGTCGTGGCTCGCATAGACGCCCAGAACGGCAAGCTACTTGGGACGCCGGATGTGATCTCCCGCGGCTTCGTCGCCCCTCAAGGCGCCAACGGTCTCGTCGAGGACTCCATCGGCGTCGTCACTAGCACGCTTCAGAGGACGGGGAGCCGCAACATCACCGACTGGGGCGCCCTGAAAAACGAGATCCGGCGCGACCTGTCCGGCTTCCTTTCCAACCGCACCAAGAAGCGTCCGATCATCCTTCCGCTAATAGTTGAGGTTTGATCTCACCCGACCACAACAGCTAGTGTGTGACCCTTAGCCGCAGGTTCATGCGCTAGACTTACGGGCATGGCGACGAGCAAAAGATCCCCGAAAAAGCCCACCTCCAAAAAAACTTCGCATACCTCGCGCGCCAAGAGCCGTCCCCGCTCGAAACGCCGGAAGGTGGGGCTCTTCCCCAGGCTCCGGGACGGGTTCGCCGAGGCGGTTTCCCTGGAGTTCTTCGGGTTCGTGCTGCTGGCGGTGGGCTTGTTCTTCACGGCGGCGTTCTTGACGGGGCGGGGCGCGGTTCTCGGTGACGCGGGGCTGGCCGCGCTGCGTATGTTCCTGGGAATTCCCGGCGTATTGCTCGCGCCGCTCGCGGCGATCTGGGGCCTGCTTTTAATCCTGGGCCGTCCGGCGTGGCGCAGGGCACTCGGGACTGCCATGCTCCTGATCTCCTTCTCCACGACGCTCGCGGCGGGTTTGCCGGAAAACACGCGCTTCGACCCCGAATCTTATGCGCGGGCCGGTGGCATCGTCGGAAGCGGTATCTACGATGCGGTCTATCTCGCTGGCGGCACGGTGGGCGCCGCCTTCGCGCTCGCGGCGCTGTATCTCCTGGGGCTCTCACTCCTGACGGGAATATCGCTCCAGACGGCTTTCGGCAGCGCGGGAAGGGCCGCGGGCCGTACCGGCGGGGCCGTCGCGTCCGGCGGGCGCGAGAGATGGCGCGCATGGCGTTCCGATTCGGCGGTCGGCAACAAGTCCGGGACGCGGCGGAAGACTTCGCGGCAGGAGCGGATTCCGTTCAAGGAAGAGGCGGCTCCGTCCCATGACCCAATGCCCGTCGAGGTCTTCGACCAGAGTCAGGGGCCTGAGGAGGAGTTCGAGGTAGTGCTGCCGGAGAGCCGGGCGCAGAAATTACATGAGAACCTGGGAGACCCCGCCGCCGGCGAGTACGCGCCGCCTCCGATGTCGATGTTGAAGCCTGGGAGTGGGGATCCGGAGCACGACGCAGAGGGCACGAGCCGCCGTCTCACGCGGGCGCTGTCGGACTTCGGGGTCGAGGCACAGGTCGTGCGGGCTGTGGTGGGGCCGCGGGTGACGCGCTATGAACTCCGGCTCGGGTCCGGCGTGAAGGTAAGCAAGGTCAGGAATTTGCAGCAGGATATCGCCTACGCGCTGGCGGCGACCGAGGTGCGTATCCTCGCCCCGATCCCCGGCAAGAGCGCCGTGGGCGTGGAGGTGCCGAACACGAAGGCGGCTATCGTCACGTTGGGCGATGTGTTCCGGGATTATCCTCACGGCAACGACTGGACCCTGCCGGTTGGGTTGGGAAAGGACATCTCCGGGCGGGCTGTATTCCTGGATCTGGCGGAGATGCCGCATCTGCTCGTCGCTGGCACCACCGGCAGCGGGAAGAGCGTGATGTTGAACGGTCTGCTCACCTCCCTTCTCATGACCACCGACCCTCGGCAAGTCAAGATGGTCCTCATAGATCCCAAACGGGTCGAGCTTTCATTGTTCGGACGGGTGCCGCACCTCATAACGCCCGTCGTCACGGATGTGAAGAAAGCGTCGAATGCGCTTTCGTGGGCGGTCGCGGAGATGGAGCGGCGCTACGAAGTGCTGGAGAGGATGGGCACGCGGTCTCTGGAAGGATACAACGACCGGAGCGAGACCCCGATGCCGTATGTCGTCATCGTCATAGACGAGTTGGCCGACCTCATGATGCAGGCGGCGGCGAAGGTCGAGGACTCCATAATACGGCTGGCTCAAAAGGCGCGAGCGGTTGGCATACATCTCGTGGTGGCGACGCAGCGGCCATCGGTGGATGTTATTACCGGCATGATCAAAGCCAACATCCCAAGCCGCATCGCCTTCGCCGTCTCAAGCCAGGTGGACTCGCGCGTGATCATGGACACCCCCGGCGCCGAAGCCCTTCTTGGCATGGGCGACATGCTCTACAAGCCGGTCTCCGCCATGCGTCCCTCGCGCGTGCAGGGAGCCTTCATCTCCGAGGGCGAGGTTGGCGACATCGTGGCGGCGAGCGCCGCGTCAGCCTCCGGCGACGCCTCCCCGAATTTCGTGCAGGAGGTGACGCAACCGAAGGAGAACCCGAAACGCCTCGAAGAGCCGGACGACGATCTGCTGCCGGACGCCGCGAGCTTCGTGGTCTCCACGCAGCAGGCGTCCGTGAGCGCGGTGCAGCGGCGTTTCAGGGTCGGGTACTCGCGGGCTGGCAGGATCATTGACGCGCTGGAGCGCAAGGGCGTCGTGGGACCATACGAGGGTTCCAAGAGCCGCTCCGTCGTCGCGTCGGAGCTGGACTTGCCCCGGATCTTCGACCACGAGGAAGCCAATGGGAACGGGGATTCGGGAGCCGTGGATGGCCGACTGGACGGAAGCTGGTAGCGCGTTCGTGGTAACCTTCGTGTGCCCATGAGCGATGAAACGCACACTTCCTCCGGCCCGGAGGAGCCTGGCATCGGAACCGCGCTGAGAAAGGCTCGCATCCAGAAAGGGCTGTCCCTGGAGGAGGTCGAGCAGGAAACCAAGATCCGCAAACGTTACCTCGATGGCCTGGAGCGGGAAGACTACGATCTGTTGCCGGCGGCGGTCTACGTCCAGGGATTCCTCAAGACCTACGCCAACTACCTCGGTCTCGACGGTGATGCGATCTCCCAGGAATTCAAGCGCAGCCAGACGCCTCAAGAGTCTGATTCCTACTCCGCGCCAGTCAAGAGCGATTTCGATGAACCGCTCATCAACCCCGGCGGCGTAACTAGGTCGCGCCGACGCGGGATCTCCTCCGGCACAATCGTTACGGCTGTCGTGGCTCTCCTCGTGCTGTTCCTGGTCGTCGGAGGACTGTACTTCGTGGGCAGGGGATCCCAACAAGCCTCCGAGACAAATCCCCCGCAAGTCGAGCCCGCCGCCCAGCGTGGGCAGACTGACGAAAATGGACAGGCATCCGCGGATGACGACCCGCCCGCCGCCGCCGAAACCACGCAGGAACCAGCGTTGAATCAGGAGACAACCGCCGAGACCACGACCGAGGGGAGGCCCGAGACTACCTCTGAAAACACGACTGAGCCGACGCCTTCGGATACTTTGCGGGTGGAGATCCAGGTTGAAGAGCGGCCTTCGTGGCTGGAGGTCCGGGCCGACGGCGAGAGAATTTTTGTCCGCGTCGCGGAGCCGGGTTTCTTGGAGACGTTCGAGGCACAGCGGAGGCTGAAGCTCACGACGGGCGACGCGGGAGCCGTCAGCGCATCGGTAAACGGACAAGATATCGGCGTATTGGGCGGGAGCGGAGAGGTTCTCACGCGCAAGTGGACTCTCAAGCAGGAGAGTTGATCTCCCGCGATCCTCGTGTTGGGAGTAGTCTCTGACCCCGGTATAATGAGGGTTCAACGAAGGATCACGAGCTACAGCGTACTCGCGGCAAGCGGTCGTTGTTTTGGAGGATGTCTTGGACAAGAGCAAAGCGATGGGCGCGGCGGTTTCGCAGATAGAGAAGCAGTTTGGCAAGGGTGCCATCATGCGCATGGGAGACAAGGAGCTGGTTAGAATACCTTCGATCCCGACGGGCGCGCTGGCGCTGGACCTGGCCCTGGGCATCGGCGGCGTGCCCCGCGGGCGCATCGTGGAGATCTACGGCCCCGAGTCCAGCGGCAAGACGACCGTTGCCCTTCACATCATCGCCGAAGCCCAGAAAGCCGGCGGGCTGGCCGCGTTCATAGACGCCGAGCACGCCCTGGACCCAACCTACGCCAAAGCCATCGGCGTGGACCTGGATAACCTGTACTTCTCCCAGCCCGACTCCGGCGAACAGGCTCTGGAGATCGCCGACACCTTGATCCGCTCCGGAGCCATAGACGTGGTGGTTATTGACTCCGTCGCCGCCCTCGTGCCTAGAGCTGAGATCGAGGGTGAGATGGGAGACTCTCACGTCGGGCTTCAGGCTCGGCTAATGAGCCAGGCTTTGAGGAAGTTGTCAGGTTCGTTATCGAGGTCTGGAACGACGGCCATCTTCATCAATCAGTTGCGGGAGAAGATCGGGGTGATGTTCGGGTCGCCGGAGACGACGCCGGGTGGCCGTGCTTTGAAGTTCTACTCAAGCATCAGGCTGGATATACGCCGGATCGGGGCACTGAAGGTCGGCACGGACACGGTGGGCAACCAGACGAAAGTGACGGTTCGCAAGAACAAGGTCGCGCCGCCGTTCAAGGAGGTCTTTTTCGACATCATGTACGGGGAGGGGATCTCCCGCGAGGGAAGTCTTCTCGATATTGGGATAGCGCAGGGCGTGGTGCAGAAATCCGGCGCGTGGTTCGCCTACGGTGACGAACGTCTCGGACAGGGCCGCGAGAACTCCAAGCAGTTCCTCAAGGATCACTCCGAGGTGCGCGAGCGCGTGCTGGGCGACATCTACGAGAAGCTCGGTCTGGACGGTTCGGGCTCTCCCATACCCGAGGATCCCGCGCCCGACGATGTCCCCGAGAACATCCCGGACATGCCCGAAAGCCCGGCGGGGGAGCCGGCTGGACGGTCGCTGTAGTCGCGTTTTCTCCGTACTGGCGGTAGGTCTTTTGCCTCTCGTAACAGGTGTCAAGGAGCGCCGGGGCCGGGCGAAAGTCTTCGTCGATGGCGAGTTTTGGGCCGAGATAGACGCCGTGGTGGCGGTCGAGCGCGGCCTTTACGAGGGTGCCGTGCTTGCGGTTGGAGAGTTGGAGAAGGCGAGGGTTGCGGGGGAGCGGGCGCTTGCGATGGGCCGGGCGCTGAATTTGCTTGGATATCGGGCTCGTTCGGAGGCTGAAATCCAGAACCGGCTTCGGCAGCGGGAGTTCGGAGACGAAACCATAGGGGCCGTTCTGGAGCGTCTACGGGAACTTGGATACGTGGATGATGAGGAGTTTGCCCGCGATTTGGTTCGCCAGCGGGCGCGGCGTTATGGTCCGCGCCGGATCTCCGCTGACCTTCGGAAAGGTGGCGTGGACCAGGAGACTGCGGATCGGGCCGTGCGCGAAGAGTTCGACGAGAGGTCCGAGCTGGAGGACGCTTTATCTGCGGCTGAGCGGCGTTATAATGAGAGAAGATCCGACGCCCAAGCGCGCAGGGTTCACGGTTTCTTGACGCGCCGGGGTTACTCGGGGGAGGTCTGCGCGGAGGTTGCCCGGATGTACCGGGATAGCGATCCGCCGGAGGCTGGGGCAGGAGCCGAACAATAGCCGGAGAGCGCGATCCGGCCGCCGGGAAGGCGGCCTTGTTGGAGGAAAACTCGTGAATTACCTGTTACTGGTCCTGGGACTGGCCGTCGGACTCATCCTCGGTGGTGCTCTGGAATATTTCGTGTACAAGCGGACCATTGCGTCTCGCCAGGCTGGCGCGAGGACCGACGCCGACTCCATTATCGAGGACGCGAAGAGATCCGCGGATTCCGCGAGACGCGAGGGTGAACTGGCGGCCAAAGAGGCCGCGCTTCGCATCAAGGACGAAGCTGAGGCCGAGGTTCGTTCGCGGCGGACGGAGATCTCGCGTGTCGAGGAGCGCCTGGATAACCGCGACACCGTCCTCGACCGGCGCGAGGGCGAGCTGGAAGAGCGCAGGCGGCGTCTCGTGGAGGCCGAGGAGACGCTGCGCGGCTCTGAGGAAGACCTCCGTTCTCGTCAATCAGAACACGTCCTGGAGCTGGAGAGGATCTCCGGTTTCACGCGGGCGGAGGCCGAGAATAGGTTGTTCTCCAGTCTGGAGTCGGAACTCGAGGACCGGCTTGGCCGCATGGTGCGCGACCGGACGATGGAGGCCGAGGAGCGGGCCGATATCGAGGCGCGCCGGATAGTCTCGACGACGATGGAACGTCTGGCCTCCGACCTGACCGCCGAGTCCACCGCCAAGGCGGTTGCCCTGCCTTCCGATGACATGAAGGGCCGCGTGATAGGGCGCGAGGGTCGCAACATTCGGGCGTTCGAGGCGGCGACTGGGGTGGATGTGATCATTGACGACACCCCCGAGACGGTCGTGCTATCTAGCTTCGATCCCGTGCGGCGAGAGGTCGCGCGCGTCTCGATGCAGCGGCTGGTACAGGACGGAAGGATCCACCCTGGCCGCATCGAGCAGATCGTCTCGAAGGCTCGCAAGGATACCGAGAAGGAGATGAAGGCCGCGGGACGCCAGGCGCTCTACGACGCCAACATCTCCGGCGGCATGCACGGAGACCTGATCCGTCTTCTGGGCGCTCTGAAGTACCGTACCTCCTACGGCCAGAACGTCCTCGCCCATTCCGTCGAGGTAGCCAACCTGTGTGGCATGATGGCCCAGGAGATGGGCGCGAATGTGAAGATGGCCCGTCGCGGCGCCCTTCTTCACGACGTCGGCAAGGCCATAGACCACGAGGTCGAGGGAACCCACGCTCTCATCGGTGGCCGCTTCGCCAAGAAGAGCGGTGAAACAGACGACGTGGTCCGAGCGATCTCAGCCCATCACCACGAAATCGAGATGGAGACCGTGGAGGACGTGCTGGTCGCCACCGCCGACGCCGTGTCCGCCGCTCGGCCCGGCGCCAGGCGTGAGACTACCGAGACATACATTGAGCGTCTGCGTTCGCTTGAGGATATCGCGCTGGGGCACCGGGGAGTGGATAAGGCGTATGCGATCCAGGCCGGTCGCGAGGTACGGGTAATGGTTCAGCCCTCTGAAGTCGACGACCGCGTCGCCGCCAAGCTCGCGCTCGATATATCCAAGAAGATCGAACACGACCTCGAGTACCCCGGCCAGATCAAGGTGACCGTGATCCGCGAGAGCCGCGTGAGCGAGGTCGCGCGGTAAGGGTCTATGGAGGGACCGTACCGGGATCTGGGCTCCGGCTTCGCCCGTCTGACGGGCATCGAGGGTTCTCGCCGCGGCCCCTCCCGCATCAACACCGTCGAGGATGCCCTTCTGGAACTGGTTCGCAACGCCCGCGATGCTGGAGCGCGCAACATCTACGTCGCGTCCAGCCTCCACTCGCGCCGCTACCGGACGCTCACCGTCCTCGACGATGGCAGCGGCGTCCCGGAATCCCACCGCGACCTCGTCTTCGAGCCCGGCGTCACCACCCGCCACCTGACGCCTATCTCCGATACCGGCTCAACTTCTCACGGCACGCCGCACGGGGCGGGCTTATCCCTATACCATATCCGGCGCGCCGCCGTGAATGCCAGCGTGTCTTCTTGCCAAAATCCAACCGCCATCCGCGTCACATTTGACACTCACTCGATCCCCGAGCGTGCTCTCCAGTCCGGATCCCGGCCCTCCCGTTCCAACCTGGACGCTACGCTGCGAACCTTCCTGCGAGACTCGCCGAGCAACCTCCACGTCCCAAACCTTCACCTTGCCTCTCCGGCCCGAATACTAGCCACCTTGTTACATAACCACATAATACAAATGACCGGAGAAGAATTAGAGGGAGTTCGGGTTGGGAGAGTTGGGGGGAACGTGATCAATGGGCTCTCGCGGTTCGCCGGGGAGGTGGGGATCCGGGTCTCGACCAGGACTATTCAGAGGGTGGCGCGTGGTGAGGTCCCGCGAGTTACCCCTGTAACGCCTGAGGATAGGAGGGGTGGAATCACTCATGGGGGGCAAAAGGAAAAAGGCGCGAGGCGAGGAAGTGGGCCATCGCTCGTGTTGGGACCGGAAGAGGCGCGGGAGATCTGGGCTATACTGGAGAGATCGGCGCGGGCAAGTTACCTCGGGGTGGGGGAACTCGAGGTTGAGTCTCGCGGCGGGGAAGTCGTATTGAAAGCCCAGGTCTTCGAGCCGGAGGACGAGTACGAGTGAGAAGAAAAAGCAATGAGTTATTGACCAGATCTCCCGAAGCGCCGCTCGTGCCTCTGTCTCGAAAGACGGTGGTGAAAGCCGCGGGGCGCGCCTCGGGCGTAAAGACCGCCTGCATCCGCACGTTCGGGTGTCAGATGAACGTACATGACTCAGACCGGATGCGGCGCATGATCCTCGACGCCGGTTACGCAGAGGTTCATGCCTACGAGGAGGCTGACATCGTCATCCTCAACACCTGCTACGTCCGGGAGAACGCCGTTGACCGCGTGCGCGGCCACCTCGGCGAGCTAAACCGTCTCAAGCGAGAAGGCCGGGTGAAGAAGGTAGCCCTAACCGGGTGCATCGGCGCTGCCGAGGAGTCTCAGGAACTACGGGAGCAGTTCGGGATCGATCTCGTACTGGGCACCCATAATACTTACGAGCTTGCAGAGTTCGTTGGGCTGCCGACCATGGCTGAGACGTTCACCCCAGAGCTGGCTGGGATGGAGGGTGAGCATAGTGCGTTCGTGACGATAATGACTGGATGCAACTACCAGTGCAGCTACTGCATCGTACCGACGGTGAGGGGCAGGATGGTTTGCAGGCCGCTTGACAATGTGGTCGGGGAGGTCGAGAGGCTGGTTTTGAGTGGGACTCGTTACGTGACTTTGCTCGGCCAGACGGTGGATGCATGGCGGGATCCATCAGGGGATGGGAAGAAGTTTTGCGAGCTACTGGATCGCGTGTCCGATGTCGCCCCGAGGGCGTGGTTCACGACTAGCCATCCTTCCAACATGGAGGACCGGACGTTGCGGTTGATGGGACAGAGAGCCTCGATAGTCAATCGGCTGCACCTTCCCGTGCAGTCGGGGTCTGACAGGATGCTTAGGTTGATGCACCGGGGATACAAAGCGGAGCGGTACAGGCGCAAGATCGAAGTCTTCAGGGAGAGCGTGCCGGACGGCACGTTGAGCACCGATATCATAGTCGGGCATCCCGGAGAGACGGAGAATGACCACGAGGAGACGCTGAAGCTCGTCCGTGATTGCGCCTTCGACTCCGCTTACGTGTTCAAGTTCTCTCCCAGGCGAGGCACTGAGGCTGCGAGTCTGGGTGATGTCGTTCCCCCGGACGTGGCGCAGCGGCGGTTCATGGACGTGCTTCGTCTGGTCGAGCGTGGCGCGTTCGAGAGGAATCAACGCAAGGTTGGGGGCATGGAGGAAATCTACATCCGCCACGGTCGCGCGGAAAGTGGCAAGGCGGTCGGGGAGACCTGGAGTGGACACGCCGTGCATGTCGGCGCTGATGCGGTGCCCGGCGAGTATGTCAGAGCTCGGATCGAATCCGCGGGCCCCCACGTCTTGTATGCTGGAGAACCTATCGTCTGAGCCGATGATGCGAAGGAAAGTCCTCGCTGTCTGTGGTCCCACGGCGAGCGGGAAGAGCCGAATCTCCGATGATATAGCGGCCCGACTGACGAAGGAGACAGGCGCGCGCGCGACGTGCATCGTGGTGGACTCTATGCAGGTCTACAGTGAGCTGCCGGTGATAAGCAATCAGGCGAGGGACCGTCCGGCGGAGCTTGTCGGCGTCGTCTCCGTGGCGGAAGAGTGGACCGTGGCCCGGCACAGATCCGCCGTCCATGACATCATCGAACGCACGGATGGCCCCATAGTTCTGGATGCTGGAACGGGGATGTACCTGAACGCGGTGCTGCTAGATCTCGCGCTGGCGCCCAGGGTGGAGCCGGAAGCCCGGCGCGAGGCGGAGAGGGCCGTGCTGGCGAGAGGGGATCCACCGGAAAACGCGCGAAGGGCCGTGCGGGAGGAGGAGTTGCGGATGGCGGGCGCATCGCCCCGATCCTCTATATGGGACGGAGACCTCATCTTCGATGTCGCCCTGATCTACCTCCGCTCGCCGCGCCCGGTCCTCGATAAGTCCATAGAGGCGAGATCCCGCACCATATCAAGCCACGGACTGGATGAGGCCAGAATACTAAAGGAGATGGAGCAAGCAGGCACGCCACCGAACCCCTCAGTCCAGACTTCTATCGGTGTTCGGGAACTTCGCCAGCATATGGAGGGAGGCATCTCGCTCTCAGAAGCCGAACAGCTAATAGCCGCGAGAACTCGCCGCCTGGCCCGGCGGCAGATCCGCTGGTTCGACAAACTTACCCGTGCCCTCGATGGCCGCGCCGACACAATCGTCGCCGATCACCCAGAGGATACCGTATTGGCACATAAATTACATGATATAATAGGTTCATGGGAGTTGGGGAGAGCTTGAACGAGGACGGCAATCGCAGGACGCTACTGGTTGGGGCGGGGGATGCTCTGCGGTTAGAGGAGCTTGGTCGGCTGGCGCAGACGCTTGGGCTTGAGGTGGCCGGGAGTCTGTCTCAGGGGCGGCGGGATGGCTCGGGGTATCTTGGTCGCGGAAAGCGCGTGGAGTTGTCGGAGTTGGTCGCTGATAGAGATGCTGGCTTCGTGGTGACAGATGATGAGCTTAGCGCATCACAGGCGCGGGTTTTGGAGCGTGATTGTGGGGCATCCGTCGTTGACCGGACGGAGTTGATCATCCGCATCTTCGAAGCTCATGCGAGGGACAAGGAGAGCCGTCTTGAGGTCGAGATGGCGGACCTCGCGTACCGTCTGCCGCGCGTCAAGGGCCGCAACGACGCCCTCAGCCGTCTCGGTGGCAGCATTGGAGGCGGCAGGATAGCAAGAGGTCCAGGCGAGCAGCAACTCGAGTACGATCGGCGCGCGATCCGCGAGCGCATGGAGAAGATCACCGCCCGCCTAAAACAGGCTAGAGCGTCAAGGGGCGTGAGGGGCGCGAAGCGCAGGGAAGGAGGCCCGCCGAGCGTGGCTCTCGTGGGTTACACCAACTCCGGGAAGACCACCATGCTCAACGCGCTATCAGGGGCAGGCCGCTCCACGGCTGATCGCCTCTTCGAGACTCTGGAGACCACCACGCGCCTCGTGGAAAGCAGCGGAGTGGATGGCAGTGAATCGAGGCCTAGCTTCGTCGTCACCGATACCGTCGGTTTCATAAGCAAGCTCCCCACTCAACTCGTCCGCTCATTCGAGAGCACGCTGGAGGAAGCCCGGCACGCCGACGTGCAGGTGCTATGCGCGGACGCCTCGAGTCCCGATCTCGAAGGCGAGATAAACACCGTGAATGCCACGCTTCTTAAGAACTGGGGTGACACTCGAAACACTCGAAAGCGGGTTCCCGTGAACGGCGATGGAAGCCATTCCGGTCCACGCATCCTTTGCCTCAACAAGGTGGACCTAATATCGAGTACTCGGCTAGGGGAGTTGTTGATTGAGTACCCGGATGCGGTTCCGGTCAGCGCTATCAGTGGAAATCTCCGTCCGCTCCTCGACTCCATTCACGCGGCGATCTCTCATGCCCGGATCCGGATGGAGGTCCTGATCCCTCACTCCGAGTACGGAGCCGCTAGCAAGCTCTACGGCAGCGCCGAGATCCACGCTTCCAACGACACCAACCAGGGCACATGGCTTGACGTCACCCTCCCACGTTCCGCTGTCGGCAAGTACTCCCGCTACCGTGTCTCCCGCGAACCCGTGGACAACTCATGAAGTCAGTGAGCTTGACCTGACCGCTCGTCCTTTCCTGCGTCTTTTCCCGACGCCTTCCGAGGTCATCCCCGACGAGCGCATGCACGAGGATCTCTGGGACCGGACTCGTGATACCCACCTTTCACAACGCCCCAGAGTCATCATGAACATGGTCTCATCCCTCGATGGAAAAGCCGTCATCGGCGACAAGGCCGGCGCGATAGGCGGGGAATCGGATCGCCGCCTCATGCGCGTTCTGAGATCCCGCGCCGACGCCATAATGATCGGCGCCGGAACCCTGCGCGCCGAGAAGATCTCACTTAGTATCCCCGAGGATCTCGTCCAGGCCCGCGTTTCCCGAGGACTACCCGAACAACCTCTTCACATAATACTGTGCAACGAGAGAGTTCCTAAGCTTGAGAATGCAATCAACCCAATAAAAAACAACATCATCCTGATAGTCGGTGAAAGGGCTGACTTCGAGAGGCTGAGGCATTCGCGTCCAGAAGTACGGGAGGTAGTCAGATCACCGGCTAACTCACAAGGGAGGGTTGATCTCAACATTGCCCTGAGTACTTTACGAAAGGATCGTGGAGTGGATCTCCTGCTAGTGGAAGGAGGACCATCACTCGAGCACTCGTTGCTCTCCAGCGGACTCGCCGACGAACTCCACCTGACATTGGCGCCAAAGCTAATAGGAGGAGACTCTGAACCCCCGGCAACGATAGTAAGCGGCCCCCTACTGCCAGGCAAAGAAAACAACCATGAGCTACTGTCCATACATGCCTCATATGAAGACGCAGAACAAGATCTCTTCCTCCGATACCAGCTAACAAATCCCGCCCCAAAACAATCCAGTTTCCGATAAGTATAATTCTCGGAAATTGCTGTGTGAACGTACTCAACACAATACTTCAAATACTAGTGTAGTTTATATGTCGACGCAAGTATTCACTCACAAGCTCTCTCAACTCGGTGTTGAGAAGGGTTGTGTCCGTAAACTTCTGTAATTCGATGGTCCGCTAGAAAGAGGGGCCATCGTCCTCCAAGATGGTTGGTGTCTAAAGTCAACCGAATCGGAACGGAGTGACGATGGCCAAGGATCATC
>Ga0136640_10000294_pt1 | contig 18679 bp, 17 predicted proteins | sample AntDrymUQ8642106_2_FD_105498 | JGI IMG/M metagenome (GOLD analysis project Ga0136640, IMG submission 105498) | Polar desert sand microbial communities from Dry Valleys, Antarctica - metaG UQ864 (21.06) | ecosystem: Environmental > Terrestrial > Soil > Desert | place: Antarctica: Dry Valley...
CATGTCGGCCTACGTGGTCAGCAAGTGGGCTGTCCGGGCGCTGGGCCGTGAGCTGCAGCTGGACAATCGGGACCGGTCAGGCGTGCAGGTCAGTGTGGTGTCCCCGGGCGGCGTGGACACCCCCATCTATGCCCAGGCGGCCAACTATCTCGGTCGCGACGTGCGCCCGCCCCCACCGGTCTATACCGCCGAGGCGGTAGCAGCCGCGGTCGTCGACGCGGTGGACAGCCCACGCAAGCGGGTCAGTGTGGGGATCGCCAACGCCGTCATCAAGACCGGTTTCACCGTGACCCCTGGCCTGTACGACGTCCTGGTGGGTCCGCTGTTCGCGACCCTCGCCAACGGCCGGTCGGCGTTGCCTGCCACCGCCGGCAACATACTGCAGCCGCAACCGGCGGCCGAGTCCGTGGCAGGCGGTCACGGGTATGCACTGTGGGCGGTGGTCAAGGACGTCGCCGCCGCACTCGTCAGCCCCCGCCGCCGCAACGGCCCGCCGGACTAGGGTCATGTTATGACTGCATCGCCGCCCGAGGGGATTGCTGCCGCTGACGTACTGGAGCGCTGGCATGCCGCTGTCAATGCCGGCGACGTCGACGCTGCGGTCGCATGCTGCGCCGAGGATGTGGCGATTGCCGGCCCACGCGGGGTGGGCCACGGGGGCGACCTGGTGCGGGCGTGGCTGCTGCGTTCCGGCATCCGGCTCGAGCCGCAGCACGAGCTCATCGAGCGTGACGGCAGATTCGTCGTGCATGAGGTGGCCAGGTGGACGGCCGCCGCAACACCCGATGGGGCACCGCTCGAGCCGACCCCGACGTGGTGTGTCTTTACCGTCGAGGCCGGGCGGGTGACGTCCATTGCGCGGTATGCGACCGAGGACGAGGTTCCCGCATGAGTGCAGTGCCCGGAGCCGCTAGTGCCCAGAGTCTGGTCACGACCAGCCTGGTGGACCTCGACCTCGATTTCACCGCACACGACAAGGACACGGCGATCCGCCGGCTGATCCGGCTGGCCAGCGACGCCGGTCGGGTCAGCGACGAGCACCAGCTGCTCGCCGACGTCCGGGCCCGTGAGCGTCAGCTGCCGACGGGACTTGATGGGGGTATCGGGCTGCCGCACGCCCGGTCGCAAGGCGTGCAGCTGCCGACGCTTGCTTTCGGCCGGTCAGCTCACGGCATTGACTTCGGTGCCTGCGACGGTCCGGCGCGGCTGGTGTTCTTGCTGGCCGCGCCCGACCAGGGTGGTGGCCAGCACCTGACCGTCTTGGCGGCGCTGGCTCGCCGGCTGGTGCGTGCATCCTTCCGCGACGACCTACTGCAGGCGTCCACGCCGGATGAGGTCGCCGAGTTGTTGCGCGGTGCGGTCGAACCGTCGTGACCGGCGGCGTCACACTGCGGGGCACGGCGGCGAGTCCCGGCGTTGCGGTGGGGCCGGTGCAGCACTGGGACGCAGCGCCGGCCGTGCACGTCGAGCCCGCGGCGGACCTGGCCGACGCGTCTCGGCGGGTCGTCGATGACCTGGGTGCCCGAGCCGAGGCTGCAGTGAGTATCGAGGGCCGGGCGGTGCTGCAGACACTGGCGATGTTGGCTGCCGACCCAGAGTTGCTGGGCGCGGCCAACGCCCGAATCGAGGCCGGTGAGTCGCCGTCGCTGGCGGTGCGGGCCGCCGCCCGCGGCTATGCTGACCAGCTGCGTTCACTGGGCAGCTACCTGCGCGAGCGCGCCCACGACGTGGTCGACGTCGGTGCGCGGCTGGCGGCCAGCCTCGACGGCAGGGAAGCCGCCGAGCTGCCGAACCCCGGAACCCCGTACATCCTGGTGGCCGCCGACCTGGCGCCGACCGAGACTGCGCTGTTGGACTCTGCCGTGGTGCTCGGGATAGTCACCGAGCTGGGTGGGGTAACCAGTCACACCACAATCCTGGCCCGCTCACTGGGCATCCCGGCACTGGTCGCCTGCACCGGCGCCAGTGAGCTGGCGACCGGCCAGCAGATCGTGATCGACGGCAGCTCCGGCGAGTTGCACGTCCAGGTCGACGACCGGCTCGTCGAGTCGCTGGCTGCCCGTGAGCGGCAGATGGGTGATCGGCTCGCGCGTGCCGGCGGGCCCGGGGCCACCGCGGACGGCACCGCGGTGACGTTGCTGGCAAACGTCGGCACGATCAACGACGCCTTGAACGCTGCCTCGGCCGACGTCGAAGGTGTGGGCCTGTTCCGCACCGAGTTCTTGTTCCTGGACCGCAGCGACGAGCCGGACCTCGACGAGCAGGCGGCGGCGTACGCAGCCGTGCTGGACGCGTTCGGGGACCGGCGGGTGATCTTTCGCACCCTCGACGCCGGCTCGGACAAACCGCTGCCGTTCCTGCACCTGCCGGCCGAGGACAATCCGGCGCTGGGCATCCGAGGCGTGCGCACCTGGATGCTCGGGCCGAGCGTGCTGGAGCGCCAGCTGGCCGCGTTGGCCACCGCGGCGGCGCAGACCGGCAGACGGCCGTGGGTGATGGCGCCGATGGTGGCCACGGTCGACGAGGCAGAAAGGTTCGCCGGGCTGGCTCGTGCCGCGGGGCTGACGACGGTCGGCGTGATGGTCGAGGTGCCGGCGGCCGCACTGCGCTCGGCCCACCTGCTGGCAGCCGTCGACTTTGCGTCGGTGGGCACCAACGATCTGGCCCAGTACGCGCTGGCTGCCGATCGCCAGGTCGGCCGGCTCGGGTCGCTGCTCGATCCCTGGCAGCCCGCCGTGCTTGACCTGGTCGCCGCGACCTGCGCCGGGGCCCAGCAGCACCGTCGACTGGTCGGGGTCTGCGGCGAGGCCGCGGCCGACCCGCGACTGGCCGCTGTGCTGGTCGGTATGGGTGTGCGCTCGCTGTCCATGGCACCGGTGGCGCTGCCAGGGGTGCGAGCGCTGCTCGCCGCGGTCGACCTGGAGACCTGCTGTCGCGCCGCCGAGCTTGCCCGACAGGCACGGTCTGCGCCTGCGGCGCGGTCGGCGGTCGCCGACCTGCTGGCCGGGTGAGCCGCGGTGCCCGAGGGGGACAGCGTCTGGCGTACCGGGCGTCGCCTCAACCGTGGACTCGCCGAGCAGGTGATCGTGCACAGCGACTTTCGGGTGGCTCAGCACGCCACCGCAGACGTGAACGGCCTGCGCGTGCTGGGCACCGAGACCCACGGCAAGCATCTGTTCACCCGGTTCGACGGCGACGTCACCTTGCACACCCACCTGCGCATGGATGGGGAGTGGACCGTGCTGGGCCCGGGCAAGCGGCTGCCCAGGCGGCTGGCCGGCGACGTGCGGGTCGTGTTGCAGACGGCGGAAGGCCGGCAGGGGCTGGCGTTGCGCATGCCGGTCGTCGAACTGCTGCCCAGCAGCGCGGAGAAGCGCCTCACCGAACGGCTCGGGCCGGACCCGCTGCGACATGACTGGGAGCCTGCCGAGGCGGTGCGCCGGTTGGGTGCGCAACCGACCCGACCGCTGGCGGCTGCCCTGCTCGACCAACGGCTGCTCGCCGGCCTGGGAAACCTGTGGGTCAACGAGTTGCTGTTCGTGCGCGGTCACAGCCCCTGGACCGGTGCCGGCGACGTTGACCTCACCCGACTGGTGGCACTGGCCGCGCGGATGCTGCGGCAGAGCATCGCCGTTCGAGGCAACGGGCAGGTCACCACCGGTGACCCACGGCCCGGTCAGGAGCACTGGGTCTACGGGCGCTCCGGTCAGCCCTGCAGACGCTGCCGCACCATGGTGCGATACGTCCAGGAAGTGCCTGGTGACGCCGACCGACGAGCCACCTGGTGGTGCCCGTACTGTCAGCCGGGGCCCGGCCCGGACAGCACTCGCCGACCGATTCGGGAGACATCATGACCCACAGTCAGCAGCATCAGCGCCCGCACGTGGTCGTTCTCGGCGGTGGCTTCGCCGGCTTGTCCGCGGTTAGGGCGCTGCGCAAGGCGCCGGTCGACGTCACAGTGGTGGACCGCAACGCCTACAACACCTTCCAGCCGCTGCTGTATCAGGTGGCGACGGCTGGCCTGAACCCTGGCGACATCACCTACTTTCTGCGCTCAGTGCACGCCGGCCAGGCCAACATGCGCTTCAGCAAGGGCGCCGTGTCCAGCCTGGACCCCGCGGCGAGGACCGTGCTGCTGGACAGCGGTACCGAGCTGCGGTTCGACTACTTGGTGATCGCCACCGGCATGACCACGAACTTCTTCGGCGTCCCGGGCGCCGAGGAGCATGCGCTGGCGCTGTACACCCGGGACCAGGCGCTGGCCGTGCGTGACCGGATGTTCACCGGGCTGGAAGGGGCCGTTCGCAGGGGACAGCCGGACGATCTGCGCACGGTTGTCGTCGGTGGTGGAGCGACCGGTGTCGAGATGGCCGGCACCTTGGCCGAGCTGCGCAACAGCGGGCTGAGCACGCTGTATCCCGAGTTGGACATCGAGCGCACCCACATCACGCTCGTCGAGATGGCACCGCAGCTGCTGTCGCCCTTCAGTGAGCGATCGCAGACCTACACCGCCGACGCTTTGCGGCGGCGAGGGGTGCAGCTGAGGCTGAACACCACCGTCAAGGAGGTACGCGCCGACGGCGTCATCGTCAACGACGGCGAGCTGATCCCGGCGGGGTTGGTGGTGTGGGCCAGCGGCATCAAGGCGCCTGACGATGTCGCCGAGTGGGGGGTGCCGCAAGGCGCCAGCGGTCGGATCGAGGTGGGTCCTGACATGCGAGTGCGGGGTTTCGACCATGTCTTCGCCGCCGGTGACATCGCGCTCACCCCCGACGGGCTACCGCAGTTGGCTCAGCCCGCCTTGCAGGGCGGCCGGCACGCGGGGGAGCAGATCGCCCGGTTGGTGGCCGATGAGCAGACCGAGCCCTTTCACTACAGCGACAAGGGCATCATGGCCACCATCGGGCGCAGCGCGGCCGTCGCGGAGATCACCCACCTGCCGACGATCACCGGCTTTCCGGCGTGGGCGATCTGGATCGGCATCCACGTCATCTCGCTGCTGGGCTATCGCAACCGGGTGGCAACCGTGGTCAATCTGACCTCGCGTTACCTGTCGTGGCCGCGGACCTTCAACGCGATCGTCGGCGACGTCCGGACCCCACGTGAGCAATCGGAGCCAGATCATCGTGCGAGTGGGCACTCGAGCTGACTTGGTGCTGGGCAGTGCGCGGCTGACGGGTTGATCAGCCAGCGCGGTGCCGGCTGGCCCTCGCGCGCCCCCCACTGCGCGCTCCCGTTGGCGCCGGCTCCGCTTCTGCCGCCACGCTTGCGGGCTAGCCCAAGCGGGCCAACCCGCGCCTACCTGTCCGCGGCGCTGCCTGGCGCCGGTTGGTGGGTCGCCGGCAGCGCCGTCACCCGAGCCGACGACGCCGAGGTCGCACGTGACGAGGTCGAGCGCTTGTACAACGACAACGAGCTCTCTGGGACACCCTGTCGCTCAGCTCCTAGGCGGACAAATTCCGCAGTCCGCGGTCCACGAAGTCGATCAGCCACTCGAAGCTGTCGTCGACATCGGTTCTCATCTGGAAGCCGCCCGCTGCCTCGAGCACGGTGAAGCCGTGGAACAGGCTGGGCAGCATCCGCAGCGCGTGGGTGGTGTCGGCCGGATCGATCTGGTATCCGGCCAGCACCGCCGACAGCGACCCGAGCACCCGCGCCCCCGCCGCAACGAGCAGATCGTCCGGCCCGTCCGCGTCGATCCGAATGGTTGCGGCATACCGCGCCGGGTGCTCGATCACGAAGGTCCGGATCGTCCGCGCCGCGGCCGACAACGCGTCCCTGCCGGCCAGCCCCTGCAGCGCGTCGCCCAAGGCGTCACCCAACTCGGTGAGGGCCAGCACGGCGATCCGCCGGTTCAAATCGGCTTGGTTGTCGATGTGCTTGTAGAGCGACGGCGCTCGTACCCCGAGCCGCTCAGCGAGCAGACCCATGGTCACGTTCGCGAGGCCGATCTCGTCGGCGAGCCCGGCGGCGCCGGCGACCACGACCGCCGGGTCGAGGCCGGCTCTAGGCACGGGCGTACGCCGTGAGGAAGGGCAGCAGCAACGCCCGCGTCTCGTCGGGGAATTGGGTGTGCGGGTAGTGCCCCGCACCTTCGATCACCTTGAGCTCGGCGAGCCCGGGAGGCATCGCAGCCACGATCGCCTCCCCCTCGGCCCGCGGATCGGCCCAGTCGGGGTCGAGCGAACCCTCGACTATGAGCGCTGGGCAGCGGACGTTGCCCAGCTGCACTCCGGCGTCGACCGGAGCCGACTGGCCCATGCGCTGCATTGCCTTCATTCGGCCCGGCTCGCTCAGCTTGGTCTCGATGCGCCGCAGCTGGTCGGCCCAGTCGGCCGGCTTGCGGCCCGGGAACGCGACGTCGAGGTATCGGCGCCACCACGTCACGCTGCCCAGGATGCCGGCCATCAGCAGCCGGGTCATGCCGGTTCGGTACCGCTTCACCCGCAGGTCGCCCAGGCTGATCGACTGCTTGCGGGTGAACGGCCCGAGCTCGACGATGCCCTCGATCAGCTCCGGCGCCTGCGCGGCGGCGATGGTGACCGCACCGCCCGAGATCGAGTGCCCGACCAGCACCGCCTGGCCGCCGAGGTGCCGGACCAGCGCGATGAGGTCACCGGCGATGTCGGCGCGGGTGTACGTCGGCCACCCGAGACTCGACTCCCCGCAGCCGCGAAGGTCTACGGCGGCCACGCGGTAGCCGGCCGAGACCAGCTGGGGCACCACGAACCGGTAGGACGCGCGGCTGTCGCCCATGCCGTGCGCCAGGACGACCAGCGGCCCGCTGCCGGCGACCTCGTAGGCGATGGTGCCGCCGTCGACGGTGAGAAATTCAGTCATGGCAACCTCCGTAGCTAACAATGTTAGCCATACGCTAATAACGTTAGCCACGACTGTCCAAGCGCACCGGACCCGGGGATGCCGAAGGCTGTGGCCTTTCATGACCTGTATTCAGGTCGTACAGTGGAGTGGTGGAAACGACGTCGATGGCTGACCTGAAGGCACACTTGTCCGAGTACGCCGACCGCGCCGAGAAGCAAGGTGAGCGGTTCACCATCACTCGCAATGGTCGCCCGTCCGTGGTGCTGGTGAGCTCTCACGACTTCGCGGCCTTGGAGGAGACGATCTTCTGGCTTTCCCAGCCCGGCGTCGGTGCGGACCTGTCCGAGGCCGAGGCCGCCCGGGGTGAGTACGTCATGACCCAGGAGGAGGCCATGAAGCAGTTCGGCTGGGCTGAGTGACCTGGCACGTCGACCTCGCACCGTCCGCCCAGCGCGACCTGAACCAGGTCTCAGCCAGAGTCGGTCCATCACTGCTGGAGTTCATCTTTTCCGGGATCGCCGAGAACCCCCAGCGTCGTGGCAAGGCCTTGCGAGGGGAGATGGACGGAGTCTGGAGTGCTCGACGTGGCGACTACCGCGTGCTGTACCGAATCGACGAGGCCAGTCGCACCGTACAGATCCTCCGCGTAGCCGGCCGGGGCGTCGCCTACCGGCCCCTCTAGTTTTACCGTCCGACGTGCCTCAGTGAACGATCGCGGTGGCGACCTGCTTGGCGCACAGATCGCGGCGGAAGGATGCAGGTCTGTGTCTGCTCGAGACGACAACCCTGCAGCGCTTGTCGACCACGATCCCCGGTGGTTGCTCCGCGCCGGGCAGGTCCTCGACCAGATCCGTGTGGCGTTGGATGGCCTACCCGGAGCAGCCGAGGCACAGTTCGACCACATTGGGTCCACCTCGGTCCCCGGCTTGGCGGCGAAGCCCTTCCTTGACCTTCAGGTGCGGATCTTGCCTCTGCCGTCCGATGTGGATCTCTCGTTGCGCCTGGAGCCGATCGGATTCCGACGTGCCCACGGTTCGCGGCCGGATTCGCCTGGAGTCCACCGGGACACGCCAAGGGGTGATGCGAGAGTCCCCGACGAGGTGTGGGAGAAAAGTCTGTTCTTCGCAGCCGGGGAATCGGCGATCCTTCACGTGCGGCGCAGGGATTCGCCCTGGGGTCGGTACACCGTGTGGTTCCGCGACTGGTTGCGTGCCCACCCGGACGCACGCCGGCGCTACGAGATGACCAAGCGGGAGCTATCGGAGTCGAACGTCTGCAAGGCCGACTATGACGACTACACCCGAGCCAAGACCGACTTCTTCGACGAGGTCCAGACGGTCTTCACCAGATGGGCGGATTCGGGTCGCAGTGACCACGCTGGTCACAGCGGGCGGGAGTAAGCGCCTGCCCATCGTGTGACCCGCTCGCAGCCAGTCAGCGCTGTTCAAGTCGGTCGAGTATGGCGAGGTCGTGTCGATCGACGTCCCGTGGCCGTTTACGATGCTGACGTCCAGCAGCGTTATGAAGCCGGCCACCAGACACAGCGAAAGCGCCACCGCGAACTGTCTGCGGCTGTCGCAGCGGTGGTGCCCGGCTCGACGGCCTCGCCCATGGGTGGGCTGGGCCATGACGTCGGCGGCACCCCTCCACGCTAGGCAGGTGGGTCGCGATCGGCATCCGCTAGGCCATCCCGAGCGGGGTCGCGGTGGGCGTCCCGACCTAAGCGGTGCCGGGTCTAGGGTCGGCTCCATGACTGACGCACACCCGCATGCGGGACAGCCGGCCCGCCCGGAGGATCTGGTCGACGTCGGCGCCTTGCTGGACGCGTACACCGACACCGTCCCCGACGTAGACGATGCCGCCCAGCGGGTGGTGTTCGGCACGTCCGGGCATCGCGGCTCGAGCCTGGATGGTGCGTTCAACGACGCGCACATCGTGGCCATCACTCAGGCGATCGTCGAGCACCGCGCGAGCGAGGGCCTCGACGGCCCGCTGGTGCTGGGACGCGACACCCACGCGCTGTCCCTGCCGGCGTGGGAGACCGCGCTCGAGGTGCTTGTCGGTGCCGGTGTGACGGTGCTGGTCGACGATCGTGACGGCTACACGCCGACGCCGGCGGTCTCGCACGCGATCCTGCGACTTAACCGCGAGGGGTTGCACGGCGTCGTCGACGGCATCGTCGTGACGCCGTCGCACAACCCGCCGCGCGACGGTGGCTTTAAGTACAACCCGCCGCATGGTGGACCGGCCGGCAGCGCCGCCACGTCGGGCATCGCCGACCGTGCCAACGACCTGCTGGGCTCGGGCTGGTCCGAGGTGCGTCGAGCCGGCGCCGACGAGGCCCGCGCAGCCAGCCAGGGGTACGACTTCCTCGGCCACTACGTCGACGACCTGCCCTCGGTGCTCGACATCGACGCCATCCGCGACAGCGGTATCCGCATTGGTGCCGATCCGATGGGTGGTGCCAGCGTCGCGTACTGGGGCGAGGTCGCCGAGCGGCACCGGCTCGACCTGACGGTGGTGAACCCCAATGTCGACCCCCAGTTTGCCTTCATGTCGCTGGACCGTGACGGCAAGATCCGGATGGACTGCTCGTCGCCGTGGGCGATGGCCTCTCTGGTCAGCCAACAAGACGCATTCGACATCTCGACCGGCAACGACGCGGACGCCGACCGGCACGGCATCGTGACCCCTGATGCCGGCCTGATGAATCCCAACCACTTCCTCGCGGTCGCGATCGACTACCTGCTGGCCTCGCGGTCGTGGTCGGCCGACGCGGCGATCGGCAAGACGCTGGTGTCGTCGATGATGATCGACAAGGTGGTGGCCGCACGCGGCCGCCGTCTGCTTGAGGTGCCGGTCGGCTTCAAGTGGTTCGTCGAAGGCCTGCTCGACGGTTCGGTCGCATTCGGCGGCGAGGAGAGTGCCGGCGCGAGCTTCTTGCGGCGCGATGGCGGCGCCTGGTCGACGGACAAGGACGGGTTACTGCTCACGCTGCTAGCCGCCGAGATCCGCGCTGTGACCGATCGCAGCCCGAGCGAGTTGTATGCCGACCTCACCCAGCGCTTCGGCGACCCCGCGTACGCCCGCATCGATGCGCCCGCCGACCGCGCCCAGAAGGCAAGGCTCACGTCGCTGTCGCCGGCAGATGTGACGGCCACCGAGATTGCCGGCGAGCCGATCAAGGCGGCGCTCACCGAGGCGCCCGGCAACGGGGCGCCGATCGGCGGGCTCAAGGTGACCACGGCCAGCGCCTGGTTCGCCGCTCGCCCGTCCGGCACCGAGGACGTCTACAAGATCTACGCCGAGTCACTCAAGGGTGCTGAGCACCTGGAGCAGGTGCAGACCGAGGCCCGTGAGGTGGTCTCGGCTGCCTTGGCGCAGTGAATCCGCACCTCGCAAACCCTGACAAGTCACGTCAGATGTGAGTACTACATGGTTGTAATTAGCAACAAGACACGCCGTGAGGCTGGCGAGATTGTTGAGAATCATGTTGTCTAAGTGACTGTTGAGGCTGTTGAGAGTCTCAGCCGCGGGGGCCAATCCCCGTGCAGACGCGGACTCTCGGGCGGTGTGCTGGATGGGTGCAAGACCGATGATGGGCCAGTCGCCGGCGCGCTCTGGTCGCGCCACACGCGCCGTTCGGACAGTGCTTGCAGCCGGAGTCGCCGCGGTCGTGTCCAGCGGCACCGTGCTGGTCGCGCCGCCAGCGCTCGCCGTCGATGACGAACCGGTCTTTCCGGCCGAGGCGCAGGTGCGAGATGCCGAGTCGACCGTGCGGTCGACGGCAGAGTCGGTGGGACAGATCCAGGCGCGGCTGGCCATGGCCGAGCAAGAGCTGGACTCGGTGCGCATCGTTGCCGCACAGCGGGCCGAGGCCTACAACGGTGCGCGTTATCGGCTGCAGCGGGCTCGATCCGTGGCACGGGATGCGGCGCGCCGCGCCGAGGGCGCCGCACGAGCGGTGCACACGCAGCGTGCGCGACTGGAGCGCTTCGCGGTCAACGGTGTGGCCGAGTCGACCGACCTGGCCAGTCTGGGCACGGCGCTGACAACCGGCCGCCCTGATGACCTGCTGGCGCAATACGGCGCCTGGTCGAGCACGACCAACGCGTTGCAGGTGGACCTGGACGCCTTCGATGCGACAAAAACGCTGGCGACTGTGCTGCGCGATGACGCGGACGCGGCCCTGGATCGGCAGGCGGCGGCCGCCGCGGACGCCAGCGAGGCACGCCGTGCTGCCGCGCGGGTCGTAGAGGTGGCGCAGACGCAGGAGCGTGCGCTGAACGGTGAGACCGACGCCTTGGTCGCAGACCTTGCCCGCGCACAGGGAGTATCCGCCGCTCTGGCGCAGCGTCGTCAGGACGGGTTGGCCCGTCAAGCAGCGGAGCGGGCGGCTGCCGAGCAGGCCGCACGCGAGGCCGCGGCTGCTGAGGCGGCCCGCAAGGCTGCAGCTGAGCAGGCGGCCGCGGACGAGGCAGCGGCGCAAGCAGCTGCTGAGGAGGAGGCAGCGCGACAGGCGGCTGCCGACGAGGCCGCGGCACGCACGGAGTCAGTCCAGCGCCGGCGCTCGGCGGCACAATCCCAGGAGCCATCGCGTCCCGATTCGACCCCAGAGCCTGAGCCGGCTCCCGAATCTGAACCGGAGCCTGAGCCTGAGCCTGCAGCGGAACCTGAGCTAGCAGCGGGGTCTGAGCCAGCGCCGCAGCCCGAGCGACAGCCGCAGTCCGAGCCTGAGCCGGCCCCGGAGCCTGAGCAGGCGCCCGACCCTCAGCCCGAGCCAGCACCCGAGCCAGCACCCGAGCCAGCACCCGAGCCTGAGCCGGCTCCAGCGCCATCCGGGGGTGCCTCGGCTGCCATCGCCTTCGCCAAGGCGCAACTGGGGGAGCCATACGTATGGGGCGGCGCCGGGCCGGACTCCTGGGACTGCTCCGGACTCACCATGGCCGCCTGGGCGACTGCAGGGCGGACCCTCCCGCACTACTCAGTCGCGCAGTACAACGCGACGACCCCGGTCTCACAAGGGTCGCTGCAACCGGGCGACCTGGTGTTCTGGAGCAGCAACGGTTCGCCGAGTTCGGTCTATCACATGGGGATGTATCTCGGCGGCGGGCAGATGATCCACGCTCCGAGGACGGGCAGCAACGTCGAGATCGTGTCCATGTATTCGTGGATCGCCCCAGACCTGTTCAGTCGGGTCTGAGTCGCTGCGACGCCGCTACTCAGTCTTGTGGCCCGTCTCCTGGAAACGTTCCTGAGAGGCCCGGATCTCGTCCTCGGCCGCGGACCGGCCAACCCAGGTCGCGCCCTCGACCGACTTGCCCGGCTCCAGTTCCTTGTAGACCTCGAAGAAGTGCTGGATCTCCAACCGGTCGAACTCAGGCATGTGATGGATGTCGCGGAGGTGTTCCTGGCGGGGATCGGCCGACGGCACGCACATCACCTTGTCGTCACCGCCGGCCTCGTCAGTCATCCGGAACATGCCGATGGCGCGACACTTGATAAGGCACCCGGGGAAGGTGGGCTCGGAGAGCAGCACGAGCGCGTCCAGCGGGTCTGAGTCGAGGCCAAGGGTGTTCTCGATGAACCCGTAGTCGGCTGGATACTGGGTTGCAGTGAACAGGGTCCGGTCCAGCCGGATGCGGCCCGTCGAGTGGTCGACCTCGTACTTGTTGCGCTCCCCTTTGGGGATCTCCACGGTTACATCGAACTGCACGATCGTCTCCTCTGCCGGGGGCTGTCGGTAGTCTCTCGCATCGATGACCAACGGCGGGACGGGGGAGTCAGATGCATCGTTCACCGGTGCGGGTTGTCGTCGGAGCCTTGGCGATGCTGGCAACCCTCGGAGCAGGGCTTTTTGCGCTCTGGCTGGTGCTTGGCCCAGACGGCGAGCTGACCGGCCGGCCGGCTGCCAGCCAAGAGGACCCCGAAGCCACCCCCCGTGCCGGCAACATCCCCAGCGCTTCAGCCGGTTCGGAGTCGGCGAGCACAAGCCAAACCGAGCCGGCAGCGACGCGTTCGCAGTCAGGCGACACGACGCTGCTCGCCGACCTCAGGTTGCCGCCACCGGTCGAACCCTCCCCGGTGCTGTCCAGCCCCAGCGGCCCGTCGCTCGACCGGCAGGCGCTGCGGGGCGCACTCCGGCCACTGCTCAAGGATCCTGACCTGCGACGACACACCGGGTTGCTCGTTCGTGACCTGGGTCGCGACGAAGACGTGCTCAGAGCCGGCGCGAAGGGACCATTCACCTCGGCGTCCTCGCTGAAGCTGCTCACCGCAACCGCCGCGCTGACCGAGCTCGGCGATGACCACCGTTTCGAGACGTCGGTCGTTCAAGCACGTTCCCGGCCGGCCCGCAGGCCGACGCTGGCACTCATCGGCGGCGGTGACCCGTTGCTCGCCAGCACACCCGCTGCGGCTGAATTGCGGGGCTACCCCCGTGGCGCGACTCTGGCCGCGCTTGCTGCTGATTCGGCCAGGGAGTTGCGGGCCGACGGGGTGCGCCAGATACGCCTCGGCTATGACGCAGGCATGTTCACCGGCCTCGCTGAAGCCCGCACGTGGGAATCCGGCTACGTGCCAGACAGCGTAGTCAGCCCTATCTCAGCCCTACAGGTCGACGGCGGCGCATTTGGTTCTGGGGCCGACCCCGCCCGAGCTGCCGTGAACGCCTTCGGGCAGGCGCTCACGGCCAGCGGTGTGCGCATCACCGGCGGTGAGCCGGTCAAGCTGCGGGTGCCGAGCGGGTCCGAGGAGATCGCAGTTGGCCGCGGAGCAGCGCTCGAGGACGTCGTCGAGCACATCGTGCAGGTCAGCGACAACGAGGGCGCCGAGATCTTGTTGCGCCACGTCGGGCTAGCTACCGGCCGGGCAGGGTCGTTCGCTGGTGGTGCCGCCGGTGCTCGCGCCGTCCTCGACGAGCTCGGTGTCCCAGTCACCGACCTCACCATGGACGACGGCAGCGGGCTGTCCCGCTCAAACCGGGTCGGTCTGGACTCGTTGCTGGCAGTGCTGACACTGGGCGCAGACGCCGACCATCCCGACCTGCGGGTCATCACCACAGGCTTGCCGGTGGCGGGCTTCACCGGCAGCCTGCGCCCCCGCTTCATGGACGCGGTCTCAACCCCCGGACGGGGGCTCGTCCGTGCGAAGACCGGTACCCTGCAGCAGGTGCATGCCCTCGCCGGCACCGTCGTCACCCGGGACGGCACCCTGCTTGGCTTCGCGGCGCTGACGGACCGAGTGCGGTTGCGGGACAACCTGGACGCCCGCCAGCAGATCGATCAACTCGCCGCGGCTCTGGCCGCGTGCGGTTGCACCGGCTGAGGTCTGGACCGGCCGGGCCGGATGGCTGGCCGTACGGTTGTCGTCATGCCACGCCGACGCTCTGCCATCGACTGGAGTGTCGCGGTCAAGACCGGGCAGTCCTTCGTCCAGCCTGGGCCCACGGTGTCTGCCGAGCAGGCCGCCGACGCGGTGGCCGGTCTGCATGCCGCCGCGGAGCGTGCCCGCACCCACGTCTCGGACTTCACCGGTCTGCACGCCGACCCCACTCGCACACCGGTCCTCGTCGTCGACCGTCCAAGTTGGATCAAAGCCGCGGTCGAGGGCTTCGCGGTGCTGGCGGGTCCGCTGGAGCAGCGGCTCGCTGAGGCCAAGGGGGTCTCGCCGCTTGCGCGGATGGCCGGTGCGCACGTGACCGGGCTCGAGGTAGGCGCCATGCTGGCGTTCCTGTCCAACAAGGTGCTCGGCCAGTTCGACCCGTTCAACGAGCCAGCGGGACGGCTGCTGCTCGTCGCCCCCAACATCGTGGCCGCCGAACGCGAGCTGGATGTGCCGCCCGCCGACTTCCGGCTGTGGGTCTGCCTGCATGAGGAGACCCACCGACTGCAGTTCGGCGGGGTGCCGTGGCTTGCCGACCACATCCGCAACCAGGTCGCCACTCTTGCCGAGTCTGCGGACCTGCAGGGTGCCGACCTGGTCAAGGTGGTGGATGACGGGCTGGGCCTGGTGTGGCGGCTGGTCAGGGGGGAGGAGGAGGCGTCGCTGCTCGACCTGATGCAGTCCGACGAGCAGCGGCTGGTGGTGGAGCGCATCACCGCTGTCATGTCCCTTCTCGAGGGGCACGCCGACGTCGTGATGGATGGGGTCGGTCCCGAGGTGGTGCCGAGTGTGGCGACCATGCGCGAGCGCCTAGGCAAGCGTCGCAAAGGTCGTGGCCCCATCGACCGGACCGTGCGACGGCTGCTCGGCCTCGAGGCCAAGATGCGGCAATATCGTGACGGCGCCGCGTTCGTCCGTGCTGTCATCGACCGGGCCGGGCACGACGGCTTCTCAGCCGTGTGGACCTCCCCGGAGCATCTGCCCACCGCAGCCGAGATCGCCGACCCTGCGCACTGGTGCCGGCGAGTGCTCTGAGCGAGTGGCCGGCAGCTGTGGGTGGTCGTCTTGATCCGGCGGTGGCGCGGGCACGGGCAGCGGTCCGTGCGGCCCTGTCGGGGGTCCGCGTGGAATCGCCGGACCGGTTGCTTTTGGTGGGGGTGTCCGGCGGAGCGGACTCGCTTGCGCTCGCCGCTGCCACCGCCTTCGTCGCCGCACGCGACAACTGGCGTTGGGGCGCCGTCACCGTCGATCACGCGCTGCAAAACGGATCCGCCGGTGTCGCCTCCGCAGCAGCAGAGCAAGCGGCACGACTCGGCGCCGACCCGGCACTGACGGTGCGCGTGCAAGTGACCGCCGCCGGCGCGCAAGGCCCGGAGGCTGCCGCTCGCCACGCCCGATATCAGGCGCTGTCCGAGCACGCACGAAAGCTGGGTGCGGCTGCTGTGCTGGTGGGTCACACCCGAGACGACCAGGCTGAGAGCGCGCTGCTGGGTCTCGCCCGAGGGTCCGGAGCGCGATCCCTCGCAGGGATGGCCCCGATGGTCGAGCAGCACCAGACCGCAGGCGGCGGGGGGCCCGCCTGCCTGTTGCTGCGGCCGTTGCTGCATCTCACCCGCGCCGACACACACGCGATCTGCGTCGCACTCGGCCTGACCCCGTGGATCGATCCGCACAACAGCGACCGTGCCTACCTACGCAACCGGGTACGGCTCGACCTGCTGCCGTTGCTGGAACGTGAGCTCGGCCCCGGGGTCGGTGAGGCACTGGCTCGCACCACAGACATGCTGCGTGACGACGCCGACCTGCTGGACACTCTGGCCGTCGACAGCTTTCGTCGGGTCCGCGTCCGCACTGCCGATCCGCAGTCCGGTGAGCGGCAGGTGGTGCTGCACGTGGCACCGCTCGCAGCCGAGCACGCAGCAGTCCGGCGGCGAGTGTTGCGGCTCGCTGCGCTCACAGCCGGAGCCCCGGCCACCGATCTCACCCACGGCCATGTGCAGGCGATCGACCGGCTCATCACCGGCTGGCATGGGCAGCGTGGGCTGGACCTACCCGGCCGGGTCCGCGCCCGACGGGTGGGCGACGAGTTGCAGTTCACCGACGGGGGTGTGACACCCTGACGCGGGTGGACGCAGAGCACCTGGCAAGCGACCTTGACCGGGTGCTGGTCAGCGAGGAGCAGATCCATCGTCGACTGGCGGAGTTGGCCCGCACCATAGAGGCCGACTACGAGGGCAAAGACCTGTTGCTGGTGGGCGTCCTTCGCGGAGCGGTGATGATGATGGCTGACCTGGCGCGCAGCCTGGACCGTGATGTGGAGATGGACTGGATGGCGGTCTCGTCCTACGGCTCCGGGACGACGTCATCAGGAGTGGTGCGCATCCTCAAGGATCTCGACAGCGACATCACCGACCGGCACGTGGTGGTGGTCGAAGACATCATCGACACCGGCCTCACGTTGTCCTGGCTGGTGAGCAACCTGACCTCGCGACGGCCGGCGTCGGTCGAGATCTGTACTCTGCTGCGCAAACCCGACGCCCAGCAGATGGCCGTCGAGGTCCGCTACGTGGGCTTCGACATCCCGGATGAGTTCGTCGTCGGCTATGGCTTGGACTACGCCGAGCGCTATCGAAACCTGCGCAGCATCGCGACCCTGGCCGCGCACGTCTACAGCTGAGCGGACATCACCGGGGCCCGCGGGAACATCCGCGGGGTGGTCGCTCGTTGAGCGTAGGCAGGCCGCACCCGGTGGCTGCCATCCGCCGACGGGTACCGTTCTGCACTACTGGCAGGATCACCCGACCCGTCGGGTTGTCGGCTCCGAACCCCCGGAGCAGGCGTCGGACATCAGGAGGGACGGGGCACGCTGCCCCGAGCAATGGACTTCAAGCGTATCTTCCGCGGACCGTGGCTGTGGATCGTGCTCGGTGTTTTCACCGTCATCGCGATCCTGTCTGTCATCAACGGCCAGACCGCCGGCGAGCAGGTCGACACCTCAGAGGCGGTCGACGCCATCGAGGACGGCTCGGCTAAGAGCGTGCTGTTCGTCGACGGCGACCAAGAGGTCCAGATCACCCTCGACGACGGCTCCCAGATCCGGGCCCAGTGGGTGACCGATCAAGGTTTCGACCTGGTCCAGAAGGTCGACGACCAGATCCAGTCCGGCGACATCGACAGCTATGCGGTCGACGCCCCAACCCCGCCCGGGCTGCTCGGCGGCCTGCTGCAGACGTTGTTCCCCATCTTGCTACTGGTCGCGCTGTTCGTATTCTTGTTCAGCCGGATGCAGGGCGGCGGCGGCCGGGTCATGCAGTTCGGCAAGTCCAAGGCACGGTTGATCACCAAAGACATGCCCAAGACCACGTTCTCCGACGTGGCCGGCGCCAGCGAGGCGGTCGAGGAGCTGGAGGAGATCAAGGAGTTCCTGTCCGAGCCCGCCAAGTTCCAGGCCGTCGGAGCGAAGATCCCCAAAGGGGTCCTGCTCTACGGTCAGCCGGGCACCGGCAAGACACTGCTGGCCCGGGCGGTGGCCGGCGAGGCCGGGGTGCCGTTCTACTCCATCTCCGGCTCTGACTTCGTCGAGATGTTCGTCGGTGTCGGTGCTAGCCGGGTGCGCGACCTGTTCGAGCAGGCCAAAGAGAACGCCCCTGCGATCGTGTTCATCGACGAGATCGACGCCGTCGGCAGACACCGTGGCGCTGGTCTGGGCGGCGGACACGACGAGCGCGAGCAGACACTCAACCAGCTGCTGGTCGAGATGGACGGCTTCGACGTACGCGGCGGGGTCATCCTGATCGCCGCCACCAACCGGCCCGATGTGCTCGACCCAGCGCTGCTGCGTCCCGGCCGCTTCGACCGTCAGATCGGCGTGGAGTCTCCCGACTTCGCCGGGCGCAGAAAGATCCTCGAGGTGCACGGGCGCGGCAAGCCGATCGGTCCCGGGGTCGACCTAGCCTCGGTCGCCCGGCGCACCCCCGGTTTCACCGGCGCCGACCTCGCCAACGTGCTGAACGAAGCCGCTTTGCTGACCGCTCGGATGAACTTGAAGATGATCGACGAGAAGGTTTTGGACGAGGCCATCGACCGGGTCATCGCCGGGCCACAGAAGCACAGCCGACTGATGAGCGAGCAGGAAAAGAAGATCACCGCCTACCACGAGGGAGGTCACGCGCTGGTTGCCGCAGCCCTGCCCGGCAGCGACCCGGTGCGCAAAATCACCATCCTGCCGCGTGGCCGAGCACTGGGGTACACGATGGTGCTGCCCGACGACGACAAGTACTCCACCACCCGCAGTGAAATGCTCGATCGGCTGGCGTACATGCTCGGCGGCCGGGCCGCTGAGGAGCTCGTGTTCCCCGACCCCACCACCGGTGCCGCCAACGACATCGAGAAGGCCACCACGCTGGCTCGGGCGATGGTCACCGAGTACGGCATGACCGAGCGCCTCGGTGCCATCAAGTTCGGCGAGGGCAAC
>Ga0136640_10000295_pt1 | contig 18616 bp, 20 predicted proteins | sample AntDrymUQ8642106_2_FD_105498 | JGI IMG/M metagenome (GOLD analysis project Ga0136640, IMG submission 105498) | Polar desert sand microbial communities from Dry Valleys, Antarctica - metaG UQ864 (21.06) | ecosystem: Environmental > Terrestrial > Soil > Desert | place: Antarctica: Dry Valley...
CTTTCCGTTCGAATGGCGTCGCCTCAAAGCCAAGGCCCCCGAGCTTTTGTCGGCGCGGACCGCGTGGACGACGCCGCTGAAGGCGACCAACCGGCTGCTCGTCGGGCCCTTCGCCAACGAAGCTGAGGCGCAGGATTTTGTGAATAAACTCGCGCCAAAGGGCATAGCCGCGTTCGCTTGGACGAGTCCTCAAGGTCAGGCGATTGCCAAGCTGGCGGCAAAATAGCCGGGCTCGCGGCGTACGCCTGCGACCCGGCGCACTCGCGCGGCCGCCACCATCCCGAAGACGCAAGAGGGGCCCGGGGCGTCCGCGACGCCTTCCGCCGCGATGCGTTTCAAAGGGATCGGGACCGCATCATCCATTCAATCCCGTTCCGGCGGCTTCGCCACAAGACCCAGGTGTTCGTCGCCCCCGACGGCGATCATTTTCGCGTCCGGCTCACCCACAGCCTCGAAGTCGCGCAGATCGCGCGCACCATGGCGCGCGCGCTCGGCCTCAACGAGGATCTCACCGAAGCGATCGCGCTGGCGCACGACATCGGCCATCCGCCCTTCGGGCATGCCGGTGAGGAAGCGCTCGCCGCGGCCGTGGCCGACGCCGGCGGGTTCGATCACAACGCCCAGACGCTGCGCGTCCTGACCCGCCTGGAAACGCCGTATCCATCGTTCGATGGGCTCAATCTCACTTGGGAGACGCTGGAGGGGCTTGCCAAGCATAACGGCCCGGTCGGCGATCCCTCGTGGGCGCTGCGCGAAGCGGACGCCGAGATCGGGCTCGATCTGGCCGGCTGGCCGAGCCTCGAGGCCCAGGTTGCTGCGGTCGCCGACGACGTCGCCTACGACAATCACGACATCGACGACGGGCTTCGTGCGGGACTGATCGATTTCGACGAATTGATCGAACAGCCGTTGGTGGCAGAAGGCTGGAGGGCAGTGACGGCACGCTATCCCGATGCGCCGCGCGAGCGACTCGTCCCCGAGCTGATCCGCGAGCAGATTGGGAGAATGGTGGGCGATGTTCTGGAAGAGACGCGAGCCCGCGTCGGCCGGTGTCGACCCGAGAGTGCGGCCGAGGTTCGCGCGTTAGGGCGGGCGCTGGCCGGCTTCTCGCCCGCCATGGAAGCCGGCGAACGCGCGCTCAAGGCGTATATGTATGCGCGCTTCTACCATAATCCCTTGCAAAAGGAGGTTGCCGCGAAGGTCGGGCGGATCGTCAGCGGCCTCGTTGCCGCCTATCGCGACGATGCAACGCTGCTCCCCGAACGCTGGCGCGCGCGACTTCCGCAGGACGATCCCGAACGCGCGCGCCACATTGCCGATTTCATTGCCGGGATGACCGATCGCTACGCCATCGCACGCTACCGCGAAGCGATCGGGCAGGTGACGATGCCCGAAGGCTTTTAACCGCTTAAGCAGCTATTCACTTGGCCGAGCCCAACCGGCGGGCAAGGGGAGCTTCGCATGGCGAACATGTCCGCATCGATCGCGCTCAACCGCTTCGGGCTCGGCGCGCGCCGCGACGAGCCGCTGCAGGGCGATCCGAAATCATGGCTTCGCAATCAATTGAAGGCTTACGAGGCCCATCCAGCTGCGCTCGCCGCAGCCCCGGCGCGGATCGTGGTCGCCGAACAACTCGCCGATTATCTGGCCGAAGCGCGCGCTACGGGGCAGCAGCGGCGTCGCCAGAAGCAGGAGCCCGAAATGGCTCCCGCGGCGATGGGCGCCACAGCCACGGGAGATGCCGCGATGGCGGAAAACAATCCCGAGCTCCCTGAATCCGCGCGCCGCGTCATCCGCAAGGCAGGCCGCGAATATTATCTCTCCTGCGTGGCGGCGCGCACCAACGCCGCGCTCGTCACGCCCGCCGCGTTCGTCGAGCGGCTGGTGCATTTCTGGGCCAATCATTTCGCGGTTTCGGCCGACAAGCTGCCGATCATCGGTATGTCCGGCCTGCTCGAATTCGAGGCCATTCGCCCGCACGTTCTCGGCCGCTTCGCCGATATGCTGGTCGCGGTCGAACAGCATCCGGCGATGCTTCTGTATCTCGATCAGGCGCAATCGATCGGGCCCGACAGCATGATCGGGACGCGGATCGCGGCGCGCAGCGCGAAGGCGCCCGGCCTCAACGAAAACCTCGCGCGCGAAATCCTCGAGCTGCACACGCTCGGCGCGCGCACCGGCTATTCCCAAACCGACGTCATCGAGTTTGCGCGCGCGCTGACGGGATGGACGGTCAACGGCCTGACCCGCGGCCCCGCGGCGCGCGCGGTCGGCAATTCGGGTGCGCCGGGAAGCTTCCATTTCGCGGAGCGCATCCACCAGCCTGGCGCGCGCAATATTCTCGGCAAAAACTATGGCGAGGGCGGCGAAAGCCAGGCGCGCGCGGTGCTGAGCGATCTCGCGGCGCATCCCTCCACCGCCCGGCACATAGCGACCAAGCTCGCGCGCCACTTCGCGGGCGACGAACCGCCGCCTGCGCTCGTCGATCGGCTGAGCGCGGCGTATCGCCAAAGCGGCGGCGATTTGACGGCGCTGTACCGTGTGCTGATCGACGCACCCGAAATTTGGTCGGCGGCGGCGCCCAAGTTCAAGACCCCTTGGGAATGGTCGATCTCCGCGCTGCGCGGGCTTGGAACGCGCCAGATCGAGGGCCAGGCCGCGGCCGGATTGCTCCAGCAGCTCGGCCAGCCGGTGTGGCGGCCGGGATCGCCGGCCGGTTACGACGATATCGCCGCGAGCTGGGCAGGACCCGACGCGCTCATCCGCCGCGTCGAAGCCGCCGAACGCTTGGCGAGCCGCGCGCAAGGCCTGCTCGACGCGCGCGAACTCGCGCCCAAGCTTCTGCCCGGCAATGTCAGCGCCTCCACCGCGCAAGCCATTTCGCGCGCGGAAAGCCCGGGGCAGGGGCTCGCCCTCCTTCTCGTCGCCCCTGAATTTCTGCGGAGATGAACATGATTAACCGCCGCGCCTTCATCGCCTCGAGCGCCTTCACGCTGCTCGCCGCGCCGCACATCGCGCTTGCGCGTGCCGCGACCGACCGGCGATTCGTCTTCATCATCCAGCGCGGCGCCGCCGACGGGCTCGGCACCATCGCCCCGATCGGCGACCCGGCCTTTGCGGGCGTGCGCGGAGCCTTCGCTGTCGATGCCGGGGGCGGCGCCAAGCTCAATTCGATGTTCGCGCTTCATCCTGTGCTCGGCGAGACCGGAAAGCTCTATGCGGCCAATGAAGCCCTGTTTGTCCACGCGGTCGCCTCGCCCTATCGAGACCGTTCGCATTTCGACGGCCAGAACGTGCTCGAAACCGGCGGCGGCGCGGCCTACCGCGTCAAGGACGGCTGGATGAACCGACTGCTCGGGCTTCTTCCTAAGGCCGATGCGCGCGCCATCGCGGTGTCCGCCACCGTCCCCGTGGCGCTCCGCGGCGGCAATGAAGTCGCATCCTACGCCCCTTCCGCGCTCCCCGACGCCTCCGACGACCTCCTCGCTCGCGTCGGCTCGCTCTACCAGAACGACGCACAGTTGCACCCGCTGTGGAGCCAGGCGACCGCGACCCGCACTCTTACCGGCGACCTCGCGGCAGCGGGCGGCCGCAACGGTGCTGCCACCGGAACCCTCGCCGCGCGCCTGCTCGCCGGGCCACAAGGCGCGCGCATCGCGCTCATCGAGACCGGCGGCTGGGACACCCACAGCGCGCAAAAGGCCCGGCTCAACGCCAATCTGCGCGGGCTCGACGCGATGATCGGCGCGCTTAAGACCGGCCTCGGCGCCGACTGGGCGAATACGATGGTGCTGGTCGCCACCGAATTCGGCCGCACCGCCGCCCCCAACGGCACCGGCGGCACCGATCACGGCACGGGCTCGGCAGCTATGCTGCTCGGCGGCGCGGTTCGCGGCGGGCGCGTGATCGCCGATTGGCCGGGGCTCGCTCCGGGCGCGCTATACGAGGCCCGCGATCTCAGGCCCACGCTCGGCCTCGACGCGCTCATCGCGAACGCGATCGGCGCGCATTACGGGCTCGATCCTGCCCGTGTCGGAGCAACCTTGTTCCCCGAAAGCGGCAAGCTCGCGCGGGTCGAGGGCCTGCTGCGGGCCTAGACGCGGAGCGCATCCCGTCCCAGAACGCGGCGATGACGCTCTACGCCCGCTTCGCTGCGCATATCGATGGCATTCTCGATGCGCTCGCCTTGCCCGAAGGCGCGCCGCGCGCGGGCATAACGGTCGAGCCGCCGCGCGATCCTTCGCATGGCGACCTTTCCACCAACGCCGCGATGGTTCTCGCCAAGCCGGCCGGGACCAACCCGCGCGCGCTTGCGGCGCTGGTCGCGCCAAAACTTGCCGACCTCGACGGGGTCGAAGCCGCGGACATCGCCGGCCCAGGCTTCATCAACGTCCGCCTCGGCGACGACATCTGGCGGGACGAGCTTTGCGCGATCCTCGCCGCGGGCGGCGACTATGGCCGCTCGACGATGGGGGCGGGGCGGCGCGTCAACGTCGAGTATGTCTCGGCCAACCCGACCGGACCGATGCACATGGGCCACTGCCGCGGCGCGGTGGTCGGCGATGCGCTCGCCTCCCTGCTCGAACATGCGGGCTTCGCGGTGACGCGCGAATATTATGTCAACGATGCCGGCGGGCAGGTCGATACGCTCGCGCGCTCGGCGCACCTTCGATACCGCGAGGCGCTAGGCGAGACGATCGACATCCCCGAGGGTCTTTATCCCGGCGACTATCTAGTGCCCGTCGGCGCGGCCTTGGCGGCCGAATTCGGCGATCGCTACGCATCCGCGCCCGAGGTGGACTGGCTGGCGTTGTTCAGGACCCGCGCCGTCGCCGCGATGCTCGCTCTCATCAAGGCCGATCTCGCTTTGCTTGGCGTCTACCACGATCTCTTTGCCTCCGAGGCCGCGGTCCAGGCCTCGGGCGCGGTCGATCGAATGATGGACCAGTTGAGTGCCAAGCAGCTCGTCTACCAGGGGACGCTCGAACCCCCCAAGGGCAAGACGATCGAAGATTGGGAGCCTGTTGAGCTGACGCTGTTCCGATCGACTCGCTTCGGCGACGACCAGGACCGGCCACTCAAGAAATCGGACGGGAGCTGGACATATTTCGCCTCCGACACCGCCTATCATTTGAAAAAGCTCGAGGCCTCCGACGAACTCATCAACATCTGGGGGGCCGATCATTCCGGAACCGTCAAGCGCACCCAGGCCGCGGTCGAGGCGATCGCCGGCCGCCCCGCGCTCGACGTCAAGATCGTGCAGATGGTCAAGCTCCTGCGCGGCGGCGAGCCGGTCAAGATGTCGAAACGCTCGGGCAGCTTTGTCACTCTCGCCGAAGTGATCGAAGAAGTCGGCAAGGACGCGGTGCGCTTCACCATGCTAACTCGCAAGGCCGACGCGCAGATGGACTTCGACTTTGAAAAAGTGGTCGAGGCGTCGCGCGACAATCCCGTCTTCTACGTCCAGTATGCGCATGCCCGCATCCGATCGCTGCACCGCAAGGCGGCGGAAGCCGGGCTGACGGACGGCGATGCCGAACTTTCGCTGCTCGACGGACGCGAGCTCGCGCTGGTCAAGACCGCCGCCCAATTTCCGCGCATCGTCGAAGCCGCGGCCGCCGCGCGCGAGCCGCATCGCATCGCCTTTTACCTTGGCGACCTCGCGTCCGATTTCCACGCGGTGTGGAACCAAGGCAATGACGACCCCGAACGCAGGTTTTTGCGTCCCGACCGTCCCGATCTGACACGCGCTCGTTTGGAACTTGCGTCCGCGATAGGGCAGATTATTAACGCCGGGTTAGCCATCATGGGCGTGACCGCGGTGGAGGAGATGGCGTAATGGCGACCGGTGATACTTTGACCCTCGATAACGAGGATCGTCTCCCCTGGCTCGAGGCCGTCGAGGACGAGGACGAACGGCAGGGGCCGTCGGCGGGAAAGCTGATCGGCGCGCTGCTCGTCGGGCTGACCGCGATCGCGCTCGTCATCTACACCCTGTTCTGGCTCGGCAACCGTGACGGAAGCGTCAACCGCGAACCCGAGCTGATCATTGCCGAAGGCGGCGACTACAAGGTCAAGCCCGATGCGCCGGGCGGGATGAAGGTCGAAGGCGAAGGCGACACTGCGTTCGCGGCCAGCGAAGGCGCCGATCCTGACGGCAAGATAAATCTGGATGCCATTCCCGAAGCCCCAGTCGCGGGCTCGCGCGGCATTACGCCCGCCGAGCAGCTCAGCACCAAGGCCGGCACGCGATCCGCACAGGCGCAGCCGACCCCGCAGCCCAGAATCGACGCCACTCCGGCGCCGACGGCCGGCGGCGCTTCGGTTCAGCTCGGCGCTTTCTCCTCGAACGCGGGCGCCCAGACGGCGTGGAAGTCCCTTTCGGGCCGCTTCGCGAGCCTCAAGCCGCTCGGCAATTCGGTGGTGGCGGCGAACGTGGGCGGCAAGACCGTGTACCGGCTGCGCGCAAGCGTCGCTTCGTCGGACGATGCTAGAACCTTGTGCGGCAAGCTTACGGTTGCCGGCGAGAGCTGCGCCGTTGTAAACTAAACCCAACGGCTAGTGGCAGAACGTGCTTGCGGCGATATTCGGACTTGTCGGCGAAAGTCTCACCAGTGAGGAGAGACGCTTCTTCCGCGATGCCAATCCCGTTGGCTACATCCTTTTTTCACGCAACGTCGCCGACAAGGCGCAGCTTCGCGCGCTGACCTCCGAGCTTCGCGCGCTCAATGGCCGCGACGATCTTCCCATTCTGATCGATCAGGAGGGCGGGCGCATCGTGCGGCTAGAACCGCCTTTATGGCCGCAATTTCCCGGCGGGGCGCCATTCGACGCGCTTTACGAAATTGCCCCGATGTCGGCGATAGAGGCGATCCGCGCCAATTCCGAGGCGATCGCGCTCGTCCTCTCCGAAGTCGGGGTGAGCGTGAATTGCCTGCCCTTGCTCGACGTCCGCCAGCCCGGCGCGCACGACATCATCGGTGATCGCGCGCTTGGATCGGAGCCGATGCGGGTGGCCGCGCTCGGCCGCGCGGTGCTCGACGGGCTCGCGCTCGGCGGCTGCGTCGGGGTGGTCAAGCATATACCGGGGCACGGCCGCTCGATGGCCGACAGTCATCTTGAGCTGCCGGTGGTCGATGCCGGCGAGGCCGAGCTCGAAATCGACATCGCCCCCTTCGCGGCGCTCGCCGACGCGCCGATGGCGATGACCGCGCACGTCGTCTACACCGCTTGGGACAATCTGCGCTGCGCAACGCTTTCGTCTTATGTCATCGACACCATCATCCGCGGGCGGATCGGCTTTTCCGGCCTGCTCATGTCCGACGACATCGATATGAAGGCGCTGGCCGGCAGCCCCGGCGAAAAGGCCGCCGCGGCGGTTGCGGCGGGTTGCGACCTCGCGCTCGATTGCTGGGGTCGGATGGACGACATGGTCGAAATCGCCGCCGCGGTGGGGGAGATGTCGGACGAAGGCGGACGTCGTCTGGGTGTGGCGATGGCAAGCGCGCAGGCGCCGCAACCCGACCGCTTCGACGAACTCGTCGCCAAGCGCGACGCCTTATTGGCCTACGCTTGACGCATGAACTGGTAAGCGGCGCTTCGAACGCCTAGATAGAGATTAACGGATCGGAGATTCTCATGGGCGGATTCAGCCTCTGGCATTGGCTTATTGTCGGCATCGTCATCCTTCTGCTGTTCGGCAAAGGCCGCTTTTCATCGATGATGGGCGATGTCGCGAGCGGCTTGAAGAGCTTCAAGAAGGGCATGGCCGAAGATGACGAGGTTCCTCCGGGGCAGCGCACGATCACGCGCGATGCGACGCCGCGCGAGACCAATCTGGAGGCCAATCCGCCAAGCACGACGGCGCCCGAGCGCGACGAGGCGGGACGGCTTTAAGCCTTCGCTTCCGAACCTGGGTTCGTCCGGCTAAAGCCGCGCCATGTTCGGTGTCGATTCAACCGAGTTTCTTGTCGTGGCGGTCGTCGCGCTGCTCGTCATCGGGCCAAAGGATCTGCCTCACGTCCTGAGGAAGATTGGCCATTGGGTCGGCCGCGCGCGCGGCGTCGCCCGCCATTTTCGATCGGGCATCGACACCATGATCCGCGAATCCGAGCTCGATGAGATGGAGAAGCGCTGGCGCGAGGAAAACGACCGCATCATGCGCGAGCATCCCATGATCGATCCGGCGCCGCCCGCCGCGATCGAGCCGCCGACGGTGCTCGAACCGCCGCCTCCGGCGATCGACGCGCCCGAGGGGCAAAAGGAATGAGCGAAGTCGACGCCAGCCGCGCGCCGCTCATGGAGCATCTCATCGAACTCAGGCGGCGGCTTTTATGGTCGGTGGCGGCGCTCGCCGCGGGCTTCGCCATCTGTTTTTACTTCGCCAAGCCGATCTTCGCCTTTCTGGTGCAGCCGCTGCTCAAGGCAGGGCAGGGGAAGCTCATCTACACCGACATTTTCGACGCCTTCTTTACCGAGGTGAAGGTCGCCTTCTTCGCCGCCATCATGCTCGCCTTCCCCGTCATCGCCACCCAGCTGTGGCGGTTCGTCGCGCCCGGCCTGTATGCCAAGGAACAGCGCGCGTTCCTGCCCTTCCTTTTGGTCACGCCCCTCCTGTTCACCGCGGGAGCCGCGCTCGCATATTATTTCGCGATGCCCGTCGCGCTCGGCTTCCTCCTAAGCTTCGAGGGCAATGTCGGCGGGGTCGAGCAGGAAGCCTTGCCCGCGATCGGCAATTATTTGAGCTTTGTGACCCGATTCCTGTTCGGGTTCGGAGTCGCCTTCCTACTCCCCGTCCTGCTCATGATCCTCGAACGCGCAGGCATCGTCTCCCGCGCCCAGCTCGTCGCCGGCCGCCGCTACGCCATCGTCGGCGCCTTCGCGCTGTCCGCGGTTCTGACGCCCCCGGACGTCATATCGCAGCTGATCCTCGCGGTGCCCCTCATCCTGCTCTACGAAACCTCGCTCGTCGCCATCCGCCTCACGGAGCGGCGGCGGGCACGGAAACCCGAGGGGCAAACGGTCAGTTGAGACTGGGCCAAAAAAAAGGCGCCACCCCGATTGGGGCAGCGCCTGATTTGTTTGCGAAGGTACGTCGCTTAATCGGCGGCGTCTTCGACGGTTTCGCCCGCCGACTGGACGTCCTCGCCGAGGCCTTCGACGGTGTTGCAGCCGGCCAGCGCAAGGCTGCCGGCGAGAAGAGCTGCGGTAACGATCTTGCGAACCATGATAATCTCCCTGAACGCCAAGAACTTCATCATCGCTCGCGCCGCGTGAGAAGTCATGCGGTAAATGCGCGGGCTTCGCGGTCGGTTCCGCCGCCGTCACGATCCGGGCGCTTCTAATCGGGTAAATAATTGGGCCCGGAGATGCGACCGGGGGGAGGTCTGCATGTCCGGGCCCATAAGGGGGATAGCGAAAGCGGGGGGGCTAAAGGTCGCTATCCGAGGTATAGAACGTGCTCCTGCGGAGCCGGTTCCGGGACCGCGTAAAAATTTTACGTGGTGCCTCAGCAAGGCCAAATGCAACCGTCACGCCGCCTTGCAGTTGATTATTCGATAGCCTCTTTTGGTCGAGGCAAAGGAGACCTGCATGCCGAAACCGCCGCCCAGCCCGCCATCGTCCGATATCGCTGGCGTAAACCGCGGCCGCGGCCGCGTCAAAGCCCGCATTTCCGATCCCGATCAGCAGCGCAAGCTGGCGGTCGCCTCCGAACAAACTAAGGCGCGGCCGCCCCGCGATCGGGATCTCGGGGCCAAGGACAACGCTCAGTAGTGGTTCCCCGCCCGGACGGACGTTCATTCAACCGTCCGCCTGGGTCGCGATATCCATCGCGAAAACGCCTTTTTCGACGTCGCGGTCGAGGGTCGCGCGCAATTGGCGCGACAGGCCGGTGGTGATGCGCTCGAACTGCCGGGCGTCGATGGCGTTGCAATCGACCCCCGCCATGAGGCTTGCCGAAGTCATCGTCAGCCGGGCGCTCAGCGGCGTCGCGTTTTGCTGCAGCGAAATCGAAATGGCGCGGTCCGGGGCGCACGTCATGGCATGCTCCACCACTTCGGTGACGAAGAACGCGACCGAAACGGCGACATCCTGATTGACATGAACGGCGTCTAGATCGAGCGCGATCGGAGTGGTCGCGGCGCCTTCGGGCGCGGTTGCGCGCAGATTGGCGGTCAATTCGGACAATAAGGTGCGCAGCGCCACGCCGCGATTGTCCTCGAGCTCGGCGAAATGATTGCGGTGGACGACGGCGAGCGCGTCGACCCGGCGCAGGATCGAGGCATAGGCGTCGGCGGCGTCGCTGCTTCTGGCGCCGCGGGCGTGCAGGTTAAGCAGGCTGGCGACCACTTGCAGATTGTTTTTGACGCGGTGATGGACCTCGCGCACCAGTCGCGCCTGCCGGGCGATCGCGGCTTCATGCGCGGCTTCGTGCGCGGTGATCGTGCGCGTGACGCGCGCAAAAGCCTCAGCGAGATCGCGAATTTCGGTCGCCGGGGTGTTGGTCTCCGGAACCGCCATCACCCCGTCGCCGGGCTGATAGGCGAGGATCGCCTGCCGTATCTTGACGATGGGCCGCAACAGCAGCCGGTCGGCCACCAGCCAGCCCGCCAGCGCGGCGAACAACCACATCAAAAGCGGCAGCACGATGGTCAGGATTTCGACCGCGCTGACCGGAATGGCGCCGAGCGAGACGACCGCGAAAGCCGTTGAATCGGCAAGGCGAGTGCGGTGCGAAAGCGTGCGTTGCAGAAAACCGCGCTCGTAGAGGTCGATCAGGTTCAAGCGCATGCCGCGTTCTTCGATGCGGACGTCGATGTCGCGGCCCTGGCTCGGCGCCGCGCTCACCGCGCGCAGCATGGTGGGGCTGATCACGCCGAAAGCGTAGACGCGCTCGCTGCGAAATCCGTAGCGCAGGCCCGCGCGATCGAGCCACACCCTGGTCTCGCCCACGCCGAGCGGCCGGTCGATCGCTGAAGCGGCGAAGCCGGGGTCCGCGCACAAGCCGCGCCCCGATCCATCGAACAGCGCGTAGCGTCCGGCGAACAGATCGCCATGCGATTGGCGTGCCAGGCGGACGACATCGCAGGGCTTGCTCCCGCCCGCTGCCGCGACCGCGACGAGCCGGAAGGCACGCGTCTCGCGTTCGACGAGCGCGTTGACCGCGCTTGCGCTTTGCGCAGCTTTGACGCGCGCATAGACCCCGCGCTCGCTGCGGCTGTCGCGCGCGGCGTCGATCGACGCAAGCACCGCTACCAGCCCGAGCGGGAAGAGGAACAAGGTCAGGATGAAGAACATCTTCACCGCGGTCGACAAACGCGAAAACCATGGCATCAGCCCGCGCGGATCAGACTTGATTGCCATCTGCCTAATCCCCGGAAGGCTGGGATTCAGTCGAGCCTTCCCAGAAGGTCGAGCATCTCGCGGGGGATAGCCTCGCCGACGGTCTCGTAATAGACAGAACGCAGCGCGCGTCCGATCTGCGGCTCGCTTTTTCGTGCATTGCGATCGGCTTGCCGCCTTTTGTCCCGCGAACCTTCGCCCGATCGCTTAGATGACAGCGGCTCGTCGGTCATCCTGTCACTGGTCAATGCGACATTCCCCAAATCAGTCCTCGCCGAGCTTTTTTTCGCGCTTTCAACGAATGCGCCTCTGGCTCGACGCATCGTTTTGGACCGAGTGACATAGCCGCTGCCGACGGACGCTAAGGAGAACATAAAAGATTCCGCTTTGTTCCGGGCGGGCCCGGGCGGCCGAACGACAAGCGGATGCAAGCGTCGCGGCGGCGGGTTGGCAAGGCTTGCCTTCGCTCGGCTAGACAATCAAAAGGCGCTCACCCGATGCCATGGTTGGGCAGCGTGCGGTTCTTTGGAGAATGGTTTTCAATGTCGCTTGGTCAGGATCTTGCACCCCATCTCCCTTTCCTGCGGCGCTACGCCCGCGCGCTGACCGGAAGCCAGGCGCACGGCGACAGCTTCGTTCGTGCCACGCTGGAGGCAATCATCGCTTCACCGGCCGATTTTCCCAAAGAGGTCGACCCGCGGCTGGGTCTCTACCGCACCTTCCATGCCATTTGGTCTTCGGCCAATATCGACGAGGGCGATGAAATTGGCGACGGCGACGGCCGCGAGCAGATCGCGCAGGCGCGGCTGGCCAAGATCACCCCGCTCTCGCGTCAGGCGCTGCTGCTGACCGCGATGGAGGGCTTCACGCCCGAAGATGTCGGCTATTTGATCGATGCGTCCGCTGGCGAGGTCAACAACTTGGTCAGCGAAGCCCTTGGCGAGATCGAGCGGCAAACGCTCGCGGACGTCCTCATCATCGAGGACGAACCGATCATCGCCATGGATATCGAGACGATTGTTCGCGACCTTGGGCATAATGTCACCGGGGTGGCGGTCACGCGCGATGAAGCGGTCCAGCTCGCGATGGCGCATCGTCCGGGCTTGGTGCTGGCCGATATCCAGCTCGCCGACGACAGTTCGGGGATCGATGCCGTCAAGGACATCCTCGCCGAATTCTCAGTGCCGGTGATCTTCATCACAGCCTTCCCCGAACGGCTGCTGACCGGCGAGCGGCCCGAACCCACCTTCCTCATAACCAAGCCGTTCCAGCGCTCGACGGTCAAGGCGCAAATCGCGCAGGCGCTGTTCTTCGACGATGCGACCGTGCCGAAGCTCTAAGACTGCGGAACATGCGGCGGGGACGCTGCGTTGCCCGATCACGACGAATCCAGGAACGACAAGCGACATGGCCGATCCCGAAGAGCATCTTACCGCGACCGAGGCCCGGGCGGGCGCGACCCCCCATATGGCACGTTACGTGCTCGGCTTCGGGCTTGTCGGCGTCATCGCCCTTTTCGGCGTGCTCTTGTTTGCATGGTCGTGACTGCATAAGTTTGCCGGGTTGATCGCGGCGCGGATTCTCGCCGTGCGGTCAAGTGTGTTTGCGGGGACCAGCAGCAATGATCAGCGACGATCGCGGCTCATCGCCCTCGAACGAGGCGACCGCGGCAGACGACCTTGCAGTAGGCGAGGTCGCCGTCGAATGGGTGCCGCTACCCGACAATGAATTCAAGGATCAGCTGGCACAAGTGATCCCCCACCTGCGCGCCTTTGGCCGATCGCTATCGGGAAGCCGCGATCTTGCCGACGATCTCGTCCAGGAGACGCTGCTTAAGGCGTGGGCGGCGCGCAAGCGGTTTCAGGCCGGCACCAACATGCGCGCGTGGACTTTCATCATCTTGCGCAACCTGTTCCTGAGCCAGATGCGCCGCGCGCGCTTCAAGGGTGAGTGGGACGAACTGACCGCCTCCAAGCTGCTGGCGGCGCCCGCGAGCCAGGATCGTCACGTCGAACTTGCCGATATGCAGCGCGCCTTGATGCAATTGCCGCAGCCCCAGCGCGAGGCGTTGATCCTGGTCGGCGCGGGCGGCTTTGCTTACGAGGAAGCGGCCGAGATTTGCGGGTGCGCCGTCGGTACGATCAAGAGCCGCGTCGCGCGCGGCCGCGTCGCTTTGGAAGCGCTGATGAACGATGGTAACCTCCCATCGCGGCGCAGCCACGTTACCGAAGGGGGCAAGACCGCGCTTCAGGCGATCATGACCGAGGTCGAGGAGCTAAGCCGCGATCGCTGATGCGATCGCAGGCAATCAAACGCTCTCTAGCAGCCTTTCGAACTCGCGCTCGACAGGGTTAGCTGGCGGCGTGGAAAAGGCGTGACGGAGCGCGTCGCCAATACCGGCATGAGCGGCTGGAGCGCATACCCGGATGATCGAACGCTCTTGCATTGTCCGGCTCCGGCTGTCGTAAACATCGCTTCGGTGCATGTCCGGGTAACGCACGTTAATCATCAAGGTTGCCTTCAAACTGTCATTTGTTACCGACTTCAACGCCGGGTGATGCATGGCGGCAACTGACGCGAAGCGCGCCGCGGGCGCGGCGCTGACCGGCGCGATCGATCGCGCGCGGAGCCATTCGCCCTTTCTGCGCGAGGGCATTACGCGCCATCCCGATCTGATCGCGACGCTGGCCAGTTCCGGGGTCGATGCGGCGCTCGATGGCGCGGCAGGGCTGGCCCATGGCCATGGTGTCGAGAGCGCCCTGCGGATCGAGCGCTCGGGCGTGTCGCTGGTGCTCGCGCTAGGCGATCTGGCGGGCCTCCTGAGCTTCGAGGAGACAGTCGCCCGCCTAACCGCGTTCGCCGATCGTGCGCTTGACAGCGCCATTCGCGAAGCGTTCAGCGAAAGATCGGGCAGCACCGACCCGGTCGGTTTCGCCGCCATCGCACTTGGCAAGCAAGGCAGCCGCGAGCTCAATTACTCGTCCGATATCGATCCCATCTTCCTGTTCGATCCGGCCACGCTTCCTGTCCGGCCGCGCGAAGATTCACAACAGGCCGCGGTGCGGATCACGCGACGGGTGATCGATTTGCTGCAGACCCGAACAGGTGCGGGCTATGTGCTTCGCGTCGATCTGAGGCTTCGACCCTCGCCCGAGGTCACGCCGATCGCGCTGCCGATCGAGGCGGCGGTCGCTTACTACGAATCGAGCGCGCTTCCGTGGGAGCGCGCGGCCTTCGTGCGTGCGCGCGCAGCCGCGGGAGACTGCGCGCTCGGCGACTCCTTTCTGACCGCGATCGCGCCTTTCGTTTGGCGACGGTCGCTCGATTTCGGAGCGATCGGCGAGATTACCGGCATTTCCGCGCAAATCCGCGCCCACCATCCCGAAGGTCAGGATTTGGGACCGGGCTACGATCTCAAGCGCGGCCGCGGCGGCATTCGCGAGATCGAATTCTTCGCTCAGATCCAGCAACTCATTCACGGCGGGCGCGACGCATCCTTGCGTGCTCCCGCCACGCTCGATGCACTTGCTGCGCTGCGATCGGCGGACCGCGTCCCTGCCGCGGACGCGGCCGCGCTTGGCGAGGCCTACCGAACGCTTCGCACGATCGAGCACCGCTTGCAGATGATCAACGACCAGCAAACGCACAGCCTGCCGGACGGCGAAGCGCTCGACGCGGTCGCGAAGCTTCATGGGCTCGAAAACCCCGACGGTCTTCTCGCGCTGCTCGGCCCGCACGTCGAAGGCGTTCGGCGAATCTACGACGCATTGGTCGGGGAGGCGGAAAGGCCGGGGCTGCCTAGCGACCCCGCGGGCGTTCGGCTAAGGCTACAGCAAATCGGCTTTCAGGACCCCGATCCGGCTGCAAGGCTGGTCGCCGGCTGGCGACAGGGGGAGGCGCGATCGCTGCGCTCGGCGGCCGCGCGGACGGCGTTCGAAGCGATGCTGCCCGGCCTCATGGAAGCGGTCAGCCAGGTTCCCGATGCCAATCGCGCGCTGCACCGGTTCGCGGACATCGTCGACCGCCTCCCGACCGGCGTCAATTTGTATCGCCTGCTCGAGGCACGGCCGGGGTTGGTGACGCTGCTTGCGCAAATCCTCGGCCATGCCCCCGCGCTTGCCGAACAGCTCGCGCGCAGGCCCGAACTGCTCGACGGGCTGATCGACGCGAGCGCCTTCGATCCACAGCCCGAAGTCAGCATCCTGGAGCGCGATCTTTCAGGCAGGGTGGCCGAGGGCAATTACGAACTTGTTCTCGACGGCGTTCGTAGGCGGGTCAACGAGCGCCGCTTCGCGCTCGGCGTGCAACTGATCTCGGGGCGCGCCGATCCGCTCGATGTCGCGGCGGGCTATGCGCGCGTCGCGGAGGCCGCGATCGGTGCCCTCGCGACGTCGGCTATAGGTCAGTTCAGCCAAAAACACGGTATTGTCGAAGGAGGCGAGCTCGCCATCGTCGCGCTCGGGCGCCTTGGCGGTGGCGCGCTGACCCATGCCTCGGACCTCGATCTCGTCTATCTCTTCGCCGGACCGGTCGATGCGCAATCGAACGGTCCGCAGCCGTTGCGCGCGACCGATTACTTCAACCGTCTAGCGCGGCGGGTGACCGCGGCGCTAAGCATCCCGACCGCCGCGGGACCGCTGTACGACGTAGACACGCGGCTGAGGCCGTCGGGGATCGACGGAATGCTCGCGGTCTCGGCCGAGGCGTTCGACTCCTATCAGCGCAACGACGCGTGGACCTTCGAGCATATGGCGCTGGCGCGGGCGCGGACGATATTCGCCTCCGCCAATATGCGGCAGGAGATCGACGGCTCGATAGCCGCCATCCTCGCGTCCGAACGCGATCCTGCAAAAGTGATCGCCGATGCCGGCGCGATGCGTTCGGAAATGGCGCGTTACAAACCCGCGCAAGGGCGCTTCGACATCAAGCGCGGCGACGGCGGCTTGATAGACCTCGAATTCGCGGTGCACGTTCGCCAGCTGATTTCGGGCCAGGGCCTGCGCCCGGGGCTCGGAGCGGCGGTCGATGAGCTTGTCGACGCTGGTGCGCTGGGCGAGGCGTTCGCAGATCATCAGCGCTTGTTCGCGCGGATGCTCGTGACCCTCCGGCTCGTCGCCCCGGACGGGGGCGATCCCCCGCTTGCATCGCGCGTGCTCGTCGCAAAAGCGTGTCGAATGAGCAGCTGGGACGATCTAGTTTATGCGCACGACCGCGCCCGAAACGCGGTGAGCAAATTGTGGCGCGCCACGTTGGCTGGAGGGACAGGCTATGTTGAATGAAGGGACGGGGTTCCGCAAGTCGCATTGCAAATTAGGAGCGGGGAAATGCTCCGCACAGACGATGCGCACGCAAGCTCACTTTTTATTTCTACCCGCGCGACGATACGCCCGGCTGCACGCAGGAAGCCCGCGATTTTTCCGCGCTAGAGCCTAAATTTGCGGCGGGGGCACCCGCATCGTCGGCATTACAAAGGACGATGGTGCAAGCCATGCGCGTTTCATCGCCAAGTTCGGGCTTGGCTTTCCCCTCGCGTCGGACGACGGCGCGGTCTGCGCGGCGTTCGGAACGTGGATCGAATAAAGCATATACGGGCGCAAATATATGGGCATCAATCGGGCGACGTTCCTGATCGACGGATCGGCACGAATCGCGCGGATTTAGCGCAAGGTCAGGGTCAAAGGCACGCCGCCGCAGCGTTTAAAGCCGCCCAAGAAATCGATTGAAAAGCGTGATATTGGCCCGCAACGGCAAGATGCGGCGCGGGATTCGACACGATTCCAGCGACTTCCTTAACGCCTTTTAACCATTGAGTGCTCGCTTCGCCGCAGGACTGTCGCGCTTGGTCCCGCCAAGCCGCTTTTCCGGTTGAAGTTGTTAACGCGCCAGGGAACACGGTCATTACACGTTACGGGGCGGGGAACTTCTCAACAAACGGGCGAAGCTGAAACGCTTCATTCAGGCGAACGAACCGGTCCCATCCGATCCGTCGCAAACACGATGGTCCGGGGGACTTAATGAGCCAAGTAGTCCGAATGTTGAATGTTCGATCATTCCAAAAGTTCCATCGGAACGTGAAGTTTTTCGCGGTCGCTGCGTTGATGAGCCTGATTCCCGCGGCGGCTTCGGCTGCTCCGCCTGAAGCCCAGGGCGGTCCTTTCGAATCCGCCCGCACCTCGTTCGATCCCAAATTCAAGGCATTGTTCCTGAGCTGGAAGCGGCTCGATCCGGTCAATGGCGCGGCCATCGCCATTCCTTCGGCCAAGCCGGTCGGCAACGCATCCTTCACCAGCGCTTTCGGCGTTCGCTCCGATCCGTTCCGCGCCACCAAGGCGATGCACGCCGGTATCGATCTCGCAGGGCCAACCGGAACCTCGATTTACGCGACCGCCGATGCCTATGTCGGCCGCGTCGGGCGTGTTGGCGGCTATGGCAACCTCATCGAGCTTGAGCATGGCAAGAGCATCCAGACCCGTTACGGGCATCTGTCCTCGATCCTCGTTCGTCCCGGCCAGCATGTGAAGCGCGGCGACCTCATCGGCCGCATGGGTTCGACCGGACGTTCGACCGGAAGCCATCTCCACTACGAAGTCCGCGTCGATGGCCGCGCGGTTAACCCGATCCCCTTCATGCAGTCGGCGGACTACGTCCTTGCGGCGCAGCGCCGTGCCGCGACCACGCAGGTCGCTCTGGGTGGCCCTGAAGACTGACGCGGCCCGGATTGATCCTAAGCGCAACGCGCTTATCTTTAAGCCGCACATGACCGCGGCTCCTTCCATCGAATTGACCGAAGCGGCCGCCGCCCGCGTGGCGGCGATCGCCGTGCGTCAGGGAAAGCCTGCGATCCTTCGCCTCGCGGTCGACGGCGGGGGGTGCGCAGGCTTCCAGTACCGCTTCGGGCTCGCAGACGCAGTCGAAGCGGACGACAAGGTCACCACCCGCGATGGCGTCACGCTCGCGGTCGATCCGGTCAGCCACGATCTACTCGAGGGCAGCGCCGTCGACTACGTCGAAAGCCTGGGAGGCACGGCGTTCCGCGTCACCAATCCCAACGCGGCGTCGGGCTGCGGCTGCGGAGCGAGCTTTTCGATCTAGAGCGCTGGCAGAAAAAGTGGGAACCGGTTTTTCGTCCGCCAGCGCAATTGAGAAAAATTGTGAAAATCGTCACTTACAACGTCAACGGCATCAAGGCGCGATTGCCGCGGCTGCTCGAATATCTCGAAGAGCAACAGCCGGACGTGGTCTGCCTGCAGGAGCTGAAAAGCTCCGACGAAAC
>Ga0136640_10000297_pt1 | contig 18568 bp, 12 predicted proteins | sample AntDrymUQ8642106_2_FD_105498 | JGI IMG/M metagenome (GOLD analysis project Ga0136640, IMG submission 105498) | Polar desert sand microbial communities from Dry Valleys, Antarctica - metaG UQ864 (21.06) | ecosystem: Environmental > Terrestrial > Soil > Desert | place: Antarctica: Dry Valley...
GCGAAACCTGATCGAGGAACCACGGATCGATGCGCGTTAGCCGATGTATCTCATCGATCGAGTATCCGTTCTGCAGGGCGTATGTAATGTATGAGAAACGCTGTGAATTTGGCCGCGCTAGTTTTCGCTGGAGCTCCTCGTCAGAAACGCCTTCGAGTCGCAGCGGCTTCACCGCCTCGAGCGAGCGCAGGCCCTTAAAGAGCGATTCCTTAAACGTGCGGCCAATCGCCATCACCTCGCCGACGGACTTCATCTGCGTGCCGAGGACGTCTTCCGTACCAGGGAACTTCTCAAACGCCCATTTCGGAATTTTTGTGACGACGTAGTCGATCGTCGGCTCGAATGAGGCTGGCGTTTTCTTCGTAATGTCGTTTGGAATTTCGTCGAGCGTATATCCGACGGCGAGCTTTGCCGCAATCTTTGCGATCGGAAAGCCCGTAGCTTTCGACGCGAGGGCGGACGAACGAGACACGCGCGGATTCATCTCGATGATTCGAACGTCGCCGTTCGCCGGGTTCACCGCGAACTGAATATTCGAGCCGCCCGTCTCGACGCCGACGCGGCGGATACAGGCTTTCGCCATATCGCGAAGCTTTTGATATTCCACATCCGTCAGAGTCTGGGCGGGTGCGACCGTGATCGAATCGCCCGTGTGAACGCCCATCGGATCGAAATTCTCGATCGAGCAGATAACGACCACGTTGTCGTTGAGGTCGCGCATGACCTCGAGCTCAAACTCTTTCCAGCCGATTATTGATTCCTCGACAAGGATCTGAGAATTTGGCGAGGCGGCGAGGCCGGCGCGAGCAATCGCTTCGAATTCGTCAGGATTGTATGCAGTACCACCGCCCGTCCCACCAAGCGTAAAGCTGGGCCGCACGATCGCCGGATAACCGATATCCTCGACAATCTTGCTCGCCTCTTCCCACGTGTATGCAAAGCCGCCTTTGGCACTCTCGATTCCGATCTCATCCATCGCCGCGCGAAAAAGCTCGCGGTCCTCGCCGACCTTGATCGCATCGACGTTTGCGCCGATCAATTGAACGCCGAACTTATCAAGAATGCCCTTCTCGAAAAGCTCAATTGAGAGGTTCAGACCGGTCTGTCCGCCCACGGTGGGCAGCAGCGCGTCGGGGCCTTCTTTTTCGATAATGGCGGTGACGGTTTCGAGATTGAGAGGTTCGATGTATGTCCGATCCGCGATCTCGGGATCGGTCATGATGGTCGCCGGGTTCGAGTTGATCAGCACGACCTCGAAGCCCTCGCTCTTTAGGGCACGACACGCCTGCGTCCCCGAATAGTCGAACTCACAGCCCTGACCGATCACGATCGGGCCGGACCCGATGATGAGAATTTTATGAATATCGTCTCGACGAGGCATGGATTAAACGGAGATTATACCGGAAGACTCGAATCCTAGGAAAAGCGGTTCCGGGATGAGCACAACGCCGAATCGTGAGTCCACCGCAGCCATAATTTGCTCGTGCAGATCGACGATGTCGGCCGCTGTCGCCCCGCCGAGGTTTACGATCGCAAGGCTGTGCCTGGTCGAGATACCGACCGTTCCCCTATTGTAGCCCTTGTAAAACCCCGCATTTTCGATTAGCCAGGCGGCCGAGAGTTTGGCATGCTCACCTGCCGGAAACGATACGAGAGCGGCGAACTCTTTCTGAAGCTCGACAAGTTTTGACAGCGGGACAATCGGATTCTTAAAGAAGGAGCCGGCACTCCGAGAATTCGGATCGTTCGGATCGATTACCATCGATTTTGCTGCGCGAATTTTGAGCACAGCGTCGCGAACCGCTTGGAGCGGGGGCGACGAGCCTTCGAAGTGTTCGATGAGGTCTTTGTAGACGATCTTCGGCAAAGCACTGCGGCGGAGCTCGAACGTGACCGAGAGGACGACGTAGCGATCTCGCATTTTCCGATTGAACATGCTGGATCGATAGGCGAATCGGCAGTCGTTGTTTGTAAAAGTTACGCTCGTGAGAGACTCCCTATTTAGACACGCGACCTCGACTATCGATTCCGAGACGTCCTGTCCGTATGCCCCGACGTTTTGGATCGGAGTGCCGCCAACGGTCCCGGGAATTCCAGAAAGGCACTCAACCCCCGCAAGATTCATCTCGACGCATCGCGCAACGAACACGTCCCAATCCATTCCGCCGCCGACGGTTACCCGGACAGCATTGTTCTCCGCGTCCGCGACTTCAAATTTATCAACGCCGAGCGCGATCTTGACGACGATTCCATCGAAGCCCGCGTCCGCGACTACGAGGTTGCTGCCGCCACCGAGGATGAAAGCGCGACTATCCCGCTTTTGTGCTTCGCGCAAGGCCGCGGTGAGTTGAGGGAGATCCGCGGCCTCAACGAAATATCTCGCAGGCCCGCCGACGCCGAGTGTCGTCAGCGGTGCGAGCGGAACATTTTCGCGAATCTCAAGCGACTGCACGATTAATTGCTTACGTTCGAACCGCGAACCTTGTCCATCGCCCGGCGGATCGCGCCGAACGGAAAGCGATTGTAAAAATTTCGGTAGTGATCGTTGGAGGCAAGGCTGGGAATATAGCTGCGATAGTTATCGACGAGACGGTCGTTGACGGCGGTGCTTTTGTGCATCGGGAAATCTCCGATCTCAATCGCGAAGACGTAATTTGGCAGCGAATAGGCTCGAAAACTCTTGGCCGTTTTCTCAAGATGGGCGATTGAGTCGGCGATGCCGTTATAGGTTACCTGCGCGTCGTGAAAAAGGATCACACCGTTCTCGTTTAGCACGTCCATACAGAAACGGAAATCGCGCAGGCATGCGTGATCTGTATGCTCGCCGTCGATAAAACAGAGATCGACTTTGCGATCAACGCGAGAGGGGTCGATCGATGAAGTATCGCCATCGATGGTTTCAATTTTTGAGAGATCTTCGCGAACCTGCTTCAGGGTCTCGAGCATGCGAGCAGTCGAGTTATTCCTGTACGTCCAGTCTATGCCTCGCGCGTCGGGCTGAACCTCGGGCCTACGGTCTATCGAATAGATAACCGAGCACTTGTCGTCCAAAAGATGCGGCTGAATGCTGCCGCCCAGATAAGAGCCGATCTCAAGATAAACATAGCCCGGCTTCAGCTCGCGCACGGCGAGCTGACATGCAAGCAGCGATTGCTTGTCATCGGGCATCGTCTGACTTTCGATCTTTTCGAAAAGTGCGAGGTCAAGGGCCGCAAGCGCCTTATCGAAGTTGTGCATAAAGAGGAGAGTTTAGCACAATCCTCACGGTCGTTCGATCGCGGCACGGAGGCATTTGGCACCGCGATATCGGATGAAATTCCCCACTGTATTCCCGCCATCCCGCCGGTGCTTTGATAAACGTAACAAATTCCGGTCGAGGGCCTGAATACCGCGACATCGGCCTCGCCGTCTCCGTCGTAATCTGCCGGGATCGGACGATCTTCGGGATTTGTTTTAAAATCAAGCCTACCTGATTTCAAAAAGAATGCCGCTGAATTATTCAGGAGGCAATATCGATGAAACTAATATTTCATTAAAAGAACTGCCGGTAAAAAATCTTTCAGAAACAAATCCTGATGTATCAGACATTGCATAAATAGATGAATCCGTTCTTCGATAGACGAATGCAGTTGACAGAAAATTATTTCCAAAGAAAGGAACATCATTTGCAGTTCCCCAAAAGAATACTGAAGTAGAAAAATTATCTCTTAAAACATACCAAGTGCCGTCTCGATAGACGGCTATATTGTCTTTACCGTCGGCATCAAAATCACCCGGAATTGGTTTATCCGTGCCGATGCCGTATTGAACCGCGAAAAACGAACTGTTTGAACTGTTAAGCCTATACCAAATGCCGCCAGATGGACGAAAAACGCTTAAATCGGCTTTTCCGTCACCATCAAAATCAGCCGGAACAGGTTTATCTTCGGAAATACCGAAATGCGTGGCAAAAAACTGATTCGATAGACTCAGCCAAATATACCAGTTACCTTCCGAAGGTCGGAAAACGGCAATATCGGCTTTGCCGTCGCCGTCATAATCCGCCGGAACGGGTTTGTCTTCTGTTATTCCGAATTTGAAAATAGTTGCCTGTTGGTCGGAACTTCTACGAATATACCAGGTTCCGGTCGGTTTTCTGAAAACAGCATAATCGGTTTGTCCATCGCCGTCATAATCACCCGGAGTAGGAACATCTCCCAAAGAACCTAAACCCCATTGGAAATAAACCTGATTGTTTTGACTGTTTTCCGTGTAATAACGCCAAGTTCCGTTTGAAGGATTCCAAAATGCCCGGTCGGTAAATCCGTCGCCGTCGAAATCAACCGTTTTCGTTTGTCCTATCGGATTGCAAACATTCTTTCTAAACCTAACGGAATTATAAAGAAAATAAAGAGCATTTTGTGAAGTTACCAATATAGAGCCATTAACAAGCGGCTTTTCAAAAGAGAGCATGTCTGCTTTACCGTCGCCGTCAATCATTTCAGCAGAATTAGCATTCAGATAAGATTTAAATTCCTCCTGAGTAAATGAAAAATTCCCTTGATTTTTGAGAAAAAGATATTTTTTAGCGCCAGGCAGAATAATATCTTTCGTTCCGTCGGCATTAAAGTCTGCAATAGCAAAATCATTAAAGTAATAAGTAGTAACTGAATAAGTCGCAGGAACAACAATTTCCGAACTTCCGAAAGTCGTGTCTCCATTATTTGATAAAATTTTCAACTTATAAATATTAGGATTTCCGGTGTCTTGAAAAACATTGCTGATAAAATCTTTTTTTCCGTCGTTATTCAAATCAGTTAGATTCAAAGAATTGGAATTAAGATTAAGACTTGTCGAAAGAGTTTCGGTAAAGGTTGTATTTACGGAATTAGTGAGAACTTTCAAGGTATAAACCGGCTGATTGATAACAGCATACGAAACAAAAGCAATGTCTTTCAAACCGTCATTATTTAAATCTTCGATAACAATATTCCGACCGAGACGCCATGATGAACCTGAAACAAAAGAATAAAAATTCGTAATCATTACCGCCGCGCCGAAACTGTTATCCGGTTGAACAAGCCGGTAATATAAAGTCGAAGTGTAGGTAGAAGAATCGAAGGTTGTCGAAAGAACATCTTGTTTGCCATCGTTATTTAAATCGCCGGCAGCGAAGAAACTTTCATTGCCGTTCACATTGACAGCAGGCGTGTTAGTCGTAAATTTGCCTGTTCCGTCGTTTAGGTAAGTTGTCAAAATTGGCGGATTGTTCGGATGCGTAACAATAAAGTCTTTTTTTCCGTCATTGTTGACATCTCCGAAAACCGAATAGCCAATATTCGTTATGGCGGTAATTTTTGAAGTCGTGTCAAAAGAATCGGCAGTCGTTCGTTTGTAATAATGATATTGATTAGAGCCAGGAGTAAAGCCCAAGACATCTTTTAATCCGTCGTTATCAAAATCTTCAGAATACCAATAAGCAAAAGGATTCGAGAAGATTTGACGTTTTGATTCTTTGAAATAGATGCCGTTGCATTGCGCCGATATTTGAAAAGAAACCGAAAGAACTAGAAATAACGCTGAGTAAAGTTTAAACATATTTCCTCCTCATAGTTGACCCGGATTTTTCCTTCAAAAAATGACACCCAAATGTTTGACTTAAATATGTTCCATTTACCCTCGATTGTAAATAGCTATCGCAGCTCCGTTTCATCTTGCTATCTGCCTTTTTGTCCACTAAATTAGGTTGTTACCTACAACTGAAATAGTTTCAGGTTTCTGGTTGCAAATTTCAGGTCTTTCCAACAGACCAACTTGAAACTCGCAACCTGGAATCCGAAACCTATCAATAAGGAGATTTGCCGAAGATGAAAGCGTTTGCTACTGAGAATCTCAGAAACCTCGCTGTCGTTGGACACGGCGACGCTGGTAAAACACAGCTCGTCAGTTCGATGATGTATGTTGCCGGAGTGCCCGGACGATGGGGAAAGGTCGACGAAGGCACGACCGTCACCGACTACGACGAAGACTCTATCGAACGAAGAGTCTCGCTTAACAATAATTTTGCCCACCTGGAGTACGGCGAGACCAAGACCAATTTTATAGACACTCCCGGCTACGCCGCGTTCGTTTCACATGCAAGGCCGGCGCTTCGCGTTGCGGACTGTGCACTCGTGATTGTCGACGGCGTCCACGGCATTGAGGTGCAGACGGAGAAGACCTGGCAGTACGCAAACGAGTTTGTGCTGCCTCGTTTCATGATCATCAACAAGCTCGATAAGGAGAACGCCGACTTCGGCCACGCCCTCGAAACGGCGTCGTCGTCTTTCGCGCGGTCGATAGTCCCGTTCACGCTGCCGATCGGAAAAGAAGGTGACTTTAAGGGCGTAGTCGATGTCGTACATCAAAAGGCGTATTCATTCGACGAGAGCGGCAAGGCTAAGGAGATTCCGATGCCCGAGGACGGACGGGACGTATTCGAGCGGACGCGCGAACGTCTGATCGAGATCGTCGCGGAATCGGACGACGCGTTGATGGAGAAGTATTTTGACAGCGGCACGCTTGAGGAAGAGGACATTTATCCTAACCTCGCAAAGGCCATCGCGAGCAGCAAACTGTGCCCGGTTTACGCACTTTCGGCGACAACGCTCGTCGGCGTCCAGACCTTGCTCGACCACCTGGTCGAATTCGCGCCAAATCCGGCGACGCACGAGATGGAGTATGGCTTCGCTGACAATGAGATGTCGGGCGAGCGCATCAACCGAAAATATTCTAACGACGAACCCTTTTCGGCTTACGTTTTTCGCACGATCGCCGATCCCTTCGCCGGACGCATCAACGTAATGAAGGTCGTATCGGGCCGCATTTCCTCTGACGCGACGGTGCAGAATACTACGCGCGACACGGCCGAGCGTCTCGGCGCTCTCCACGTGATTTCGGGCAAGACACTCGAAAAGGTTTCGGAGGCCGCGACCGGCGATATCATCGCCGTCGTAAAACTAAAGGACACGCAGACTGGCGACACACTGTCAGAAAAGACAAAGCCTATTGTCTTCCCAAAGGTTGAATATCCGGAAGCCGCGATCGCGTTTGCGATTGAACCAAAATCGCGTGCGGACGAGGACAAGATCTCGTCAGCACTGCACAAGATTTTGGAAGAAGATCCTTCGCTGCATTTCGATCGGGATACGCAGACGAAGGAGTTTATTCTCTCCGGCTCCGGCCAGTTGCACATCGAGACTGTGGTAAAGAAACTCGCGGACCGATATCACGTCGAGGTTGCCCTTCATCCGCCCAAGGTTCCGTATAAGGAAACTATCACGCAGCAGGTTGAGGTGCAGGGACGTCACAAAAAGCAGTCCGGCGGACGCGGGCAATTTGGCGACTGCAAAGTCATATTTGAGCCATTGGAGCGCGGCAGTGGTTTCGAATGGGTCGACAAGATTTTCGGCGGTTCAGTGCCACAGAATTTTCGTCCTGCCATCGAGAAGGGCATCATCGAGGCCGCCCAAGGCGGTGCTGTCGCGGGATATCCGCTCGTCGATTTTAAGGTGACGCTCATCGATGGAAGTTTTCATCCTGTCGACTCCGACGAGCACTCTTTCAGGGCCGCGGGACGCAAGGCGTTTCGCGCGGCGATAGAGAAAGCAAAGCCGACGCTGCTCGAACCAATAATGGACGTCGAGGTTTTCACGCCGCAGGAAGTTTCGGGCGATATCATGGGCGATCTCAATTCGCGCCGCGGCCGAGTCGGCGGTATGGAGATGCGCGGGAAGCAGCAGGTCATCAAGGCAAAGGTGCCGCTATCCGAGATGCTCGATTACCAGTCGAAGCTCAACAGCGTCACGCAGGCCAGAGGCTCGTATCATATGCAGTTTTCACATTACGATGCCCTGCCCGGAAATCTGCTTAAAAAAGTTGTGGACGAAGCCGTCGCGGCCGGCCGTGTCCGAGCACACGAAGAGGACGAATAAGCAAAAGCGGCCTGCGACAGCGGGCGGTCAGTATTGTAAGGACGAAGGAAAAAAGGACGAGCCAGGAAAATAATTCTATGAAAAAGCATCTAGCAATTTTTTCAATTCTGTTGATGATCGCGGCTTCCGGCGCGGCAAACGCCCAATTGCGTCTACCGCAGGCCAGTCAAAAGGCTTCGGTGATGCAGACCGTGGGAATCACCGACGTGACGATCAGCTATTTTCGCCCGATGGTAAAGGGGCGAACGATCTGGGGCGAGTGGCCCGAAAAGGTCGAGGGCGAAGCCACACTCGATAACGGCAACACGCGTCCGAAAGGATATCCGATCGTTCCCTATGGACACGTTTGGCGTACGGGGGCGAATACCGCGACGCAGTTTACGGTCACCGACGACGTGATGATCAACGGGCAGCCGCTCGCGGCGGGAACGTACAGTCTTCACTCCATTCCCGGAAAGGAAGAGTGGACGATTATCTTCAATAAAGTCGCCGACCAGGGCGGCAGCTTCAACTACGACGCAAAGCAGGACGCACTTCGCGTGAAAACCAAACCCGTCTGGGTGACCGAGAATCAGGAAGCTCTCGGCTTTTCCATCGAGCCTACGTCGGAGGATACCGCCGCGGTCGTACTGCGTTGGGAAAAGATCCGCGTTCCATTCACGATGCAGGTTAAAGAACCGGTCGCGACGACGCTCGCAAAGGTCCGTGTCGTGGTAGCCGCAGCCAAGCCGGACGACTTTAACACGCCGTTTCAAGCCGCGAATTACGCACGCGACAAGAAAGAAATGACTGATGCGAATGCGTGGTACGAGCAGGCATTGAAAGTGGCTGATGCTGAAATCGCCAAAGGCGAAACGTATCGCGGCTATGCGAGAAAGTTTAACGCCCTCGCAGCGCTTGGACGCACGAAAGACGCAATTCCGGCAGGAGAAAAAGCCGTCGCACTCGGAAAAGCCGCAACACCGAAAGTCGACACGTCGGCATTGGAAAAGCGGATTGCCGAATTAAAAGCGGGCAAGAACTGAGAGAAGGATTCTTTAACCACGAATGGCACGGATGACGGAATCCTCCTCATTCGTGCCATTTGTATATTCGTGGTTAATTCTTGCCCCACCTATCATCAATCGCTTTGGCGATTTTTGCGATCACCAGCTCACGCGTTTTCTCATCTGCGGACGAATCCGAAACAAAAACAGCAACCGCCACGGTCTTCCCTTCGCCTACGCTCATCAGGCCGATATCGTTGGTCGCGGAAGTGATGCCGTTACGCGTTCCGCCCGTACCGGTTTTATGCGCAACGAAAATGCCGCCCTTCGGCAGCAGGCCCTTTAGCCGTTTCGGTCCCGTATTCGACTCGGCCATGAACTTTATCAGCAACCTCGCTCCGGTGAGATTTGCACCCGAGCTGTCATTCTCGTCTTTTGCATCACCCCGTTCAGTCTGGTACGCCGCCCACAACCACCGCAGCAGATCGACTGCCGCATTCGGCGTCGCCCAATTCTGATATTGCGTCTCCCAGTCGCGGCCGATTTCCTTCTCCGTATTGACGACCTTCATATCGGCAACACCAATGCGCGTCAAATAGGATTGAATCTCGTCCGCTCCGCCGGCGATCCGCATCAGGACATCGCTGGCGGTGCCGTCGGATTCGACGAGTGCTAGCCGGATGAGCTCGCGGATGGTGAACTCTCCGCCTTGAGGATTCTTGTCACGCAGAACCGACGCCATTCCCTTTCGCACAAAGTCTTCTGTAGTCACCCCGACCTTCTCATCGAGATCAAACTCGCCGCGCTGCACTTGCTCCATCAGTGCCATCGCGATCGGGAGCTTGTAAACGCTCTGCATCGGGAAGCGCTGATCGGCGTTTAGAAACGCCGCGTCGGCTGTCTCAAGCAATACCGCCGCAACCCCAACCTTTCCCTTCGCCTGCGCCGCTATCTTTGCAAATTCCTTCTCGAGCTCGGGATCGATCTTCGTCTTCAGCTTATCGATAGGTGTCGCCGCGGGACTCGGCGGCGGAGTCGGAAAATCGGTTGATAGGTCAACGCTGCCGCTGCAGCCGATCATGGTAAAACAAAAAAGGGCTATGAAGAGCAGCCTCATAAGATCAGTTCAAAAGAGTTCCGCGAATCCCGCAGTCGATCGAGTACACATCCGAATTCGACGCGACGATCAGCTCGCCTTTTCGCGTGAAGCACAGGCCTACAAGATTATTGCCGGCGACAAAATGCTCGCCTGAGCCTCCGTCTGGGGTGATTCGGACGACGCCGTGGTGTCCGCGATAACAGCCAACTACATAGAGATATCCTTCGCTATCGAAAGCCATTCCTTGCGGCCGTCCGAGGCCTCGAAAAAATACATCGTCAAATCCTTCGCTGTCGATAACACGAACCGCGTCGTGACTCGCGAGTGCGGGAGCGGTGATGTAGAGGCGATTCTTTTTGTCGAAAGCGAGATGATACGCAGAGACCGATGGTTCTAAAACGGTGAATACCTCGCGATCTCCGTCGCCTGTAATGCGATATATCGTGCCGGTTCGATCGCCGACATACATTCGATTTTCGCCGTCGAATGCGAGGCCTGTCGCGATGCCGAGTCCTGAGGCATAAACCGTCGAACTCCGGTCGCGGCCGATCTGATAAATCTCGCCCTCAGCGCGGTTTGTAACAAACAGATTTCCGTCTCGATCGAAAGCCATGCCAGTTGGATTGAGAATCGCGTCGGGAAAATTGTCGAGAAAACCGTCGGCCTCGAGACGAAATAATGTGGCCGGCAATCGCTGTCCGCGAGAACCGCTTCGCGTAAGAATCATCGAATCGTCGGTTGGGTCGATCGCCGGATTCGCGACGATATGCATTTCCTCGGCCTCAAGACTTCCCACCTTGATTCGAATGGCATTACTCGATTCGCCGCCCGAAACCAGCCGCAGTATCGTCTCTCCGCCCGGAAGTTTTTCAGGCAGGGTTACGAGGAGGCGCCTGGACGCGGCAGCCACAATTCCACATTTCACGTCGTCGGCGTAACATCCGTCATCGCTGCCGAGCCGCGCAAAGAATCCTTCGCATTCGACCGCAATCTCGGCGTCGGGAATCGCAAAACTCGGACTTATCCCCTTTATTATCGGTGCATTGCTCATCGTTGTCTTAGAGCTTTGAGTATAGGTCTATGGAAATGTCCGAGCAATGAACCACGGGCGAAGGCCCCGCACATGCCGGCTACCGCCGGAACAAAAAACTATTGACGCTGGCCAATCACGAACGTTAAACTTGGTTTAAGAACCTCCGTTCTTCCCACAGCGACTGTTGAATTTTTTCGTCCGGTCTTTCGAAGTTACAAAATCTATGGTTACCCGAATCGACGATCTCCTGCGCATGGCGATGAGCTAGTTCCGGGGTCGGCCACTTATAGGATATTATCGTTCGAAATTAGTGCTCCTTGGTCAGACCAGGATTCGTAGTCAAATTTCGCTAAAATCTTTATTTCAAAAGCATTTTCGCCGTCAATTCCTTGACACAAGCACCCCCGCGCGTGTAAATTTTTTGTTTACCAAGTCGAGCCGAACGACCTCCTGATCCGAACAATCGGCGCGGCGCGCACGTCAAATTTGGAATATTTTGAAAAATCGACGCTTTGGACCCGGCGTTAATTTGATTTGGTAAGGAAGAGCACGGCGGCAAGCGCCGCACGTAAATTAAAGGAAACAGAAACCGGTAAATGATAAACGAGGGTACAAACGGAGCCGAAGAAGCGCAAACGCTCGAAACGACGGCGACGGAAACGACGGATAGGACAAACGATGCGGCGAGCGCCGCGACGGCACCTGCGGTAGCGGCAGTTGAAGACACACAAGGCTCAGGCGATGTGGATTTTGGCGCGATACTCGAGCAGTTTGAGCAGGAACAGACGCAGTTCCACGCTGGTGAATTGGTTGAGGGAAAAGTGATCGGAATGTCCGATCGCGGCGTGCTGATCGACTTCGGCTACAAGAGCGAGGGTATTGCCCCAATCGAGGAATTCACCGGTGAGGACGGTCAAATGACCGCCGCGGTCGGTGACACCGTCGAGGTGGTTCTTCGGAGCATGCATTCGGGCGAAGGCCCACCGCTATTATCACGCGTTGACGCCGTGGGCCGAAAGGTTTGGGACGACATCGAGAAGGCATTCAACGACGAGGCGACCATTACCGCTACCGTCGTAGACAAAACCAAGGGCGGCCTCCGCGTCGATATCAATGGCATCGAGGCATTCCTGCCCGGCTCGCAGATCGACTCGCGACCCATCTTCAACCTGGACCAGTACAAAGGCCAGGAGATCGAAGCTCGCATCATTAAGTTCAGCCGTCGACGGAACAACATCGTCCTCTCGCGAAAGATTCTTACGGACGAGGTCGTTAACGCCCAGAAAAGCGAGACCCTCTCCAGCATCGATATTGGATATGTCGTCGAAGGCACCGTTAAGAATCTCACCGAGTACGGCGCATTTGTGGACATCGGCGGGATAGATGGCCTCCTCCACGTCACGGACATGTCTTGGGGACGAGTTAATCATCCCGGCGACATGCTCAAGGTCGACGACCACATTCAGGTCAAGATCCTTAAGCTGGATCGCGAGAAGGGAAAGATCTCACTCGGATTTAAGCAGCTGCAGCCCGACCCGTGGTCGACGGTGATAGATGTGTATCCGGTCAATTCGAAGATTACCGGAAGGGTGTCGTCGGTAACGGACTATGGCGTCTTCGTCGAGCTTGAGCCTGGCGTCGAGGGCCTTGTCCACGTCTCTGAGATCTCATGGTCCCGTCGTGCCCAGAGCCCCAAGCGGATGTTCAACCGCGGGACCGAGGTCGAGGTTCAGGTACTGGGCGTCGATACAGAAGAGAAACGCATCAGCCTCGGAATGAAGCAGTTCCAGGAAAATCCGTGGGAAACTGTCGACATTCGATATCCGATCGGGACCAAAATCCATGGCCGCGTTCGCAACATCACCGATTTCGGTGCATTTGTTGAGCTCGAAGAAGGCATTGACGGGCTCGTTCACGTGTCTGATATTACCTGGACCAAGAAGATCAAACATCCGAAGGACGTCCTGAAAAAGGATCAGGAAGTCGACGCGATCGTCACGTCCATCGACAAGCGCAACCAGCGACTTTCGCTCTCGATGAAGGACCTCACGCCGAGCGCCTGGGAAAGCTTTGTCGCGATCCACCGGCCGGGCGACACTGTTCGCGGAAAGGTTACGAGGTTCACGAACTTCGGCGTGTTCGTCGAGCTAGAGGAGGGCCTCGAGGGGCTCTGCCATATCTCCGAGCTCTCTGACGACCACATCGACCGTCCAGAATCTTTCGCCTCCATGGGGCAGGAAATGGATTTCAAAATCCTCCGCGTCGACAACGCCGAACAGAAGATCGGCTTGTCGCATCGTGCGGTCGGCAAGGACGACGAACCGACCATCGACACTAGCTCGAGGGTCTACTCCAGCGAAGCTAAGGGCGGTATGGCCAGCCTCGGCGAACTCGCCAAGTTAAATTTCGGCGGAACACCCGAGGAACCGGCTGCAGAGGTCGATCCCGAGGAAAAGAAACGTCAGAAGGCTGAGGCCAAGAAGCAGAAGACGGAGGAATTTGCCGCTCGCGAGGCAAAGGCTGCGGAGGGTGACGAAGCAGAAGACGCTCTGGTAGAAGGCGGCCAGGCGCAGGCTGAGGCGGAGACCGCGCCCGAGACCGAGGTAGGCTCGACCGATGAGTCCGCAGACGCGGCGGCTCCTGCAAAAGTCGAGAATGCACCCGTCGAGGAAACCCGGGCCGCGCATGCGGAAGAAACCCCTGCGGAAGAAACCCCTGCGGAAGACGCTCCTGCTGAAGGCGCTCCTGCGGAAGACGCTCCTGCGGACGATACGTCTGCGGACGCTACGCAGAGCGACGCGACGGAAACGGCGGCCGAGCCGCAATCTGCGGATGAGGGCGAAACGAAAGAAGACGCGGACGAGAAATCGGCTTAGTTTCGGCGAGGGCAGTAACGGGTAATTGATTTGTTGAAGTTGAGATTCACGCGATGACAAAAGCTGACCTGGTAGAGAGAGTTGCCCAAGAGGCCGATATGACGAAGAAGGATGCGGAACAGCTCGTCGAGATCATTTTCGATAGCATTACCGCATCTCTGAATAAGGGCGAGAAGATAGAGCTTCGTGGCTTTGGCAGCTTCCGCGTTCGCGAGCGCAACTCTCGAAAGGGGCGCAATCCAAAGACCGGCGAGGCGGTCGACATTCCTGCAAAGCGTGTCGCATATTTCAAACCGGGCAAAGAGTTGAAAGAGTTGATAAACGTAGCCGGACAACCAGCCTAGTGGACCTTCTATGGAGCCCATGGCGCTACGACTACATAACGGGCACATCTGAAAAACAGCCCGGCTGCACCTTCTGCAACATACTAAACGATTCGGCCGCTGACGAAGAAAAATTCATTCTTCATCGCGGCCGGTTTAATTTTGTAATCCTGAACGCGTATCCTTACGCCGCAGGACATCTGATGATCGTGCCTTTTGAGCATCTCCAGGGACCTGACATCGCAACGTCCGAATCGACAACCGAGATGATGGATCTCCTTCGAAGATCGATCACCGCAATTGAGCGGATCTATTCTCCCGACGGGATGAACCTTGGGATGAATCTCGGCAAATCAGCCGGTGCTGGCGTCGCAGAACACTATCACATGCACATACTTCCCCGCTGGGTCGGAGATGTAAACTTTATGACCGCAATCGGTGAGACAAGGATGATGCCGGAGACGCTCGTACAGACCTTCGAAAAGCTGAAGAGCGAATACTGATCAGATCGTCGTCTCAATCTTGGGAATCATCACATACGCGACGAGCAGATTCACAAAAATTAAGCCGGTGAAGAAGATAGGCGTGATGAACGTGAAAACGGCCATTGTAATGAAACACACCAAAAAGACGGCGACATTGATCCCCACGATTCCCTTCATAACATTCGGCTCGGTCTGCTTGATCAGCAAATAGCCGTTTGTAAACCCAGCAAATAGAAGCAAAAACGTAAAACTCGCCCCCATTGCGGTAAAGAGATCTGCATAGGTCGGCGTAAATCCGAGGCCTGCGTTTAATCCGTAGGTCTTTAACAGACCGACGAGCTGCCGCTCGGTCTCATTTGTCGGCTCGGGCCGAACAAAAAGCCCGATCGTGTGGATCACGGCGGTAAGAAACTGAAAGAGGATCGCGGCGCTCAGCCAGAATGTGTATCGCTTTAGCATCGTGAGAGATTTATGCCGCCCGTGAGTCGGAGGCATTCGGGTCTTGCGTTCGGTCGAATGCTTCGTCTTCTATCTCGCCGCCGGGTGAGACGGGTATGTCGTCGGGATTCATATACTTTGCGCTGCGTTCTCCGTCTTCGTCAGGCGAACCGACGAGCCGAAACTGACCGGTAGTTGGCGGGACGTATCCGGGATAGTCGACACGCGAGTGATAGATCGCGACCAGTGATTTAATCATCGACTCGCGAATCTGCGTGACCTCGCGAAGCGTGAGATCGCATTCGCCGAGCTGATCGTCAGCGATGATAGCGTCGACGATCTTTGTCACGATGAACCGAATATTTTCCGCAGTCGGCTCAGCGAGCGAGCGGGCAGCGGCCTCGCACGAGTCCGCGATCATCATTATCGCAGCCTCCTTAAACTGCGGCTTCGGGCCCGGATAACGAAATTCGTTTTCCGAGACTTCCTGATCACTGCGGGCCTCGGCCTGTGCCTTTTTCAGAAAGTAGTGCAGTGTCCGTGTGCCGTGATGCTGCGGAATAAAATCAATAATGCGTTGCGGGAGCCCAAGTTCCCTGCCTAGTTTTATCCCGTAAGTAACATGGCTGATGATGATCTTGGCACTTTGGGAAGGCTTGAGTTTATCGTGGGGATTTTTCGAAAGCTGGTTTTCGACAAAGTGCTCGGGTGCGGCGGTCTTTCCGATGTCGTGGTAAAGCGCGCCAATTCGGGTTAGCAGGGCATTAGCGCCCACGGCGCGACTCGCTTCCTCAGCGAGCTGGCCGACCGCGTGAGAGTGTTGATTTGTTCCCGGCGCACGCAGGGCAAGTTGGCCCAGGGCGGGAAGGTCGGCGTTCGAGAGCTCAAGGAGTTTCACGTCCGTCAGAATCTCGAACGAGGTCTCACAAATCGGCAGCATCACAGAAGTCACGGCAGCTGTGACAAACCCGCTTGCGAGCCCGGTTGCGATCGACAGCAGCACGGAATTCAAAACGAACGGCTGCTGCGTATACGCAAGTATCACGAGGGCGAGGCCGGCACTCGCGAGGCCGACGAGAATACCGGCCATTGTTACGGTCTGCCGGCTCCTATATCTGCCGATTCCGTAAACCGCTACCGACGATGCAATCGCAGCGAATACCACAAACTCCATTCCCCGCGGGGCAAGAAATCCCGCGATTACCGCGTTAAGAAAGCCCGTAAATAAAGCCGTCGGCCGATCCGCAAGCAGCGTCATCAGCAGGCTCGCCGTCGCGAATGGAATTGCGAACGACCAGACCGTCGCGTCGTTATAGGGTGCGCGGGTATTCTGCGCGGCGGCATATTCCGCAAGCGTAAAAAGGAAGGAGGTCAGGGCCGTCTGTACTACGACAATGAAGGCGAGCAGGGCGAACGTCTTTCGCGGCGATAGGGCCAGACGTGGAACTACGCCCCGATGCTGGATGAACTTCCACGCCACCCAAAACAGGGACGAAATAAGAAGCAGGACAGCGACAAAGCGATTCATCAGCCGCGAAGATGCCCCGTAATTTCTCACCGCTGCTATTCTCAACAGCATCTCGTCGGTAACCATATCGCCCTCGGTAGCGATACGCTGACCGCGTTTGAGGGCAATGTTGTTGAGTTCCACGCTCTCGGCGGCGGACTGGCGGGTGGATTCGGTCGCCACGCTGTCATACGCGACGGTGGGCTCGACCAAAATTTCAGTAGCTTTCGAAAAAGCTTCAACTTCCCTTGTCGTCAGGCTTTTTATCGTTGAGAGCCGGTCCGCGAGCTTTTCTCTCGCGGTTGATAACGGCATCCAATTACTCTCCGGCATAGACACCGTGATCTGCTGTCCCGGTTTCAACCGATCGAAGACGAGTACTTCATTTTGAAAATATTGCCGCTCCGCGTCATCGTAAATGAAGCCCGTCGCGCTCTCGCGCAGGGCACCTTGTATCGCCTCCACCTCGTTTCGACTAAACGCGCGTGCGGCCAGGGCGACACCAATCTCTTCACCGCCAGTTCCGGACCAGAGCGATTGAGCGCCTGCATTTTTGTTTCCGCGCCGCTCTTCCGTTTGTCTCTGTAGCTTCTCCCAAGCCGATGTGAATCCCTGAACTGCCCGCTCGCCGCGATTCGCTTCATAACGAAATATAGGCTTAACGGCAATTTTGGCATCGGAGCGTCGGCGTTCGGCTTCGTCAGGGTTTATAAAACTGATGTCTGCGGGGGCGATAATGTCGTCTCGCACGATGTCGCCCTTTCGGTAATCGACATCAGTGGAGAGGCGCCAAAATGGATTTTGAATCAGCAGCGAGGTCGCGATCGCTGCAAGGGCGAACCCGAGCCAGAACTTCTGGTCGCCGGAGAGCACCGCTAGGGGCCGTGCGACGGCGTCCTCGAACCTGCGGCGCCACCGTGTAATCGGCGTTTGGACCTCGTTTATACGTTTATTCATTTCGCGGCTACGACCTGCGTCAACAACTGCGACGGAGAAATGCGCAGAAGATCCCCGACCCTCTCGACCATCGGCCGGAGCGTATCACGATCGAGCGCCGATATGGCAACGCATTCGGTTCCGGAATCCGCTGAGATCTGGCGAATTATGGATTCGAGCGCCTCCGCGTCTAGCAAATCTGCTTTGTTGAGAACGACTACTTTCGGAATCCCTTGAAAATTTAGGTCGGCGATAATCTTTTCTACCGACGCCACCTGCTGCATTACTCGCGGGCTCGATGCATCAACCACGTGAACCAGCAGATCGCTGTCCGCGATCTCCTCAAGCGTTGCACGAAAAGCCGAAACGAGCGACGCGGGCAGATCGCGGATAAAACCCACCGTATCGTTGATGATGACCTCCTGGTCGTAGGGCAGCCGCAATCGGCGTGATGTCGGGTCGAGCGTCGCGAACATTTTCTTTTCGGCGTAAACCGTGCTCTGGGTCAACGAATTAAGAAGAGTCGATTTTCCCGCGTTCGTGTAGCCCACCAGCGAAATGATGGGAAGCTGCTTCTCAACGCGAGTTTTCCGACGCTCGTGGCGTTGGCGGCCCAGATCATCGACCTGACGTTCCAGCTGGGCGATGCGATCACGCACGCGGCGGCGATCCGTCTCAAGTTTTGTTTCGCCCGGGCCCCGTCCGCCGATGCCGCCGGCTAACCGCGAGAATGCACTCGTCTGCACGATCCCGACCCTCGGAAGGAGGTATTTGAGCTCGGCGAGCTCAACCTGCAGTTTACCTTCACGGCTCTGCGCCCGCTGGGCGAAAATATCGAGGATCAATTGGGAGCGGTCAATTACCTTTAGCTCGGTCGCGTCGCTCAAGATTCGCACTTGCGTCGGCGAAAGGTCGGTGTCAAAAATGATGAGA
>Ga0136640_10000298_pt1 | contig 18555 bp, 22 predicted proteins | sample AntDrymUQ8642106_2_FD_105498 | JGI IMG/M metagenome (GOLD analysis project Ga0136640, IMG submission 105498) | Polar desert sand microbial communities from Dry Valleys, Antarctica - metaG UQ864 (21.06) | ecosystem: Environmental > Terrestrial > Soil > Desert | place: Antarctica: Dry Valley...
ACCACAGCCTTCCGGCAGCCGTACAGTTATGACGAGCTGACCCAGATCGCGCCGTTCGGCAGCAACAACCTGGTCGAGATCGTCACCGCCACCCGGCAGCCGCCGATCGACCCGCTGCTCGGTGCGCTGTTCCGGCACCTGTTCGGCCAGGGCCAGCTGCAGCAGCGGTTAGTGCCGGTGCTGGCCGGCATCGGCATCTTGGTGTTGCTCAGTCTGCTGCTGCGTCGGTTGCACCTTGGCCTCGCCGGCGCCTTCGGGGTCTGGGTGCTGGCCACCGCACCGCTGATGGTGCGCTACAGCGCTTACGCCCGGCCGTACGCGCTGCCGCTGTTCTTCATGCTGCTGTTCTGCTATGCGGTGCACCGCTGGCTGGACGAGCGACGGCCCGGCTGGCTTGTGCTGGCCGGTGGTGCCGCTGTTGCCTTGCCGCTGACCAGGGTGCCCGAGCCCACAGTGTTCCTGGGCGTGATGGCGGTAACGCTCGGATGGTTCACCGTGCGCGGAAGGTTCACCTGGTCACAGACGCTACCGGTGGCCGCGATCTGCCTGGGCGTGCTGTTCGTGCTTGGTGTTCCGATGTACCTGATCCTCGCCTACACCGCCGACAACTTCCTGGACACCAGCCCCACCGGTTTCTTTGGCCGCTTGGGTGAAGGCAGCGTCGAGATTGCCACCTCGGTGGTGCCGCTGCTGGCGTACTGGTACTCATGGTGGCCGGTCGCCGCGGTTGCGCTGATCGCCACACTAGCTCTCACCGCATCGCGACGTCGACTGTTTAGCTGGCTCATCTGGTGGCCGCTGCTGGCAGGGCCGGTGGCCTTCCTGCTCGTCTATCACTACTTGAACGAATATCCCTTCGAGACGCTGCCCTACCGTGCCCGCGCGGCCTTCTTCTTCCTGCCGGCGTTCGTGCTGCTGCTGGTGGCGTTGGCGACTGTCGTCACTGACCGCGCCGCCGGCCGCTGGCTGCGGGTCGGACTGGCGGTGTTGCTCGTCGGCGTGCTGGTCGGACAGTTCAGGCTGACCACCACCATCGTGGTCGCCAACGCCGCACCGGACTTCGGCGAGGTGTCGGCTGCATTGACCGACGACCTCCCCGAGGACGCGATCGTGCTGTACGGCCGTCCAAGCCCGGTCGGCCAGACCCGCCAGCCGTTCCTCGGCCGACCGCGCTACATGGGCGACACCCCATTCGTGGCAACCATCGAGAACGAGCCGGTAGACCTACAGACCTTCCCCCGCAGCGGCCCGGTCTACGTGGTCATCAATGGCCAGTGCGCCCGGCCGGGGCGCTGTGAGGCTTCCCGCGAGCCTTGGGACGAGCAGGTGCCCGGCTTTCAGCTGACGCACGAGTTGGAGCGCATCACCATTTACGAGCCGGCGCGCGGCCAGGACGGTCGACGAGGCGTTGCGCAGGCGCTGGCTGAGTTCGGGGCCACGCTCGGCCCCGAGTTCGGCTACCCCGAGACGTTCGCGTCAGCCTCGCTGTACGAGCAGCTGGGCCAACCCGCGCGGGGTCGAGCGCTGATCTCGCGGATGTACGGCGACGCAGAGCCCGACGTCGCCGAGGACATCCGAGTGGTTGCCGACGCCGAGGACATCGACCCCTTCGGGTGACCACACCCGGGCAGTAACATCAGACCTTTCAGCAGGCCCGGCGAGGGGTGTGTCGATGAGGGAGCGGCCGAAAGGGCGCGACGATGACTGGGCAGCGGCCCAGCGGATGGGGCAGCAGACGCTCTGGGTGGACCTGCAGGTGCAGCAAGCGACGCAGCGTGGTGACTTCGACAACCTGTCCGGCGCCGGCAAACCGATCCCCGGTCTAGACCGCCCGCACGACCCTGACTGGTGGGTCAAGCAGCTGATCCAACGCGAACAGATCACTGGTGTCGCCTGCCCGCGCCGGGACGTAGGTGCCCGGGGTGCGACCGGTGCCAGGCTGCAGGATCGGGAAGCACGGGCCCGGTGCGGGGCCGTTGGCGCCACCGTGACCGGGTGAGGCTGCGGCCGGGGAGGCCATCGAGTGCTCGAGGGCGCCGCCGGCTGCCACCGCCGCGCGCAGCATGGCACGCCGACCGATGCCGTGGGTGAGAACGCGGGCGGCGAGTGCACCGTCGATGTCAGGGGCAGAGGGGGCTGGCTGCGGCACGGTGGCTCCTCAGCGGACGTATGGAACGAATGCGGCCACACAAGCACCGGCCCGGGTCCACGGTGTTGCTACGACGTGCTGGGCGCGTTACGTCTTCTGCGCGGTCCCGCTCGCGGTGACAACTCAGCCCTGCAGCGGACCGGCCCAGCGCCAGTCGCCCTCGGGGCCGAGATACTCCACCCGCTGCACCTCGTCCTCGTTGTCCTCGTCCTCGACCGGCCAAGCCAAAGCGGCGTCTCGGTCGTCGAACTCCTGCTCGGCGACGACGTCGCCCATGCCGTCGAGGTAGCGATAGCGCGTCATCGTGGGCACGGTACTCAGCCGAGCGTCGTGCCGGCCAGTGCTCCCACCGCATAGGTGATGGCGGCCGCACCCAGCCCGATGACCAACTGTCGCCAGGCGCGGGCCAGCGGCGGACCGCCGGACAGGATCCCGACGACGGCTCCGGTGAACAGCAGCGCTGCCCCGACGAGCGCGCAGGCAGTGCCGGCAGCCAGCCAACCTGTTAGCCCGAGGGCGTACGGCAGCACGGGGACCGCTGCGCCGCTGGCGAAAAAGACGAAGCTGGACAGTGCTGCTCCCGACGACGAGCCCACCGCATCCAACCCCTCAGTGGAGGATGCCTCGTTGTCCGGCTCGTGACTGTGCAGCACAGCGGCGGCACGCTGCTCGGCCTCGTCGAGGCTCATGCCGCGCGCGCGGTAGACCAGCGCAAGCTCGTTCGCGTCCACGTCGAGGTAGGGCACGAGATCTTGGGTGGCGTGATTTGGTGCGGACGACCCGAGCAGCTCTCGTTGAGATCGCACCGAGATCCACTCGCCGGCACCCATCGACAGCGCACCGGCCAGCAGCCCGGCCAGACCGGTCAGCAAGATGCCACTGGCGGCGAGACCTCCGCCGCTCACCCCCAGCACCAGTGCGAGGTTGCTGACGAGGCCGTCGTTCGCACCGAACACTGCTGCCCTGAAGGTTCCCGAGACCCGTGCCCGGCCGCGCGCTGCCAGCCCGCGAAGAACCTCGCCATGCAGTCGCTCGTCGGCCGCCATCGACCGGGTCGCGTCCAGGTCGGCGGCGTAGGGGGTGCGGCTCTCTGCCTGCTGCACCAGCGCCAGCACGAACACCGACCCGAATCGTCGTGCCAGCGCTATCAGCGCTCGAGTCCGCAGGCTGCCCCGCTGGGGCCGGCCGACGTCGTCACCGAGCAGCCGCTCCCAGTGCGCCGCGTGCCGGGTCTCGGCGTCGGCGATGCCAAGCAGAATCTCGCGATCCTCGCCGCTGCGGCGTGCGGCCAGCGATCGGTACAGCTCTGCCTCGGCGCGCTCATCGGCGAGCCTTCGCCGCCACCGCCGTACGGAGGCTGCCGGCGGCTGCTCGGCGGTCGATGTCACCGGTCAAGGCTGTCAGAAGAACAGCCCGGACGACGACCGGGCGTGCGCTCGTCGGAGATGTCGCAGCTGCCGGAGGGAGGGGAGCCGTGCTGGGTCGCACAGCAGGTCGCGCAGGCTTGTCCTGGTGCGCCTCAACCACGTGGCCGTCGGCGAGCTCCGCGAGCTGCTGGACGAGCCGTACCGGATCGCTAGGGCACCGAAGGCCCATCAGCGGGCCGTAGCCAGACCCGCTTCCCATTCAGTCCTGTTGAGGGCGTACTCGACGTCGCAGTGCTCGTCGCCCGGGATCTTGACCGGCCAGTTGGCGTGGAACAGCCGCACCGGGCGCAAACCGCTCTTCTCCATCACTCGCCGCGAGGCGGTGTGCACGACCATGGTCTCGGCGAGCACCCGTGTGATGGGCAGCTCGGCGAACGCCTTGTCGATGAGCGCCCGCGAGCCCTCGGTCGCGTACCCCTTCCCCCAGGCCGAGCGACGGAGCCGGTAGCCGACCTCCGGCTCGTCGTTGCCGTGCCCGTCGCCTGGCCGCAGGTGGAACCAGCCGACGAACTCGCCGGTCGCCCTGTCCTCGGCCGCCCAGAAGCCGAGCCCGGGTGACTCGTCGTAGTACCGCAGCCAGCGAGGCAGGATCTCCTGCTCGATCTCGACCCGTGGGGTCGGCCGCCCGGCGGTGATGAAGTGCACGACCTCGGGGTCGGCGTCGAGCGCCAGGAGGTTGTCGACGTCTGCCTCGGTGAACTCACGCAGGCGAAGTCGCGCGGTCGTCAGATGCACAGCCATCACAGCATGATGACCCTGCCGGCCGTGCCACCATCACCGGTGACGCCATCTGTCGGGCGACGAATGTGGTCTATCGGCTGGACACGCCCAGCGCGCGGTCCTTCCTGTCCCGCTACGTCCCTCTGCCTTAGCGAACGAGTCGGCGGTCTCAGGGAACGAGGACCAGTTTTCCGCGGACGTGCCCACCCAGGCTGATGCGGTACGCCTCGGCAGCCCGGTCGAACGGAAACGTCTGCACCTTGATCACAAGCGTGTTCTGGGCCAGCAGCTCGGCGACCTCGGCCATGGCAGCCATCGACTCGCTGTCCTCGCCGCCCCCGGTCACTCGTGCGCCCGCCTGGTCGGCCGCGAAGTTGGCGATGCTCACCACCTGCGACGGCTGGGGCGCAAGGCTGATCAGCTCCTCGACCGGGGTCTTGCCTGCGACGTCGAAGACCGCGTCGACCGGTCCGCCGGCGGCGTCACGCACCCGAGCGGCCACACCGTCGCCGTAGAGCACGGGTGTCGCCCCGATCTCGCGCAGATAGCCGTGGTTTGCCTCGCTCGCGGAGGCGACCACCCTCGCCCCTCGGGCGACCGCCATCTGCACAGCGACCGCGCCCACGCCGCCGGCGCCGCCGTCCACGAAGATCGTGTCGCCCGACTTGACGCGGAGCAGCCGCAGGCCGCGTTCGCCGGTCTCGCCGGTGACGCCGGCCGCAGCGGCCACCGCCCAGTCGATGGACGCCGACTTAGCCGCCCAGGCATCGAGCACGGCGTACTCCGCCTGAGCGGCCTGGCCGCTGCCCAGCACCTCGTCGCCCACCGACACCCCAGTCACCCCGTCGCCCACCTCGTCGACCACGCCGGCGGCGTCGTACCCGAGGTAGCCCGTCCCGGTCATCGGCTCGCCTCCGGCCATGGCTCCGGACATGACCTTCCAGTCGACCGGGTTGACGCTGGCCGCGCGCACGACGATCCGGACCTGTCCCAGGCCAGCGTGTCGATCCGGCGCCTCGCCCCATTCGAGGACCTCGGGACCCCCGTAGGACTTGAACTGCAGTGCTCTCATGCGATGGCCCCTTTCGCTGGCGTGGGTCTGCGCTCATTGCCCAGCAGCACGGTCTAGGTGGGCCGTATTCCCGGCCGGTCAGGTCCGCCGCACGCAGCCTGATCGGTACGGCGGCCGCGGATGGCAGCTGTGACGTCTCACCGAAGGGAGATCCGCGTTACTACGGCGCCGAGTCCGCCGAGCGCCTTTACCCGGACGCTGAGTCCTGAGCGCCGAGTCGATCGCCGCCAGTGGGCACGAAAGGGTCACACTAAGCGCCGGGCGTGACCAGTTCTCGACCACTGGCATGCCCGCATGCGACGCAGCGAGGGGGAAACAGGTCTGGGCGTTCCCCACGCCCGCCCCGGTCGGGCAGTGGTGTCGATGACCACGGCCGCCCCGCATCCGGTGGGGACTTGGCTTGCTGCGGCGTGCCAGTTCGAGGCCCTATTACGGCATTCGGTTCGGGTCGATCTGCACGTGGACAACGTGACGACCGGCGAATCTGGTTATATCGCCCTAAGCCACCGGAAAGCCACGCCTCCCGCGGTGGCGCACGCTTGGCTGCCCAACGATCTCGTGAGGAGCATGTGATGACAGCATCCACCGCACCCTCGACTGCTTTGGGGTCGGCTGGCGGTTGGTTCAGCGACGGCGATTGCGCGCTGGACGACTTTCGTTCCCAGGTGGAGCGCAGCACAGACTTGTCTGACTATCCGTACGCCGACTCGATCGAGCACAACGTTGTCGTCTACGGGGAGCGGTTGACCGAGCACCTGGCTGCCGGTCCGGCCCGCCGCGACGTCCAGTCCGAGCTGGTACGCGCACTCACCGACGGCCCGGGCGTTGTCGTTTTCAAGCGGGCCGTGGAGCCGGTCGTGGTGGACCGGGCCACGACAGCGTTCAACGCCATGATCGCTGAGCAGAAGGCTGCAGGTGTCCGCGGTGGCGACCACTTTGCCAAGCCCGGCGCCAACGACCGAGTGTGGGGGGCGCTGGACAAGTTTGCCATCCGCCAGCCGGAGCTGTTCGTCGACTACTACGGCTGTGCGGCGCTGGCGCTGGTGTCTGAGGCGTGGCTCGGCCCGGCGTACCAGGTGACCTCGCAGGTGAATGTTGTCAACCCGGGCGGGACCGCCCAGACGGCGCACCGGGACTACCACCTGGGGTTCATGTCGGCAGAGCAGGCGGCCACCTACCCCACGCACGCGCACCTGCTGACCCCGGCGTTGACCCTGCAAGGTGCGGTGGCGCACTGCGATATGCCGGTCGAGACCGGCCCGACGCTGTATCTGCCGTACTCCCAGACCTACCCGGCTGGCTACTTGGCGTCCCACCGGCCCGAGTTCACCGACTATTTCGTCGAGCACTACGTCCAGCCGCCGCTGGAGAAGGGTGACGCGGCCTTCTTCAACCCGGCGGTGTTCCACGGCGCAGGCACCAACCGGTCCAGCGACGTCCGGCGGATGGCAAACCTGTTGCAGGTGTCTTCGGCGTTCGGCAGGGCGATGGAGACTGTCGACCGCACCGCCATGTGCAAAGCGCTGTATCCGGTGCTCGCGCGGGCGTTGGCGGCGGAGGCGGACGAGGCCCGGCTCCGCAGGGTGGTCGCCGCCTCGGCGGAGGGGTATGCGTTCCCGACGAACCTGGACGCAGATCAGCCGGTGGCTGGGCTGGCTCCGCCAAGCCAAGCCGAGTTGGTCTGGTCGGCGCTGCGGCGTGGTCTGCAGCCGTCCGAGGTCAGTCGCCAGCTCGACGCCCAGCAGGCACGGCGCACCGGGGGATAGCGGCTCAGCGCGGTGAGCCAACCTGGGGTCCCGCTCGTTACTGCTTCAGTTGGCGCTGCTGACCTCGATCAGGCTGGTCCACGGGTCTTCGAACCGCAGTGTCCGGCCGTCGTCGCGGATGGCGACCCGGTGTCTGCGCAGTCGGTCGGCCAGGTTGGCGAGGCCGTCATTGTCGGGCACTGTGATGGCCACCTGACCGAGCCCGATTGTGGCAGCCCTCGGCCCCGCACCGGCGCTCTGCCAGGTGTTCATGCCCAGGTGGTGGTGGTAGCCGCCGGCGGAGACGAACAGCGCACCTGGCATGCCGGTGGTCACCTCAAAGCCGAGAACGTCGGCGTAGAACTCCTTGGCGCGGGCAAGGTCACCGACCTTGAGATGGACGTGTCCGATGTCGGCCACCGGGTCTGGTGCGACGTCTGCGCGGTCGAGGTGCTCGGTCAGGAAGGAGTTCGGGTCCAGCGGCAGGGTGTCCATCCGCAATCGCCCGTCCGGGCCGGCCCAGGTGTCGCGGGGGCGGTCCCAGTACAGCTCGATGCCGTTACCTTCCGGGTCGGTGAAGTAGAACGCGTTGGAGACCAGGTGGTCGGCCGAGCCCACGAACCGCGACCGCGGGTGGCGAGCGGTCCGAGCAACCGTCGCGGCCAGCGACGACCGGTCGGGAAAGAGCAGAGCGGTGTGGAACAACCCGGCCTGGCCCGGTCGTGCCAGTGGCAGGTCGGGGGTGTGCTCCAGCACGACCAGCGGTGTGTTGCCGCTGCCGAGCACGATGCGGCCGGCTTCGCCGCGGCTGGCTACCGTGCTCGGGTTGTCCGTGGCGACGTCCACCAGGCCGAGCGCCTCGCGGTAGTACGCCGCCAACCGGTTCAGGTCCGCGGCGTGCAGCGTGACCGCCGACATGGTCGTGGTGGCCGGCAGGATCTGGGGCGCATACGAGGCGGGCGGCGCGGGGGCCTGGTCAGCGCCCAGGCGGCTGGTTGTCGTCATGGCTTGTCCCATCCTGATGCCAAGCTGTCGAGTCAGGTCGGTTACTCGATATCGATGATAGTTGAAATCTGAATGGTATTCGACCGTCAAGATGACCCGCCCACTACCACGGTGAATGCCACCTGAGTGCGACGACCCCAGGCCCGCGGTGGCAGGCTGGCCCGGGTGCAGACCGAGCAGCTGCGTCAGCTCCACACCGACTCGGAGCTCCTCGTCCTCGTCAACGTGTAGGACGTGGCCTCCGCCACGGCGGCGGTGGCGGCCGTTCCGGGCTGCCGCGCCGTGGCGACGGCCTCGGCTGCGGTCGTTCCGCCGGCTTTGACTTTCCCGACGGGGAGCGCATCCCGTCGAACTGATGCTCCAGGCGATTGGTCGCATCGTCACCGCAGTCGACCTGCCGGTGACCGCCGACCTGGAGTCCGGGTATGGCGATGTCGACCGGACGATCCGTGCGGCGATCGGCGCCGGCGTTGCTGGGGCCATCCTCGAGGACGCGATGCGCCCGATCGACGAGTCGGTCGCGGCCGTCGAGACGGCCGTGCGGGCTGGAGCGGCCGAGGGGGTGCCGATCGTGCTCAACGCCCGTACGGACGTGTACTTGCCCGACACCGGTCTGGACCGCGTCGGCCGGCTCGACGCCCGCTAAGAGCTGGGGGTGACTTTTCTGGCCGGCGGCGCCGACCGCATCTTCGTGCCCGGGTGCTCACACCCTGACGAGATCGGCGAGCTGGTCAACTGTTTCGGACCCGGCCGGCTGAGGCTGCTGGCCATGCCAGGGGTGCCGAACCCGGCCGAGCTGCAGTCGCTCGGGGTGAGCCGGGTGTCGTACGCCCCCACCACAGCGATGGGCGCTGGCCGCGCTGGCCGAGCGTCAGCAACCGGCAGCCGTGTTCTTGCGCTTCGAGCCCGACCGGGCCGTCGTAGGTGGCGCCGCCAAGAACCCCAGCGTCGGCCAGCCTGTGCAGCGCGTTCGCAAGCTCCGTCCGTCCCAAGGCCGAGGGCAGATCAAGCCATCGACTGACCCCTGCGACTACCGGAAGGAGAAGTGGGCGACGTACCGGCGCTGCCACGGCGTCTCCACCGCACGTAGGTCGTAGGGCCGTCGGACGAAGTCCACGGCCTGGGCGGCCGGCACACCGTCCAGCACGGCGACACAGACAAGCGCCGTGCCGGTCCGCCCTCGGCCGCCCGCGCAGGCAACCTCCACCCGCTCGCGCTCGGCTCGACGCCAAGCCTCCCGCAGTGAGTCGACGGCGGCGTCGCGGTCTCGGGGCAGACCGTAGTCGCGCCACTTGACCCAGCGCACCTCCCAAGCGGTCGGGGGCGGTCGGCCGAGCAGGTGCAAGGCGAAGTCGGGTGGCGGGCCGCCGGGCACAGGTCGGCGCAGCCCCCGGCCTCGCAACAGCCGTCCGGACGGCAGACGCAGTACGCCGTCAGCCGAGGGGTCCCACGTGCTGCCGATGACCGCGACGATACTGCGATTCCTGGCTCGCCGTGCTCTATCGGCGGACCTTGACGAGGCGGTCGCGGGCCAGCAGGCTTGCGATCGCACATAGCCCGCGTGTTGAAGCAGCTGTACGGCCGTGTTCCGCCACCAGCCCGCCCCGGGAGGACCCATGTCAGAGCACGCCGAAGACCGCACGGGCGCCGACGGCGCCTCGGGGTCGCGGCCGCAGCCCACCCAGCTGGCCTCCTCGGGCAGAGCCCGGTTCGTGGGCGCGATGTTCCTGATGGCAACCTCGGCGGTCGGCCCCGGGTTCATCACCCAGACCACCACCTTCACCGACCAGTTGCGGGCGGCCTTCGCGTTCGCCATCCTCGTGTCGGTCCTGGTGGATATTGCGATCCAGCTCAACGTGTGGCGGATCATCGGCGTCGCCGGTCGCCGCGCTCAGGATCTCGCCAACAGCGTGCTTCCCGGCGCCGGCTTCTTGCTCGCCGGTCTCGACGTGCTCGGCGGGCTGATCTTCAACATCGGCAATGTCGCGGGCACCTCGCTCGGCCTCGAGGCGATCCTCGGGCTCGATCCCAAGATCGGCGGCGCGATCTCGGCAGGGGTGGCGATCGTGATCTTCTTGCTGCGCCGGGCCGGGATGGCGATGGACCGGCTGGTGATCGTGCTGGGCGTGGTCATGATCGCGTTGACCACGTACGTTGCCATCACCTCGAGTCCGCCTGTCGGGGACGCTCTCGTCCAGACGGTGGCGCCGGAGACCGTCGACTTTCTGGTCATCACCACCCTCATCGGCGGCACCGTCGGCGGCTACATCGTCTACGCCGGGGCGCACCGGCTGGTGGACAACGGGGTGCGCGGTGTGGAGAACGTCAAAGAGATCACCCGCAGCTCGGTCATCGGCATCGCATTGACCGCCGTCATGCGTGTGCTGCTGTTCCTGGCGGTCCTCGGGGTTGTCGCCGGCGGGGCGAAGCTCGACCCGGAGAACCCGCCCGCGTCGGCATTCGACGCAGCTCTCGGCACGGGCGGTCAGATCGTCTTCGGCGTCATCTTGTGGTCGGCCGCGATCACCTCAGTGATCGGCGCCTCGTACACCTCGGTGTCCTTCCTCAAGGTGCTGGGTCCGTGGGTCGCTCGCTACGAGCGGTGGGTCGTCGTGGGGTTCATCGCCTTGTCGGCCGCGCTGTTCCTGGTCCTCGGCGCCGCGCCCGTCCAGCTGCTGATCTTCGCGGGCGCCTTCAACGGGCTGATCCTGCCCGTCGGACTCGGCTTGCTGCTCTGGGTGGCCGCCCGGCGGCTGGACCTGCTGCACGGCTACGCCTACCCACGCTGGCTGGTGGGGATCGGGGCGCTGGCGTGGATCCTCACCGTCTACCTCGGCTACAACTCGCTCACCGGTCTGGCCGAGCTGTTCTGAGCAGCGGGAGGCGGCGGCGTGGACCTCAACAGCGACCTCGGCGAGGGGTACGGGATCTGGACGCTCGGCGACGACGAGGGGCTGCTCGAGGTCGTCACCAGCGCCAACGTCGCCTGCGGTGCTCATGCCGGTGACCCCCAGATCATGGGCCGGGTCTGCGCGGACGCCGCTGCTCACGGTGTCGTCATCGGGGCGCAGGTCGGTTATCGCGACCTCGCAGGGTTTGGACGTCGCTTCCTCGACGTCGAGCCGGCGGAGCTGACCGCCGACGTGCTGTACCAGATCGGCGCGCTGGAGGCGTTCGCGCGGGTTGCCGGCAGCCGGGTCGCCTACATCAAGCCGCACGGGGCGCTGTACAACGCCATCGTCGAGCACGAGGAGCAGGCGGCCGCGGTCGTGGCGGCGGTGCGGGCCTACGACCCCGCGCTGCCGGTGTTGGGGCTTCCCGGGTCCGCCTGGCTGCGGCTGGCTGACGAGGCGGGACTGCATACCGTCGCGGAGGCCTTCGCCGACCGGGCGTACACCCCGGAGGGCCGGCTCGTGTCCCGCCGGCTCCCCGACGCCGTGCTGCAGGACGTCGACGAGGTGGCGCGGCGCTGCGTGCGGTTGGCGACGCTCGGCGAGGTCGAGGCCGTCAACGGTGACGTCGTCGACGTGCACGCCGACTCGATCTGCGTGCACGGTGACAGCCCGGGGGCGCTGGCGATGGCTCGGGCGGTGCGGACAGCGCTGTCCGAGGCGGGCGTCGATCTCGCCGCCTTCGCATGAGGCTGCTGCCCTGCGGAGACGCCGCGGTGCTTGCCGAGCTGGACGATCTCGATGCGGTGCTCGACCTCTACGGCGCGCTACTCGACACCGCCCTGTCAGGTGTCGTCGACGTCGTCCCCGCGGCCCGCACGCTGCTCGTGCGCTTCGACCCGTCGAAGACGGACGCCGGCGCGGTCGCGCGCACGCTGCGGTCCACCCGCCCGCGTGGCGGCTCCTCCCGTCCCAAGCACGCCCCGGTGGAGATCCCGGTTCGCTACGACGGCGACGACCTGCCGGATGTGGCCCGGCTCACCGGGCTCCCCGAGGCCGAGGTCGTCGACCTGCACACCTCCATCGAGTGGACGGTGGCGTTCGTCGGCTTCGCCCCCGGGTTCGGCTATCTTGTCGGCGGTGACGAGCGGTTGCACGTGCCGCGTCGCGACGACCCGCGCACCCGCGTTCCGACCGGTTCCGTCGGACTTGCCGGCCCCTTCAGCGGGGTCTACCCGCGCGACTCCCCCGGCGGCTGGCAGCTCATCGGGCGTACCGACGCGGTGCTGTGGGACCTCGACCGTGACCCGCCGGCACTGCTCATGCCCGGCGCCCGGGTCCGCTTTCGGGACGTCGGATGAAGGCGCTCGTCGTCGAGCAGGCCGGGCCCGCCACCACCGTGCAGGATCTCGGTCGGCCCGGCCTGGTCCGGCTCGGTGTCGGCGAGTCCGGCGCGGTGGACCGGCGCAGCCTGCGGCTGGCCAACCGGCTGCTCGGCAACGCAGAGGACGCCGCGGGCCTGGAAGTGACGCTCGGCGGCCTTGCGGTGAGAGCGCGCGGCGACCTGCTGGTGTCGGTCACCGGTGCCGTGGGGCCGCTGAGCGTGGACGACCGCGGTGTTGCGGGGAACAGTGTCGTTGCCCTGCCCGACGCGTCAGTGCTGACGGTGGGGACACCGGCGGGCGGGCTGCGCTCCTACCTCGCGGTGCGCGGCGGCATCGACGTGCCGCCCGTGCTGGGGTCCCGGTCGACCGACGTCATGTCCGGGCTGGGCCCGCCCCCCGTCGAGCAGGGTGCGGTGCTGTCCGTCGGGCCGTCGCCGGGCGACTGGCCGGTCGTCGACCTGGCCGCGGTCCCTGCGCCCCCCGACGACGAGGTGGAGCTGCGTGTCGTCACCGGGCCGCGAGACGACTGGTTCACGCCGGCGGCGATGGAGTCGCTGCTGCAGGCCAGCTATGAGGTCACCAGCGACAGCAACCGGGCGGGCATGCGGCTGCATGGTCCCGCGCTCGATCGGGCGGTGGACGACGAGCTGCCCAGCGAGGGTGTCGTGCGCGGCGCCTTGCAGGTGCCCAGCGGCGGCCAACCCGTGCTGTTCCTGGCCGACCATCCGGTCACGGGCGGCTACCCCGTGATCGCCGTGGTCATCGGGGACGACGTCGACCGTGCCGGCCAGGCTCGACCGGGCCAGCACCTGCGCTTCCGGCGTGTTCAGGGGAAGGGGTACTCGTGACGGAGCCAGCCTGGAAGAGCCCTACCGACGCCCGGGCGAAGTTTCGTGGCGGGCTGCGCGTGCCGACGGCCGGGTGGTGCGCCGGGTGGACGCAGGCGAACCTGATAGCGGTCCCTCGGGCGCTCGCGTACGACATGCTGCTCTACGCCCAGCGCAACCCGCGGCCGTGCCCGGTGCTGGACGTCTCCGACCCCGGTGCGGTGTCCACCAGGCTGTTCGGCGGGGACCTGCGCACCGACCTGCCGGCCTACCGGATCTTCGAGCGAGGTGAGCTCGTTGGCGAGGTGGCCGACGCGCGGGCGGTGTGGCGCGACGACCTGGTCGCCTTCCTCATCGGCTGCAGCTTCACCTTCGAGGCGGCTCTGGCCGAGGCCGGGGTGACCCTGCGTCACCAGGAGATGGGGGTCAACGTGCCCATGTACCGGACCTCCCTCCGCACCCTTCCCGCGGGTCGTCTCGGCGGTCCGCTGGTGGTGTCGATGCGTCCCGTACCGGCATCATTGGTCGCCACTGCTGTAAAGGTGACGGCCCGCTATCCCGCGGTCCACGGCGCGCCCGTGCACGTGGGCGACCCGCGGACGATCGGCGTCACGGACCTCGACGCGCCCGACTTCGGTGACCCGGTAGAGGTGCGGCCGGGGGAACTGCCCGTCTTCTGGGCCTGCGGGGTGACGCCGCAAGCGGCGGTGATGGAGTCCAAGCCCGACTTCGCGATCGGCCACGCGCCGGGGCACATGGGCATCACCGACGCCCGGGACAGCAAGTACCTGGTGCCCTGAGGACTCCCGTTCCGGTCTGCGGAAATGACGATCCGGACCCGCATCGCCTCGGCCGCACCGTCGGTGTACTGGCACCGTAGACCGACTCCTTGTTGGTCCTGGTCGAGGACAGGTTTGTCACGGTCGCGCCATCCCCGTCCGGGCACGCCCTCGACGCAACGCCCGAAGCATCGGCCTTGTCGGCGGAGTGGTCCGCCAGCCCTCACTCGCATCGGGCCCCTGCTCGACGAGTCTGCATGCGAGGTGCGGAGAAACTAGGCGGGGGTGACAAAGCGGCACGCGGTTCGCGAGTCACTCGGCCAGGAGCCGCCGTGCCCGGCACCCCAGGTCGCCGAGCTCCACTCGGCCGGCGTAGGCCGCGGCGGCCAACAGGGCGGCCAGGCCGAGCACCTCGTCCACCAGCGGTACGTCGGCAAGGTCCTGCTGGCCGATGTCGTGCAGGGTCGTGCGCTCGGTGCGCGAGGCAATGACCGGGTCACCGATGCCCTCGACCCACCCCCGCGTGCGCCAACCAACGCTCCGATCGTCCCTCGCCGGGGCTCCACCGCGAAGACCCGGTCGGCCCGGGCGTACTTGCCGAAGCCCGGTGAGACCATGCGCGATTCAGGCACCATGCTCGGATCATGAGCGAACCGGCGGTGCAGGCGGTGTGCGCGACCGGTCGACCGGTCGTCATCCAGTGCGGGGTTGTGGACCACCGCAGCAGTGGGCGGTGGGCGCTATCCTCGCACTCGATCCATGGCCGATCATTTTAGGCAACCGCACGTCCTCCGGGCGCTGTCACGCCGAGCGTCACGCGCGTGATGCGCCGCGCTCAGCGCAGCCTTGACCAACGGGGTGGAGGTCTGCCCCAGAACGCGCGACAGTGTGGCAATGACCACCGAGAGCGAGGTCCGGCGGCTGTGTCTCGCAATGCCGGGGGTGACTGAACGCAGCAGTTGGGCTCAACCCGCCTGGTTCGCCCGCACCCTGATGGCGCGCATGTGGGACGACGGCGTGGTCACCGTGAAGACCGACGAGCGCGACGCCCTCGCCAGCGGCGCCCCTGAGACCTACTTCTGGACCCCGCACCACGCGAGGTCGACAAGCCTCGTCCTCGTACGGCTCGCGCACGTGGAGATCGACGAGCTTCGGGAGTTGCTCGAGGAGTCCTACCGGATGGCGGGAGCACCGAGTGGCCACTAACTGCCTTGTCACCGCCCACCGCGCTCGACCAACGCCGGGGCGGCGGACAAGGTCGCCGGGCCGCCTATCGCGGCGATGCGTTGCAGCTCGCCGGTCTCGAACTCCCAGGCCAGGACGTCGTCGCCGAGCCTCAGCAGCACGATGCCGTTGTCTAGCCAGCCGACGGGTGCGGTCCGGAGGGCGAGCCCGAACGACATCGGTAGCTGTGCGAGGTTCGCACCGGTCGCCCGGTCGACCACCATCAGTCCCTCCCGCTCGGTGTTGCCCCCGGGGACGGCTCCACGCGTTCACCGACCGAACGAAAGCTAGCCGGTCGGCGCTCGCAGCCGTCGTGGTCGGTAGAAGTTGGTGAAGACGTCGACACTGAGCGGGACGGTACGAGTCCCGCCGTCTCCATAGGTGCGCATCTCCCACGGCCATGCCGCACCCCCAGCAGCCTCGTGCAACTCGACTGCACCCCCGTCAGCAGCGAACGTCGTGGCGTACGACATGCCGCTGTAGGCGGCGTCGCTCACCGACCCGTCGCGCAGGTCCAGCAGCCGGCCGCGACGACTCTGCTCGGTTGTCGTCAACACGTGGTCACCATCAGGGGCCCAGATCGCTGTCTGGTTGAACCCCGGCACGTCGTAGCGTTGGTGATCGCCGGTCGTGAGGTCGACGACGACCGACTGCGGCTGCGGAACCGCCAACATTCGCCCGTCCCAGGACAGGCTGGTGGGTTGCAGGCTCGACGAGCCGTAGCCCAGAGCGTCTGTGGCCGGCACCAGCCGCGGTGAGTCGACCCGACGCCACCGGCCGTCAGTCCCTGAGCTCGCGCGAGCGCAGCGGTGGGAGGTCGGGCTGGTGGCGATTCCGATGGCCGTCATCGGCGTTGTCATCGGATCCGCCACCGTGTTGTTCCTCTCGGGTGGGTCGACCCGAGACGCCTGGGTCCCTCTTCTCGTCGACGTCGCCACCGTGACGCTGGTGCTGGTGTGGGTGGCGGTCCACGCCTCGACCCGGATGACGTGGCCGTGGCTCGTCCGCGCGGCAGCACCGGCCAACCTCCGCACGCCCTGATTCCGCACCGTGTCCGGTCCACGCCGGGGTCCGCGGCTAGGCCAGCACCTCGGTCTCCAGCCGTGCGTAGCTGGTCTCCATCCCGTCGGTTATCCCGGTGGCGAGGATGGCGTCCCGAGTGTCGACGTCGGGGAACGACATGACGACGGCGAGCAGCGTGCCGGTGGGGAGCGCGGTGAGCGTGAGCTCGTTGACGATGTCCGCACCGGGTGTGCCGATCATCCGCTGGGTGGTCACCTGGCGGTACGGCGGAGCCATCTCGAGCAGCTCGCCCTCGAAGCCGAAGCGGCCCTCGCCGCCGTCGACCGGCTCCCACTCGTACCGGTACTTGTCGCCGACCGTGGTCGCCACCTCGCAGACCGGCATCGTCCAGCCGTCGGGGCCGAGCAGCCAGCGCTGCAGCAGGTCGGGGTCGTTGTGTGCGCGCCAGACCTGCTCGACGCTGCCCCGGATCACCCGGCTGATGCGCGCCTGGGTGTCGGACAGCAGCTGGCTGCTTGCGACTTGTCCGGCGGCGAACGAGGTGAGGTCGGCGAGCACCGCGTCCATCTGGCCCATCGCCTCGCGCAGGCCCTCCTCCATCCCCATCTCGAGCAGCTGCTCGAGGTCGGCCAGGGAGCTGAAGTACGTCGTAGTGGTGACCCGCGACCCGGCGTCGGTCTCTTCGAAGGCGAAGTGCATGCGCATCGACGGCAGCTCGGGGTTCGGCTCGCCGTCCGCCGCCACGAACCCGTCACGGACCTCGAAGCTCTTGAGCGGCTCGACCGAGAGCCACTCCCAGTAGCCACCGTGGGTGTCCCCGTCGGGACCCGTCATCGCGTACGTCGACCGCCCGCCGGCAGCCGCGTCGTGGCGGGCGAAGGTGGCTGGGTAGGTCGGCGGGCCCCAGAAGCGCTCCAGCTGTCGCGGGTCGACATAGGCCTCCCACAGCCGCTGCACGCCGGCTGAGAAATCCGCGACCACGGTCAGCGTGAGCGCATCGGTGTCGCGGGTGACGGACGTCAGGGGCATGAGTGTCTCCTTCATTCAGTCCTCGGCGAGGAGCGTGTCGAGCCGGTCGATGCGGGAGCGCCAGATCTCCGCGTACCGGTTCAGCAGATCTTGGGCCTGGCGGATCGTCTCGGGGTTGCCGCGGACGATGCGTTCGCGGCCGAGGGGCTTCTTGGTCACCAGACCAGCTCCCTCCAGCACGCCGACGTGCTTCTGGATGGCCGCGAACGACATGTTGTACGCCGCGGCCAGCTGTGACACCGACGCCTCGCCCGCCATGGTGCGGCGGAGGATGTCGCGCCGGGTCACGTCTGCGAGGGCCCGGAAGATCCGGTCCACCTCGGCGTCACCGAGTTCCAGACGTACAACCATTAAGTTGTACGTTAGCCGGGGCGGTCATGTGCGTCAAGGACCGGGAGCAACCGGGTCAGCGACGCCGGGTCGGCCCTTGTGGAACCGATCCCGGGGTTCAGCCAGTCTTATGGCCGTGGCCGTGGCCGTGGCCGTGGACTTCGCCGAGTTCGTCGCTTCGTCGACCTGGAGGATCTGCTCGGCTTGGTCTGGGTTCTCCACGCGGGGCCGGTGCGGAGATGTCGGGCTGCTCGACTCGGCTGCGGCGCTGTTGCACTCGATCGCCCGCAACCATGCGCTGGTCGACGGAAACAAGCGGCTGGCGTGGCTGGCGTCCATCATCCTCCTCGACCTGAACGGGCAGGCGCCCGACCTCTCGCACGACGACGCGTTTGACCTCGTGATGGGTGTCGCCGATGGCACGTGCGACGTCGAACAGATCGCGGACCGCTTGCACGGCACGCGAGCGATCAGCGCTCGATAAGGCCGGCGCCGCTTACCACCCTAGGATCGCCGGATGCACTCGACCCGCGTGGCACGCCACGTCGAGGCCCCCCGATCGGTCGTCTACCAGGCGCTGCTGAACGCACAGGCGATCGCCAGGTGGCGGGTCCCGGACGGCATGAGCTCGCACGTGCACGAGTTCGACGCGCGCGTGGGCGGGCGGTTCCGCGTCTCACTGCGCTACCAGCAGTCGGCGGGGACCGGCAAGTCGACCCAAAACAGCGACACCTACCAGGGCTACTTCGCCGAGCTGGTGCCGGACGAGAAGGTGGTCGAGATGCTCGAGTTCGAGACCGCAGACGCCGCTCTCGCGTCAACGATGCCCGCGTTGACTCACGAAAAACCTCCGCGTAGCTCGATACGTTGCCTCATCTGAGAACCTGCGCGTGGCGGGGTGTCGCTGACCGGTGTGGCGCCTGGTCGGGTCTACGCCCAGAAGATGGGT
>Ga0136640_10000299_pt1 | contig 18515 bp, 17 predicted proteins | sample AntDrymUQ8642106_2_FD_105498 | JGI IMG/M metagenome (GOLD analysis project Ga0136640, IMG submission 105498) | Polar desert sand microbial communities from Dry Valleys, Antarctica - metaG UQ864 (21.06) | ecosystem: Environmental > Terrestrial > Soil > Desert | place: Antarctica: Dry Valley...
GACGAAGAACAGGGCGGTGAAGGCGACGACGGGGGCGATCAGCCACACCGACACGCGCAGCAGCTCCGGGCCGCTGAACAGCAGAAAGGATCCGACGGCCACGGCGATCACCCCGCCGGCGGTCAGTGCGCCCAACCCCGCGACGGCCAGGTCGATCGACAGCAGGGCCAGCCCGACGATCAGCAGCCCGAAGGCCAACCAGTTCACCGGCAGCACGCTCACGCCGTACAGACCCAGCCCGAACAGGATCAGGCCCGAAACGCCAGCCACGCCGAACCCCGGCTGGAAGACCTCGAACAGCATCGCCAAGGCGCCGGCGACCACCAGCAGGTAGGCGAGACTCGGATTGGCGACCGTGTGCAGCACCCGCCGGACCAGCCCCAGGTTGTTGAAGCGCACGTTGGCAGCGGTCTGGTCGATGTCCAGCGTGCGCGACTCGATCGTCCCGTCGGCGCCGGTGACCTCCACTTCGCGGCCGTCCAGCGTGGTCAGCACATCGGGCAGGCTGGCCGCCACCACGTCGGCGATGCCGCTGTCGACCAGCTCGCCCTCCGACAGCAGCCGCACGTCGGCGGCCTCGATGCCCTCGGGCAGCTCGGCGCCCTCCGGCAGCGCTTCGGCCTCGCCGACCGCGATGACGGCCCCGTCGCGCACCGCCGCGCGGGCGAAGTCCACGTCGCGATCGCGCAACTCGGCCAGGGCCACAAGGCGCGCCTCGGCGGCGTTACTCACTTTGGCGTCCAGGTCACCTCCGCCGAGGTCGACCGGCGTGGCGGCGCCCATGGTGGTGGCGGGGGCCATCGCCAGCACGTGGGCCGAGTACGCGATGTACATGCCAGCACTGGCGGCCTGCGCGCCCGACGGACCGACCCACACGGCGACGGGCACGCGGCTGTTGGTCACCAGCCCGACGATCTCCTCCATGGACACCCCCAGCCCGCCTGGTGTGTCGAGCTGTAGCACCACGGCCTCGGCCCCGTCGGCCTCGGCTCGGGCGATCGTCTCACGCAGGTAGTCCGCGATGGACTGGTCGATGATGCCGGAGACCTCGACGACGTCGATCAGCGGCCCGTCGCTCTGGGCGCCGGCGGTGGTGGAGAACAGGCTGAGCAGCAGACCGGCGAGCAGCGCGACAGCGCCGCAAGCACGCAGGCGACTGGGGCGGGGCATGGGCCGATCCTACCGTGGCGACCGGCGCGGTCCCCGCTGAAGGGGGTGGGTATACAGGGCCCGTGGAAACGTCTGCGCTGCTCGACCCGCGCCTGCTGATCGTCACAGGGAAGGGCGGCGTGGGCAAGTCCACGGTGGCCGCTGCCGTGGCCTTGGCGTCCGCCCGCCAGGGCGCACGTACCTGCCTTGTCGAGGTCGAGGGGCGCCACATCTTCTCCCGCCTGTTCGACACCCAGGCATGGGACTTCACCGAGCGAGAATTTAGGTCCGGCCTGTGGGGCATGTCGATTGACCCGGAGGCCAGCCTGCGCGAGTACCTGGACATGTTCTACGGGGCCCGGCGGCTGTCGCGGTTGGTGGCCAGCTCGTCGGCGGTGGAGTTCGCCACCACCGCCGCCCCTGGCATCAAAGACGTGCTCCTGATCGGGAAGGCGAAGGAGCTGGAACGCCGCCGCAACCCTGACGGGCGGTTCTGCTACGACCTGGTGGTGCTCGACGCGCCGCCGACGGGCCGCATCGTCAATTTTCTGCGCGCCCCCGACGTGACCACGGAGCTGGTCAACGTCGGCCCTATCCGCCAGCAGGCCCAGAGCCTGATCGACATGCTCTCCGACCACCGGCGCACGAACCTGTTGCTGGTCACCATGCTGGAGGAGATGCCGGTCGCCGAGACGCTGGACAGCGCCGCTGCCTTGCGCGGGCTGGGCGTTGCGATCGGTCCTGTGCTGGTCAATCGCGTGCTGGCCGAACGGACGGACAAGGCGGCGAGCAAGGCCATGGCCGAGTTGTCGGCAGCGGATCTGCAAGCACTGCTGGTCACTGCGGGCGTCGAGCTGGACGCCGAGGCCGCCACGGCATTGCTGGACGCGGGCGCCGCGTCGACCAAGCGGCTGCAGCTGCAACGCAGGCAGCGCAACCAGCTCGGCAAACAGCTGCAGGTGCCGACCCTGGAGCTGCCGTACGTGTACAGCGAGCGCTTCAGCGCCGACGAGCTAGGGATTCTGGCCAGCGTGATCGAGCGGGCGGTCGAGGGGTGAGTCGCGCACTGGACGCGGCACGCCAACACGACCTCAGCACTGTCGTTGACACCCGCCACGTCATCGTCTGCACGGGACCGGGCGGCGTCGGCAAGACCACGACGGCCGCCTCGCTGGCGCTCGGCGCGGCGGCTCGGGGGCGGCGGACGATCGTGCTGACCATCGACCCGGCCCGACGGTTGGCGCAGTCGTTGGGGTTGGGCAAGCTGGACAACCAACCCCGGCCGGTGAAGGGCGTCGACGGGCTCGACGCGATGATGCTGGACATGAAGCGGACCTTCGACGAGGTCATCGATCGCCACGCCAGCGACCCGGCTCGCGCGCAGCGGATCAAGACCAACCGCTTCTACCGGCAAATGTCGGGCTCCCTGGCGGGGACGCAGGAGTACATGGCCATGGAGAAGCTGTACGACCTGCACAGCACCGGTGGTTACGACTGCATCGTCATCGACACCCCACCCACCCGCAACGCCTTGGACTTTCTCGACGCGCCGCGCCGGCTGACCGATTTCCTCGAGGGCCGCTTCTTGAAGATGTTCCTCGCTCCCGGCATGGCGGCGGGCAAGCTCGCCACCCGGGCGGCCGGCTTCGGCGCGGGGTTGTTCATGCGGGCGGCGTCGCGGCTCACCGGGCAGGCGGTGCTGGGCGACCTCGCCGAGTTCTTCCAATCCTTCGAGGGCATGTACGACGGCTTCAAGAACCGTGCCCAGGCCGTCTATCACCTGCTGCAGCAGCCGACCTCCGCCTTTGTGGTGGTGGCCACTGGCGAGGTGCCGGCGCTGCGAGAGGCTCGCTTCTTCCTGCAGCGCCTGGAGTCCGACGGCATGCCGACCGCCGGGCTGGTGGTCAACCGGGTCACCCCACCGCCGCCGGCAGGCCTGGCCGCGGTCACGCCACAGGCCGCGAGGGCCGCCGCCGCGACCTTGGAGCAGGACGGCCCCGAGAGCCGTGCGGCCGCCGCCTTGCTGCGACTGCACGCCGGCCGCGTCGAGGTGGCGCAGCGCGAGCGCCACGCGATCGCCGCCGCGCTGCACGGCATCGATCCTCGCGCCCTGGTGCAGGTGCCGTTGATGGCCACCGACGTCTACGACCTGCCCGGACTGACGGCCATCGGCCAGCACCTGTACAGCTAGTTATCATCGAGTCATGACGCGACGCTCTTTGGCGTCGCGCTGACGACAGCGTGCCTGCATGCAGCCCACCCGCCTCGATGCCTTAGCCGAGCGCCTCGGCAGCCCCGCCGCCTGGGGCCGGTTGCTGCTGCGCGTGGTGGGGCTGGTGGCCGTGATGATCGGCGCGGCGGTGCTGCTGGCAGCCAGCCTGGCCCCGACGGTCAGCGTCGCGTCGACCGCTGTCAACGCCGTCGACGAGCAGGTCTTCAACTTCGATCCGCTGCCCGCGGAACTCGGCGACCCGTCCGAGCGCTCCGTCATCTACGCCCGCGACGGCTCGGTGCTGGCGGTGTTGCACGGCTTGGAAAACCGCCGGATGGTGCCGCTGCGGCGGGTCCCCGAGCACGTCCAGCAGGCGGTGCTGGCCACCGAGGACTCGGAGTTCTTCCGCCATCGCGGGGTCGATTGGCGAGCGGTCGCACGCGCCGCAATGGGCAACGCCGAGGCCGGAGAGATCCGCTCCGGCGCTTCGACCATTACCCAGCAGCTGGTCCAGAACGTCGTGCTGCGCGACCGCTCCCAGACCGTGCGGCGCAAGCTGCGCGAGGCGGTGCTCGCCACCCAGCTCGAACGCCGGCTGACCAAGCGTGACATCCTCGGCGAGTACCTCAACATCGCCTACTTCGGGCATGGCGTCTACGGGATCGGCACCGCCGCCAAGTACTACTTCGATCGCGGGGTCTCCGAACTGACCGTGCCGCAGGCCGCCGTCCTCGCCGGCATTATCCGCACGCCGGCCGGCAACGACCCCGTGGACCATCCAAGGGCCGCTCGAATCCGGCGCAACATCGTCCTTCGCCAGATGGCCGAGCAGGGCTTCCTCGGCGTGCGCAAGGCGGAGCGCCTCGCGGCCAAACCGCTGCGCTTGCGGCTGCACGGACCCCTGAAGCGCGGCGACTCGTTCTTCGTGGCCTACGTCCGCCACCTGCTGCGCAACTCCACGGTCCTGGGACCCGGGACCAAGGCCCGGGAGGAAGCCGTGCTGCGCGGCGGCCTGCGCATCTACACCACCCTGGACCCCGAGCTGCAACGCGACGCCGTGCGCTCGATCGACGACATCCTGCCGCGCGGCGGCGGCGCGCAGTCGGCCGTCACGGCGGTTGACCCGCGCAGCGGGGAGATCCTGGCGATCGGTGTGGGACCGAAGCGCTTCGGCAAGGGCAAGGATGAGACGCAGGTGACCCCGGCCGTGCCTGGACTGGGCTCGCCGGTCGGCCGTCAGCCCGGCTCGGCCTTCAAGCCATTCCAGCTCGTGGCGGCCCTGGAATCCGGTCTCAGCCCGACCCTGACCTACAACGCAGGCGCCAGCTACAAGTTCCGGCGCCCTGGCTGCCGTGGCTACGAGCCGGGCAACTACGCCGACGCCAGCCAAGGCGTACTGGACATGTACGACGCCACCGCGGTGTCGTCCAACACCTACTTCTCGCACCTGCTCGACCTCACCGGGCCCCGCAAGCTGGTGGAGGTCGCCCAGCGCATGGGCGTCACCGCCAAGCTGACGCCCTACTGCTCCACGGTGCTGGGCACCAACGAGGTCTTCGGGCTGGACATGGCTTCGGGGATGGGCACCCTGGCCAACGGTGGCGTGCACTGCACGCCATACGCCATCAGCGAGATCCGCGACCGCCACGGTCGCACCCTGCTGCGGGAGCGCCCGCGCTGCGCCAGGGCCGTCGAGGCCGGGATCGCCGCGCGCGCCACCGACATGCTCCGAGGACCAATCGAGAACGGCACCGCGTCAGCCAACGTCGACCTGGACCGTCCCGCCGCCGGGAAGACCGGCACGACCCAGAACTACGGCAACGCCTGGTTCTCCGGCTACCTGCCGCAGCTGTCGGTGTCGACCTGGGTAGGCGACCCAGAGGGAACCAATGCCCTGACCGACGCCCGCTGCGGTGGCGCGGTGACGGGAGGCTGCCTGCCCACGATGATCTGGTCGCGGTTCATGAACCGGGCGGTGTCCACCCTGGATCTGGCTGCCAAGGACTTCCCCGAGCCGCCCCCGTTGCCCAAAGGGCCCGTGCCCAGCCTGGTCGGTCGCCACGTCGTCGATGCCCGCCGGCTGGCCGGCGCGGTCGGCTTCCGACCGACCGTGCAGATGACCCCCAGCCGGATTCGACCCGGCATCGTCATCGGGCAGCAGCCCGCCGCCGGACGGCAGGCGCAGCTCGGCGGCAGCATCCGCCTGCTGGTGGCCAAGCGGGTCGCCACGCCCACGCGTCCTGCCACGCCGCCGCGGCGGCGCCGTTGAGTCCGACGCCGACCGGCGTCCTTGGTTGGCGCGCCGCCGCGGTCGCCACCGGACTGGCCACCCTCGGCTGGTCCACCCTGATTGAGCGCCGCTGGTATGCCCTGCGCCACGCCGCCGTCCCGGTGCTGCGCCCCGGCGCCAGCCGACCGCTGCGTGTCCTGCACCTGTCCGACCTGCACCACATCGCCGGCCAGGCGCACCTGCTCGCGTTCGTCCGAGCATGCGCCGACACCGCCCCGGACGTGGTCGCAGTCAGCGGCGACCTTCTCGAGGAGGACGCCGCGATCGACGACGTGGTCGACGCACTGGCCGCTGTGGCCCGCGACCGGGTCGGTATCGCCGTGCTTGGCGCCCATGATTACTGGGGGTCGACGGCCAAGAACCCGTTCGAGTACTTCCTTGCCCCCGGCCGTCGCCACTACGGCATGCCCTTGGACACCGTGCGCTTGATCGCTGGCCTGTCTGAGGCGGGCTACCACGTGGTGCACAACCGCCGCACGGCCGTGTCCACCCCGGCGGGGCTGCTCGATGTCGCCGGGTTGGGCGACCCGCATATCGGCCACGCCCGGCCGGATCTGATCGACTGGTCGACGCCGACCGACGACGTGGCGCTGCGCCTTGGCCTGGTCCACGCCCCGTACCGAGCGCCGCTGGACGTCTTCGACCGCCACGGCTTCGACCTCGTCCTTTCCGGCCACACGCACGGCGGGCAGGTTCGGATCCCGCTGCTGGGCGCGCTGGTGAACAACTGCGATCTGCCGCTGCGCCAATCTCGCGGCTTGTCACGCCAGGGCGCCGACCTGTGGCTGCACGTGTCCGCGGGCCTGGGGAACTCCAAGTTCGCGCCGGTGCGCCTTGGCTGCCGGCCCGAGGCGACGCTGTTGGACCTGGTCGCCCGCCACGACGCCTTTGAGGGCCATCCGCCAGCGGGTTAGGCTGGGCGCCGTAACACCGGGATGTAGCGCAGCTTGGTTAGCGCGCCACGTTCGGGACGTGGAGGCCCCGGGTTCGAATCCCGGCATCCCGACTGACCAACCACAGCAACGGTCACTACCGCTTCGCTGCTTGCATGACAGGCCAGCGGTTGGTTGACAGAAGGCGCGGACCCGTGGAGATCGCCGACTTCCAGGCCCGCATGGAGCAGCTGTACGGCGAGCGGGACCGCCAGCGTGGGCTCGCTCGCACCTTCGTGTGGTTCACCGAGGAGTGCGGCGAGTTGTCGCGCGCGCTGTTCCGCGGCTCTGACGCAGACCGTCAGCGCGAGTTCGCCGACGTGCTCGCGTGGCTGGCCTCGCTGGCCGCACAGTCGGGGGTCGACCTGCAGCAGGCGGCCGCCCGCTACGCCGACGGCTGCCCACGCTGCGGCGCGGCCGTCTGCCAGTGCCCGGCGCCATCATGAGCGATGGCTTGACAGCCCAGCTGGATCACGTGGCCGTCGCCGTGCCCGACTGGGAGACCGCCCAGCGTCGTTGGCGCGACGAGTTGGGCGGCGGCATCGTCGCCTGGGGCGACAACGCGGTCTTCGCCAGCCGCCAGCTGCAATTTGCCAACGGCGCGAAGCTAGAGCTGCTGCGGCCGACCTCCACGGATCCGGACAACTTTGTGCGCCGGTTCCTGCGACGCTTCGGTTCCGTCGTGCACCACGTCACCTTCAAGGTGCCTGATTTGGGCCCGGCGCTAGAGGTGGTGCGCGCCGGTGGCCTCGACGTCGTCGACGTCGACCTTGGCGGCGACGTGTGGCGCGAGGGCTTCCTGCGCCCCTCACAGGTCGGCGGACTGGTCGTGCAGGTGGCTTGGTCCGGGCACACCGACCACGAGTGGGCCGCCAGCATCGGCCACATCCCCGAACCGCCCGCGCCCCGAGCCGCCGAGCTACTCGGCCCGACCCTGCGCCATCCCGACCTCGACCGAGCGAGAGCGCTGTGGACTTTGCTGGGGGCGACGATCACCGAGGAGGCCGGCGCGCTGTGCTGCCGCTGGCCCGACAGCCCGCTGGACATCGTGATCGAGCAGGGTGGGCCCGCCGGCCCCGTAGCCCTGCGGATGCGCGGCACGCACAGCCTCCCCGCCGCCGAGGGCATCGGCCCGGCGGTGTCGGGCGACCGCACCGACGGTTCCTTGGGATTGAGCCCGAGGTAGCGCGGGCATGGGCGGGCGTGATGAGTGCATTCCCAGACGTGTCGGGTCGCGCCTTCTTCGACGGCGGCTACCTCGACGTCAACCTGACCTACGGGCTGCGCGGCGTGGCCTTGTCGGCTGGCGTGATGAAGCAGTCCACCGGCAGCCTGCGGTCGGGATGGCACGTGTACGTCGGCGGTGGCCTCGGTTCGGCAGGCCCCAGTGTGTCCCTGACGGTTTCCCCCAACGCCGTCAGCAGCGGTTGGAACGCCGCGGTGAGCCACAGCAGCGGTGCCACCATGTACCAGTTCGGCCTGGATGCCGCCGGAAAGCCGTTCACCGAAGCGGGTGCCGGGGGGCCGCGCAGCACGGCGCTCATCGCCTACCACGCCTGGCCCGTTCGCGAGCTGTAACAGGTGTGCCACCGCTTCATTGAGCGCTGATCTGTGCGCGATCGCTTCGCTGCACGGCCAGCTACACGTGGCCGCGCGCCACCAGTTCCTCGGCGATCTGGATGGTGTTCAGCGCCGCACCCTTGAGCAGGTTGTCGCCGACGACGAAGAAGTTCAGGGCTCGGGGGTCGCACAGATCGCGCCGGACCCGACCGACGGCCACCTCGTCGCGGCCCGCCCACTCCAGCGGCGTCGGCAGGTCGTCGACCACCAGGCCCGGAAACGCGTCGAGACGGCGCAGCGCCTCGCCGAGGTCGACCTCGCGCTCGAAGGTCGCCCGCACGGCCACGGCGTGGCCGACCATCACCGGCACGCGGACACAGGTGGGTGCCACCTCCAGCTGCGGTAGATCGAGGATGCGCCGCGACTCGTTGCGCAGCTTCATCTCCTCGTCGCTGTAGCCGGCGTCGGCCTCGGCACCCAGCCACGGCACCACGTTGAACGCCAGGGTGCGGGCATGCACGCTGTAGTCGACCAGCTTGGCCGCCGCCGCCCCGTCGTCGCGCAGCAACTCGGACTGTTCGGCCAGCACCGGGATCTGCGCCGCCAGCTCGTCGATGCCCTTCTGCCCGGCGCCGCCGGCCGCCTGGAAACTGGTCGCGACGAAGCCGCTGAGCCCGAAGGCGTCGTGCAGCGCCTTGAGCGGCAGCACTGCCACCATCGTGGTGCAGTTCGGGTTGGCGACGATGCCCTTGGCGGGCCGCGGATCCAACACCTGCCCGTTGACCTCGGTGACGACCAGCGGCACGTCGGGATCCATCCGCCAGGCCGAGGAGTTGTCGACCACCAAGGCCCCCGCGGCGACAGCCAGCGGGGCTTGCTCGAGAGACGTGCCTCCCCCCGCCGAGAACAGCGCCAGGTCCACCCCCTTGAACAGTCCCGCGTCGTCGATGGCGCGCACCGTCACGTCGCGATCCCGGAAGCGCAGCACCCTGCCGGCCGAGCGACGGGTGGCGACGAACACCACCTCGTCGCAGGGAAAGTCGCGCGTTGCCAGCAGCCGGCGCAGGTCCTGCCCGACGGCCCCCGTCGCACCTACCACCGCCACGGTGCAGGTCATGGCGCCGCCGCTCTGGGGATCATGGCGTTCCGACCATGCGGGTCATTACGTTTCAACTTCGCCACCCAAATTGAACCGGTCGTGCACCGCTTGCACCGCCGTGGAGACCTCGGCGGCGCGCACGACCACCGAGATGCGGATGGTAGAAGTCGAGATCATCTCGATGTTCACCCCGGCGTCCGACAGCGCGGAGAACATCGCCGCCGCGACGCCCGGGTGGGTCTTCATGCCGGCCCCGACCAGCGACACCTTCGCCACGTCGCTATCGAACAAGATCCCCTCCGCCCCGATCTCGGGCAGCAGGGCGGTCAGCAGCAGGTCCGCTCGCGGACCGTCGGCCAGGGGGACGGTGCAGGAGATGTCGGTCGTGCCGTCCTCCGACACGTTCTGCACGATCATGTCAATGTTGATGTTGGCCTCGGCCAGCGCGGTGAAGATCCGCGCGGCCACGCCGGGCTTGTCGGGCACCCGGCGGATGACGAGCTTGCCCTCACCGGTGTCGTGGGCGACGCCCGAGATGACGGCCTGCTCCATGTTCGCCTCCGATTCGTCCTGCACCCAGGTCCCCTCGCCGTAGGAGAACGAGCTGCGCACGTGCACGGCCACGTGGTGGTTGCGGGCGTACTCGACCGAGCGCACCTGCAGGACCTTGGCGCCGCAGGCCGCCAGCTCCAGCATCTCCTCGTGGGACACCCGCTGCAGCTTGCGCGCGGTGCTCACGATCCGGGGGTCGGCGGTGTAGACGCCGTCGACGTCGGTGTAGATCTCGCAGACCGAGGCGCCGAGGGCGCCGGCCAGCGCCACAGCGGTCGTGTCGCTGCCACCACGCCCAAGCGTTGTGACGTCCTTGCTGTCGCGGCTGACGCCCTGGAAGCCGGCGACGATGACGACGTGGCCCTCGGCCAGCGCGCTGTTGATGCGCCCGGGCGTGATGTCGATGATGCGCGCCTTGCCGTGCGTGGTGTCGGTGATGATGCCGGCCTGGCTGCCGGTGAGGCTGCGGGCGGTGTAGCCGAGCTCGTGCATCGCCATCGCCAGCAGCGACATCGAGATCCGCTCGCCGGCGGTCAGCAACATGTCCAGCTCGCGTGCTGGCGGGATGCCCGAGACTTCCTCGGCCTGGCGGATCAGCTGGTCGGTGGTCTTGCCCATCGCCGAGACCACGACCACGACGTCGTGACCGTCGCGGCGCACCTGGACCACACGCTCGGCGACCCGCTTGATGCGGTCGGTGTCGGCGACGGACGACCCGCCGTACTTTTGGACGACGATCACAGCTTCAGGCTAACCGGGCTCGCGTCAGGAACGGCTTGACCAACCGGCCCTTTCCGCAACCGTGTGCAGATTCCGTCGCCCACGCGGGACGGCGCACACGACTTTCCTACCGCCGCCAACCGTGCGCAGATGGCGCCGCCCGCGCGGGCCGACGCACACGACTCCCGGGCTAGACCGCGCGGCGGCCGGCGAAGGCTCGGCCGAGCGTCACCTCGTCGGCGTACTCCAGGTCGCCACCGACCGGCAGGCCCGAGGCGATGCGGCTGACACGGAGCGGCTGCGCCTCGGTGCTCATCACCTTCAGCAGCCGCGACAGGTAGCTGGCGGTCGCCTCACCCTCGATGTTGGGGTTGGTGGCCAGCACGATCTCGGCGATGTCCTCTTCGCCGACGCGGACGGCCAGCTGTTTGATGTGCAGGTCGTCGGGGCCCACGCCGTCGATCGGCGAGATGGCGCCGCCGAGTACGTGATAGCGACCCCGGAACTCGCCGGTCCGCTCGATGGCCAGGACATCGCGCGGCTCCTCCACCACGCACAGCAGCGAAGTGTCACGCCGGGGATCACGGCAGACCCGGCACTGCTCTAGCTCCGAGACGTTGAAGCAGCGGCTGCAGAAGCGCACCCGCTCCTTGATTGCACGGATGCTGGCGGCGAGGCGCTCGGCATCGGCCGAGTCGACGGCCAGCAGGTGGAAGGCCAGGCGCTGCGCGCTCTTGGGCCCGACCCCCGGCAGGCGGCCGAGCTCGGTGATGAGGTCAGCGACCGGACCCTCGTACACGCTTGGCTCCTGCGGCCGGGACGCTCAGACGAGCCCGGGTGGCAAGCCCAGCCCGCCCGTGATGTCGCCCATGGTCTCAGATTCCAGTTTCTTGGCGGCCCGCAGCGCCTCGTTGACGGCGGCCACGACCATGTCCTGCAACATCTCGACGTCGGCGGGGTCCACGGCGTCGGGGTCGATCGTGACCGACTTGAGCGACGTGCCGCCCCCCGCGACCACGGCGGTGACCACCCCGCCGCCGGCCGAGCCACTGACCTCTTTGGTGGCCAGCTCCTCCTGGGCCTTGGCGAGCTTGCGCTGCATGGCCTGGGCCTGGCGCAGCATCTGGTTCATGTTGCTCATCGGGGCCTCGCTGGCGTGTCACGTCGGGGGCCGCCAGCCTACTCAGTCGATCAGCGCACCGAGGCCTTTGGCGACCAGGACCGCCTGCGCCAGGTCGAGGTGGACGCCGTGCAGGTCCAACGTCTGTAGCGCGGTGCCGTCCACGATCGCGCCGCGCAGGTCCGCCCCCTTCAGCTGGGCGTTGTGCAGGCGCGCATCCGTCAGGTCGGCGGTCCGCAGGTCACAGGAACGCAGGTCGGCCTCGACCAGCTCCGCACCCCGCAGGCGCACCCCACGCAGGTCTCGCCCGGACAGCAGGGCGCCCCGGAGGTTGACCAGCGACCAGTCGCCACCGGAGATGTCCACGCCGAGCAGCTTGGCGCCGGCCAGTTCAGAACCGGTCAGCTTGCACTCGATAAAGCGTGCGGTGGACAGGTTGGCCATGTCGAAGCGGCAGTTGGTGAACGCCGACGAGGTGTGCGACGAGCCGGACAGGTCTGCGACGGAAAAGTCGCAGCGGTCGAACACGCAGCCCTGGGTGGTCAGCTCGACGGCAGCCGCCGCACGGAAGGTGCAGTGGCTGAACCGCTGGCGCTCCAGCCGTTCACCGGTCAGGTCACCCTCGTCGAAGGACGCGCGATCGACCAGCGCGGCGGCGTCAGGAACCGTCATCGATGACCGTGGCGCCCAGGTCACGCGTCAGGGTCTCGATGGCCTGGTCGTGCGCGCGGCCCTCGTCGGGCAGCAGGCCAGCGGCGGCGGCGGCCTCGCTCTCCAGCACCGCTGCGGCCTGCTCGTCCAGCGACGCGCTGTCGTCGGCGACCGGATCCGTTGCCGACCCGGTGGCCGACACCGAGCAGGCAACGCGCAGGCGGGTGCCGAAGACTTCGGTGAAGGCCTCGCCGAGGATCACCTGGCTGTCCTCGCGGGCACAGTTGTCGGCGTGGAAGCCGTAGCCGCTGCGAAACTCCAGCTGCAGCGTATCGCCCTGCAGCCCGATCGGCTGCGCCATCAGCAGCCACACCTGTAACGACCGCTTGCGGGCCTTGACGGCCTCCAGGACCGCGTCCCAGCTGCGCTGCATCAGCGCGAGGTCCACGGCTCCGGCGATGGTGGGCTCGCCAGACGAGGCCGGGCCGCCGGCCCGGGCCGCCGGCGGTGCGGCAGCGAGGCCGCTGACCGGGGCCGTGACAGCGGATGGCTGCCAGTCGGCCGGCGGCGAGGGCGGGACCACATCGGCGGCTGCGGCCGAGGAACCATCAAGCACCGGGCTCGGCGCGGGTTCAGGCGCCGGCTGGGGGAAGGCCCGCGCAGCTTCGGGCGCCGGCTGGGCGTCGGGCGCGGGCGTTTGCGGCGCCGGCTGGGCGGCGGGCGCGGGCGTTTGCGGCGACGCAGCGGCCGGCGCGTCCTGTACGCCGGTGCGGCGCTCCAAGCGGTCGAGACGGGCGGCGAGGGCGCCGGCATCACCGGCGGCCTCTGGCAACGCGGCCTTGACCAGCGCAAGTTCCAGCGGCAGGCGGGTGTTGCCGCGGCGCATCTGCGCCATGGCCTCGGCCAGCAGTTCGATGGCCCGCAGCAGCTCCACACGCCCGAGGCGGGCTGCCTGCGCCTGCAGCGACACCACCCGCTCCGGCGTCGCCTCGACCAGTCCAGCGTCAGGGGCGACCTGCAGCAGCAGCAGGCGGCGAAGGTGCTCGACGGTGTCGCGCGCGAATTGGCGCAGGTCGAGGCCGCCGTCGGCGAGCCGACCGACCAGGATGCACAACCCGGCCACGTCGGCGGCCGCGATCCCGTCGACGGCACGGGCCAACAGCTCGTCGGGCACCGTCCCCAGCACCTCGGCCACCCCTCGGACGGTGACGTCGGACCCCGTGAAGGCCACCACCTGGTCGAGGACCGACAGGGCGTCACGAGCGCTGCCGTCGCCGGCGCGCACGATGAGGTCGACCGCACCGGGCTCGAAGGTCAGCCCTTCACGGACACCGAGGTCGGCGACGTGGCCACCCAGGTCCTGGGCGCCGATGCGCTTGAAGTCAAAGCGCTGCGTGCGCGACAGGATCGTGTCCAGCACCTTGTGCGGCTCGGTGGTGGCGAAGACGAAGACGACATGGCCGGGCGGTTCCTCGACGGTCTTGAGGAAGGCGTTCCAGCCGGCCGTCGACAGCATGTGGCACTCGTCGACGATGTAGACCTTCATGCGCGCGCTGGCGGGTGCGAAGGCGACGCGCTCGCGCAGGTCGCGGACGTCGTCGACGCCACCGTGGCTGGCGGCGTCGATCTCGATGACGTCGACTGACGAGCCGTCCGTGATCCCCTGGCAGTGGACGCAGTGGCCACAGGGCTGGGCGGTCGGGCCGCGCTCGCAGTTCAGCGACTTGGCCAGGATCCGCGCCGTGGACGTCTTGCCGGTGCCGCGTGGACCGGTGAACAGGTAGGCGTGGTGCAGGCGATCGTCGGTGACCGCCGCCGCCAGCGTCCGGGTGACGTGGGCTTGGCCCACCACCTCGGCGAAGGTCTGCGGGCGGTACTTGCGGTACAGCGAGACGTACGCCACGCGCTTCCCTTGCTCGGTGCCGGACAGCGGTTCGCCGTGGTCACCACCGGACGGGCGACGGCGCGGCTGCTCCGCGGCACCCGCCACGGGCCGCTTATGGCTGCTGCCTTCCGGCCCTGACCAGGTTCACGGTGCGGCGTCGCGCGGGACCTCGCCATCCACCCGCCCGGTGCTGACCACGGCGGACCGCGCAGTCTATCAGCCGGCCCCGACGGCCTCGGGCCGGTGTCCACGGCAGGCCCGGGCACAATCCCCGGGCGCCGCTCGGCGCTCAGGCAGCCGCCTCGTAAGGACAGCCCGAGGACTCGGACGCGGAATCCGCTGTGCCCTCCTGTGCCCGGGCGGTGCGACGCAATGCGTCTACGGCGTCGTCGAAGTTCTCCACCCCGATCACCTGCATCTCGCCATCCAGCGCGACAGACCTGGCCTCGTCAAGCTGGCGGGACGGCGCGAGGAACAGCTGCGCTCCGTTCTGGTCGGCGGCGATGACCTTCTGGCGGATGCCACCGATCTGGCCCACCCCACCCCGCGCGTCGATGGTCCCGGTACCCGCGATACGCCGTCCCGCTGCCAGGTCGACGTCGGTGTCGATCTTGTCATAGACAGTCATGGCGATCATCAGGCCGGCGCTCGGGCCTCCGATGTTGCCCGACGCCACGACGACAGGCACGGCCAGGTCGACCTTCAGATTCAACGTTTGCGGCTGAACACCGATGACGGGCCTGCCCTGGTAGCGCTGTGGGGTGATCTCGACCCGCCGTCGCATCTCCTGGCGGGTGAAGGCCACCGTCAACGGCTCGCCCACGCCCTGCTCCTCGATCACCTGGCGCAGATCGACCTCGGTGCGCACGCGTGCCGCCTCTACGGCGGTGATCACGTCGCCCTCGACGAGCAGTCCATCGGCCGGGGTGCCGGCCACGGTGCCGAGCACCAGGACTCCGTCGCCACGGATGTCGGTCTCCAGTCCGGCGGCCCGCAGGCCTACCGCAGCCGCCACGTCCGCGGTGGAAGCGAACAGATCCTCCTGCTGGGCGAAGAAATCTCGGGTACTCACCTCGGCCGGGATCACGGCGCTGCGCTCGACGACGGCGATCTGGTCGTCGGCGACCCCTCGGATCGCATCGACGATCGTGGCCTGCAACAGATCCACCGTCGTGAGCAGGTAGTCGCCGGCGATCGGACCGGCGCGCGGCGAGTCCACCGTCACGCAGTCGGCGAGGGACAACGGCGTTCCCGGCTCCTCGACGTACAACGGCAACGGCACCGTCGTCACCGCCAGACCGAGGATCGCCACCGACAGCGGCAGGAAGGCGAGCCGCAGCACCCGCATGTCAGCTGATGACGTCCACGACGAGGCTCGGGGTCAACAGGCCGACGGCCCGACCGCCTTCGACGACGAACAGCATGTTGCTGGCCGCCTCGCCCAGCCGGTCCAATGCCTGGTCCATCGGCGTGTCGGCAGCGACGCTGAGCTCTTCGGCGCTGGTCGCCACCTGCGACACCGTGGTCGTCGGCCATGCCGCCGAAGGGACAGCGTCGATCTGGGACAGCAGCAGTCCCCCGCTGAGCGGATCGCCCACGGGCCACAGCAGTGACGGGCGCTGCTGGACGATCCCGAGCGCCTCATCGAGGGTGAGATTCGCCGCCAGCGGCTGGGCGACGCTGCCCATCACGTCGCGTGCCGTGCGGTTCGCCAGCCGGTCTCGGACGCTGGCGCGACGGTGGGCATCCGTGGCACCTCGCAGCAGGAAGAACCCGATCAGCAGGTTCCAGATGCTGCCGAAGCCGCCTCCCCTGGTCAGCGCCCACACGCCAAAGCCGATGACGAGTAGCGCGAACACCTGCCCGACCCGGGCTGCCCAGCGGGTGGCCTGGTTCGGCTTGCCCGTGACACCCCACAGCAACGCGCGCAGCAGCCGGCCACCATCCAACGGGTAGCCCGGCACGATGTTGAACACGGCGAGCAGCAGGTTGGTCCAGCCCAGGTAACCCATGACCGCGGCCACGGCCGTCCAGCCCTGGGTGGCGGTCGCCAGCAGCCCGAAGCCGCCGGCCAGCACCAGGCTGACGAACGGTCCGATCCCGACGATGACGAACTCGTCGAGGGCACGCCGCGCCTCCCGTGTGGACTGCGTGACGCCACCCAGCGCGAACAGGGTGATGCTGACGACGGGGATGTCGCGGTCGAGGCTGGTCAACGCGTGCCCAAGTTCGTGGGCCAGGATGCTGGCGAAGAACAGCACGGCGGCAGCGACCGCCGACAGCAACAGGATGACCGGCCCCTCGCCGCCAAGCACATCGGTCAGCCGGCCGTAGAACAGGTAGGTCACGAACGCGACCACCAGCAGGAACGAGCGGTCGATGCGGACGGGGACCCCTCGAACCCCGAACAGCGTCCACCCGCCGCCGAAGCCGCCGGCCGGCGCCGGCCGGTCGGCCTGGGGTGACGTGCTGGCGTCCGTCATGGCTTGTGCCCTACCGCTTCGCTGCTTGAGGACCTGTCTGGTGTCCTACCGCTTCACTGCTCGAGGACGTGGTCTTGTGTGGCACCGTCTCACGGCAGCAAGGCCCCGTACGGGCTGTCGCTATACTGCCGCGCGTCGCAAGCCGACGCTGGAGCCGTCGCCTAGTCAGGCCTATGGCGCGGTCTTGGAATGGCCGTAGGGTGGCAACACCCTCGAGAGTTCGAATCTCTCCGGCTCCGCTGTCAGCGGCACTCGGACCCGCGAGCGAGCCGCGTCGCCCATGCATGATATGCCAGCCCATCAGAAGCGCGTGCCATCGCCGAGTCATACCGTCGCGCCTACGCTGAGCCCGATGCCGACCACGAAGGACTCGTCGCCCGGCTCGGCTCGTACTCCGCCACGGTCATGATCGACGAGTCCAAGGTGATCGCGCGTGGCGACGTGTGCCGCCGACATCCCCGAGGTGGGCCGCCATCCGGTCGTCGTGGTGACCCGGGACGCGGCGGTGCCGGTGCTCACCTCGGTGGTATGCGTGCTGGTCACCAACCGCGTGCGCGGGCACGTGGCAGAGGTTGCGGTGGGGTTGGACGAAGGTTTGCGCGAGGAATGTGCGGCGAACTGCGACACCATCTTCACGCTGTCAAAGTCGGCGCTGCGACGCGTCGGTCGGCTCGGGCCGGCCAGACTGCACGAGTTGGACGCCGCCCTCGCCGTGGCCCTCGGTCTTCGCTGAGGTCGGCGCTCGGCGGCCATGACAACTTGACAAGACACGTTGTGCAATGCACGTTGCCGAGATGGCCGAGCGTAGCGCAATCCATCTCAACGACCCTCGCGCAATGCGGGCGCTCGCCCACCCCAAACGCCTGCGGCTGTTAGGGCTGCTGCGCACCGACGGGCCGGCGACGGTCGGGGCGCTCAGCGATCTGCTGGACGAGGCGCCCGGATCGGTCAGCTTCCACCTCGGCAAGCTTGCCGAGCACGGCTTCATCGTCGAGGCGCCCGAGCTGGCCAGGGACGGGCGCGAGCGGTGGTGGCGCGCGGCCCACGACAGCACGCAATGGGAACCCGGCGAGCTCATCGACGACCCCGAGCGCCGCGCCGCCTCAGGTGCCCTGCGTCAGCAGATCTGGCGGCTGTACCTCGAGCGGCTTGAGACCTGGCTGGCCGACGAGCCGAGCTGGGACCGCGAGTGGGTGAGCGCGGCAACCAGCGGTGACCAGACGCTGCACCTGACCGCCGATGAACTGGCCGAGCTGCGCAACGAGCTTGAGGCGCTGTCGGCCCGCTGGCAGGCCCGCGGCGCGGGCGGGCGGCCGGGCACGGAAGCGGTCATGATCATCTACCACGCGTTCCCCCGCCGGTCCGCGCCGTGAGTGCGCAGGACGGCAAGCGCCGGCGAACACCGCTGCTCGCGCTACTGGCCGCCACCGGGATCTCCTACGCGGGCAACACGATGACGCTGGTCGCCGTCCCCTGGTTCGTGTTGCAGACCACCGGCAGCGCGGGGCTCGCAGGGCTCGCAGCGTTCTTCGCGACGCTCCCGGTGGCGCTGTCCGCCGGCCTCGGCGGGGTCCTGGTCGATCGGCTTGGCTACCGGCGCGCGAGCATCACCGCCGACGTCGCCAGCGGTGTTCACCATCGCGCTGGTCCTGATCGCGGTGGTCGGGGCCAGCCAGGTTCTGCTGGTCGACGCGGCGACGTTCGCGCTGTCCGCGGCGCTGTTGACGCTGTTGGTGCCGCGCGCTGTCCGCGCCGCGGACGAGCCCGCACCAGCGCGCTACCTGGCGCAGCTGCGCGAGGGCTTCGCGTTCATCCGCCATGACCCGCTGATCCGGGCAATCGTCGTCATGGTGCTGTTCACC
>Ga0136640_10000300_pt1 | contig 18433 bp, 12 predicted proteins | sample AntDrymUQ8642106_2_FD_105498 | JGI IMG/M metagenome (GOLD analysis project Ga0136640, IMG submission 105498) | Polar desert sand microbial communities from Dry Valleys, Antarctica - metaG UQ864 (21.06) | ecosystem: Environmental > Terrestrial > Soil > Desert | place: Antarctica: Dry Valley...
CGCTGCCGTCGCCGTCGCCATCTCTCTCCCTCAGGTCGATGCCGCGGCCATCGTACCCGGATCAGCGGTGCTCCGGGTTGGACGCGTCCAAGCGGCAGCCGGCGTCCCACTCCGAGCGCTGGTTGCCGTGCGCGGGGACGCCGCCGGCGTCCTTGAGCATCCGCGCGAGATGCAGCAGGTTCCAGGTCATGAAGGTCGTGTTGCGGTTCGTGAAGTCGTTCTCCGGCCCGCCCGAGCCGGCGTCGAGGTAGCTCGGGCCGGGCCCCGCCTCACCGATCCAGCCCGCGTCGGCCTGCGGCGGGATCGTGTAGCCCAGGTGCTGGAGCGAGTAGAGGATGTTCATCGCGCAGTGCTTGATTCCGTCCTCGTTGCCGGTGATCAGGCACCCGGCGACGCGGCCGTAGTAGGCGTACTGGCCGTGCTCGTTCAGCACGCTGCTGTTTCCGTAGAGCCGCTCGATCACCTGCGTGCAGACCGACGACTTCTCGCCGAGCCAGATCGGCGAGAGCAGCACGAGGATGTCGGCCGCCATCACGCGCTCTGAGATCGCCGGCCAGTCGTCGCACTCCCAGCCGTGCTCGGTCATGTCCGGGTAGACGCCGGTCGCGATCGCATGGTCGATCGCGCGGAACTGCTCGACGGCGACGCCGTTGTCCTGCATGATCGCGATCGAGCGGTCCGCGAGCCCTTGGGTGTTCGAACGCTCCGGCGAGCGTTTCAGCGTGCAGTTGATGTAGACGGCGCGCAGGTCGGAGAAGTCCATGGGCGCATAGTCGCGCACCCGCGGCGTCGCTACGAGTGGCGTTCCAGGACCGTTATGCCCGCGCCGGGTAGGCGCTCAGGGTCGAACGCCGGTCGCCACTCGCCCGGTCCGAGCTCGACCACCGGCGCGGCGCCGCGGATCGGCAGCGCGACCGCGACGTCGTCGCCGCGCTGGAACGCGACCGCGTCGCCGCCCGCAGCGAGCGGCTTGTAGTCGCCCGCGAACGTCGCCGGGCGGCGTGCACGCAGCGCGAGCAGCTCGCGGATCAGCCACAGCTTGCGCGCGTCCGGCCCCGCCTGTGCGGTGCCGTCGCCGAGCGCGGCAAGGAGCTCGCGGCGGCGCGCCCAGTCGACAGGACGGCGATTGTCGGGATCGACGAGTGACAGCGCGACGAGCTCGTCGCCCTGGTAGACGTCGGGCACGCCGGGGACGGTCAGCTTGAGCGCGGTCTGGCGCAGCGCGTGCAGCTCCCCGGCCGTCGCCACGCGCGCCGCGAACGGTTTGAAGGCGGCGAGAAATGGATCGTGCCCGTAGAGGCCGCGGCAGTACGCGAGCACGCGCTCCTCCCAGGCCGTGTCGGGCTCGACCCAGCCCGTGTTGCGCTTGGCCTCGCGCAGCGCCTTGCACATGTACGCGCACAGGCGGTCGGGCTCGATCGGCCACGCACCCACGAGCGTCTGGTAGATCGTGAGCTCCTCGACCGCGTCGGGCGCGCCGCCGGAGCGCAGCGGCGCGCACAGCTCGCGCCAGTCGCGCACCGCCGAGACCCATTGCCCCGCCATGCCGGCGAGCGCGCCGACCCGTGCGCGCACGTCACCCGAGCGCTTCGTGTCGTGCGTCTGGCTGCTCAGCAACTGCCGCGGGAAGCGCGCCGCGCGCGCGGCGTTGCCGGCATGGAACGTGGCGACGTCGATCGAGAAGCGGCTCGGGTCGCCGCCGACCTCGCACAGCGCGAGCAGCCGCACGTAGCGGTAGAACGCCGTGTCCTCGACGCCCTTGGCCTGGATCGCCGGCGTGAGCTGCTGGAAGCGCTCGCGGAACGGCCGCGGCGCCTGCGCCAGCCACTCGGTCAAGCCCGCCTCGCCGAGCACGCGCAGGTCCTCGCGCGCCGGCAGGCCGCGGATGTAGGTGCGGTAGACCGGCAGCGCGGCAAGCGCCTGCTCCAGTCCCTCGACGCCGGGCCAGAGCCGCCGCAGCCAATCGACCTCGGGCTCGAACGTCGTGCGCGCCTGCTCGAGCTTGGCCTCCGTCGCCCACTCGCCGAAGGGGCGCGCGTCGCCGCAGAGCTCCGTCCACAACCCATTCAGGGCCGACTCGCCCGCCGGGTCGACGAACAGCGCGCCGACGTCGTTCGCGAACTCGTACCCGACCGTCCCCTCGACGGGCCAGTCGCGCAACTGCTCGCCGGGGTCGAGGATCTTCTCGACCCAGACGTGCTCCGCGCCGCCGTCGCGCAGCCGCTTGAGGTAGCCGGCGGGATCCGCGAGCCCGTCGGGATGGTCGATCCGCAGGCCGTCGACAAGCTCTTCGTCGACCAGCTGGAGAGCGAGCCGGTGCGTCTCCGCGAACACCTCCGGGTCCTCCTGGCGCACGCCCGCGAGGTGGTCGACGTCGAAGAAGCGCCGGTGCCGGCCCGTCCCGGCGTCGAGATCGAAGAACTGCGCGCGCCGCCGCTCATCGGCCCAGTAGGGGTTCGCGTCGTCGGTCGCCATGTGGTTCGGGACGATGTCCAGCACGATTCCCATGCCGGCCTCGCGGACAGCCGCAGCGAGCGCGCGGAACCCCTCCTCGCCCCCCAGCGCGTCGGACAGGCGCGTCGGGTCGATCACGTCGTAGCCGTGGGTGGAGCCTGGGCGCGCCGCGAACGCGGGCGAGAGGTAGAGGTGCGACACCCCGAGCTCACGCAGGTAGGGGACGAGCTCGGCGGCGGCCGCGAAGTCCAGCTCGCCGCCGAGCTGGAGCCGATATGTCGCGCGCAACTGCGCCATCTCAGTCGCGGCGACGGAGCAGCGTCAGCGAGCGCGAGGCGATCACGAGCTCTGAGCCCGCGTCGACGATCCGCGAGCCCGCCGCGACGTCGGGATCGAACGTGTCGAACACCAGTGCCCAGTGCTTGCCGAAGCGGCGGCTCGGCAGCGTGAAGGCGCTGTCCTCCGCCGATGCGTTGAACAGCAGCAGAAACGAGTCGTCCTCGACGCGCTCGCCACCCGGGCCCGGAGCGGTGATCCCCTCGCCGTTGAGAAAGAACCCGAGCCGCCGCGCGCCGCCGCTCCAGTCCCCTTGGGTCATGCGCCGGCCGTCGGGGCGGAACCACCAGGCGTCGGGAAGGCCGGAGCCGAGCGGGTCCTACCCGGTGAGGAAATCGCGCCGGTGGAACACCGGGTGCGCGCGGCGCAGGGCGATCAGGCGCTGCGTGAAGTCGAGCTGGCGCAGCGCCCGTGCGTCGAGCTCCCAGTCGAACCACGAGATCTCCGAGTCCTGGCACCAGCCGTTGTTGTTACCGCGCTGCGTGCGCGCGAACTCGTCGCCGCCGACCAGCATCGGCGCGCCCTGCGAGAGCAGCAGCGTCGCGAGGAAGTTGCGCTGCTGGCGCTCGCGCAGCGCGTTGACCTCGGGATCGTCGGTCTCGCCCTCGGCGCCGCAGTTCCAGGAGCGGTTGTCGTCGGTCCCGTCGCGGTTGCCCTCCTGGTTGGCGGCGTTGTGCTTGTTGTTGTAGGAGACGAGATCGCGCAGCGTGAAGCCGTCGTGGGCGGTGATGAAGTTCAGCGATGCGAACGGACGCCGCCCGTCGTCCTGGTAGAGGTCGCTCGAGCCGGTCAGCCGCCGCGCGAATTCGCCGCCGTTGGCCTCGCCGCGCCAGAAGTCGCGCATCACGTCGCGGTAGATGCCGTTCCACTCCGTCCACAGCACGGGGAAGTTGCCGACCTGGTAGCCGCCCGGCCCGACGTCCCACGGCTCGGCGATCAGCTTGACCTGCGAGAGGATCGGGTCCTGGTGGATCACGTCGAAGAACGCCGACAGGCGGTCGACCTCGTAGAGCTCGCGCGCGAGCGCCGATGCGAGGTCGAAGCGGAAGCCGTCGACGTGGCACTCGACCACCCAGTAGCGCAGCGAGTCCATGATCAGGCGCAACACGCTCGGGTGCACGACGTTGAGCGAGTTGCCCGTGCCCGTGAAGTCCGTGTAGAAGCGCGGGTTGGAGGGCGCGAGGCGGTAGTAGGACTTGTTGTCGACGCCCTTGAAGCAGAGCATCGGGCCGAGATGGTTGCCCTCCGCCGTGTGGTTGTAGACGACGTCGAGGATCACCTCGATCCCGGCCCGGTGCAGCGCCTTGACCATGCCCTTGAACTCGCGCACCTCCTGGCCGCGGTCGCCGGTCGCCGCATAGGGCGAGTGCGGTGCGAAGAAGCCGATCGACGAGTAGCCCCAGTAGTTCGTCAAGCCCTTGCCGGCGAGAAAGTGCTCGTCGGCGATGTGGTGCACCGGCAGCAGCTCGACCGCGGTCACGCCGAGCGACTTGAGGTGCGCCACGGCGTCCTCGGACGCGAGGCCCGCGTACGTGCCGCGCAGCTCCTCGCGCACACCGGGGCGCAGCTTCGTGAAGCCCTTGACATGCGCCTCGTAGATGACGGTCTGGTTCCACGGCGTGCTCAGCCGCCGGTCGCCCTCCCAGTCAAAGCGCGGATCGATCACGACGCACTTCGGGATCGCCTCGGCGTCGTCCTCCTCGTCGAGCTCGAGGTCGGCGTCGTGCTCGCCGCTGGGCACGTACGGGAGCACGTTGCCGCGGTCGAAGCGGATCGGCCCCTCGATGGACTTCGCGTAGGGATCGAGCAGCAGCTTGCACGGGTTGAAGCGGTGCCCTTCGGCCGGGGCGTAGGGCCCGTGGACGCGGTAGCCGTAACGCTGGCCGGGCTCCACGAACGGCAGGTAGCAGTGCCAGTTGAACGCGGTGCGCTCGTGCAGCTCGACGCGCTCCTCCGCATCGGCGGCGTCGAACAGGCACAACTCGACGCGTGTGGCGTTCTCCGAGAACAGCGAGAAGTTGACGCCCGCGCCGTCCCAGGTCGCGCCGAGCGGGAACGGGTCGCCGGGCCAGACCTGCCTCATCGGACGACCGCCCCCGCGAGCGGCGCCAGCGCGCCGTCGCGCACCTCACCGGCGGTCAGGACAGGCTCGCCGTCCAGCGGCCACGGCTCGCCGGAGAAGTTGGCGAGGATCCGGTACGGGCCGCGGCGCACCGTCAACGCGCGCCCGTCGGCGTGGGCGTGCGCCTCCTCCCCCGCGAGCTCGGCGCGCAGCGCCAGCGCCGCGGCGTAGAGCTCGCGCATGTCGGCCGGCTCGCCCACGCGCGTCAGCTTCGAGCGCTCGAACGTCTGCGGGTCCTGGGGGTCCGGCAACTCGTGGCCGAACGACTCGAAGGCTGCGAACTCGTGCCGGCGACCCTGGCGCGTCGCCGTCGCGATGTCGGAGTCGATGTGGTCGCTGAAGAACTGGAACGGCGCACGCTCGCCGTACTCCTCGCCCTGGAACAGCATCGGGGTGAACGGTGCCAGACACGTCAGCAGAGCGGCGAGCGGCCGCGTCGCGGCGGCCGGCCGGTCACCGAAGGCGCGATTGCCGACCTGGTCGTGGTTGGAGGAGAAGACGACGAACCGCTCCGGCGCGATGTCACCCGCCGGGGCGCCGAAGCGGCGCGCGCGAAAGCTGGAGTACGTGCCGTCGTGAACGTGCGGGCGCCCGAACGCCTTGACCAGCGTGTCGATGCCGGCGAACTCCTCGTACCAGCCCTCGGTCTCACCGGTCAGGGCGACGTGCAGCGCGTGGTGGAAATCGTCGGCCCAGGCCGCGTCGCAGCCCCAGCCGCCGGGTCGCATCACCGCCGGGTCGTTCAATCCGGACTCCGCGATCACGAGCGCGTGGGGATTGGCCGCGTGCACGCGGCGCGCGATCGCCGCGACGATGTGCTCCGGGTTGGAGTCGCCCATTGCGTGTACGGCGTCGAGCCGCAGCCCGTCGAGGTGGAAGTCGCAGATCCAGCGCTCCGCCGACTGCAGGATCCACTCGCGCACCGGGTCTGAGTGCGCGTCGTCGAGGTTGATCGCCTTGCCCCAGGGCGTCGCGTGCTTCTCGGTCAGGTAAGGCCCGAACGCCTCCAGCGCCTGCACGCCCGACGCGCCGATGTGGTTGTGGACGACGTCGAGGATCACGGCGAGACCCTCGGCGTGAGCGGCGTCGACGAGCCGCTGCAGGCCGAGCGGCCCACCGTAGGCCGAGTGGGCGGCCGCTATGTAGACGCCGTCATAGCCCCACCCGTGGCGACCCGGGAACTCGGCTACCGGCATGACCTCGATCCCCGTGACACCGAGCTCGCGCAGCTCGCGCAGCTGCGGGATCGCCGCCTCGAACGTGCCCTCGCGCGTGAACGTGCCGACGTGCAGCTCGTAGAGCACCAGGTCGCCCAGCGGCGGCGCCCGGTGACCGGAGTCGCTCCAGGCGAAGGTGTCGGTGTCGAGCACGCGCGAGCTGCCGCGCAGCCCTTCCGGCTGCCAGCGCGAGCACGGGTCGGGGAGCCGCACGCCGTTGACCAGATAGGCGTAGTCGCTGCCGGGAGCTGCCGCCAGCTCGGTCGCGAAGACTCCGAGGCCGGCGGGTTCGAGCGGCTCGCGCACGCCTTCGCACTCGAGCGCGAGCTCGGTCGCGCGCGGCGCCCAGACGCGGAAGCGCGTGCCGCCGGAGGATGGAAAGGCGCCGAGTGGCGCCTCCCATGGGAGGTCCCGGATCAAGGTCATCGGTCGCGCGCTACTCCGGCACGAGCCAGATCGCGCCGAGCGGCGGCAGCGTCAACTCGGCCGAGTGGTATTGACCCATCCAGGCCTCGTCCGTCGCCTCGACGCCACCTAGGTTGCCCTGGTCCGAGCCGCCGTAGTGCGCGGAGTCCGTATTGACCAGCTCGACCCAGCGGCCCGGCACGGGCAGCCCCAGCCTGTAGCCCGTGCGCGGCACCGGTGTCAGGTTCGCCACGAAGACCAGCGGCTTGCGCGCATCGCGCCCGATGCGCGCGAACGCGAACACACTCGCCTCGGCGTCGTTGGGCTCCAACCACCAGAACGCCGTGCCGTCCTGGTCGCGCTCCCACAGCGCCGGCGTGTCGCGGTAGGCGTGGTTGAGGTCGCGCACGAGTGACTGCACGCCGGAATGCTCAGGGTCCTCGAGCAGGTGCCAGTCGAGCGAGCGCTCCTCGGACCACTCCTGCTCCTGGGCGATCTCGTTGCCCATGAAGAGCAGCTTCTTGCCGGGATGCGCCCACATGAACGCGTACAGCGCGCGCAGGTTGGCGAGCTTCTGCCAGCGGTCGCCCGGCATCTTGGAGAGCATCGAGCCCTTGCCGTGCACGACCTCGTCGTGCGAGAGCGGCAGGATGAAGTTCTCCGTGAACGCGTAGACGAGCGAGAAGGTCAGCTCGTGGTGGTGCCAGCGGCGGTGGATCGGCTCGAGCTGGAAGTAGGCGAGCGTGTCGTGCATCCAGCCCATGTTCCACTTGAAGCCGAAGCCGAGCCCGCCGAGGTAGGTCGGGCGCGAGACGCCCGGCCATGCGGTCGACTCCTCGGCCGCCGAGATCGTGCCCGGCTCCTGAGCGTGGACCAGCTCGTTGAGCTGCTTGAGAAAGCCGACCGCGTCGAGGTCCTCGTTGCCGCCGAACTCGTTCGGCACCCACTGGCCCTCCTCGCGCGAGTAGTCGAGGTAGAGCATCGATGCGACGGCGTCGACCCGGATGCCGTCGGCGTGGTACTCGCGCAGCCAGAACAAGGCGTTCGCGAGCAGGAAGTTGCGCACCTCGTTGCGGCCGTAGTTGAAGACCAGCGTGCCCCAGTCGGGGTGTGCGCCGCGGCGGGGATCCTCGTGCTCGTAGAGCGCCGTGCCATCCAGGCGGGCGAGCGCGAACTCGTCGCGCGGGAAGTGTGCGGGCACCCAGTCGAGGATCACGCCGAGCCCGTTCTGATGCAGCCGGTCGACGAAGGCGCGGAACTCGTCCGGCGTGCCGTAGCGCGGCGTCGTGGCGAAGTAGCTCGTCACCTGATAGCCCCACGAGCCGCTGAACGGGTGCGCCATCACCGGCATCAGCTCGATGTGCGTGAAGCCCATGTCGCGCGCGTAGGCCGACAGCTCGTCGGCCAACTCGAGGAAGGTGAGCGAGCGGTTGCCCTCCAGCGGGTTCAGCCGCCAGGAGCCGAGGTGGACCTCGTAGATCGAGACCGGCGCCTCGAGCTGCTCGACCTCGCGCCGCGCGGCCAGCCACTCCGCATCGGCCCACTCGTGCGCGGACTCGAAGACGACCGAGGCCGTCAGCGGCGGCAGCTCGGTCGCGAACGCGAGCGGATCGGCCTTGAGCCGGATCTCGCCCGCCTGGGTCAGGATCTCGAACTTGTAGCGCTCGCCCGCACCGACGGCGGGCAGGAACAGCTCCCAGATCCCGCTCGCGCCGAGCGCCCGCATCGGGTGCAGGCGGCCGTCCCAGGTGTTGAAGTCGCCGACGATCGAGACCGAGCGCGCGCTCGGCGCCCAGACCGCGAACGCCGTGCCGCGCACGCCCTGATGCTCGGTGACATGTGCACCGAGCTTGGCCCAGAGCAGCTCGTGACGCCCTTCTCCGGCCAGGTGCAGGTCCATCTCGCCGAGCGTCGGCAGGAAGCGGTACGGGTCGCCGACCGTGAAGGTCCCGTCCTCGCCGTAGTCGACCTCGAGCTCATAGGCGAGCGGCAGCTCGATGCCTTTCAGCGTGCCCTCGAAGACGCCGTCCGGATGCACGGAGGGGAGCTCGGCGCGCTTGCCCTTGTCCGTGACCGCATGGACGGCGCGCGCGGACGGCCGGAACGCGCGGATCACGACGCCGCCCTTGCCGTCGGGATGCGCGCCGAGGTAGGAGTGGGGATCGGCGGCGCTGCGCGCGGCGAGCTGCTCGGCGTCGGTCACGTCGGAAGTTCTAGCCGATCACCGCGAAGGAGCGCCGGCGGATCGTGCGACAGCGCAGCTTGCGAGGCGTCTACCCCGGCTCGTCGTCCGCGTCCAGCAGCCGCTCGATCCCGGCGACCGGGATCGCGACCCAGTCGGGGCGGTTGTTGAGCTCGTAGCGCAGCTCGTAGACGGCCTTCTCAAGCTCGAAGACCGAGAGCAGCTTGCCCGTCGCCTCTTGGCCGTGCGGCAGCAGCGACGAGTCGACCGCCTCGAAGTAGCCCTCCAGGAACGCCGCGCGCACGCTGTCCTCCCAGCCCTCCGGCGCCGGGATGCCGCTCTGCTGCTCGGCGGCCGACGCGGCGTATGCGAACGAGCGCAGCATCCCGGCGACGTCGCGCAGCGGCGAGCGCTTGCGCCGGCGCTCGTGCAGCGAGCGCGCCGGCTCGCCCTCGAAGTCGAGGATCACCCAGCCGCGGTCGGTCAGCATGGTCTGGCCGAGGTGGAAGTCGCCGTGGGTGCGGATCACGCGCCCGCCGGCGCTGATGTGCGATAGCGCCTGCAGCCGCTCGCGCACGTCGAGGCTGCGGCCGGCGAGCGGGCCGAGCACCGGGTTCTCGTAGTCGAGGTCGACGAACATCCGCTCGATCTCCTCGTCGACGGTCGCCGTCAGCAGCGAGAGGCTCTCGGTGCTCGGCTCCTCCGAGGCGAAGTCGGGGTCGCCCGCGGCCGAGCCCAGGCACGCATGCATCCGCCCGGTGACCGCGCCGAGGTCGCGCGCATGCCCGACGAAGCCCTCGAGGTCGCCCAGGCACAGCGCCCAGCCCTCGCGCGCCCCGCCGAGGTACTCCTGCAACGTGCCGAGCGTCGCGTTGACGAGCCGGCCCGCGTACTCGTACCAGCCCGCCAGCGGCGCGATGTGCTCGAAGCCCCGCTCCGAGAGGAAGCGCAGCAGCTCGAGCTCCGGGTTGACACCGGGCTCGAGGCGGCGGAAGACCTTCAGGATCAGCTCGTCGCCGAAGACGACCGAGGAGTTGGACTGCTCGACGCCGACCGGCCGCACCTCGAGCTCGCCGCGGGCCGCGCGGGCATCGTCGTCGCCAACCGAGCGAAAGCGGACGCTGCCGTGCTCGCCCTCGACGTCGGACGAGCCGCGCAGCCGGCCCAGCAGATCGCGGCCGAGCGCGGGGTCGGCGAGCGCGTCGTACACCGTCTGACCCTCGACCTCGGCGATCACCCGGTCATCCCAACCCTCGTCGTCGGGTCGCAGCCCGAGCGGCAGCTGGTAGAGCTCGTGCGTGCCGGTGTGGAAGCGCGCCTCGACGAGCGCCAGCACCAGCGCGGGCGACCGCTCGCGCAGCGTGACGGCCTCGAGCACGCCCAGGTGCGCGACCTCGCGCGCCTTGGACGCGAACCAGCGCTGCTCGAGCACCCACTCGTGCAATCGCTCCTCCGGCAGCGCGGCGACGATCCGCTCGGCCTCACCCATCGTCGGCCGCGTCCTCGACGAGCTGGAACCAGTAGAAGCCGCGCGGGGCGAGCGTGAGCAGGTAGGGCAGCTGTCCGATCGCGGGGAAGCGCGAGCGCCCGAAGATCTCCTCGGGGTGACGGCCCTCGAACGCGGAGAGGTCGAGCTCGACCGCCTGCGCCGAGCGCGCGAGGTTGTGCACGCAGAGCATCACGTCGTCCTCGTAGCGGCGCACGTGCGCGAAGATCCGCGGGTTGCTCGGCTCGAGCGGCTCGAACGTGCCGAAGCCGAACACCGGGTGCTCCTTGCGCAGCGCGATGAAGCGCCGCAGCCAGCGCAGCAGGCTCGTCGGCGTGCGCAGCTGCGCCTCGACGTTGACCGCCTGGTAGCCGTACACGGGGTCCATCAGCGGCGGCGCGTAGAGCTGCGCGAAGTCCGCGCGCGAGAAGCCGCCGTTACGGTCGCCGGTCCACTGCATCGGCGTGCGCACGCCGTCGCGGTCGCCGAGGTAGACGTTGTCGCCCATCGCGATCTCGTCGCCGTAGTAGAGCACCGGCGAGCCGGGCAGCGAGAACAGGATCGCGTGCATCAACTCGATCTCGTCGCGGCCGTTGTCGAGCAGCGGGGCCAGGCGCCGGCGGATCCCGACGTTGATCTTCATGCGCGGATCCTTGGCGTACTCCGTGTACATGTAGTCGCGTTCCTCGTCGGTGACCATCTCGAGCGTCAGCTCGTCGTGGTTGCGCAGGAACAGCCCCCACTGGCAGTTGTGGGGAATCGCCGGCGTCTGCGCGAGGATCTCGTACATCGGCTTGGCCTCCTCCCGGCGCACGCTCATGAACATGCGCGGCATGACGGGGAAGTGGAAGCACATCTGGCACTCGTCGCCCTCGCCGTAGTAGTCGACGACGTCGGACGGCCACTGGTTGGCCTCGGCGAGCAGCACCCGGTCGGGGTAGTTCGCGTCGATCTCGGCACGCACGCGCTTGAGGTAGGAGTGCGTCTCGGGCAGGTTCTCGCAGATCGTGCCGTCGCGCTCGAACAGGTAGGGAACGGCGTCCAGCCGGCAGCCGTCGAGCCCGAGGTCGAGCCAGAAGCGCAGCACCTCGAGCATCGCGTCCTGGACCTCGGGGTTGTCGAAGTTCAGGTCGGGCTGGTGGGAGAAGAAGCGGTGCCAGAAGTACGCGCCGGCCTGCTCGTCCCACGTCCAGTTCGACGTCTCGGTGTCGACGAAGATGATCCGCGCATCCTCGTAGCGGTGCACGGTGTCCGACCAGACGTACCAGTCGCGCTTGGGGTTGCCGGGACTGGAGCGCGACTCCTGGAACCACGGATGGTCGCTCGAGGTGTGGTTCATCACGATGTCGGCGATCACGCGGATGCCGCGCTGGTGCGCCTGCTCGATGAAGTCGCGCACGTCCTCGACGACGCCGTAGTCGGGGTGGATCAGGAGAAAGTCGGCGATGTCGTAGCCGCCGTCGCGCAGCGGCGACTTGTAGAACGGCAGCAGCCAGATACAGTCGATCCCGAGCCACTGGAGGTAGTCGAGCTTCTCGGTCAACCCGCGGAAATCACCCGAGCCGTCGCCGTTGCCGTCGAAGAAGCCGCGGATGTGGATCTCGTAGAAGACCGCCGTCTTGAACCACAGCGGCTCGGCCTCGAACCAGTGCCCGGACTCGGTCATCGCGGCTCCACGCGCAGGATGTGCGCCTGGCGCGCCCAGGGGTCCAGGCGCACGTAGTTGGGCCCGATGCGCCAGTCGAAGCGCTCGCCCGAGAGCTGGTCGGTGACGGCGAAGGCGGGCGGCAGGCCGAGCTGCGCCGGGATGATCGCGCTGCCCTCCTGGGCATGGTGCGGGTCGAGGTTGACGATGCAGATCACGGCGTTGCCCGCGTGCTGCTTGACGTAGGCCATCAGCTGATCGTTCGCGGTCTCGAGCCAGGCGACGCCGGTGAGCTGCTGGAGCGCGGGGTTCTCGCGCCGGATCTGGTTCACGCGCGTCATGAACGGCAGCATCGGGCCGTCCAGCGCGCGCGCGCGGATGGCGTACTTCTCGGAGTCCAGGTACTCCTCGGAGCCCGCGGCCACCGGCTCGTTCTCGTAGTGCTCGTAGCCCGAGTAGACGCCGTAGCTGGGGCTCAGCGTCGCCGCGAGCACGAAGCGCGTGTAGAAAGCGGCCGGCCCGCCGTGCACGAGATAGCCGTGCAGGATGTCGGGCGTGTTGACGAAGAAGTTGGGGCGGAAGTAGTCGCGCTCCGGCCCCCAGGCGAGCTCGTCGACGTACTCCGTCAGCTCCTGGCGGCTGTTCTTCCAGGTGAAGTAGGTGTAGCCCTGCGTGAAGCCGATCTTCGCGAGCTGGCGCATCATCGCCCGCTTGGTGAACGCCTCCGCGAGGAAGATCACGTCGCGGTCGACCGCGTGCACCTCCGTGATCAGCCACTCCCAGAACACGATCGGCTTGGTGTGCGGGTTGTCGACGCGGAAGGCCTTGACGCCGCAGTCGACCCAGTGCAGGAACACGCGCCGCCACTCCTCCCAGAGGCCGCGCCAGTCATCGCACTCCCAGTTGACGTTGTAGATGTCCTGGTAGCGCTTGGGCGGGTTCTCGGCGTACTTGAGCGTTCCGTCGGGCCGGCGGTGAAACCAGTCGGGGTGGTCGGTCAGCCAGGGGTGGTCGGCGGAGGCGTTGATGGCGAAGTCCATGCAGACGTCCATGCCGTGCTCGGCCGCCGCGGCACACAGGGAGCGGACGTCCTCGGTCGTCCCGAGCTCCGGATGCACGGCGTCGTGGCCGCCCTCCTGCGCGCCGACGGCGTAGGGCGAGCCCGGGTCGTCGGGCCCCGCGACGAGCGCGTTGTTGGCGCCCTTGCGGTTCTTGCGCCCGATCGGGTGGATCGGCGTCATGTAGAGCACGTCGAACCCGAGCTCGGCCAGTGCGGGCAGCTGCGCCTCGACGCCCGCGAGGCCGCCCCACGAGCGCGGGAAGACCTCGTACCAGGCGCCGAAGCGCGCGCGCATCCGATCGACCTCGAGCCTCAGCGGCGGCTCGAGCGTCGTCTGCCCGTGGCGCGCGGCGCTGCGCTCGACCGCGGCGTGGAGCTCGAGCCCGAGCGCGGCGTCGTGCCTGGCGGCCTCGAGGATCTCCTCGTCGCCGAGCACGCGCAGCGTGTGCTCGATCAGCTTGCGATCGGCGCCGGCCGCCCGCGGCGCCACGTCCCCCAGCAGCACGACCGCTTCGCTCAACTCGCTCGCGAGCTGGTCCTGACCGGCCTCGAGCTTGCGCGCGAACTCGTCGCGCCAGGTCGCGAACACGTCGGTCCAGGCCTGGATCGAGAACTCCCAGGCCCCCTGCTCGTCGACCACGAACGTGCCGCCCCAGCGGACGCCGTTGTGATGCGCGTCGAGCGGGCGCAGCTCGGCCTCCGCCCAGTCGGTCGCGCCGGCGCGACGGTAGAGCGCGACGGCGCGCAGCTTCTCGTGACCGTCGCGGAACACGTCGCAGGTGACCTCGACACTGTCCCCGACGGTGCGCTTGGCGGGGTAACGGCCTGCGTCCACGACGGGCTGCGGGTACTGGATGTGGATCCGGGCCGGGGGCGGCGTGCGCTTGGGGGCTGGCATCTCGGGGCGAAGTATCCGAAAGCGGGCGCCCGAACGTCGCGAGGCTAGGGTGCGCGCGTGCAACTGCCCCGCAGCGCCGGCGTCCAGCTTCACCCCACGTCGCTGCCCGGCGGGCGGCTCGGCCGCGAGGCCTTCGCGTGGGTGGACTGGCTCGCCGATGCCGGCCAGACGTGGTGGCAGATGCTTCCGCTCGGGCCGCCCGACCGCTACCGCTCGCCTTACAAGTCGTCCTCGGCGTTCGCGGCCTGGCCGGGGCTGCTCGCCGCGCCGGCGGCACCGGTGTCGCAGGCCGAGCAGCTCGACTTCCGCGAGCGCGGGGCCGGCTGGATCGAGGATTGGGCGCGCTTCGCCGGCCGCGGCGCGGTCGCCGACCAGGTCCGCTTCGAGCGTGAATGGACCGCGCTGCGCCGCCATGCGACCGGGCGCGGTGTGCGGCTGATCGGCGACGTGCCGATCTACGTCGCCCCCGGCTCGGCCGACCACCGCGCGCACCCGGGGCTGTTCCGCCGCGATGCCGTCGCGGGAACCCCACCGGACGCCTACACCGACAAGGGCCAGCTCTGGGGCAACCCCCTGTACGACTGGCCGGCGCTGCAACGGCGCGGCTACAGCTGGTGGATCGCGCGGCTCGCGCGCACGTTCGCGCTGTTCGACCTTGCGCGCATCGACCACTTCCGCGGGTTCGTCGCCTACTGGGCGGTGCCGAAGGGCGCGCGCACGGCGCTCGGCGGACGCTGGCGGCGCGGCCCCGGGCGGGCGTTGTTCGATGCCGCGGGCGCGGCCCTAGGGGAGTTGCCGCTGATCGCGGAGGACCTCGGCGTGATCACGCCCGCGGTCGGGCGGCTGCGCGACGGCCTGGGCCTCCCGGGCATGGTCGTGCTCCAGTTCGGCTTCGACGGCGGCCCCGACAACGTGCATGACGTGGCCAACCACGTCGAGCAGCGGATCGCGTACACGGGCACGCACGACAACGACACGTTGCGTGGGTGGTACGAGTCGCTCCCGCCGGAGCGGCGCGAGCGGGTGGATCGCGCGCTCCCGGGCGCCGGGCGGGAGGTCTGGTGGGACCTGATCGCGCTGACGCTCGGATCCCGCGCGCGGGTCGCGATGGTGCAGGCGCAGGACGTGCTCGGACTCGGCTCGCAGGCGCGCATGAACCAACCGGGGCGGGCCGCGGGCGCGTGGCGCTGGCAGTTGGGCACGCTGCCGTCGCGCGACCTTGCGCGGGCGCTGCGCGCGGTCAGCGAGGCAGCCGACCGCGCCTAGACTCGTCGTCATGGCAGCACCCGCGGGCACCAGCGAGATCCTCGACGTCAACCGCCGCTACCACGACGTCGCGGCCGGTGCCTACGACTCGAAATGGGGCATCAACTTCGGTGCGGTCGGGCGCGCGCAGGTGCTGGGGAAGGTCGAGAAGCTGCTCGGGCCCAGGCCGGGACCGTTCGCGCGCTCGCTCGAGATCGGCTGCGGGACGGGCTACTTCACGCTCAACCTGATGCAGGAGGGCGTCATCGCGTCGGCCGTCTGCACGGACGTCTCCCGCGGCATGCTCGAGGCGCTGCGCGCGAACGCCGGGCGGCTCGGGCTGACGGTCGACACGGTCGTGAGCGACGCCGCCGCGCTCCCGTTCGCGGACGCGGGCTTCGACCTCGTGCTCGGCCACGCGGTGCTGCATCACCTGCCCGAGCCCGAGCGGGCGTTCGCCGAGTTCATGCGCGTGCTACGCCCAGGCGGCGTGCTGTTGTTCGCGGGCGAGCCGTCGCGCTACGGCGACCGCATCGCCGCGCTGCCCAAGCGCGCCGGGCTCGCGGCCGCCCCGCTGTGGCGCCGTGCGATCCGCGCGCGGCCGGCCGGCGCGAACGCCGGCGACGGTTGCCCGGACGACCACGCGCTCGAGTCGATGGTCGACGTGCGCGCGTTCACGCCCGGCGAGCTCGAGCTCCTGGCGAGCGCGGCCGGCTTCGCCTCCGTGCGCGTGCGCGGCGAGGAGCTGCTGGCGAACATGTTCGGCTGGTTCAACCGCACGGTCGAGGCCACCGCCGACCACGACGACATCCCGAGGGGCTGGTTCAACTACGCCTACCGCGGCTACCTCCTGCTGCAGAGGCTCGACACGGCGCTGCTCGAGCCGCACCTGCCCGCCGTCGGCTTCTACAACCTGCTGTTGACCGCCCGCAGGCCTTGAGCCTGCGCAAGGTGGCGATCATGGTTTGGGACCGCGTCTGTTTCGACGCAGAGCCCGTCGGTGGCGAGCCCGGGTTGCAGCACGCGCAGCCCCCAGGCGGCTGAACCGGTCCGGATCGAACGGCGCCGGGTCGACGACCGGAGCCTCACCGGCGTAGAGCTGCGCGATCAGGCGCCCGGTCACAGGCCCGAGCGCGATCCCCGCGCCTTCGTGGCCCGTCGCGAGCCAGAGGCCCTGCACGGCGGCCGACGGTCCGATCGCGGGCAGGTGATCGGGCAGCCACGGGCGCAGGCCCGCCCAGGCTGCGGCGACCGGAAGCCGTGCCAGGCGGGGGAACAGGCGCGCGGCCCGTTCCACGAGCGCCTCGCTGAGCGCGGGGTCGACGCGGGTGTCAAAGCCGCGCCGCTCGCGCGAGGAGCCGACCAGGACGTCTCCCTCCCAGGTCGTCTCCACGACGGTCGCCAGCTCCAGGCCGGCGTCCGGGCTCGCGACCGACAGCAGATAGGAGCCGTCCACGACCTTGTGCCTGACCAGACCGGGCGCGGGTGCCGCCAGCCGCACGAGCTGTCCCTTGCGCGGCTCGAGCGGGAGCACGAGGCCGGCGCCCGCTGCGAGCCCCGCGCTCCACGCCCCGGCGGCGATCACGATCGCGCCCGCCTTCAAGACCTCGCCGCCGGCGGTTCGGACGCCGCCGCTGAAGATCGCCTCGACCGCGCAGCCCTCGCGGATCGCGGCCCCCGCCTGCGCAGCTTCGCGCACCAGCGCCCGCGTGATCGCGCGCGGGTCGCACTGCAGGTCCCCGGGGAACAGGCTCGCACCGTGCAGCGCGACGGTCAGCTCGGGCTCGAGCTCGCGCACCTGACCGGCACTCAGCAGCCGAGCTCCGGCGACCCCCAACCGCTCGAGCCTGGCCGGCTCGTCCGCCCAGGTCGCCTCGTCCGGATGCACTATCAGCGCTCCCTTGACGCGGATCCGAGCCTCCTCCCCAAGCCGCTCGCCGAGCTCGCCATAGAGCGCGAGCCCCGCGCGGGCGAGCTCGAGCTCCGGTCCTGCCTGCTTGTCGGAGCAGAGCACGTTGCCCTCGCCCAGGCCTGTGGTCCCGCTCGCGACGGCGCCGCGGTCGAGCAGCATCACGCTCACGCCGCGGACCGCAAGCTCGCGCGCGACCGCCGCGCCGACGATGCCGGCGCCCACGACGACGACGTCGTTCACAGAGTGAAGCGCGCCTCGCGCGCCGCGGTCGCGCCGGCGATGCCGGTGTCCCCGGAGACGGTCCTCACAAGGTGAATCCCGCCGGGAACGGGTCGTCGGCGTCGAGCAGGTACTGGCCCATCGCGGTCACCCAGGCGCGGCCGGTGATCTCGGGCACGATCGCCGGGCGCCCGCCGACCGTCGCCTCCGCCGCGATCCGGCCCGTGAAGCGGGTGCCGATCACGGACTCGTTGACGAAGCGCTCGCCGACCGCTAGCTCGCCGCGCGCGTGCAGCTGCGCCAGGCGCGCCGAGGTGCCCGTCCCGCACGGCGACCGATCCAGCCAGCCGGGGTGGATCGAGGTCGCGGCGCGGGCGTCGGCGCCGTCGCGGCCGGGCGCGTGGAAGATCACGTGGCGGCAGCCCGCGATGCGCGGGTCCTCCGGGTGGACGGGCGGATCGGCCGCCTCGATCGCCGCACCGATCTGGAGGCCGCGCTCGATCAGCGCCTGCGCCTGCGCAGAGTCCACCTCGAGGCCGACGCCGGCGGCGGGCAGCAGCGCGTAGAAGTTGCCGCCGAACGCCATGTCGTAGCGCACGCTGCCGAGCCCGGGCACGTCGACGGTGACATCGCGCGCGTGCAGGAAGCTCGGCACGTTGCGCAGCGTGACCGACCGCGCGCGGCCCGCGTCGACGGCGACCCGCGCCTCGACCAGGCCGGCGGGCGTGTCGAGCCGCACGATCGTCTCCGGCTCGCTGACAACCACCATGCCGGTCTCGACCAGCACCGTGGCGACCCCGATTGCACCGTGCCCGCACATGGGCAGGCAGCCGGAGACCTCGATGAACAGCACGCCCCAGTCGGCGTCGGCGCGTGTTGGCGGCTGCAGGATCGCGCCGGACATGGCGGCGTGCCCGCGTGGCTCGCGCATCAGCAGCAGGCGCAGGTCGTCCAGTTCGGCCTCGAAGTGGAGCTTGCGCTCGAGCATGGTCGCGCCCGGGATCGGGCCGACGCCGCCCGTGATCACGCGCGTGGGCATCCCCTCCGTGTGCGAGTCGACCGCCGCGAGGTAGCGGGCCGCGCGCATCAGGGGTCTGTCCGAGAACAGGACCGTGCGTCGGGACCGACCGTGGATCGAGTCAGGCGACGCACGAATCCGAAGGGAATACAGCCGTATTTCCGAGGGTTCGGGTGGCCGAGGCCGAAGGCCGGTGATGAGGCCTCAGGCCGAGGCAGGAACGAAGTGTCCACG
>Ga0136640_10000301_pt1 | contig 18392 bp, 13 predicted proteins | sample AntDrymUQ8642106_2_FD_105498 | JGI IMG/M metagenome (GOLD analysis project Ga0136640, IMG submission 105498) | Polar desert sand microbial communities from Dry Valleys, Antarctica - metaG UQ864 (21.06) | ecosystem: Environmental > Terrestrial > Soil > Desert | place: Antarctica: Dry Valley...
ACGGGCAGTGCAAGACGTCGCGGGCCCACCGGTCGCGCAGCCCCGGCACGTCCGGCAACTCGTCGCGCAGGCCGGTCGTGACCAGCAGGCGCCGGGCCGAGATCCGCTTTCCGCCGACGAGGACGACCCAAAACCCGGTCCGGCCGTCCGGCACCAGGTCGGTGACGGTGCCCTCGACGATTTCGCCGCCGTACCGGTTGACCTCGCCGCGGCCGTACGCCAGGAGCTCACCGGGTGGGAGGCCGTCGCGCGACAGGTAGCCGTGCATGTGGGTGGCCGGGGCGTTGCGCGGGGCGCCGGCGTCGACCACGAGGACCTTGCGTCGGGCTCGGGACAGGACCAGGGCTGCGGACAGTCCCGCGGCGCCTCCGCCGATGACCACTACGTCGTACTGACTCATGTGCACCAGGATGGAGCGGTGTCCGGTCCTGGCCAACGAACGTTGCTGTTTCTGGGAAACGGGAGTGGGATGAGCCCCGTGGACGGCACTCCATCAGACGCTGCGGACGGCGCGACCAGCCCGGCCGTCGCGGCGGCGCTGGAGCAGGTGGGGCCGAGGCTGAAGCGGGTGCGTACGCAACGTCGGATGACCCTGACCGGTGTCGCGGAGACGACCGGTATCTCGAAGAGCACCCTGTCGCGTCTGGAGACCGGGCAGAGGCGGCCGACCCTGGAGTTGCTCCTCGCGCTATCGCAGACCTACCGGGTGCCGCTGGACGACCTCGTGGGTGCACCGGAGGTGGGCGACCTGCGGATCCGGCTCAAGCCTGGCCGGGTCAAGGGCCGGATGGTCATCCCGCTCACCCGGCAGCCCGACGGCATGCAGGCATGGAAGATCGTCATCCCGACCAGCAAGGTCAACCCAGAGCCACGAGCGCACGACGGCCACGAATGGATCTACGTTCTGTCCGGACACATGCGTCTCGTCCTCGGTGACCAGGACTGGGTCCTCGGGCCCGGCGAAGTCTCCGAGTTCGACACCCAGGTGCCGCACTGGTTCGGCAGCACCGGGCACGAGCCCGCCGAGATCCTCAGCATCTTCGGACGACCCGGCGAACGCATGAGCGTCCGAACGACACCTCCGCAGGCGTAGTTTCGTGCGCTTCGAGCCACCTACCGCCGACTTGGCGCAGAGTCGCGGTTCAGCTCTACCCGCACACGTCGCGAAGCGTGGCGCTCTGCGGTTGTCCTGGATGTGGTACTGGGCGGGGGCGGACATGACAGCGGAGCTCCAGCTACGCCAGCATGCCGCCGGCCTGGTCGGGGGCGTCGGTGGTCTGGACCGAGATGAGGGTGGCACCGAGGTCGCGAACCTTGGCGAGCAGGCCGTGCAGCTCGGCCTGGTCGGTCACGACCCCGCGCAGGGTGGTCGTGCCGTCGTCTTCGTGGACGAGGGTCAGACCGCCGAACCAGGTCGACCAGTGCTCGTCGAGGTGCCCCTCCACCCGGAACTGGTAGTGGGCGCGCTCATGGGGTCCGGGACGTGGGCTCATCGCGACCCGGCCAACGCTGCGCGGGTGCGGGCCCTGCGTGCCCGGCGGCCGGCGGGGCGGCGGATGACGCATTCGGCGACGGCGGCGTTGATGACCCAGCCGGAGCTGATGGACAGGGCGGTACTCAGTTCGCTGGTCCCGAAGACGGCCTCGCCGACGCCCTGGGTGAACACTTGGGTGCCGGCACCGACGGCGAGGGCGTAGGCGCGGATCATCCAGGCGCGGTGCGAGGCGATGTCGCGGCGCCGGATCGCGGTGAACCCGAGCACGATGCTGGCGGCCATCGCGGAGCCGACCAGGAGACGGATGGCCCACAGCAGGTCGCCGCCCGGTGCGCCGGGGTAGAACAGCGTCAACCACAGTCCGGAGACGGCGACGACCAGCCCGGCCCCGACCAGGAAGCGGCCGGCAGTGCGGTGCCAGCGGGGCCGGCGCCGACGCAGCCGGGTGGAGAACTGGAACGCGCCGAGGAGTGCGTAGAGGGCCGCGGCGACGATGTGCACGACCACGGGCGCGGGGGAGGCGTCGATGCGCGGGTTGGTGGGCAGCAGCTGCGGTCCGCCGGCGACCTCGAGCAGCCGGAGCGACCCGGCGACGACCGGGACGACGCTGAGGACCACCAGTGCTGCGGGGATCCGCCAGGTCGACCCGCCGGAACGACCCGGTCGGCGGTGCGGTGCCGGTCGGGTCCCCGGGTCGGCGCTGGTCGCGGTGTGGTGGGCGGCTCGGGGGTGCTCGTCCCGGCCGGTGCGCGCGGTCATTCGGCACCGGCCGTGGTGACGTGCGGGCTACGGACGGTGGCCAGCAGCGTCGTGGTGTCGGTGCGCGCAGTGCGCCAGAGCGAGTAGCCGAGGCCGACCAGGGCGACGCCGGTGGGGACGGCCAGGATCCGGTCAAGGGTCGTCGGCAGCACGGGGACGGCGAGGGTCGCGACGGCGCCGAGGGCGAGGAGCGCGGCGGCCCACCGGGCGAGGACCCGGGCGCGGAAGAGCGCGATGCCGAAGACGAGGCCGCCGGCCAGGTACCCGATGCCGGCGACCAGGTTGGCGGTCTGCATCAGGCCGATGTCGCCGGTGGCGGTGCCGCCGGTGGCCACGGCGAGGACGTCGCTGACGTAGGCAGGCGAGGTGTCGACGAGGGATGGGAGGACGTATGCAGCGACGAACTCGATGCTCATGATGACGAGGTAGCCGGCGGTGAACAGCAGGTAGCCGACGAGTCCGAGGATCCCGGTCGGGCGGAGCTGGTGCAGGTACATGCCGGTGATGCCGGCGAGGGCCAGCGCGGCCATGAGCACCTTCGCCGTGCTCCGGACGACCCATTCGTTGGTGGTGACGAAGGTGACGTCCAGGTGCGGGTGGTTGATCTGGACGCCGATGAAGAGCAGTCCGGCGACTGCGGCGGCAACGCCGGCTGCTCGGGTGAGGGTGGTGGGTGTGATGGTCATGTCCGGCCCCTGTTCCGGTGGGTCCGTGGCGGGTGCCGCGGGGATGCCTGGAACCTAGGAAGCGACGGGGTGAGCCGGCGTCACCAGATGATGTGGTTGAGGTTGTGAGATCGGAGCCGGTGGGCTGGCCACTGTGCAGCGCAGCGCCGGACGTGGCGACCGGGACTAGACGAACCCGAGTCCGTGAGCGCGGCGAACGGCGGCTGCTCGCGTGTTGACGTCCAGCTTGGTGAAGATGCTCTTGGTGTGGGTGCGCAGTGTGTTGAGTGAGACGTAGAGCTCGCGGGCGATCTGTGGCCCGGTCAGTTCGCTGTCGAGGAGTCGGAGCACCTGTAGTTCGCGCTGGCTCAACGGGTCAGCCAGGAGCTGCTGGAGCGCTGGAACTGGCGACTTCGCTCGCTGGAGGAGTCGGCGCGCGGGCCCCTGCACCGCACCTTCGTACCCGTCACGGTCACTGACGGCATGCTCGCCGGCCGGGTCCGCGGCGTTGCGCAGAAGTGCCAGCATCGGGTCGCCCTCGTCCAGGTACAGCCGGACGTAACTGTCCGGCTCTGGCGCCTCGACCAGGGCGTGGCTCAGTGTGGCCATTGCCCGCGGACGGTCGCCGTGCGCGTGGTGGGCGAGGGCCTGCAGCACACCGATCTCCAGCAGGCTGCCGTCCCGCCCCGCGTCGGTCGCCGCGGCGTGCAGCCGGTCGAGAAGTCCGAGCGCCGCAGCGACCGGCGAGGCAGTTCCGGGATGGCCGCTGTGCTGGGCGGCGCGGTGCTGGGCGGCGCGGTGCTGGGCGGCGCGGTGCTGGGCGAGCAGGAGGCGCGCCAGGGTCAGGTGCTCGTACTCGCGCAGGTAGTCGGGGCCGTCGTCGACGGTGACGCCACTGTCGTGGGCCCATCCGGCCGCCGTTGTCAGGTCGCCTTCGGCGATGTGGAGGCGGGCCTTCATCGCGGCAATGGGGTGGATGTGGGGGTAGAAGCCGCGCCGGTACCGCGCCTGGGCCTGGTCGAGCAGGCGCGCCGCGGTGTCGTAGTCGCCGCGGCCTGCCCGCACCTGGGCCATGGCCACGTACCACCGATGCCGGTTCTCGGTGATGGAGGCTCGCTCACCGAGGGCTCGCGCCGTGTCGAGGTGTGCCTCGGCGCTGGTGACGTCGTCGACCTCGCGGTCGAGCTCGGCCAGCCCCACGTGCAGGTCCGCGGTGGCCCGCGGGTATGGCTCACCGTCCTTGGTCGCTGTCTGCACGGCCCGCTCATACAGCCGGCGGGCGCGGCTGGGCCGGCCGGCGGCGACCCACATGTCGGCGAGCACGACCGTGCTGTCCAGCTCGTCGACCAGGTTCCCCGCAGCGTGCAGGCTGCGGACTGCTTCGCCGAACGTGGACAGTGCCTCCTGGACGTCCCCGGCCGCCCAGGCGGCCAGGCCGAGGAACCCGGCTCCGGCGCCGCGCACGAGATGGTCCTCGGGCCGGGCCAGACCCAGCGCGTGCCGCGCATGGTGCACGGTGCCGGCGACGTCGCCCCGTGCTTGAGCCAACGAGGCGCGGAAAACCGCGATCGTCGCCGGAGCGGTGCGCAACTCGTCGGTGGCCGCCCACGCCGCCGCGACGTCCTCGTCGTGCGCGCCTGCAGCCAGAGCCTGTTCGGCGTCGTCGAGCCGGGACTCGACCACGTCGAGGTCACCGGACACCATCAGCGACCAGCCGACGAAGATGCTGAGCACCGGGCTTCGGCGCACGACGGACTCCGGCAACGACCGCAGCCATCTGAGCAACAGGCCGTCTTGCCGGGTGCGGCGCAGCTCCGGCAGCGCCTCCTCCACCAGGTAGGCGGCACGGTCGAAGTCCTCGGCGTGCAGCGCGTGCCGGATGGCGTCCGCGGCGAGGTCGCGGGAGGCGTACCAGGCGCTAGCCCGCTGATGCAGACCCGGCACCTGGTCGGGGTGCTCGGCGAGCAGGCGTGCGTGCAGGACGTCGGCGAAGAGGCGGTGGTAGCGGTACCAGGAGCGCTGGGTGTCGAGCGGGACGAGGAAGAGGTCGCCACGCTCGAGGTCCTCCAGCATCCGGGCGCCGTCGGCGCGGCCGGTGACGGCGTCGCACAGGGAGCCGGTGAGTCGGTCGAGCACGGCGGTGCGGAGCAGGAAATCGCGGACCTGAGCGGGTTGCCGGGCGAGAACCTCGTCGGCGAGGTAGTCGATGACGAACCTGTTGCTACCGGTGAACGCGTCGATGAAGCCTGCGACCTCACCCCGCTCTGGGATGGCGCGGAGGGAGAGCGCGGCGAGCTGCAGGCCGGCGATCCAGCCCTCGGTGCGCTCCTCGAGCGCGTGCACGTCGGCGGCGGTGAGGTCGAGCCCCATCACCCGGTTCAGGAACTCGCGCGACTCCGCTGCGGTGAAGCGGAGGTCGGCGGCGCGCACCTCGGTGAGCTGCCCGCGGCTGCGGAGACGCGCCAGCGGCAGGGGTGGATCGGAGCGGGTCGCCATCAGCAGGTGCAGGTGATCGGGTAGGTGGTCGAGGAGGAACGTCACCGCCTCGTGCACTTCGGGTGCTCCGATGACGTGGTAGTCGTCGAGCACCAGAGTCCACTGGTTCTCCGGCGCGTGTTCGCTGCCACGAGCGACGTCGTTGACGAGCGCGGTCAGGGCGGCGGAGGTCGAGTCGGTGTGCAGGGACTCGAGGACTGCGGTGTCGACCTCGAGGCCGACGCCATGGAGGGCAGCCACCAGGTGCGTCAAGAGACGCGTCAGGTCGTTGTCGCCGTCGTCGAGGGAGAGCCACCCGACTCGGGTGTGTGTCCGGCGCTCATCAAGGTGGGTGAGCCAGTCGCTGAGCAGAGTGGTCTTGCCGAACCCGGCCGGTGCGGACACCAGGGTGAGCCGGTGGCCCGCATCGAGAGTGGTGTCGAGCTGCTCGGCAAGTCTCGGGCGCGCGACGAGCTGCGGGCGCCGAGTCGGCGCGAACAGCTTGGTAGCAAGCACCGGAGTCGACACCCACGGATCATAAAAGCACCGCAGACCTCCGCCGTGCGGAAGTCTCCAACCGCTGGGACGCGTCGCGCACGAACCGTCGCCGGGGTCGGCACCGCGCTGTCCGTCGGCGGCGCGATCCGGTACGGCTGCAACCGCTTCATGCCAACGCGTGGACGTGCATCGGCGCCGTCGTCATCGCTGCGATCATCCAGGGCATGTTCCGTCATGGCTTCGTCCGTTCCGGCGTGCTGTCCATCAGATCCCATCACCGGCTGCCTCCAATGAGATGCGGCGACCCCGGATCAGGAGCCAGAGGGCCAAGAGGAACTCACCCAAGAAGGTGACCGTGGAGATGGCGAACGGAGAACCCTCCGTGAACACCGTGAAGAAACTGTCAAAGGCGTAGCCGACACCTGCGATGGCGAGCAGGACTCCGATGACCTTGGGAACGTAGCTCGACCTGTAGGCCAGATAGCCGAGGAGGAACAGGTGGACGCCGAACAGGATCAGTCCGGCCATCCAGATGTCGGTGAACGCCTCGATTCTCAGCAGTGCCTGGGCTTGTAGCTGCTCCGCGGTGAACACGTTCGCGTAGCCATCGCTGTTCAGCAAGTCAGGGATACCAGCGAGCTGGCCGATAGCAACCATGAACACCCCTGCATAAGCGATCCGGAACCACGCCGCGAGCGTCGAGATGTCCCTGTTCACCGGACTGAAGACCCCCAGCAGTGCCCACGCGACGACCACATCAAGGACGATGACCACGTACAGGCTGGCTACCCCGAGGCGGAACAGACCGTCGGAGGCGAGGATGTCGCTCGCTGTCGTGGCGGCATCCCCTGAGGTCACCAGCCCTTGCACGACGACAACGTTGCCGAAAGCTGCCAGCGCAGACAGGAGCAGGAGTGCAACTCCGGCGATGAGGCTCGGCTTCCGGATCGATCGGCCGGCGGCCGATCGTTCCGGGGCAGCCGATGGAGATCCAGGTTCCTGGGGCTCCGGGGCGGTGTCCCCCACGGGGTTCGTTGACGCCGATGAGCGGACGTTCATGATGTGCTCCTTGTCTCTCGGTTGTGGCGGTCTTCGCATGTCGTGGTGGGTGCCTGCACCGCGGTCGGTCGCGATGTCAACCGTGGCAGGCCCGAGTTGGGTCACAGCGGTAGTTCCGCGCAGCCACGGTTGAGGCCGGCCGACACGGGCTCAACCGGAGTGATGTGTGGGAGGGTTGGCCCCCGAGCGCAGGAGCAGCCCGATGGTTCGGATCGGTCTCTTCGGTGGCGTCAGCGCTGCCACCGACGACGGAACGACGGTGGACATCGGTCCCCCGAAGTGCCAGGCGGTGCTCGCGGTACTCGCCCTGTCGGCGGGATCGGCTGTCCCGGTGCCGCGGCTGGTGGAGCTGGTGTGGGGTGACGAGCCACCTCGTACGGCCGACCGGACCGTGCAGTCCTACGTCGTCCGTCTCCGCAAGGGTCTGGGTTCCGCCTCGATCGTGCGGACCGGTGCGGCCTACCGCCTGGCCGTGCAGGCCGACGTGGTCGACGTGGGGCGCTTCCGGCGGCACCTCGACGAGGGCGACATCGACGCGGCACTGGCGCAGTGGTCAGGGATCCCGCTGGCTGGGCTCGACGCACCTGCCCTCACGCCGATGGTCGACGGGTTGGTGGAGCAGTGGCTGGGCGCGGTGGAGATCGACCTCGGACGTCGTGTCGAGACCGACGCGCCGGCGGCGATCGGCCCGCTGACGGAGCTCACCGCGAACCACCCGTTCCACGAGGGGCTGTGGTCGCTGCTGATGACCGCCCTGTACCGGGCCGGGCGGCAGGCCGACGCGCTCGCGGCGTTCCGACGCGCCCGCCGGCATCTCGTCGAGCAGCTCGGGGTCGAACCCGGTCCGCACCTGCGCGATCTGGAGGCGCTGATCCTCGACCACGACGAGCGGCTGCGCGTCCGCAACTCGCCGGACCCGGACCCGTGGGAACCGGACCCGTCGGGCCCGCTGTCGCGTCGACCCACCGGAACCGTGACGTTCGGGTTCTGCAACGTCGAAGGGGCGTCGCGGTTGTGGGCGACGCACCGGAAGAAGATGGCCGCGGCGATGGTCCGCCTCGGCGAGCTCGTGCGGGCCGCGGTGGACCGGCACGGCGGGTACGTGTTCGCCACCGGCGGTGACTCGTTCGGAGCGGCGTTCCACCGAGCCGACGACGGCGCGGCATGGGCCACCGAGCTGCAGCTGGAGGTGAGCGGCGAACCCTGGCCCGGCGGTGTCGAGGTGGCGCTGCGGGTCGGGCTGCACACCGGCGAGACCGAGGAACGGGCGAGGAACTACCACGGTCGCGCCGTGCACGCGGCGGCACGCATCGCCGCCGCAGGTCACGGCGGCCAGACCCTGGTCTCCGGGGTGACCTCGGCGCTGCTCGACCGCAGCGACCTGCCCGATCTCGGTACCTGCCGTCTCGACGACGACGTGGCCGGGCTGCGCATCCTGCAGCTCGACGACGGCGAGCACCCGCCGCTGCGCACCGGCGACAGCGGCCGAGGAAACCTCCCCCTCCGGCTCGGGCGGCTCATCGGCCGGGACGAGGACCTCGATGCCGTCGTGGACGCTCTCGCGAGGTCACCGGTCGTGACCCTGGTGGGGCCGGGAGGGGTCGGCAAGACCCGGCTCGCCATCGCCGCGGCACGGGTGGCCGGCGCCGATCGCGCGAGCGGGGCCTGGCTCGTCGAACTGGCCGACATCGCCTCGTCGAGCGACGTGCCCCGCGCGGTGGCCGACGCGCTGGAGGTCACGGAGAGCTCTGGGCGCACTGTGACCCAGTCGGTCGTGGCGACCCTGCAGTCCCGCCCGGCGCTGCTCGTCCTGGACAACTGCGAACACGTCATCGACGGCGCGGCAAATCTCGCCCACGCCGTCGCCGAGCGCTGCCCGAGCGTGCGGGTGCTCGCCACGTCCCGGGAGGCCCTCGGCGTCGCCGACGAACAGCTCATCGCGGTGGCGCCACTGGACCCCGCCGGGCCCGGGGCCGAGCTGTTCACCGAGCGGGCCCGGGCGGTCTCACCGACGTTCGATTCGCACGCCTACCGCGCCGACGTCGAGGAGATCTGCCGTAGCCTCGACGGCATCCCGCTCGCCATCGAGCTGGCCGCCGCTCGCACGAGAACTCTCGCACCGCCGGATCTCGTGGCCCGGCTCGGCGATCGCCTGCGGCTCCTGACGGGCGGGCGCCGGACCAGCGCGGAGCGCCACCGGACGCTGCGGGCGACCATCGGGTGGTCCCACGACCTGCTCGCTCGGCCCCACCAGGTGCTCTTCGGGCGGCTCTCGATCTTCGCCGGGACCTTCGACGTCGCGGCGGTCGCGAGCGTCACCGGCGATGCGGAGACCGATGTCGCCGACGTCGACGACCTGCTGGGGGGCCTGGTCGAGCGGTCGATGCTCGTCGTCGAGTCCGGCCCGTTCGGCCGGCGGTTCCGGCTGCTGGAGACCGTGCGCGAGTTCGCAGCCGAGCAGCTCCGCGACGACGGCTCCGCCGAGCTGATCGCCGGACGTCACGCGCAGTGGTGCCTCGACCAGGTCGCCCGCATCCACCGGCTCCTTGTCGGACCGGCCGAGGTCGAGGGCGTCGCCCGCCTCGGCGAGCTGTGGCCCAACCTGCGGGCCTGCGTCGACCGGGCCTGCGCCACCGGAGACCGTGAGCTGGCCGGCGCGCTCGTCCGCCCGGTGGCGACCGAGGTCAACCTGCGCAGGCAGATCGAGATCAGCGACTGGGCGGAGCGGATCCTCGCGATCACGCCACCCGAGGACGGCGAGCAGATCCTCTACTGGCTCGCGTGTGCCGCCTACCGGCACACCCAGAGCGGAGACCGCGACGGGTACGCGCGTCTGGTCCACCGCTACGGGGAGCCCGACCACCCGCTGATCCGCTACACCCGCGCGTACCTCCACGACGACGGCGAGACGCTGACCGAGTGCACCCCGAAGGCCGTGGCCTGGCTCCGCGGCCAGGGCGAGCACCACGTGGCCGCGGTCACGGAGATCGGCGGCCTGTCAGGGATGATGAGCACCGGGCGTTTCGAGGAGCTCGACGCCGTCGGCGCCGCCCTCGGGGACCGGTACCGCGTCCACGGCCCCCCGACACTGCTCTACGTGGTACTGGCCGTGCTCGGCTACTCCGCCTACTTCCAGGGCGAGCCCGACCGGGCCGACCGGTTCTTCCACGAGTCGGCGCGCGTCGAGGTCCCCGACCGGACCCCCGCGGCGAGCAAGCCCATCGAAGCCCGATCCGCGTTCCGGCGCGGGAACCGGGCGGATGCGTTCCGGATCCTCCGCGACCACGTCGACGAGCTGCTCCGGACCGACTACACCGAGACCGCCACCCAGGCAGCCGTCGAGTTCGTCACCATGATGGCCGCGGTCGACCGCCTCCCGGACGCGGCGCGCGTGCTCGGCTACCTCACGACGACCGGCGACTTCGGTGCGCTCGCCGTCCGGACACTCGTCGCCGATGCCGCCGGCAAGATCGCCGCCAGCGCCCCGGAACAGCCCATTGGACAACAGCTCGATGCCCGCCAAGCGCTTGCGTACATGCGCGACGTGCTCGACGAGCTCGCCGGAGGTCGGCAGCTCACCGGCTGACCGGTGGACGGACCGCAGCGACGGCGACACGGGCGGCGACCTATGAGTCCCGGCACCCGCAACGCCGCGAGCGCGACGTCGAGCGGGTCGAGGCCGGCGGCGCCCAGCGCGGCGAGCGCGGCCCGCGTCAGGTGTGGGGCTACGGCGTCCTCCTTGTAGCCGTATCCCCTGGTCGGCGCGGCCCGGGCGGCACGTCGTGCCTCTGCCGTCCGGCCCCGGGTCAGCGCCGTTCAGCGGTGCCCGCGCCGCACGCGCGCGGGCTACTGTCGCGCACATAGCAGCAGCCCGGCCGCCACCGCGACGGCCAGCCCTGCGCCGAGGAGCCCGCCGATGATCGGCTGTGCGCGATGACGGCGGGCGGTTCGGCTCTCGTGCATCCGACGACCGGGGCCCGGGTCAGCTCCGGCAGCGCGCGGGTGGTGCGTCGCTTCGCGGCTCCCGAGCGTCAGCTCGCGTTCTGGATCGCGGGCTGGATCGCGCTCGCGGCCGCGGTGCTCGGGGTGCTCGTGCCCCTGCTCACCCACGGTCCGGCCGTCACGTTCGTCGACGTGACGGTGGTCTTCCGGATCGTCGGGGGGTCGTTCGCGGCGTGCGGGTTGGTGGCGTGGCGGCGGCGTCCGGACAACCACAGCGGCCGGCTGATGACCGCGACCGGCTTCGCCTTCCTCGCCTCACCCCTGCTCGCCCAGCTCGACGCCCCACTCGCGCGGACGGCGGGCCTGCTGCTGCGCAACGTGTGGCTGCTCCTGCTCGTCGCGATCCTGCTGACGTTCCTGTCCGGGGGACGCCTGCGGACGCGGACCGACCGGGTCCTCGTCGGTGCGGTCGCGACGAGCCTGCTGGTCATCTCGCCGCTGTGGTTGGTGTTCCTCGACGTGGACGGCAACCTCCTGTTCGTCCGGCCCGACGCGCGGATCGCCGTCGCCGTCGACGCCGTCCAGCAGTGGCTGTACCTCCCGATCGCCCTGGCCGTCGCCGCGGTGGTCGCCACCCGGTGGTGGCGGGCGTCACGGCCGGGACGCCGCGCGCTGATGCCCAGCCTGGCGGGCAGCGTCTACCTGCTGTTGTTCACGGCGGTGCTGACGGCGGGTCTCGTCGGCCTCCCGGTGCCCTACGCCGTGTTCTGGATCCTCGCCTTCTCGGTCGCCATGGTCCCGGTGGCGTTCCTCACCGGGCTGCTGCGCTCCCGCCTGGCGCGGGGCGCCCTGGTGGAGCTGTTCCGCGGGATGCGGGCCATGCACCCCGCCGACCTGCGGGCCGCGCTGGCCAGGGCGTTGGGTGATCCGGCGCTCGTGATCGCCTACCCGGTGGCCGGGCAACGCGCCTTCGTCGACTTCGAGGACCGGCCGGTCACCCTGCCCGTCGTGGACGGTGACCGGTCGGTGGCGATGGTCGAACGCGACGGCGAGGTGGTCGCCGCGCTGATCTACGACAGGTCCCTCGACGACGACCCGGAGCTGGTCGAGGCGGTCGGCGGGGCGGCCGCCATCGCGCTGGAGAACCAGCAGCTGCACGTCGAGGCGGAGAACCGGCTCGCCGAGCTGCGGGCGTCCCGGGAACGGATCATCGCCGCGGGGGACGCCGAACGGCGCCGGATCGAGCGCAACCTGCACGACGGCGCCCAGCAGCGCCTCGTCACCCTCGCGTTGCAGCTCTCGCTCATCGGGCGCCAGATCCGCCACGATCCCGCCGACGCCGAGCAGTTGGTGATCTCGGCCGGCGACGAGCTGGCCCGGTCCTTGGAGGAGCTGCGCGAGCTCGCCCGCGGGATCCATCCGGCCGCGCTCGACCAGGGGCTCGACACCGCGCTCGACGCGCTGGCCCTCCGCTCGACGGTTCCCACGGCGGTGTCCTGCGAGCCGGGCCCCCGCCTGCCCGAGCCGATCGAGTTCGCCGCGTACTTCGTCGCCTCCGAGGCGCTGGCCAACATCACCAAGTACGCCCGCGCGACGGCCGCGACCGTGCGGCTCGTGCGCACCGGGACCGGCGTCGTCATCGCGATCACCGACGACGGGGTGGGTGGCGCCGACCCCGCACGCGGCTCCGGGCTGCGCGGGCTCGCCGACCGCGTGGAGGCGCTCGACGGCAGCCTCCGGCTGTCCAGCCCCGCCGGCGGCGGGACGGTCGTCACGGCGGAGCTGCCCTGCCGGTTGTCGACCGGACGCTAGAGCGGGGGCGCTAGCCGCGCAGGAAAGCCAGCACGGCCAGGACACGGCGGTTGTCGTCGGCGCCCTGGTGCAGGTCCAGCTTGGTGAACACGCCGCGGACGTAGGCCTCCACGGTCTTCGGGCTCAGGTGGAGCCGCTCGCAGATCGCCTGGTTCGAGCGGCCCTCCGCCATCACCGTCAGCACCTCGCGCTCGCGGTCGGTCAACGCGTCGAGCGGGTTGCGCGCTCGCGCGCGCCCGACCAGCTGGGCCACCACCGACGAGTCGACGACCAGGCTGCCCGCGGCGACCCGACGCACCGCGTCGGTGAGCTCGGCGAGGTCGGAGACCCGCTCCTTGAGCAGGTACCCGGCGCCCCCAGAAGGGATGTCGCGAGCCCCGTTCTCGATCAGCGTCAGCGCGTAGTGCGGTTCGACGTGCGCCGAGAGGACCAACACCCCGACCTCCGGATGGCTCGCGCCCAGCGACCTGGCCGCATCGAGGCCCTCGGTGGTGTGCGTCGGGGGCATGCGGATGTCGACCACGCACACGTCGGGCGGATCCTCGCGCACCCGGTTGAGCAACGCCTGCGCGTCGCCGACCTGCGCGGTCACCTCGAACCCGGCGTCGGCCAGCACCCGGGACAACCCCTCCCGGAACAGCACCGCGTCGTCGGCGACCATCACCTTCATCTCCGGAGCGTCCCACCCGGTCGGGCCGGGGGGTGCGGGCACCCGTGTGCGCCCGCACCGAGGCCCGGCGCCACCGGCCGCTCCAGCACCCTCACGGCGGCGTCCGCTCCGGTTCGGGCAGCAGCCGGCGTACCGCGTGCCCGCTCAGCTCCGACTTGGCGATGAACCCGCGGGCGCCACAGTCCTCGATCCGGGATCCATAGTCGGCGCGCGACCGGCTCGACACCAGCACGACAGCGGGCGGGTTGAGCTGGTCGGCGAGGGCTTCGGTCACCGCGAAGCCGTCGATGTCCGGGAGCTGCACGTCGAGCAGTACAAGGTCAGGGCACAGGTCACCGGACGCACGGATCGCCTCGGCCCCGTCGCTCGCCTCTCCGACGACGGTGAAGCCGTCCGCTGCAAGGACCTGGCACACGATCGAGCGGAAGGACGCGTGATCGTCCACGACCAACACCCGCGTTTCCATCTCCGGATGCTTGCACCGGATCGGATCGGCGGCTACAGGGCCATCCCTGGACCGACGCGCCTGCGACGACCAGCCACTGTCCCGACCAGGCCGGGACACGCCGGCACGTGACTCGCCAGGGGCTGTTCCGTGGCAGGGTGGCGGAGGAACGAGTGGGACGAGGACCAAGAATCCTCGACCATGACAGGAGGTGGTGGTGCCTGCTGCCCTGCTCGAGACGAAGCTCTTTCTCCCCAGGCCGCGACGTGGCCTGGTGCCGCGTCCGCGCCTGAGCGAGCGCCTCGACCGCGGGTCCGCGTCGAAGTTGATGCTCGTCTCCGCACCGGCAGGCTTCGGCAAGACGACGCTGCTCGCCGAGTGGCTGGCCGCGGGACCGGCCGCGCCGACCGACGAACGGTCCGCCGCATGGCTGTCGCTCGACCGGGGCGACAACGATCCCGCGTCCTTCTGGACCTATGTGGTCGCCGCGCTGCGGACGGTGGAACCCGGGATCGGCGCGAGCACGGTCGCGCTCCTGCAGGAGCGCCAACCGCCACCGATCGAAACGGTGCTGACCACCCTGCTCAACGACCTCGCCGCCATCACGAGCGACATCGTGCTGGTGCTCGACGACTACCACGTCGTCGACGCGCAGGACGTACAGGACGGGATGGCGTTCCTGCTCGACCATCTGCCCCCGCACATGCATCTGGTGATCGCCAGCCGCGCCGATCCCGCGCTGCCGCTCGCCCGGCTGCGCGCGCGCGGCGAGCTGGTCGAGACCCGTGCGGCCGACCTGCGCTTCCAGCCCGACGAGGCCGCGGCGTACCTCAACGGGATGATGGGCCTGCAGCTGACGGCGCAGGATGTGACCGCGCTGGAGGGCCGCACCGAGGGGTGGATCGCCGCGCTCCAGCTCGCGGCGCTGTCCATGCAGGGCAGAGCCGACGTCGCCGGCTTCATCGCCGGCTTCGCGGGCGACGACCGCTACGTCGTCGACTACCTCGTCGAGGAGGTCGTGCAGCGTCAGCCCGACCGAGTCCAGGCCTTCCTGCTGCAGACCTCGATCCTGAGCCGGCTGAGCGGTCCCCTGTGCGACGCCGTCACCGGCCAAAGTGGTGGCAAGGCGATGCTGGAGGCGCTCGACCGAGGGAACCTCTTCCTGGTCCCGCTCGACAACAGCCGCCGGTGGTACCGCTACCACCAGCTCTTCGCCGACGTGCTGCACGCTCGCCTGCTCGACGAGCAGCCCGACCAGGTGCCGGACCTGCACCGGCGGGCGAGCGCGTGGTACGAGCAGCACGGCGAGTGCACCGTGGCCATCGGTCACGCGCTGGCCGGCGAGGACTTCGAACGAGCGGCGGACCTGGTCGAGCTGGCGATACCGGCCATGCAGAGGAGCAGGCAGGAGGCCACGATCCGTGGCTGGATCGAGGTGCTCCCCGACGAGCTGGTCCGAGTCAGGCCCGTGCTCGGCATCGGCGTTGTCGGGGCGCTGATGTCCAGCGGCGAGTTCGAGGGCATCGAGGGTCGGCTGCGGGACGCCGAGCGGTGGCTGGACACCACGTCAGATGCCGGCCAGGGACCTCACGGCCCACCGGCGGAGATGGTCGTCGTCGACCACGAGGAGCTCCCCCGGCTCCCGGGGATGATCGAGGTGTACCGTGCCGCGCTGGCGCTGGCCCGGGGCGATCTGCCCGGCACTGTGACCCACGCCCGGCGGGCGCTGGACCTCCTCGCTGAGGACGACCACCTCGGGCGGGGAGCAGCCGCCGCGTTGCTGGGGCTCGCGGCCTGGACGACCGGGGACCTCGAGGCCGCGCACCGGTCCTACGCCGACTGCATGGCGAGCATGCAGCGGGCGGGGCACCTCTCCGACGTGCTCGGGTGTGCGATCACCCTGGCGGACATCCGGATCGTCCAGGGCCGCATGGGCGAGGCGATGCGCACCTACGAGCAGGCGTTGTGGCTGGCACCCGCGCAGGGCGGGTCGGTGCTGCGGGGAACTGTGCTGCGGGGAACTGGGGACATGCACGTGGGGATGAGCGCCATCCACCGCGAGCGTGGCGACCTGGACGCCGCCAGGCAACACCTGCTGTGGAGCGAGGAGCACGGCGAGCACACCGGGTTGCCGCAGAACCGTTATCGCTGGCGGGTCGCGATGGCTCGGGTTCGGGAGGCCGAAGGAGACCTACCCGGGGCGCTCGACCTGCTCGACGAGGCGGAGCGCCGGTACGTGGGGGACTTCTCTCCCAACGTGCGTCCGGTTGCGGCGTCGACGGCACGGGTGTGGGTCGCGCAGGGGAGGCTGGCCGAGGCCCTCGGCTGGGCGCGTCAGCAGGGCCTGTCCGTCGAGGACGACCTCAGCTACCTGCACGAGTTCGAGCACGTCACCCTGGCGCGGGTGCTACTGGCCCGGCACCCGGTAGCGCGTGCCCTCGACGAGGCGACCGAGCTCCTGGAGCGCCTGCTCCGAGCAGCGGAGGATGGGGGCCGAACCGGGAGCGTCATCGAGATCCTCGTGCTGCAGGCGCTCGCGCAGCAGCTGCGGGGCGACGTCCCCGCCGCGCTGGTGCCACTCGAACGGGCCCTGGAGCTGGCGGAGCCGGAGGGCTACGTCCGGAGGTTCGTCGACGAGGGCTCACCCATGGCGGTCCTGCTGGTGTCGGCCGCTGAGCGGGGGATCGCCCCGAGCTATGTCCAGCGACTCCTGGCCGCCTTCGCGAAGCCGGAGCCGGAGATCAGCCCGACTGCAGACCAGGGCTTGGTCGAGCCACTGAGCGGGCGTGAGCTCGACGTGCTCCGGCTGCTCGGGAGCGACCTCGGCGGACCGGAGATCGCCCGCGAGCTCATCGTGGCCCTGAACACCGTGCGGACCCACACCAAGAGCATCTACGCCAAGCTCGGCGTGAACAACCGGCGGGCAGCGGTGCGCCGGGCCGAGGAGCTGGGCCTGCTGTCGCGAACCCGCAACACCAGACCCCCCGTCGTGCGCCGACCGTAGACACCCCCGCAGGTCACCACATCAATCACCACATGTGGTCGTGCCTGCTCACCACATCCGCTCCTACCTTCCGGCCATGAGCGAAACCCACGCACTGACCGGCGATCGCCACGGGGCCGGACGCTACGAGATCCGCCTCCAGGGCCATCTCGAGAACCGATGGGCCGCCTGGTTCGACGGGCTGACCCTCACCCGCGCAGGCGACGGCACCACCCTCATCCACGGCCCGGTGGTGGACCAGGCCGCGTTGTTCGGCCTGCTCCAGAAGGTGCGCGACATCGGGCTGCCGCTGGTCTCGGTCACGCACGTCGAACCCGACCGGCCGGACGTCCCCGCCATCGACCCTCGATAAGGCACTCGTCAACCAACCAAGGAGACCGACATGACCACCACCGTCCGAACCACAGCAGTGAAGAGAACCCCGATGAGCTCCCTGAGGAAGACCGCGCTCGTCGCGGGCGCGCTCTACGTGATCACCTTCGCCGCCTCGATCCCTGCACTCCTGCTGCTCAGCCCTGTGCTGAGCGATTCGAACTACATCGTCGGCCCCGGCGCCGACACCCAGGTGCTCTGGGCATGCTTCCTCGACGTGGTCAACGCCCTCGCCTGCATCGGCACCGCGGTCGCACTGTTCCCGGTGGTCAAACGGCAGAGCGAAGCACTGGCGCTCGGCTTCGTCACCACGCGCCTCTTCGAGGCCGCTGTCATCGTCATCGGTGTCGTGAGCCTGCTTGCGGTCGTGACCTTGCGGCAGGCCGGGGCTGCCGGAGGCGATGAGGCCTCGCTGGTCACCGCGGGCCAGGCACTCGTCGCGGTGCGTGACTGGACGTTCCTGTTCGGACCGAACCTCATGGCTGCCCTGAACGCGCTGCTGCTGGGCACCTTGATGTACCGGTCCGGACTCGTGCCACGGGTCATCCCCCTGCTGGGACTCATCGGAGCCCCCCTGCTCCTCGCCGTCACCATCGCAACGCTGTTCGGCATCACCGAGCACGGCTCCCCATGGTGGATCGCGGTCGCCCCGATCTTCGTCTGGGAGCTCTCGCTCGGCGTCTGGCTCGTCATCAAGGGCTTCAAGCCCTCGCCCATCACCACTGGAATGGCCGCTCGGACCTCCCCGCCTGCGTACCAGGGCGTCGACGCTTGACCCCGACAACACGGCCGGGCCCACCAAAGGCCCGGCCGCTGTCCGCGCACCACCCGCCCGTCCGGAAGGAACTCAGCCTATGATCACCATCGAGTCAGTCACCAGGACCTACGGTGCCTTCACCGCAGTCAATGACGTCAGCTTCACAGCCCAGCCGGGTCGGGTGACCGGGTTCCTCGGCCCCAATGGCGCCGGCAAGTCGACCACCATGCGGATCATGGTCGGGCTCACGCGGCCCACGTCGGGAACCGCCACCATCTCCGGGCGCAGCTACCTGGACCTGCCCAACCCGGGACTCGAGGTCGGGGTACTCCTTGACGCGTCCGCACAACACGCCGGTCGCACCGGCCGGGAGATCCTGACCATCGCCCAGCGATTCATGGGCGTCCCGCGAAACCGCGTCGAGGCGATGCTGGACCTG
>Ga0136640_10000302_pt1 | contig 18384 bp, 19 predicted proteins | sample AntDrymUQ8642106_2_FD_105498 | JGI IMG/M metagenome (GOLD analysis project Ga0136640, IMG submission 105498) | Polar desert sand microbial communities from Dry Valleys, Antarctica - metaG UQ864 (21.06) | ecosystem: Environmental > Terrestrial > Soil > Desert | place: Antarctica: Dry Valley...
GCCCGCGGCGCAAGATCTTCCGCGCGGCGCCCATTTTAGCCTGGTTGGCACGCCTGCCGAGGGGTCAGGGCGAGATTGCGCTCACGAGGTCGCGTAGATCGCAGCTGACCAGCCGCGCGCCGATGCTCGCCGCACCGGCCACATAACCGGCGTCGTAGACCGACAGGCCCTCGGTGTCTGCAATTGTGACGGCGCGAGCGACGAGAGCTTCGTCGACCCGCACCAGCCCGCCGTCGCGCTCGAGGTCGCGGACCTGTTGGACCGAGTACCCCGCCCGCCGGGCGACGTCGATCGTGCGTAGACCGGACTTGCGACTCTGCATGACCTCCCCGCCCGGATGCTTGGCCGAAGTCTCCACAGGCCCTTGAGTGTCAGTCTTGAACACATGGAGGTCAACGAGATCATCGACGTTGCCGAGGGTCTGGGCGGAGTCCTCACGCTGAAGCCGCAGCCGGGCGACGGCTCGCCCGAGATCAGCTGGGGGGACATCTTCTTCTACTACGCGCCGGACGGTGTCGTTCCGGCGTCGCAGCCCTTCGCGACCATTGTGACCAAGGACTACCCCGAAGACCGGGGATCGCAGCTTGACCGGCCCGGCGCCTTCCGCCTGAACGTCACCGCCGGGACCGCGCAGTTCCGCGAGCTAACCGGGCGCGGTCCACGAGAGCCCGCGGGGCACGACGTCGACCCGAGCACCGTGGACGTGCTGTTCGCGCACCCCGTCTACGGCCACCTCGGGGGCTCGCTGTGGTGAACCCAGGCCCGCGAACGCGGACCGCCGTTGACGACTTGCTGCGCACGGCCCACGCGCTCCCCGAGCGCGCCACCAGCGCCGATCCGAACCCACGCCGGGCTGATCCGAAGACAGGCGCCGCTGGGTGGGCACTGCCAGCCGTCGTCCTACTCGGCCGAGCGCCAGCAGCTGCGTCCTTCCCACTCGCCGATCGTCACGCGGGGCAGGTCGCGAAGCCGGCCGCGCGGTCCACGTCTTGCCATGACCAAGGACCGGCGCGGCTGCCTCGGTAGTTCAGGGCGAGGCCGTCACGCCCGGCGGGCGGCCGCTGCCCGCCGGGCACGCGAGACGAGGTGCTCGCGCTCCGCGTCGCTTCGGGCGACGTCGGCCGCACGCCGCCACCCGTCCTCGGCGCTTTGGTCCCCTGCGCGCTCGAGCAGCTCGGCCTGTGCCGCGAGCAGGCTGACCGAGTCGGACATGACGAGAGAACCGGTCAGGGCACGTTCCAGGCGCCGAGCACCCGGCCGGACAGATCGGAGTACACGATCTGCTGCCCGTCCACATCCGGGTCGACGTCGAACACGACAGTGCCGGTGATCGTCTCCCCCGGAGCAAGGTCGACAACATCCAACGGGTCGTCATACCCGAAGACGCCGGAGCTGCCATCGCCGTACCGCACCATGTCTCCGTCGGGATAGCGGACCAGGAAGTCGAACGGCGCGACCGCAAACACCTCGTCGCCGATGTTGGCGATCGTCACGGTGACCGACAGGAACGTCCCGTTCGCAGGCGGATCGGAGAACTCATCCGGCGGCTCGGCGGTCTCCATCGCCTCGGCGACGGTGATGTCGGCCAGCGGGCTTCCGGACTCGTCGGTGGCCGTCCCGGTCTCCCCGATGTCGAAGATCGCCGCAGGCGGCTCCGGGTCCGGATCCCCGCTCGACTCCGGCTCACCGGTTTCGCTGGTCGAGGCGGGAGGCGGGCCTTCGGTCGGTACGCCGGACAACGCGCCGGCGCCGTCGACCATCGTGTTGCAGCCGGTGAGGGTCACCAGCACGAGCACGAGCCAGGCAGCCAGGACCCGCGAGGACATCGCCCAGCCCCTCCCGCCAGCCGCGTGCCAGCGATGCTACCGAGCCGCCGGAGCCAACCGGTCCCGCCACAGGTCGTCGACCTGCCGGTGCAGGTCGGCGAGGGTCCCGGAGTTGTCCAGTACGGCGTCGGCGACGGCGCGGCGCTGGTCGTCGGTCGTCTGCGCGGCCATCCGCGCCCGCGCCTCATCCTCGCGCATGCCGCGGGTGTCGCGCAGCCGCTGGATGCGAACGTTCTCGTCGGCGAGGACGACAACCACAACGTCGTACGCCGGCGCCAGAGCGTTCTCCACCAGCAGGGTTACATCATGTACGACGACGGCCTCATGGGGGGCATCGGCGGCAAGCTCGGCGCTGCGTTGGGACACCAGGGGGTGCACGATCGCGTTGAGCCTTGCCCGCGCCTCGTCGTCGGCGAAGATCAGTGCGCCGAGCCGCTGTCGGTCCAGGCTGCCGTCGTCGGCCAGGACGCCCGATCCGAAGGCCGCGACGACCGCGGCCAACCCCTCGGTCCCGGGGGCGACGACCTCGCGCGCGACGACGTCCGCGTCGACGACCAGCGCCCCGTGCTCGGCCAGCCGTGCGGCCACCGCGCTCTTGCCCGCGCCGATTCCGCCGGTGAGCCCGACGATCATCCGCCCGCCCCTTCCGCTGCGTTGATGCGGCGCGCCTGCCCCGCCTGCCTTCGCCAGGACCATACGGTGTGATTTCGACGGCCTTCCCGCCCGAGAAAGGGTGCGTCCCCATGGGCAGACATACGCGTCCCCCTCAGCAGTCCGGGCGGCACCGGCTCGGGCGGGCCGATCGGGTGCACTGCCGGCAGCTCTTGGCGGTGGCGAGCCGACTCGATCAACGGCGCTGGAACTGGTCGCGGTTCGTCCGCCCGGCCGGACGTCACACGTGGGGCTGGCTCGCCCGCACGGGCGGGCAGCCCCGAACGGCGTTCGCGCTCATCCTCAGCCTGTAGCCGGTGGCGTGCCGTCGCCGGCCGGGCCGTCGCCCGCACGGGAGAGCTATGGCAGCGCTGAGCCGGCCTGACCGTCCCGCGATTCCGGCTTCACGTCGGCGGTGCTTCCGTCGCCTGCGCCAGCACCGCCTCGGCCACGGCGGTGAGCCGGGTAGGCATCTGCTCGGGTGGCACGACCGCTGCGAGCAGGGTCAGCGAGTACGTCCATGTACCGTCGGCGAACACCAGCGTCGTACCGGCGACGCCGGTCAGCATGACGGCGGGCAGCCCCTGTACCTCGGTGGACTCGACCCGGTCGCCGGCGGTCTGTCTGTCGACGGTCGTCACGTCGATCCGGTCGGCGGCCGCTGCCTCGTCGGTGTACGAGGCGATTGAGACCTCCAGCAGGGGTGGCTGTGCGTTGCCGTCCGGCCCGATCACGATGCCGTACCCACACGTGATCCGGTCGGTACGGCCGATACCCGGCAGCGGCTCGCCCCGGATGTAGGACACCGATCCGGGCAGGCCGACGCCGAGCGCCGGATCGAGGTCAGTGACCGGCAGCAGTGCGCCGCAGTTGGCAGGCAGTCCGACCGGCTTGGCGGTCGGCTCCGCACTGGTCGTCGTCGGCGCAGCATTGGTCGTCGGCACCCGGCTTGTCGGGGCTACGCCGGACGGGTCGGAGGACGCCGTACAGGCGGCGAGGCCGGTCGCGAGCAACGCGGCGCACACGCCGGAGACGCCTCGTGTCATGGACGAGGTGAGCTGTCGGCGGCGCATCAATCCACGGTAACTCCGCGGTTCGCTGCGCCGCCGCAACCAAAGCGGTTAGTTGCCGGCGAGCTTCTCCCGCAACGCGGCCAGCGCCTCGTCGGTCGCCAGGGTCCCCGAGCTCTCGACGTCGGCCGGCTGGTCGGAGGCGTACGACGTCGGCCCGGTGGCCTCGGCATCCGCTGCCTGCGCGGAGACGATCTGCTTCTGATGCGTCTCGAATCGCGCCTGGGCCTCGGCGTACTGCCGCTCCCACTCCTCGCGCTGCTTCTCGTAGCCGGGCAACCAGTCGTTGGTCTCCGAGTCGAAGCCTTCGGGGTAGATGTACTCCCCGGCCTCGCTGTAGTTCGCGGCCATGCCGTACGCCGCCGGGTCGAACGACGACGCGTCGCCCACAGCCCCCTCGTTGGCCTGCTTCAGCGACAGGCTGATGCGGCGTCGCTCCAGGTCGATGTCGATGACCTTGACCATGATCTCGTCGTTGACGTTGACGACCTGCTCGGGGATCTCGACGTGCCGCTCGGCCAGTTCGGAGATGTGCACCAGGCCCTCGATGCCCTCCTCCACCCGGACGAACGCGCCGAAGGGCACCAGCTTGGTGACCCGGCCCGGGACGACCTGGCCGAGCTGGTGGGTCCGGGCGAACTGCCGCCACGGGTCCTCCTGCGTCGCCTTGAGTGACAGCGAGACCCGCTCGCGGTCCAGGTCGACGTCGAGTACCTCGACGGTGACCTCCTGGCCGACCTCGACGACCTCCGAGGGGTGGTCGATGTGCTTCCAGGACAGCTCCGAGACGTGCACCAGGCCGTCGACCCCGCCGAGATCCACGAACGCGCCGAAGTTGACGATGCTCGACACCACACCGCTACGCACCTGGCCCTTGGCCAGCTTGTTCAGGAACTCGCTGCGCACCTCGGACTGGGTCTGCTCCAACCACTGCCGGCGCGACAGCACGACATTGTTGCGGTTCTTGTCCAGCTCAATGATCTTGGCCTCGAGCCGCTGGCCGACGTAGGGCTGCAGGTCACGGACCCGGCGCATCTCCACCAGCGACGCGGGCAGGAAGCCGCGCAGCCCGATGTCCAATATCAGGCCGCCCTTGACGACCTCGATGACGATGCCTTCGACGACCTGGTCTTCTTCCTTGAGCTTCTCGATCGTGCCCCAGGCCCGCTCGTACTGGGCTCGCTTCTTGGACAGGATCAACCGACCCTCTTTGTCCTCCTTCTGGAGAACGAGGGCCTCGACCTCGTCGCCGACCTTAACGACGTCATTGGGGTCGACATCGTGCTTGATGGACAGCTCACGGGAGGGAATGACGCCCTCAGTCTTGTAGCCGATGTCCAGCAGGACCTCGTCCCGGTCGACCTTGACAATGGTGCCTTCGACGATGTCGCCGTCGTTGAAGTACTTGATGGTGGCGTCGATCGCGGCCATGAAGTCTTCGGCGGTGCCGATGTCATTGACTGCTACCTGCGGTGTGCTGTGCTCGGGACGGACCTCGGTGGTGGACGTCATGTGGTGGGATGCTCCGGAGGGCGAAGAGGTGGTCGGACGGCGCGTCGCGGATCCTTGCGTTCAACAACTCCGAAGACTGGTGGCAGCGACGCGCATGCTGGGCCGACGACAGAGATTGCAGTCACGAGCGCGGCCTGCTCCATACTGAGGCGACGCAGACCCGCGGCGCATCGACCATCGTACGTCGTGGCCGAAATCAGGGTCAATCAGGAGGTCCCGCGGTGCCCGAACCCCAGGCCGGACCCACCGCCGCCGAACTCCTCGGTACGGCGGGCATCGCGTGGCGGCCGGTGTCCGCGGTCGACACCGCCCGGGCGAACCGGTGCTGGTGGGACGCCGATGCCGATGAGTACCTGGCCGAGCACCTGCAGGACATCGGCGACGTCGCGTTCCTCTGGTGCCCTGAAGGGCTCACCGAGGGCTCGGCCGGCCTGCTGGGGCCGGTAGCCGGACGCCGGATCCTGGAGATCGGGTGCGGATCGGCCCCATGCTCGCGCTGGTTGCGAACACAGGGAGCCGACGTGGTGGGCACCGACCTGTCAGCGGGAATGTTGCGGCATGCGGTGACGGCGGCGAAGCGCACCGGTGTCGGCGTACCGCTCGTGCAGGCCGACGCCTGTTCGCTGCCACTGGCGAGCGAGTCCTTCGACCTGGCCTGCTCGTCGTTCGGCGCCGTCGCATTTGTGGCCGATTCCGGGCGTCTCATGGCGGAGGTCGCCCGGGTGCTCCGCCCGGGTGGGCGCTGGGTGTTCTCCGTGACGCACCCGATGCGGTGGGTCTTCCCCGACGACCCCGCTGTGGACGGCCTCACCGTGTCGCGCTCCTACTTCAACCGGACGCCGTACGTCGAGGTGGACGGCGAGGATCGCCCGACGTACGTCGAGCACCACCGCACCATGGGAGACCGAATCCGCGAGATCGTCTCAGCCGGCTTCGCGCTCAGCGATCTGCTCGAGCCCGAGTGGCCGCCGGGACGCACCCGGGAGTGGGGCCAGTGGAGCCCGTTGCGAGGAGGCCTCATGCCGGGCACGGCCATCTACGTCTGCGACAAGGTCGGCTAGCATCTGTCGGCTAGCTTCTCCGGGGCGACGGCACCCGGTTGCTTGGTCCTGTCATGACCTGACCGGCGCGGCGTGCACCGGCGAATGCTGGGAAACCCCAGTGGGTCTTCGCCGGAGAGGAAGTCAGCACCGTGATCGATGTCCGCAATCCGGGTGACGGCTTCGCGGCTCTCCGGGCTCGTATCGACACGCTGGGTGAGCCGGTCGGCGGTGACCGCGGCAAGCCGGGTGAACCCCTCACGGTGGGCGAGTGGGCGCTGCTCATCGAGGACATCGTGGAGAACCCCGACGACACCACCGGCGGGATCTACAACGTCGCCACAGCAGCGGAAGGCGACAGCGAGTACGACGCGATCTTCGTCGGCGGCGGGGCTGCCGGCCGGTTCGGGGCCGCCTACCTGCGGGCCCGCGGCGGGCGTCAGCTCATCGTCGACGCCTGGCCCTTCCTCGGCGGGTCCTGCCCGCACCAGGCGTGCGTCCCCCACCACATCTTCTCCGAGTGCGCGCGGGAGCTGGACCTCGCCCGCCACATGCAGGGCCGGCTCTGGTATCCCGCTTTCGACGAGTCCAAGGCGTCGATTCTGGAGATCATCGAGCTCTTCAAGAGAGGCCGCTCGCTCCCCCATGCGGTCATGAACTGGCAGTCCAAGGAGCAGCTGGACCTGGAGTTCATCCTGAACGCGCCGGCCACCGTGGTCGACGAGCACACCGTCGAAGTGGAAGGCAGGCAGTACCGCGCCAAGAACCTGGTGCTCGGAACGGGCGGCCGGACGATCTACCCCGACCTCCCCGGCATCGAGCAGCCCGGCGTCTTCGACTTCGCGACCCTGATCGAGGACCTGGACTACGAGCCGACCAGCTGCGTCATCATCGGTGGCTCGAAGGTCGCGCTGGAGTACGGCTCGTTCTTCCAGGCCACCGGCTGCCAGACCACGATCCTCACCCGCAGCCCGCTGATGAGGACCGCGAGCCTGCACCACATCGACGAGGACATGCGCACCTATGTGATCGACATGATGGTCGACCGCGGCATCGTCATCCACGAGGGCGTCGAGCCGCTGGCGGTGCTCGGCGACGGTCGGGCCACGGGCGTGCGGTACCGCAACGCAGCGGGCGAGACCGTCGAGATCGAGACCGATTTCGTCTTCGTCGCCACCGGTGAGCGTCCGAACCTCAAGCTGTACGACGCACTGGGCCTGGAGACCAACGACCGCGGCTTCATCGTCGCCGACGCGACCATGACGACCTCCCGGCCGTCGGTGCGCGCCATCGGCGACCTGCTCGGCCCCCCCATGGAAATGTTCAAGGCCCGCAAGTGCGGCATGACCGCGGCGCGCAACATCATGGGTGAGCACTACGAGTACGACTACAGCGAGTACCCCGATTTCTTCCACACCACCTACGAGGTCACCTGGTGCGGCCTGACCGAGGCCGAGGCCCGGGAGAAGTACCCCAACGTCATCAAGCTCCAGATGCCGCCGGACGGCTCCGACCCGGAATCCTTCCCGCTGCCGGCGGCCGAGGGCTCGATGCTTTACGCCTTCACCCGCCCCATCCTGTCCGGCTGGTTCAAGCTCGTCATCGACGCCGACTCGCGCCGGATCCTCGGTGCGCACCACGTCGGCTTCGGCGCCAAGGATGCCTTCCAGTACATCGACTACCTGATCCGCCGGCCCGAGGGCTGGACGATTGACGACATGGCCGAGCTGTCCGAACTCTTTCTCAACCCCGAGCACTTCATCCAGCTGTCCCGGCTGCGCGCGGGCAAGCAGCAGCTGGTGAATCTCTGACACGGGTACGTCGATGGCTGTCGCGGTAGTCACCGGCGGCGCCTCCGGCATCGGCCTGGCCACCGCGGACCAGCTTCGCACCGACGGCTTCGACGTCGTCGTACTCGATCTGCCCGCCACCGGCCACGGCGACGTCAGCGAGGGAGGCGTCGGCGCGGAGGACGTCAGCGCGGCCGACAGCGACTGCCACGTCATCGCGTGTGACGTCACCGACCCGGCCAGCGTCGACGCGGCGGTGGCAACGGTGCTGGGCCGCTTCGGGCGGATCGACGTACTGGTGAACAACGCCGGCATCACCGGATCGCAGGCCGCTACCGTCCTGCACGAGACACCGATCGAGGAGTGGGACCGCGTACACGCGGTCAACGTGCGCGGGCCGTTCCTGTGCAGCCGCGCCGTACTCCCCACGATGATCGAGCAGCGCAGCGGGCACATCATCACGATAGCGTCGGTAGCCGGGTTGATCGCCTTTCCCGGACGGGCGGCGTACACCGCGTCCAAGGGGGCCGCGCTCATGCTGACCAAGTCCATCGCCGTGGACTACGCCAGGTACAACATCCGCGCCAACGCCATCTGTCCCGGCATGGTCTACACACCGATGACGAGTTGGCGGCTGGACCAGGCGGACCTGCGCGAGCAGATCGAACGCCAGATTCCGCTGGGCCGGGTCGCCCAGCCCCACGAGATTGCCGACGCGGTGGCGGTGCTGGCTTCCGGCCGGTTGGGTTACCTGACCGGCCACCCGCTGGTCATCGACGGCGGCTTGTCCGCTCAGTAGGAGGACGACTGATGGCAGGAAGACTTGAGGGCAAGGTGGCCGTGGTGACCGGCGGGGGGTCGGGCATCGGCCGGGCGGCGGCGGCCCTGTTCGCTGTCGAAGGGGCGGCCGTCGCGGTTCTCGACCGGGTGCCGGAGGCCGCCGAGGAGACCGTCGATCAGATCGTCGCAGCCGGTGGGCAGGCGCTGGCCGTCACTGCCGACATCGTGGACTCCGACGGGGTGAACGCCTCCTTCGATTGGGTCAACGCCCAGCTCGGACCGGTCGGCGTGCTCTACAACAACGCGGGGGTCAACAGCAGCGGTTCGGTGCTGACGGCTACCGAGGAGGACTGGGACCGCTGCCTGGCGGTCAACGTCAAGGGGACCTATCTCTGCTCAGCCGCCGCGGCGCGGACCATGGTCGACCACGGCGGTGGCTCGATCGTCAACCAGGGGTCGGTCGCAGCGCTGGTCGGGGTCGCCAACTTTGCGGCGTACTGCGCCTCCAAGGGAGCGGTAGTGGCCCTGACCAGGTCGATGGCGGTCGACCTCGCCCCCAGCGGGATCCGGGTGAACGTCATCTGCCCCGGCACCGTCTACACGCCGCTGATGCGCCCCATGCTGACCGTCCGTGGTGGTGGGGACGAGGAGAAGGGGCTGGCGATGACCGTCGCCAAGTACCCCATCGGACGGCTCGGTACGCCGGAGGACATCGCCCGGGTCGCACTGTTCTTGGCCAGCGATGAGGCAGCTTTCATGACCGGGTCCGTGGTCACTCCCGACGGGGGCATGACCGCTCAGTGACCCGGGCGCGGGCAAGGTCAGGTCATGATCGTGAGAGGGCCGCTCGCCACGGAGGTACTGGCGACCGCGGGCCTCACCGTCCCGGCGGGATCAGCCACTCGCCGGTTGTACACCCCCCAGGTCTAGTGCGCATGCGCTAGCGCGCATAGAGTCCGGGCACCCTGACTCCGGGCACCTGACTCCGGGCACCCTGACTCCGGGCACCCTGACCGAGGTGGTGCAGCAGTGTCCAGCTCCACAGCACCGGCTCGTACCGGCCACCCGGTGGTGGTCCGCGAGCAGCTGACCAACCTGCGAGCCCTGCTCGTGCTGTCGATCCTGATGACCGAGAGCGCCGACGAGGCGCAGATCCTGCACCTGGCCGCCTCATCGGCGCCCTCGCTCGGTCGCTGGCGGGTGGAGGGCTTCGCGTTCTCCGACGGAAGCTGGCGCTCGGGCGGCCAGCGGGCGGCCAGTGGGCGGATACCGGACTGGCTCGCCGAGGACGTTGCTGCCCTCGGGCCCGCCGGCGGGGCGATCACCTCGCTCGACACCGGGTGGTGGTGGGCCTACCCCCTGCGCAGTGTGGGCGGGATGTTCGGATACCTCATCGCGCGGGCGGACGACGCGCCGTCCGCGGACAGCCAGTTCCTGATCCAGGTGCTGGCACAGCAGACCGGTGTCGCCGTCTCCAACGCCCGGCTGCACCAGATCCAACGGGGCAGCGCCGAGGCCCTCACTGCCGCCAACGTGGCATTGGAGGACACCGTCGCCACACTGCGGCGGGGCATGCAGATCCACCAACGACTCACCGGAGTGGCCGCCTCCGGTGAGGGATCGACCGGTATCGCCGATGCGCTGCACGAGCTGACCGGCCTGGCGGTGGCGATCGAGGACCGCTACGGCAACCTGCGCGCCTGGGCCGGGGCCGGGCAGCCCCAGCCCTACCCCAAAGCGCGGCAGGACCGGCGCGAGGAGTTGCTGCGCCGTCTGCAGCTGGAGGAGCGCTCGGTCCGCGACGGTGTGCGGGTGGTCGCGCTGGCCTCCCCACGCCCCGACGTACTAGGCCTGATCGCGCTGGTCGATCCGGATAACCGCGCGGACGGCTCGGACGTCATGGCTCTGGAACACGGCGCGACGGTGCTCGCCGTCGAGCTGGCCCGGCTGCGGGGCCTCGCCGACGCCGAGTTGCGATTGCGCCGGGACCTCCTGCACGACCTGCTCACCGGCACCGACGACGAGGGCGCCTACGCCCGGGCCGAGGCACTCGGCTACGACCTTCAGCCGCCGCACCGCGTCGTTCTGGTAGCTCCCGGGGACGGCGTCCGGGTCAGTGCCAGCGACCATGCAGCCGGGAACAATGCAGCCGGCGGCAATGCGGCCGGGGACAATGCAGCCGGCGGCAACGCGCCCGCTGCCCCGCACGACCCGCACCAGGACCGCTTTCTGCACGCCGTACGCCGGGCGCTTCGCGAGTTGCGACTCACCGCCCTGCTCGGGGCCGAGGCCGGTGGGGTCGTGATCCTGATGGCCGGTGAGGCCGACTGGGAGGGCCTGCGCGAGGCCGTGCTGCGCGAGCAGGGTGGTGGACGGGCGCGGATGGGCGTCGGTGAGCTGTATGCCCGCCCGAGCGAGCTGCCGCGGTCCTGGCGGGAAGCGCAGTTGGCGCAGCGGCTGCGCACCGGCACCGGTCATCCCGACGGGGCCACCGTGTACGCCGACCTCGGAGTCTTTCGCATGTTCGCCTCGCTGCCGGATCTCGAGGACGTCGCGGACTACGCCACTCGGTGGCTGCAACCGCTGATCTCCTACGACGCCACGAAAGGCACCGAGCTGGTCCAGACTCTGACGACGTACCTCGACCACGGCGGGCGGTACGAAGCGACAGCGCATGCCCTGTCCATCCACCGCAGCACGCTGAAATACCGGCTGCAGCGCATCCGCGAACTGAGCGGATACGACCTGCACGACGCTGAAACGCACTTCAACCTGCAGCTGGCGACGCGGGCATGGACCACGGTTGGGGTGATGAGCAAAGCGCCCGCCGAGCCAGCGCCGCCTCGGCTGGTTCGCCCCGTCAGGACGTAGTTGCTCCCAGCACACCGCCATAGCGTCCATGCCTGTGACCCAGGCAATGGCGAGCGAGCGCCGCCCGGACATCAGCGCGCAGACCGCGCTCTACGAGCAGATGCTCTTCATCCGCCGGTTCCTGGAGAAGGTCGACGTCCTGTACCGCCAGGGGCATGTGCACGGACCGGCCCACCTCGGGCTGGGTCAGGAAGCGATAGCGGTCGGTGCGGCGACGGTGCTCCGCCCGGAGGACTACTCCATCGGTACCTACCGCGGACACGCACACGCGCTGGCCCGCGGCGCGCCGGCCGAGGCGGTGCTCGCCGAACTGCTCGGGCGCGAGGGTGGCATCTGCGCCGGCAAGGGCGGCTCGATGCACATCACCAGCGTCGAGCGCGGGTACTACGGCTCGTACGCGATCGTCGGGGCGCACCTGCCGATCGCCGTGGGCCTGGCCTGGGCCAGCAGAATCAAGAAGACGGAGCAGGTCACCGTCTGCTTCTTCGGTGACGGCGCGGTCAACATCGGCGCCTTCCACGAGGCGGTGAACCTGGCCGCCCTGTGGGCGCTGCCGATCGTCTTCGTCTGCGAGAACAACCAGTACATGGAGTACAGCCCGATCTCGTCGATGATTCCGGTGGACCGGCCCGCTGCGTCCCGTGCATCGGCGTACGGGCTCGAACCGCTCCTCGTCGACGGCAACGACGTGTTCGCCGTCGCCGAGATGGTCGGAGCCGCCGTCGACAAGGCCAGGGACGGCGGCGGGCCGGCGCTGATCGAGGCCGACACCTACCGGCTCAAGGGGCATTCGGTTGCCGATGCCGGCGCGTACCGCCCCGCCGAGGAGGTGCAGCGATGGCGCGGACAGGAACCGCTCGTGCGCCAGCGTGCGGCGCTGCTGGCTGCGGGCACCGACGAGCAGGACCTGATCAAGCTCGAGACCCGGGTGGCCATCTCCGTCTCCGGGCTGGCCGACCGGGTGCTGGCCGCACCGGCACCCGACCCCGCGACCGTATGGACCGATGTGTGGGCCGACGGAGGGTCGCGATGGCGGAACTGACGTTCCGAAACGCCGTACTCGCCGCGCTGGCGCAGGAGATGGAGCGCGACGAACGGGTGGTGCTGCTCGGTGAGGACATCACCTCCGGCGGGGTGTTCAAGACCACGACCGGCCTTGTCGACCGATTCGGCCCGGACCGGGTGTGGGACACGCCGATCTCCGAGCAGGCGATCGTCGGAGCCGCGATGGGCGCAGCCATGGCCGGGCTGCGCCCTATCGCGGAGATCATGTTCTCCGACTTCTACGCCGTCTGCTGGGACCAGGTGGTCAACGAGATCGCCAAGACCCGGTACATGACCGGCGGGCAGGTCACCCTGCCACTGGTCCTGCGTGGCGCGAACGGCTTCGGCAGCCTCGGCTTCGGCAGCCAGCACGGGCAGTCGGTGGAGAACTGGGCGATGTGCGTCCCCGGCCTGAAGATCGTCTCCCCCGCGTCACCGGTGGAGATGGTCGGCCTGCTCGCCGCCGCCATCCGAGACGACGACCCGGTGCTCGTCTTCGAGCACAAGGCCTTGTACGGCGGCAAGGCGCCGGTCCCGGACGGTGAGCACTTCATCCCACTCGGCGAGGCCCGGGTCGTCCGCGCGGGCAGCGACGTCACCCTGGTAGGGCTGTCCATAACGGTCGGGATGTGCGAGCGGGCCGCCGCAACGCTCGACGGGGCCGGGATCAGCGCCGAGGTAATCGACCTGCGCACGCTGGTGCCGCTGGACGCGCAAGCGGTGCTCGGGTCGCTCGCCAAGACCGGCCGGCTGGTCATCGTGGAGGAGAACCCGGGGCAGCTCGGTTGGGGTGCAGCCATTGCGGCGCTGGCCGCCGAGGAGGCCTTCGACGACCTGCGGGCGCCGGTAATCCGAGTCAGCGGGGGCAACGTTCCTTGGCCGGTGGCCCCGGAGTTGGAGGCAGTGGTCGACGTCAGTCCTGACCGCGTCGTCTCCGCCATACAGACACTCATGAAGCACTGACACCTACCGACGCAGAAAGGAGCAGGGCATGCAGATCAGAGGCGAGGAGGTTCTCCTCCCGACATCGGCGGTATCGGCGTTCCCGCGGCCGCATTGGTTGCAGGGACGCATTCTGGGCACGCTGAACGAGCCGGTGTACCGCAGCCACAACCTGCGGGTGGCCTATGAGGACGCCGTCAAGCTGTGCGCGCACGAGCAGGAGGCGGCCGGGCTGGACATCCTGACCGACGGCGCGCAGTACTACGAGTGGGAGGCGCCGGGCTTCCAGTTGGAGCCGATCTTCCACTTCATCCCGGAGAATCTGGCCGGATTCGCGCCCTACGGCCCGCCCGGTGACGGGGCGAAGTACAAGCCGTTCTACAAGGCCGCTGTGACGAGCAAGATCGAGTGGAAGCGGCCGATGTTCGAGAGCGTCGTGACGGCGATGCAGGGGGCCACGAACAAGCCATTCAAGGTGGCATTCCTCGGACCGGCGCAGCAGAGCATCATCGTGGACGACCAGTTCTACGGTGACCCGCTCAAAGTCGCCCAGGACCTCGCCGTGGCGATGAACCAGGAATTGAAGTACCTGGTCAGCATCGGGCTGGAGGCGGTGCAGCTGATCGACGTGCTGGCGCCGTACACCCAGGACATGTGGCAGATCGAGGTGCAGAACACGATGTTCGACGGCGTGGACGCGCTGAAGTTCTGGCACGTCTGCTACGGCAGCGTCGACGGGCAGCGCGACGTGTTCGAGGCCAAGACGGTCGACATGATGCCGCTGTTCAAGGAGTCCACCGCCGACGTGATCCACCTGGAGTCCTGCAGCGCCGAGTTCAGCGATCTGGAGGCCTACCGCGACTTCCCGACGGACAAGGTGCTCGGTCTCGGTGTCGTCGACGCCAAGAACCTGCACGCCGAGACCCCGGAGATCATCGCCGACCGGATCAGGGCCCGGCTCGAGATCGTGCCGGCCGACCGGCTCCTCGTCGCCCCCGACTGCGGCCTGGGCTACTTCAGCCGTACGGCGGCGTATGCGAAGCTGCGCAACATGGGCGAAGCGGTGGCGACGGTTCGGGCGGAGCTGTGAGGTGACTACCACCGCCACCGTCGACCTGCCCGGGGTACAGCTGCAGGCAGGTGACCACATCTGCGCCTTTTACCGACAGCCCGACGAGCGCGACGACATCCTGATCCCGTACCTGCTCGGCGGCCTCGCCGGCGGGAGCAAGTGCACCTGCGTCGTCGACAGCTGCGCCCCGGCGCACGTCCTCGGGCGGCTCGCTGCTTCGGTGGAGGTGCGGTCGTTCGTGGACGACGGGCAGCTCGAGGTGCTGGACTCGGACTCGACGTACTTCGACGGTGGCGGTTTCCTGCCGCAGCGGATGCTGAAGTTCTGGGCCAGCAAGGCCCGTTGGTCGGGCAGTAGCGAGAGCAACGTCGTACGCAACATCGGCGACATGACGTGGGCGCACCGGGACAAGCCGGGGGTCGCGGACCTGGCGATGTACGAGTCCGAACTCAACCGGATCATCGGCAGCTACCCGCAGATCGTGCTGTGCCTCTACGACCTGACCCGCTGCGACGGGGAGATGGTGCTCGACGTGCTCAAGACGCATCCGAAGGTGATGCTCGGTGGCATGGTCATCGACAACCCTTACTACCTGGAGCCTGACGACTTTCTCGCCTCCCGCGCCCGCTGACGATGCCCCGCTGACCGCCCTCGCAGCCAAGCCAGTTCACGGTCACGCTGTTGCGCCAGCTCCGAGTCAACCAGGCGGTCAAGGATGCCGACCCCGTGCGCTTCATGGGACAAGCGGGTGCGCCGAACCGTGACGGCTCACTCCCCGCGCGCCCGCTTGCGCCGCTTCCCCTCATGCATGGCCTGCACTCTCGCGACCGGGATCCTGTGTCCTTCAGCGACGAGATCGGCAGGCAGCGACTGGCGCTCGGGCATCCGGTCCCGCCAGGGGTCCGCGCTGCCGACCAGGGCCGGGACGGTCCGGATCGTGAAGTCGGCGGGCGTCACGTCATCGAGGTCGTCCCACGTCACCGGGAACGAGACGGGTACGCCGGGACGCACCCGCGGACTGTAGGCGGCCACCACCGTCGCGCCGCCCGAGCGGGTCGAGTCGAGGAGTACCTTTCCCGCACGGTCTTCCCGGAGGAACGCGGTCGTCGCCAGGGCCGGGTCCAGCCGGGCCGCCCGAGCCGCGAGTGCCCGGGTCGCCGCGGCGACGTCCTCGAACGCCAGTCCCTCGACGAGCGGTACGACGATGTGCACGCCCTTGGCCCCGCTGGTCTTCACCGCAGCCTGCAGCCCGGAGTCGCCCAGTGCCTGCCGGACCAGCGCGGCTACCCGGGCGACCGCGGTGAAGGGCGCGCCGAGCGGGGGGTCGAGGTCGAGCACGAGATGCGTGGGCACGGGGCTGCGACCGTGGCTGCTGCGGGCGAGGGTCGGGTGGTACTCCACGGCACGCTGGTTGGCGAACCACAGGAGGGTCCGCCAGTCGTGGCACAGCGCGTAGGACACCTCGCGTCGCGAGGCCTGCGCCCACACCGTCACCGTCTGGATCCAGTCGGGTGCGTACTTGGGCACGTTCTTCTGCATGAACGGCTCCTGGCCCGGCCGGACCCGGATCACCGACAGCGGTCTATCCCGCAGCTCGGGGAGGATGCGGTCCTGCACTGCGTCCAGGTAGTCCACGAGGTCACGCTTGGTCGCGTCCGCTCCGTCGTACAGCGGCTGGTCGAGGTTCGTCAGGTGCACACCGTCGCGGGATTCCGTCCCCTTGCTTCGGCCGGTCATGCCGCTGCGCTCACCCGGCTGACTCGGCCAGGGCCGGGACGACCTCCCGCTCGAAGAGCTCGATGCCCGAGGTGTCGTACGCCGCCTCGACGAAGTAGCAGATCGCGTACGTCATGCCCATCTGCTCTGCCGAACGCAGCGCGTCGACGATCTGCTCCGGCGTACCGACCAGGGGACCGGAGGCGAACGCCTGGCGCTGCCGCTCGGCCTGGCCGGGCAGCACCGTGCGGTAGTGCTCCTGGATCCAGTCGAGCCGGTCGGCGACCTCGGCCTCGGTCGGGGCGATGACCACGTTGTAGTTGGCCGAGCGGGTGATCTCGGCGAAGTCCCGGCCGAGGTCCGTGCAGTGCCCGGCGAGGACCTCGGACTTGTGCACGAAGGTGTCGGGGGTGCCGTCGAAGTTGGTGTAGGCGGCGTACTGGGCGGCTGTCAGCAGGGTCTTGCGCTCTCCCCCGCCGGCGACCCACAGCGGTGGTCCGCCGGCCTGAATCGGGAGCGGCCGGCAGATCGCGCCGTCGATCTGGTAGTGCTTCCCGTCCAGGCTGGCCCGGCCATCGGCCCAAAGCTGGCGCATCACCTGGACACCCTCGTCCAACATCGCCAGCCGGATGCCGGCCCGCGGGAAGCCGTAGCCGTAGGCCCGCCACTCGTGCTCGTACCAGCCGCCGCCGATGCCCATCTCGACCCGGCCGCCGGAGATGACGTCGATCGTGGCGGCGACCTTAGCCAGGTAGGCGGGGTTGCGGTAGCCCATGCAGGTGCACATCTGGCCCAGGCGCACCCGCTCGGTCGCGGCGGCGAAGGCGGCCATCAGGGTCCACGCCTCGTGCGTCGCCTCGTCCGTCACCTCCGGCACCGTGTGGAAGTGGTCGTACACCCAGATCGACTCCCACGGCCCGCGGTCGGCGAGCTGCGCCAGGTCACGCATCACCGCCCACTGCCCGGCCGGTTCGATGCCGGCGAGGTCGAGCCGCCAGCCCTGAGGGACGAAGAGACCGAAGCGCATTCGCACACCATAGTTGTCAGTGGTTTCGCGCCACCGGTGACGCGAAACCGCTGACAACTTCGGCAAGCCCTTGCGCCGCAGGCTGTCTCTGGCTAGCGGCCGTGCTTGCGCCAGTGCTCGGCGAACAGGTCGTCCTCGCTGACCCCCCGCGGCTCGATCGGGCGGGCCACCCAGGTGAGGTTGACGAAGTGCCGGGCGTTGACGTTCTCGGTCGTGATGTTGCCGCCCCACGTGCCGCAACTCAGCGACAGCGTGAACGGCAGGCCGCTACGCGGACTCCCGGCACCCTCGTTCAGATTCATGTTCACCAGCACCCGCGAGGTCTTCGTCAGCGCGGCCAGCGTGTCCACGTTGGCACCGGAGGACGTGTGGATGCCGCAGGTGTGCCCGATCCCCTGGTACGCCGTGATGTCGTTGACCAGGTCAGCGGCCCGCGCCACCTCCCCGTCGTAGGAGTACACCGCCAGCACCACCGACAGCTTCTCCCCGGAGAACGGGTGCTCGGGGCCGGTCCCGGTCTCCTCGACGATCAGGAACGAGCTGTCCGACCCGATCGAGAAGCCCGCCAGCGCGGCGATCTCGGCGGCCGGCTTGGCCACCACGTCGATCGTCGGGATGTGGCCGCCGTCGGGCCACATCGCCTGCTGCAACGCGACCTTCTCGGAGGCCGAGCACAGGTGACCGCCGCCCTCGGTCAGCCGGGACAGCAGGTCGGCGTACACCGACGAGTGCGCGATCACCGCGTTGTCGGCCAGGCAACTCGTCGCGTAGTCGAACGTCTTCGCCGCGACGATCATCGCTGCCGCGTCGGCCAGGTCGGCCGTCTCGTCGACCACGTGGACGGCGTTGCCCACGCCCACGCCGTACGCCGGCGTGCCTGAGCTGTAGGCGGCCTTGACCATCCCCGCCCCCCCGGTGGCGACGACGAGATCGGCCTGGCGCATCAACTCCTGCGTCTTGGGCAGGGACGGCTCCGGCAGCGACTGCACGAGGTCCTCGGGAGCCCCCACCTGCGCGCAGGCCGCGCGCATCACGTCCACGAC
>Ga0136640_10000303_pt1 | contig 18367 bp, 20 predicted proteins | sample AntDrymUQ8642106_2_FD_105498 | JGI IMG/M metagenome (GOLD analysis project Ga0136640, IMG submission 105498) | Polar desert sand microbial communities from Dry Valleys, Antarctica - metaG UQ864 (21.06) | ecosystem: Environmental > Terrestrial > Soil > Desert | place: Antarctica: Dry Valley...
AAGGCTGGCGCTACACGGCGTGTAGGAGCCACGGCCGGCTAGGCCCAGCTGAATGAGAAGCCCGACGCTGGGTAAGACGAGCGGTGCGAACGGCCCCAAGGAGAGCGATGAGCCACCACCTGACCGCAGAGCACATCACCGACGAGATGCATGACTGCATCACGCGGTGCTCGGAATGTCACGACGTCTGCTCAGAGACCGCTATCAACTGCCTCAGCAAGGGTGCAGAGCATGCCGCGGTGGCACACATCCGTGCCCTGCTCGACTGCGCTCAGGCCTGTGACGCCAGCCGTGACTTCATGTTGCGGGGCTCAGACCTGCACGCGAGGTTCTGCGCCGCATGCGCCGAGGCTTGCGAGCGCTGCGCCGAGTCGTGCGAGGGGATGGCCGACAGCGACGAGCAGATGAAGCGCTGCGCCGAGCAGTGCCGGCGGTGCGCGGAGTCCTGTCGCGAGATGGCCGGCTGAGGCCGGGCTAACCGCGCCGCATCAAGCGGCCGACGGCGCCCATCAGCTCCTCGGTCATCTCCTCCGGCTCGCCCCCAGCCGCTCCGCCCACGAGGCAGTGGCGGGCATGATCGTCGAGCAGGCCCAGCGCCACCTTGTCCAAGGCGGCTTGGATGGCGGAGATCTGGGTGAGGATGTCGATGCAGTAGCGATCGTCGTTGACCATGCGCTCGATGCCCCGGACCTGACCCTCGATGCGGGCGAGGCGGGAAGCGAGCTGGTCCTTGGTGGCGGAGTATCCGCGCGCCGGCGTGTGGCTAGACGTCGAGCTTCGGCTGCGGGTGGTCGCGGCGGGCATCGGGACCAGTCTAGCAGTACCCCTGCGGGGTTTCCAAGATCAGAGCCGACGGCATAGGGGTACGGGCTAGGGGTGTGCTACGGTCCGACTCGAGTTGATACCCCCACTCCGTATTTGTAAGGAGCCAGCGATCCGATGAGCACACCCACTGACAAGACCTATGTCGTCGAGAGCATGACCTGTGGCCACTGCGAGCTGTCGGTCCGCGAGGAGGTCGAGGAGCTGGCCGGCGTCGAGTCCGCGCAGGCCGATCGAACCACGGGGCGGCTGACCGTCCGAGGCGACGTCGAGGATGCCGCCGTCCGCGAGGCGGTCGAGGCGGCGGGCTACAAGTTGGCGGCGTGATCGTCGTTCGTCCGGGATACGAAGCAACCAACGGCGACTGCTGATGAACGTCCCGGCCAGACTGGCGGCGTTTGCCGCGATGCTCGGCCTGGCCTTCGGCGGGGCGGCGCTGGCCGGCGCGGCGATCGACCCCACCGAAGAGGAGCCCGCCGCTGCCGCCGGCGAGCATGGAGGCGGCGAGACCCAGGCGGCCGGCGGCGACACGCCGCACGGCGGTGACGGCCATGGCGCGGGTGCGGCTCAGCCCCCAGCGGCGGGGGACGCGCCCGCTGGGGAGCACGCGCCCGCGGGGGACGCGCCCGCCGGGGAGCCCGCCTCGGCGGGCTCCGAGCTGAGCGGCCTGGCCGTGAGCCAGGACGGGTTCACGCTCGAGCCCGACCGGACGTACTTCGCCGGCGACCGGCTGAAGCGGTTCAGCTTCCGGATCGTCGACGACCGCGGGCGCGTTGTTCGCGACGAGTACGAGCGCGAGGCCGAGCGCGAGCTGCACCTGGTGGTCGTGCGCCGCGACACGGCGATCTACGAGCACGTGCATCCACGCAAGGGCGAGGACGGCACGTGGTCGGTTGACTTGGAGCTGCGCGAGCCCGGGGTCTACCGGGCGTTCGCCGACTTCCAGATCGACGGTCAGAAGCGCGCGCTGGCCACGGACCTCTTCGTTGCGGGCGACTTCAAGCCAATTCCGCTGCCGGCGCCTGAGCCGGTCAGTGAGATCGACGGCTACTCGGTCGAGTTCGCCTCCTCGCAACCGCTCCAGGCCGGCCAGGCGCGTACGCTGACCTTCTCGATCAGCCGCGGCGGGCGCCCGATGGAGAACCTTCAGCCCTACCTCGGCGCCCGCGGCCACCTCGTCGCGCTGCGCGAGGGCGACCTCGGCTACCTGCACGTGCACCCGGAGGAGGGCGGCGGGGGCAGCGCCGTCGCGTTCGGAGCGACCTTTCCCACCGCGGGTCGCTACCGGCTGTTCCTCCAGTTCAAGACCGGCGGCCGGGTCCGCACGGTCGCCTACACGGTGGAGGTGTCGCGATGAGCGCGGAGGGCTCGACGACGACCGAGCGGCTCGAGCTGGGGCTGGAGGGCATGACGTGCTCGACGTGCGCGAACCGGATCGAGCGCAGGCTCAACGACCTCGACGGCGCGCAGGCGACGGTCAACTACGCGACCGAGAAGGCGGCCGTGCGGTTCGACCCGGACCGGTTGAGTGCGGACGACCTCGTGGGCGCGGTCGAGGCGGCCGGGTACACGGTCAGGCTCCCGAGGTCCGCCGAGGGCGGCGGTGAGATCGGCGAGGGCGCGATCGACATCGAGGATCGGCATGTGCGAGATCTGCGCGCGCGGCTGATCGGCGCCGCGGTGCTGTCGGTGCCGCTGCTGGCGATCTCGATGATCTCAGCGCTGCAGTTCGACTACTGGCAGTGGCTCGCGCTCCAGCTCGCGACCCCGGTGGTGTTCTGGGCGGGCTGGCCGTTTCATCGCGCGGCGTGGCAGAACCTCAGGCACGGCGCCGCGACGATGGATACGCTGATCTCGGTCGGCACGCTCGCCGCCTGGGGCTGGAGCGTGGTGGCGCTGTTCTTCCTCGGCGCCGGGATGCCCGGGATGGAGATGCCGATGCAGTTCGTGCTCGATCGCGGCGCGAGCGGCTCGCACATCTATCTCGAGGCCTCCGGCGTGGTCACCACGCTGATCCTCGCCGGGCGCTACTTCGAGGCGCGCGCCAAGCGGCGCGCGGGCGCGGCGCTGACCGCGCTGCTCGAGCTGGGCGCAAAGGACGTAGCGGTGCTGGACGCCGGCGGCGCCGAGCGCCGGGTGCCGGTCGACCAGCTCGCGGCGGGCGATCGTTTCGTCGTCCGCCCGGGCGAGAAGGTGGCCACCGACGGTGTGGTGGAGGAGGGCGCCTCGGCGGTCGATCAGTCGCTGCTGACCGGCGAGTCGGTGCCCGTCGAGAAGGCACCTGGGGACGAGGTCGTCGGCGCGACGGTCAACGCCGGCGGCCGGCTGGTGGTCCGGGCGACCAAGGTGGGCTCGGACACCGCGGTGGCCCAGATCGGCCGCTTGGTCGAGGATGCCCAGACCGGCAAGGCGGCGGTCCAGCGCCTGGCCGATCGCATCTCCGGCGTGTTCGTCCCGGTCGTCATCGCCCTGTCGGTGGCCACGCTGGGCTTCTGGCTCGGGGACGGGACCGGAGCGACGTTCGCGTTCAGCGCGGCGGTAGCCGCGCTGATCATCGCCTGCCCGTGCGCGCTCGGCCTGGCCACGCCGACCGCGCTGCTCGTCGGCACCGGTCGCGGCGCTCAGCTCGGGATCCTGATCAAGGGCCCCGAGGTGCTCGAGTCCACCCGCCGCGTCGACACGATCGTGCTCGACAAGACCGGCACGGTCACCACGGGGCAGATGAGCCTGGTCGACATTACGCTGGCCGACGGCGTGGACCGTGCCGAGGCCCTCCGGCTGGTCGGCGCGCTAGAGGATGCCTCCGAGCATCCGATCGCGCAGGCGATCGCCGCCGGCGCCAAGGACGAGCTCGGCCTGCTGCCGGCGGTGCAGGGGTTCACCAATCGCGAGGGCCTCGGCGTCGCGGGAATCGTCGACGGGCACGCGCTCGTGGTGGGCCGCCCGGCGCTGCTGGCCGATGGGGCGATGCACCTGACGCCCGAGCTGGAGGGGGCCCGCCAAGGCGCGCAGGCACTCGGGCAGACGGCGATCGCCGCCGGCTGGGACGGCCAGGCCCGCGCGGTCTTCGCCGTTGCCGACACCGTCAAGCCGACCAGCGCCGAGGCAATCAAGCGGCTCAAGGCGCTCGGCCTGCGGCCGGTCCTGCTCACGGGCGACAACGAGGTCACCGCTCGCGCGGTGGCCGGCGAGGTCGGCATAGACGAGGTGATCGCCGAGGTCCTGCCTGCCGGGAAGACAGAGGTGGTCAAGCGCCTGCAGGACGAGGGACGCGTCGTGGCGATGGTCGGCGACGGCGTCAACGACGCCCCCGCGCTCGCCCAGGCCGACCTCGGGCTGGCCATCGGCACGGGGACCGACGTGGCGATCGAGGCGTCGGACCTGACGCTGATCTCCGGTGACCTGCGCGGCGCGGCGGACGCGATCCGGCTCTCGCGCCGGACACTGGGCACGATCAAGGGCAACCTGTTCTGGGCCTTCGCCTACAACGTCGTGCTGATCCCGGTGGCCATGCTCGGGTTCCTCAACCCGCTGTTCGCCGGAGCGGCGATGGCGCTCTCCAGCGTGTTCGTCGTGACCAACTCGCTGCGGCTGCGCGGCTTCAAGGCCGAGCGGTCCGGCGGCGATGAGGACGGGGCTCGCGCCGGCGCCCCGTCCAGCGACCCCTACCAGCCGGCGGATGCGGTCGCCATGTCGTAGTTCCCGGACTGGGTGGGTGGGCGTGCCCCATGCGCGCCCGCCCACTCTTCTTCGACGTCTTAGATACCCAACACCCGTACCGTATATCAAGGAGGTTCACCGTCATGTCAAGCCCCAATCCAAAGCGCTGGTACGCACTGGCGTTCATCGCGCTCGCACAGTTCATGGTGATCATGGACACCTCAATCATCGGGGTCGCGCTGCCCGAGATCCAGCAGGATCTCGGCTTCTCCCAGGAGAATCTGTCCTGGGTCTTCAACGCCTACGTCGTCGCCTTCGGCGGTCTGCTGCTGCTCGGCGGCCGGCTGTCGGACCTGTTCGGCGCCAAGCGGCTGTTCCTCGCCGGCTGGGCCGTCCTCGCGGTGGGCTCGCTCGTCGCCGGTCTCGCCGATGCCGTCTGGGTCGAGATCGCCGGCCGGGCGATCCAGGGCCTCGGCGCGGCGTTCATCGCCCCGGCAGCGCTGACGCTGCTGATCATGCTCTTCAGCCATGATCCGAAGGAGCTGACCAAGGCGCTCGCCCTCTACGGCGCCGCCGCGCCCGCCGGCGGGACCGCCGGGGTGTTCCTCGGGGGCGTGATCACCGAGTGGATCAGCTGGCCGTGGGTGTTCTACATCAACCTCCCGATCGCGGCGATCGTGCTCGCCGCTACCCCCGGCCTGATGCCCGGCGCGCAGGCCCGGCGCGGCTCGGTCGACATCCCCGGTGCGATCGCCGTCACCGCCGGCCTCGCCCTCGCGGTGTTCGGCATCGTCCGCGCGCCCGAGGAGGGCTGGAGCTCGACCACCACGATTCTCGTCTTGGCCGGCGCCGTGGCGCTGCTCGCGGCGTTCGTGGCGATCCAGTCGGGGCGCAGACAGCCGCTCGTGCGGCTGGGCATCTTCGGCACGCCGAACCTGGGCGCCGCGAACCTCGCCCAACTGCTCCTTGGGGCGGCCTGGATACCGATGTGGTTCTTTCTCAACCTCTACCTCCAGCAGGTCCTCGGGCTCGGCGCCTTCGAGGGCGGCTCGGCGCTGCTGCCGATGACCGTCGCGATCATGGTGCTGATGGTGGCGGTGGCCCCCCGCGTCATCAACCGCTTCGGGTTCAAGCTACCGATCGTCGCCGGCCTGCTCCTGCTCGCGGTAGGCCTGGTCGGGCTGTCGCTGGCACGGCCGGACGGCAACTTCGCCGTCGACGTGCTGCCCGCCTCGCTGATCGCGGCGACTGGGATGGCGCTGGCCTTCATCCCGTCGCTGGGCACGGCGATCTCCAGCGCCCGCCCGGAGGAGGGCGGGCTGGCATCGGGCATCGTGAACACCAGCTACCAGGTCGGCTCGGCCCTCGGCCTGGCCGCCATGACCGCGCTGGCGGCCTCGCAGGGGGCCGGCCGGCTCGGCGATCCGCAGGCGCTGACCGACGGCTTCTCGGCGGCGTTCCTCGGCGCCGCCGGGATAGCGGTAGCCGGCGCCCTGCTGGCGCTGGTGACGCTTCGCCAGCCACCGCCGGGCGGCGAGCCGGCGCCGGGCGAGGCAGCTGAAGCCCCGGTCGGCGAGCCCGCCGTCGCCGCGTAGCGCCGAAGGCGACGGGACATCCAAGCGTGGGGCCGGCGGAGGCAGCCGGCCCCACCTCACCTCAACCTCAGCTCAAGGAGGACAGGACATGTCTGACGAGACCAGAATCACCGTCACCCAGAACGGACCGCTCAGCGTCAAGGGCCCCTTCAAGATCGTCGATGCCGAGGGCAACACGTATGACACCGGCGGACGCAAGCGCGTCGCGCTGTGCCGCTGCGGCGCGTCGACCACGAAGCCGTTCTGCGACGGCACCCACAGCCGGATCGGGTTCGAGGCGGCGGCGCGCGCGGTGCCTGCGAGCCGGGAAAGCGCGGCATGACCGCGGCCCTGCCGTGGCGCTGGACGTCGCGGAACTTCTTCGTCTGCGCGAAGTCGCGACCGCCGACCTCGATCGCGTCGAGCTCGGCGTTGAACGACCAGCCGACCGGCACCACGTGCGGGGTACCCTCGGCGCCTACGGTCGCCACGGGCGCCAGCCGGCGCTCGCCGAGGAGATAGCTCAGCTCTTCTTCGGTGAAGGCGCTCATTGCGCCGCGGCCTCGGAGGGGAGGCCGTGGCGCTCGACCGCGCGGTCGTAGTTGAGCCGCAGCAGCGCGATCACGTCGCGCACGTCGTCCTCGGTCTCAATTCTGCGCGCGGCGTAGCCCGGCTTGCCGGGGAAGACGGGGTGGTAGTCGATCCGGCCGTCTTCGTGGAGCTCATTCCAAACGGCCTTCGGAAAGCCGGTGTGCAGGACATGGTCGCCGTGCAGGTGGCCGATTGCGCGCCGGCCGAGCTTGAAGGCGAACTCGCCCCGCGCGCCCGGCCCTGCCTCGACGCCCGGCCAGGAGGTGACCTCTCGGGTGATCTGCTCGCTCGCTGTCTGTGTACTCGTCATGAGTGCCTCCTCGAGGCTCGGGTGCTTGTCCGACGACATCACCCAAGCTACAAGCTCAAGTGAGGTTGAAGTCAAGGCCCGGACGTGCTTTTCTTCTGCCATGGCCGCCCAGCTGACGATCGGCGAGGTCTCGCGGCGCAGCGGCGTCGCCTCCTCGGCGCTGCGCTTCTACGAGGAGCGAGGCCTGATCTCCTCCGACCGCGCCGGCTCGGGTCACCGCCGTTTCTCGCGGCCGGTGCTGCGGCGGATCGCGTTCATCGTCTTCGCCCAGCGGATCGGGCTGAGCCTCGGGGAGATCGGCGCAGAGCTCGCCAAGCTGCCTCCCGACCGCGCACCCAACCGCCGTGACTGGTCGCGCCTGTCGAGCAGCTGGACTGCGAGGATCGATCAGCGGATCGCCGAGCTCGAGCGGCTCAAGCTCGGCCTGACCGGGTGCATCGGCTGCGGCTGTCTCTCGCTCGAGCGCTGCAAGCTCGCCAACCCCGACGACCGCGCGGCCCGCCTCGGCCCCGGCCCGCGCTACTGGGTCGGCGACCGCCCACCGGGCTGAGGAGGTCGCTGCAAGCGGTCGACCGCTCACCGAAGACGATCGAAGGCGCGACACGCCGAACGCACCGCCGGTGCGGCGTAGGCTCCAACCCGTGCAGACGCTCACCCGCTCGGAGCTCACGGCCGCGCTCGCGGCCCGCCAGATGCTGCTCGCCAGGCAGGCCCTCGCGCCCGCCGAGGCGATCCGCCGGTTAACGCCGCTGCAGGGACAGGACTCGCCGGCGCCGTATCTCGCACTGGCCGCGCGCCTCGACCGCCTCGCGCGCGACGACCTACAGGCGGCGATCGAATCTCGCAGCGTGGTGAAGACAACGATCATGCGCCTCACGCTTCACCTCGTCGCGGCTGCCGAGTACCCGGCCTACGCGCAGCTGACGCGCCAGGCGCGGATGCGTGCCTGGCGCAAGACCTATGCGCATCTGGACGAAGCCGGGGTCGCCGCCGAGCTCGGCGCCTGGCTCGAGGAGCCGCGCACCAATGACGAGATCCGTGAACGCGTCGGCGGGTACGAGGGCGTTGCCGACGACCCGTCGACGCCGGTGGTCTTCGCCCGCACCCTGCTGCCGCTCGTGCAGCTTCCCCCAGCCGGATTCTGGCGCGACCGGCGGCGGCCGAGCTTCATCGTGGACTCGCGTCCCCTGCCCGAGCCCGTCGCGGCTGCCACGCTCGTGCTATCGCGCTACCTCGCCGCCTTCGGGCCTGCCAGCCGGCGGGACGTCGCCGCCTGGGCCGGCGTCGCGCAGCGCGACTTCGCCGAAGCTTGGGCGCGTCTGTCAACCGTCTCCTACCGTGACGATCATGGCACCGAGCTGTTCGATCTTCCCGATCAGCCGCTGCCGCCCGCGTCGACGCCCCTGCCGGTGCGCCTGCTGGCCCGCTGGGACCAGCCGCTGCTCGCCTACGCCGACCGGGAACGGATCATCCCGCTCGAGGTCCAGCCGTTGAAGCTCACTCTCAGTGGAGACGCGACAGTGACCGTCGACGGACGCGTCGCCGCCAGCTGGCGGCTGCAGCGGGAGGGCGATGCCGTCAAGCTCACCATCACCCCGCACGTCGAGATCCGCCGCTCGGCGGGTGGCGAGATCCGCGCTGAAGCCGAACGCACGGCGCGCTTCTGTGAGCCGGACGCCCGTACCTTCGGCGTCGCCGGCGTGTAGCTGGGACGTCGCCGGACCAGGCCCACTAGGGCAGGATCAGGTGTGCGTCGCCGAACTCGTGCCAGCGGTAGCCGCGCGCGTGCGCGGCCCGGTAGGAGCGTTCCAGCAGGTCTGCGCCCGCCGCCGCCTCGAGCAGCTTCAGGTGCGAGGACTCCGGCTCGTGCCAGCCGGTCAGCAGGCCGTCGACCGCGCGCAGCCCGCGCTCGGGGGTGACGACCAGGTCGGTCGAGCCCGTGCCGGGGGCGAGTGCTCCGTCCGGCCCGACAACGGTTTCGAGCGCCCGAACGACGGTCGTGCCGACGGCGATGATCCGGCCTCCCCAGGAGTGCACGGCGTTCGCGAGCCGCGCAGTGGCCGCGGGTACCCTGTAGCGCTCGGGGTAGGGAGTCTCCCCAGGCTCGAGCGAGGAGACCCCGGTGTGCAGCATGACGGGGGCGATCAGAACGCCGCGGGCAACGAGCGAGGTCACGAGCTCGGTGCTGAAGGGCCGTCCGGCGCTGGGCATCTCGGCGCTGCCCGGATCGAGAGCGAAGACGGTCTGGTAGGCGTCGATCGGCCACGCCCGGCCCACGTGGTCGTAGCGGATCGCGCGCCCGTGGTCGCGCAGGTAGTCCTCGAGCCGCCGCGGGAGGGAGAGCCGAGCGAGGCACAGGCGCTCCCCACCGGCGTAGGGGGCGAGCAGGTCCGCGCGGGCTCCGGCGGGGAGCTCGACCCGCGCGCCGATCGGCGGTGGCCCGTAGCGCCCGCGATCGGCCGTTCTCAGCTCGATTACCCAGTGGTCGTCAGCGGCCGGGGTGGACAGGCGCAGCTCGACCGCCTGCCCGTCGAGTCGCCCGGGAAGCGCGGCGGCCAGGGTGGCCGAGGTATTGACGACGAGCAGGTCGCCGGGACCTACGAACCGCCACAGCTCGTGGAAGCTCCCGTGCACCAACTCGCCTCCGCTGCGCGAGGCCACGAGCAGCGCAACGTCGCCGCGCGAGCGTCCGAGCGCCTCCGGCGGCTCGTGTGCCTCCAGCGGCCGGGTCGGCGCCAGGGCGCTCATGGATCAGACCCTGCGATCTCGCTCGCCCGGTAGCGGCCGCTGGGCTGCGAGCCTTCGATCAGCGCGAGCAGCCCGGGCACGCTCTCCTCGGGTTCTGGGCGGTCGGAGATGTCCTCGCCGGGGAACGCATCCTGATGCATCTGCGTGCGCATGTCGCCGGGATCGACGCTGTAGATCCGGAGCCGGGGGTGCTCGGCGGCGAGGATGGCGGTGAGCTGCTCGAGTGCCGCCTTTGAGGACCCGTAGCCGCCCCAGCCCTCGTAGGGTTCGACGGCGGCGTCGGAGGTGACGTCGAGAATCGCCGCGCCCGGCCCCAGCCGCGGGAGCGCTAGCTGGGCGAGCGCGAGCGGCGCGACCAGGTTCACCTCGTAGACGCGCCGGAGCTGGGCCAGCGGGTAGTCGACCAGCGCGGGCTGCGGGCTGGGACCCAGCAGGCTCGCGTTGTTCACGAGCAGGTCGATCCGCTCGCCGGCCGCCTCGACGAGCGCCTGCCGGTGCTCGGGGTCGGCCAGGTCGCCGGGGATCGCTCGGACGCCGTCCAGCCCGCCGGTTGCCTCCTTGAGGACGTCTCGTCCGCGGGCGTCGACTACCAGCCGCCAGCCACGTTGAGCGAGGGCGCGCGTGAGCGCGAGGCCGAGGCCGCGAGAGCCTCCGGTGACGATGCCGACGGGCATGGGAACATGATGCATCTTCAAGTGCGCTTGAAGTCAAGGCGCGCGCCCGAGTTCCTGCGTGCGCGCGATGCCCTCGGTGTCTTGACATGGCTTCGGTGGCGGTGTCGGCGTCCTTCGCCCGCTGAAGGCCGGAGCGGAGGTGATCGCCGTCGACCCATCAGGGGCGCGGGTGCCGGTACGGTGCTCGCCATGAGCGGCACGCACGCGGTCGAGGCAGACTCCCTCCGGCGAGCGTTCAAGGGCGGGATCGAGGCGGTCCGGGGCATTGATCTCAGCATCGAGAGGGGGGAGGTCTTCGGCTTTCTGGGGCCCAACGGCGCCGGCAAGACGACCACGGTTCGGATGCTTTGCACGCTCCTTCCCCCCACGGCCGGCAGCGCCAGGGTCGCCGGCGTCGACGTGGTCGCTGAACCCGCCGAGGTGCGTCGGCGGATCGGCGTCGCGCTCCAGGAGATCGGGCTGGACCCGGTACAGACCGGCCGCGAGCTTCTGGAGCTGCAGTGTGGCCTGTACTCGATCAAGGGGGCGGACGCCCGTGCGCGGACCGGTGAGCTACTCGAGCTCGTTGGGCTGAGCGACGCCGCCGACCGGCGCACGAAGACCTACTCAGGCGGGATGAAGCGTCGCCTTGACCTGGCGAGCGCGCTCGTCCACTCGCCCGAGGTGCTGTTCCTCGATGAGCCGACGACCGGTCTCGACCCATCCTCGCGACTGACCGTTTGGGAGGAGGTCCGGCGCATCAATGCCGCCGGGACGACCGTCTTCCTCACCACGCAGTACCTCGAGGAGGCCGACCATCTGTGCGGCCGCCTCGCGATCATCGACGCGGGCGCAATCGTCGCCGAGGGCACCCCGGAGGCGCTGAAGGCCGAGATGGGCCACGACGTGGTCACGCTCGCCCTCGGCGGCGCGGACGTCGCGGCCACCGAGGCGGCCGTCGGCGAGCTGGCGGGCCTCGAGCGTGTCGTGGCCGAGCCCGACGGGCTCGCGCTCTACGTCACGGACGGAGCGGGCTCGATCGCCGAGATCGTGAGGCGCCTCGATCGCGCGAGCGTCCGGGTCGGCGCGATATCGGTGTCGCGACCTTCGCTCGACGATGTCTTCCTGCAGGCGACTGGTCGCCGACTCGAGGGCGCCGGGGGAGAGCAGGCCGCATGAGCGAGGCGCTGCTGCTTGGCCGGCGGGCCGTGCGTGAGATCGCCCGCTACCCGGAGGCGACCATCCCGGCGCTGTTCATCCCGCTCTTCTTCCTGGCGGTCAACATCGGACAGGTATCGGAGACGTTCCCCGACACGACTCCGTTCCTGCGGGGCCAGGGATATGTGGCCTTTCAGCTGCCGGTCTCGCTCATGTTCGCCGTGGCCACCGCCAGTTCGGGCCTCGCGCTCGTGACCGAGATCGACCTCGGCTACTTCGACAAGCTGCTCGCCGCGCCGATTCGACGCTCGTCGATCATCTTCGGACGGCTCGCCGCCGATCTCGTGCGCGGCCTGCTGGGCTCGACCGTCGTGCTCCTCGCTGCGCTCGCCCTCGGGGCTCACATGGAGAGCGGGGTGCTCGGCGCCGTGGTGCTGGTCGTGCTTTCGGCCCTCTTCGGGGTGGGTTACGCCGGTTTCGGGATCCTGGTTGCGCTGCGGACACGCAACGTCCAGGCCACGAACACCAGCTTCCTGCTCTTCTTCCCGTTGCTCTTCCTGACGCCCAACTTCGTCCCCTTCGAACGACTCACGCCACTGATGGAGGCGCTCGCCCGCGCCAACCCGGTGAGCTATGTGATCGAGGGCCTGCGGTCACTGGTCATCCAGGGCTGGGACCCGGACAAGCTCGCGGCCTGCGCCGGAGTGATCGTCGCGATGGGCGTGGTGCTCACCGGCCTCTCCCTCCGGGCGATCGCGACCTACGACCGCTGATCTGGCACCGAGCGCAACCCGGCCACAGGCCCACGAAGCGAGGGAAGCACCGCATGGTGTCCGCCGCCTCATTCGACCAGGGTCCGGACGAGGTCTTCGAAGCCGGCGGCGATCTCCTCGAGGGGCATGTCGCGGTCCTCGCGCAGGTAGGCGACGAACTCGGCCCCGAGGGTGGCGAGTAGTGCGTCGGCGGTGTAGTCGGGATCGAGGTTGGGCGCGGCTTCGCGAAGCAGCGAACTGACGAAGAAGCGATAGGACGGGTAGGGCCCGCCCCGGTAGCGTCCGCCCTTGCCCCCCGCCTCGGCGGCGAGCAGCAGCTCGCGGTGGGCGTCGACCAGTCCGAGCATGCCGCGCCCGAACGCCACGAGCCGCTCTGAGGCGGGGGCACCGGGGCCGAGCGGTGGCGCGCCGCGGATCATCGACTCCTGAAGGACGGCTTCGTGGCTCGAGAGGATGGCCCGGGCCAGGCCTGCCCGATCGCCGAAGCGGCGAAACAGCGTGCCCTTGCCGACGCCTGCGGCCCGCGCGACGTCGTCCATGGAGACGTTCTTGGGGCCCTGCTCGGCAAATAGCCGCTCGGCGGTTTCGAGGATGCGCTGGCGGTTTCGCGCTGCGTCCGCGCGCTCGTGGGCCTCGCCGTCGCCGATCATCGGCAGGGAGGTGAGCGCGGTGGGCGAGTGGGCGGAGGCCATGCCAGCGCATTGTGTCATTCGGACCGCGGTCCGTTACACTCATGCCATCAGCTAATCGGACCGTAGTCCGAAAGGAGCAAGCGATGACCGTCGCAACGCAGCAGTTCGCAGGGACCTTCGTGGCCGACCCGGACCACTCCTCGTTCCTGTTCGCCGTCAAGCACATGAAGGTCTCGACCTTCCGCGCCACCTTCGCCGACGTAGAAGCAAGGCTGGAGGGAAACGATTCGCAGCTCTCGCTCGAGGGCCGGGCACGAGTCGAATCGGTCTCGATCAGCAATCCGCCCGAGTTTCGCGAGCACGTCGTCAACGGCGAGGACTTCTTCGACGCGGGCAAGCATCCCGAGATCGTCTTTCGCTCCAGTCGCGTCGAGCTCGCCGAGGAAGGCACCGCGACCGTCGAGGGCGACCTCGAGATCAAGGGCATCTCAAAGCCGGTGACGGCAACGGGCAGCTACGAGCCGCCCGTCGAGGACCCCTACGGCTCGGTCCGGACTGCGCTCGAGCTCAGCGCCACGGTCGATCGCCGGGAGTGGGACATGGGCTGGCAGATGCCGCTGCCCAAGGGAGGCGACGTGCTCGGCTACGAGGTTGAGCTGACGATCCATCTCGAGCTCGTCAGACAGGGGTAAGGCGATGCTCGTCCTGGGCCTCAGCGGGAGCCTACGGCGCGACTCGCACAACCGCAGGCTCCTGGCGGCCGCCGCACGTTCCTTCCCGCCCGGCGTGCGCTTCGAGGAATGGACAGGGCTCGAGCGGGTCCCGCCCTACAACGCAGATCTCGACGGCGTGCCCGCCCACCGTGCGGTGGAGGAGATGCGCGCGGCGCTGGCCCGCGCCGACGCGCTCCTCATCGCCACACCTGAGTACAACCACTCCGCCCCGGGTCAGCTCAAGAACGCGCTGGACTGGGCCTCGCGGCCGTTCCCCGAAAACGCATTGCGCGGAAAGCCGGCCGCCGTGGTCGGCGCCAGCACCGGCTTGTTTGGCGCCGTCTGGGCTCAGGCCGAAGTCCGCAAGGTCCTAGGGGCCATCGGCGCACGGGTGATCGACGAGGAGCTGCCGATTCCAACCGCGCATGAGGCCTTCGACTCGGACGGCTCGCTTCGCGACCCCGAGCTGCAATCCCAGCTCTCCGAGCTCGTGGAGCTCTTGACGGCGGAGGTCCCGGCCCGTGGACGACGGGGCCGCTGGCCTCGTCCACGGAATGAGGACCGAGCTCTTCGCGCGACCTGCACAATGAGATCCGATGACGACATTTGATCTCGATGCTTACCTGCAGCGAATCGGCTTTGTCGGCTCACGCTCACCGGATCTGGCGACGCTGAAGGCGGTCGTGCTGGCCCATGCGCAGGGGATCGCGTTCGAGAACCTCGATCCCTTTCTTGGCCGGGACGTGCACCTGGACCTGGAGTCGCTCCAACGCAAGCTGGTGCATGGGCGCCGCGGCGGCTACTGCTTTGAACAGAACCTGCTGCTCGACCACGCGCTCCGCTCGCTCGGCTACCAGACGACCGGGCTAGCTGGGCGCGTGTTGTGGATGCGCCCAGAAGACGCCGTGACCACCCGCAGTCACATGCTGTTGCGCGTAGACCTCGACGGCCAGACTTATCTGGTCGATGTCGGCTTCGGTGGCATGACGCTCACCGGCGTGCTGGAACTTGAGTCCGATCTGGTCCAGCCCACACCACACGAGCCATATCGCCTACTGCGCGACGACGACGCCTTCCTCATGCAGACTTGCGTCGACGAACAATGGAGGACGCTCTACCGATTCGATCTCCATCCGCAGCTTTTGCCCGACTACGACATGACGAGTTGGTACCTGTCGAACCATCCCCAGTCGCAGTTCGTCACAGGCTTGATCGTCGCGCGCCCGGATGTCGGCCGCCGCTACGCCCTGCGCGGGACTGAGCTGACCGAGCACCATCGCGACGGACGCATCGATCGGCGGAAGTTGAGCGACGTTCGGGAGCTACGAGGCGAGCTCGAGGAGACGTTCGGGCTGACGCTGCCGTCAGGGCCGGAGCTCGACGAGACCTTGAAGCGCCTCATCTGAGGAGCTGAGAACTGCCCCGCACTGGAGCAGAGCCGGCCAGGCCATTAGTAGGGTGGCGCCATCATGCGTCGACTACTACTGGGCGTTCTCGTAGCGGCGGCGCTTGTAGTGGTCGGCGCCGCCCCGGCGCTTGGGGCCGACCAGGCAGTCGGTGTGGAAAACAACTTCTTCACCCCCAACAGGGTTGGAGTCATGCCGGGCGAGTCCGTCACCTGGACCAGGTCAGGCAGCGGCAACCCTCACAACGTCACCTTCGATGATGGGGCCTTCAGTCCGGCGGCGCCCAACGACGGTCCTTGGACGGCCACACGGACCTTTACGACAGACGGCGTTTACCGCTTCTACTGTCAGGTCCACGGTGGCCCGGGAGGTAGCGGCATGTCCGGCATCGTGTACGTCAACGCAACCGGCAGCCTGCCGCCTGTCGCGGCCCTGTCGGTCTTGCCGAACCCCGCCCAAGTGGGACAAGCGGTGAGCTTCGACGGCGCGGGCTCGACCGCCACGGATGGCTCGATCGTCAAGTACGAATGGGATCTCGATGGCGACGGCTCGTTCGAGACTGACACCGGCGCCACGGCGACCGCCTCGCGGTCCTACTCGGCTCCGCAGACGTTGACGGCGAGGCTGCGCGTGACAGACAAAAGGGGAGCTATGAACGAGACGACGCGGTCGTTGCGGGTCAACGCGGCCCCGATCGCTTCCTTCACGGCCTCGCCCAACCCCGTCCAGGCGGGGCAGTTCGTGGGCTTCGACGGGGCGAGCTCGCGCGACCCGGACGGCTTCATCGTGAAGTACGAGTGGGACCTCGACGGCAACGGCACCTTCGAGACCGACACCGGAGACACGTCGAACACCTTTCGCTCCTACTCGAGCCCCGGCGAGGTCACGGTGAAGCTGCGTGTGACCGACGGTACCGGCGCCAGCGGCGAGACGACCCGTTCGCTGCAGATCGATCCCGCTCCGGCACCGCTTGCCCCACTGCCGCCCACCCCGCTGCAGCCACCGCAGCCACCGTTCTCCCCGCCACAGTCCGAGCCCAAGCCGGGGAAGTGCAGCAAGCTGAAGGGCAAGCGCCGCGCCGCCTGCATCCGCAAGCGCTGTCGCAAGCTGAAGGGCGCAAGACGCAGAGCCTGCGTGAAGAAGGTCACTCGCCGGCAGGGCCGCTAGCTCCGCGGCTGCCCATCAGCCCACGAACTACTCTGGCCGCTTCGAAGTGTGCCTGTTGAAGCCCCTTCCAATGCCCTCGTCCTAGGAGGCCCGCCGTGAGCACCGAGTTCTTGGTGACCACGCTCATTGTTGTCGCAACGCCCGGCACAGGGGTGCTCTACACGCTGGCGGCCGGTCTCGCGCGCGGTGCGCAGGCAAGCGTCATCGCCGCGGTCGGCTGCACGCTCGGAACCGTTCCGCACATGGTGGCGGCGATAACGGGCCTTGCCGCAGTCCTGCACACCAGCGCACTCGCCTTTCAGGTCTTGAAGTACCTGGGTGTGGCCTACCTGCTCTTCATGGCGTGGAGCACGCTGCGGGAGGAAGGCGCGCTCACCGTGGAGGAGGAGGCAGCCCCCATAGCGCCGACGAAGGTGATCGTTTCGGGCATCCTGATCAACATCCTCAACCCGAAGCTGACGATCTTCTTCTTCGCCTTCCTACCGCAATTCGTGAGCACCAACGAGGCGCATGCGTCCCTGCGCATGCTGGAGCTGAGCGCGGTCTTCATGCTGCTCACGTTCGCCGTCTTCGTCGCTTACGGTGTATTCGCCGCCGCGGTAAGGACCCACGTAATCTCACGTCCCGCGGTGATGACCTGGATGCGCCGTTCTTTCGGCGCCGCCTTCGTCGCGCTAGCGGGGAGGCTCGCGCTCACCGATCGGTGAGGCTTCTCGCTCCTCCCGGGTGTGGGCGATAGATCGCCGCGGGTGGTTCTTCACAGCCGTCGTCACCGACCGGCATCTATTGCCGGCCCAGGTGTCCGGGCAGACCGCCGAAGGCGTCCGAGCGATTGGCGCTCTGGCAGATCCGGCATGGCGAACCTCCTGTCTACCCGACTCCGTGCTCGCTGACCCAATAAGCTGGCGCGCGGCAAACCGCTTGGCCGTTCGAACAGAAGGAGGGGAGCCATCGCCGCAGCAGGCAACCAAGCCGGGGATGGGGAGGATCGCTCCAACGGGAGGATCGCGCTCGTGCTCGCGGGCGGGGGCGCGCGGGGCGCCTACGAGATGGGTGCGCTGTCGGTGCTGGCGCCGGTCCTGGAGGCGCGGGGCGAGCGGGTGGAGATCCTCGTCGGGACGAGCGTCGGCGGAATCAACGCCGCCTATCTGGCCGCGAACGCGCACCGGCCGCTCAGCGAGGCCGCCGCGGGAGGCATGGACGTCTGGCGCAATCTGCGTTATCGCGACGCGATGCGCCCGTTGCTAAGCCCATCCTCGCTCAGCAAGCTCGCCCGCTTCCTCGGCACCTGCCTGGGCCTTCCGGTGAAGGCGGTACCGAGCCTGCTCGACACGGCGCCACTGCGAAAGACCCTCGACCGGGTCATCGAGTTCGGGCGCATCGCGGACAACGTCGCCGACGGGGCGCTGCACGCCGTGGGTGTCGTCGCCACCTCGTACGAGACCGGTCGCAGCATCGTCTTTCACCAGGGTGGAGTCACTCCGCCAACCAACGACGAGCGGGCGATCGACTACGTGCCGGCCCAGCTCACCAACGTCCATGTCCTCGCGTCCGGCGCGATCCCCGTCGTCTTTCCGGCCGTCGAGGTCACCGAGCCCGCCTCGTGGCGTGGCTGGTACGGAGACGGCGGGGTGCGGCTGAACGCCCCGCTGGACCCCGCGCTCGAGCTCGGTGCCCAGCGGGTGATCGTGATCGGCCTGAACTCCGCGGAGGTCCCCAAGGAGCTCCCGGCGGCGACCCGGCCCGACCTATTCGACGGCGCGTCGTCGCTACTCGGCGTGCTCGCAGACCAGCTCACGAGCGACGTCGCCACGCTGACCGAGATCAACGAGGCGGTCGAGCGCGGGGATGAGAGCGACAAGGGCAGCCCCCGTCAGACGATCCCCTACATCTTCGTCGTGCCGTCCCACCGCATGAAGATCGGCGGCATCGCCCTTGACATCTACAAGCGCCACTACACGAGCCTCCGGGCGCTCTTGCGCTCGCCAAACCTGGCGCTGCTGGGGCGCATCACCGATGCGGCGCGCAACCAGATGCACAGCGAGCTGTACAGCTACCTGTTCCTGGGGAGGGAGTTCATCGACGAACTGATCGAGCTCGGCCGCACCGACGCCCAGCGCTGGCTTGACACCGAGCACGACGAATGGCCCTGGCGCGTCG
>Ga0136640_10000304_pt1 | contig 18360 bp, 16 predicted proteins | sample AntDrymUQ8642106_2_FD_105498 | JGI IMG/M metagenome (GOLD analysis project Ga0136640, IMG submission 105498) | Polar desert sand microbial communities from Dry Valleys, Antarctica - metaG UQ864 (21.06) | ecosystem: Environmental > Terrestrial > Soil > Desert | place: Antarctica: Dry Valley...
AAGCCGCTAAAGTTTTTTGGCGCCAAAGGGCTAAAAGACCTCGTCGACAGGGTTATCGAGGTAAACAACTATCGGCTATTCGATCAGCCCTTCCCTGTCGAGATTATCGAGATAGAATCACTCGAACAATTTGAAATCGTTAGTGGAATTGAGGCAGTCGCGATGTCAACACCACACACGGCTGAGAGCCACGCGATTCTTATTCGCGACGGCAAAACCACATTGGTGTACAGCGCTGACACGGCGTTTTCCGAATCGCTCGCCGATTTTGCGAAGGGCGCGGATCTGTTCATTCTCGAGTGCACGTTTCTAAAAGATAAGCCCGCAAGAAAACACCTCGAACTAACCGAGGCCATCTCACTAATTCGCACGGCGAGCCCCAAGCGCGCGATGCTAACGCATTTTTATCCCGACTGGGACACTGTTAATTTTGAAACGGAGATCGCAAGGCACGAGCCGTTTTGCGAGGTGATAGAGGCGAGAGATGGCCTGAGGATTGAAATTTAGCGCCTAAACTTTTGTATTTCGTTGTGCCATCGACATCAGGTCGGCGGGCAGCCACTCTTCCATGACCTTATCCTCGGCACCGGCTATTCGTCGCGAACGGTTGCGCCATTCTTTCGCCGGGTCGTCTTCGCGGCCCGATTGTATCGGATAATTTTCGACCTGTTCGAGACTGATGAGGATGCCTTGGGCGACGTCATCCCAGCTCTCATTCTGAATACCGCGAAACACAATCGGCAGGCCCGCGGTCCAGTCTTCTTGGGGGACGATGTTGTCGTACTCGGGAATCGTCAAAAACGCGGTATCGGGAAATGCCCCGCCCGAAAACTCACTGACCAACTGAGATTTCAGATCCTTGTAGCTGCCCTTTGGGTTACCCTCGCGGATCGTCAGGGCTCGGCGAAAAATGTCTGAAACCGTTGTGCTCATAACTTGCAAAAGCGTAGCATACTCGACGTTTATGAAAAAATTCATCTATCAGGCGCACCTGATCCTGGGCGTGCTCGTGTCGATTCCGGTTCTAGCGTGGGCGATAAGCGGCTTTTTGTACGCGATGCCAAATATGGTCGAGGGCGGCGCGGTTGAGAGGATCGACTCGGCCCGCGTAGCCGTAGCTCCTGCAGAGGCCATGCAGAAAGCGAGCCGGCTTGCCGGTAAGTCTTTGCCCACGACGGCACTCACGTTATTAATGAAGGACGGCCGGCCGCAATATCAGTCGATCGGCGGCCTCGGCGCCGAGTCGATATTCATTGACGCAGAGACGGGCGAAGCGGCTTTCGCGAAACCTCCGACCGCTAAAACGCGTTTCTTCCGCGAGGCGCATTTCTACTTTTTCGCCGGCAGCTGGCAGGTAACGCTTCTTTTGATATTTTCGGGACTCACAGCGCTATCGGCCGTCACGGGGATTTATTTGAATATTGTCTATTGGTCGCGAAAACTCAGAGGGCCGTCGGGGCAAGCCCGCACGAGGTAAAAACGGATTTGCTCACGCTTGGGTCTACCGCCCTTACTACGTGCGGGGCGTGTGCCTTTCGGCCGCAACTATTTCATTGCCTCGCAGCATCTGAAAAGTTAGGATTTTATAATGAAACAGAAACTTCTTATCGGTCTATTTGTGCTGCTCGCGGCTAGTTTTTCCTTTGCCCAGACGGGCGAGCAGGCGCCGATCGTCGAGCGTGCATTCGAGTATAAAGATTGGGTTTACAAGAACATCGCGACCGAGCGCGACATGAACCTCCGCAAATTTGTAAACGGCAAGAAGCTCGTAATGGTCACGTATTTTTCGCCTTGGTGCCCGAACTGGAAAAATAACGTCGCGTTTGTGCAGAAAATGTACGAAAAGTACAAGAGCCAGGGATTTGACGTCATCGCGGTCGGCGAGTACGCGACAGTCAGCGACATGAGGGCACACGCCGAAGAGTACAAGCTAACATTTCCGATCGTGTGGGAATCAGACTCAAAGGCCGCGAGGCTTACGACGGCGCATTACCAGCAGCGACAGGCGGCGGGTGATACACGCAAATGGGGCTCGCCGTGGTACGTGTTTTTACAGGGTGCAAAGGTCGAGCCGGCGGGCAGTGTCGTTACTCGTAAGACAGCGGTCGTAAACGGAGAGTTGATCGAGGCGGAAGCCGAAAAGTATATTCGCGAAAAACTGGGCCTTGAAAAACACGCATCGAGCGAGGCCTGCGATCCCAAGAAGTCCGAGACCGCGAACCTCGTCAAACCCTAAATCTACCGAGGCAGCATCATCAGCGCGTCGACGAGTTTCTTCTCGACCTCTCGCAGCCGTGCATTTGCCTCGACGAACTTTGCCGCGATCGCGAGATCCTCGGACTCAGCGGCAATATCGGCGCCGCCGCCGAGGCTTGTCGAATACCTTTGCAGCGCGCCCTTCGTCCTAAACTCCGCCTCGAGCATCACCAGCTCCTGTCGAATATTTCGAACTGTTGAAACAAAACTCGCCTTCCGCTGCTCATGCTTCGCCTGATTGGTGCGGTTAAGGCGTTTTTCGACGTAGGCAGGCTCGAGCGTTTCGAGTGCATTTGCGATCGGCCCGAGCTGTTGGATATAGAACGTAACGTTGTCCTTCTGCGTCTGCACCTTTTCGCGGGCGGTGCGCACGTCGAGCGGCGCGATCACCTTAGTCGCGGTTGTCGGTTTGCGGGTGCTAGTCTTTCTGGTCGTCTTTTTTTGAGCCTCGGCATCGACTGCAAAAATAGCGAGTGCGACCGCCGCAATCGTCAATATTCTTAAGCTTTTCATCATCTACCTTCCTGTAAAAATCGCCTCAAAAGTCCTACTATAGCAGTAATGAACGATCGTGAGTTAGAGGTTCGCAGGCTGGGTCGCGTTGGCTACGCTTCATCACTCGAGCTGCAGAACCGGCTCGAAAGTGAGGTAATTGCGACGCGAAAACGCGATTATCTGCTGCTGCTCGAGCATCCGCACACCTTTACACTTGGTCGGCGTTCGAAGAGCGACGGAGTGCTCGCGACGGCCGAATTGCTTCGGTCGATGGGCGTCGAAGTTTTTGAAATTAATCGCGGCGGACGCGTGACATATCACGGTATCGGCCAGATCGTCGGGTATCCGATCGTCTCCCTTTCACCCGATCGCGAGGACGTGCATCGTTACGTTCGCGATCTCGAAGACGTGCTCGTCCGCACGATGGCGGATTTCGACATTGACGCGTTTCGAATCGAGGGGCTGACGGGCGTTCACACCGCCGAGGGCAAGGTAGCGGCGATCGGCGTTCACATAAAGCGCTGGGTGACGACGCACGGTTTTGCACTCAACGTAAAGACAGATCTCAGCTATTACAACTGGATCATCGCGTGCGAGGGCGAACCCGTGACGTCGATGGACCGCCTGCTCGGCCGAGAAGTCGAAATGGCCGAGGTGGAGGACAGATTAGAAGCTAATTTTCGCCAGGTGTTTGGGTACACGCCAACAGGCGCAAGAGCGCACGAAGTGAGGGCGATACACGAACTCGCGGCAAATTAAATCAAAGGGAGTAAACAAATGAAGACCAAACTCATCGTAATCACCGCTTTCGCAATTTTCACGACAGCCTGCGGCCCTACGCCGTCAAATAACGCCGCGAACTCAAACGGCAATCGGCCCACGCCGAAAACAGCCCCGGCGCTACCGGTTGTGAGCACGCCTGCGCGGATCAAAACAATGATGACGGAACGAGGCGAGCAGGAAAGGGCCGCGCCGATGCTCAAGGTCACTGAACCTAAGGCCGGATCGACCGTGACGAGTTCAACGGTAAAGGTCAGCGTCGCGCTCGCAGGAGATCTCAAAGGCTACAAGCCGATGAAGGACCCTGCGACTCAGATGGGCAATCACATCCACGTCATCCTCGACAACCAGCCGTACGAAGCCTATTACGAGATCGGAAAGCCCTTTGAGTTGCGAAATGTTTCTGATGGCGAGCACACTCTGCGGGTATTTCCGTCGCGGCCTTGGCACGAATCGTATAAGAACGAAGGCGCGTTTCAGATGGTCAAATTTACGGTGAGAAATGGAGCCGCCGAGGCTAATAAGCCCGTGACGACCAATACCGGCCAACAGATGTCGAATGCTAACGCGAATACCGGCGTTGCAAAAACGAAAGAGCTGCCCCAACCGCCCGAAGGCAAGGATATGAAGGAAAGCACCGCCGGGGCGATCGATGCCGCAAAGCCGCTGCTCACATATTCGCGTCCGAAGGCTGAATATAAGGACGCCGAGGCCGACGCGATTATGATCGATTTCTGGCTGGCGAATGCAAAGCTAACCGGCGATGGCGGCGAGTATCGCGTGCGTTATTCGATCCACGGCGGCGAGGCGAAATTCATCGATAAATGGGCCCCGCTCTGGCTCTCCGGATGGGCGGCCGGCACGCATTCTATCAAGCTCGAGCTCGTCGACAAAGCCGGAAACCTCGTCGACAATGGCGGCTACAACTCGACAACGCGAGAGATAACGGTGGTGAAATAGCGAGTACATGAGACGAGATATAACTTCGTGGTTTAGCCACAATTTGGGGATGGAGATGCCGCTCGTGGCCTATGGACACGCGGGCTATCCGCTGCTGATGTTCCCGACGGCGGCAGCAGATTACCTCGAATACGAGCGGTTTTATCTCGTCGATGCGATCAAAGACTTGATCGAGGCGGGCAAGATCCGCGCTTACTCGGTCAACTCGGTCAATAAATACAGCCTGCTCAATCGCGAATCGCATCCCGGCTGGAAGGTCGAGATGCTCGCGCGATACGACCGCTACATAATTGACGAAGTGCTGCCGCTGATTCATAGCGAGTGCGGCGACGACGCGCGGCCGCTGACGACTGGAGCGTCGCTCGGTGCATACCTCGCACTTAACACCTACTTCAAGCACAGCGATGCGTTTCGAGGAACGATCGCGATGAGCGGCAGCTACGACATATACAATTATCTCGACAAGGGCTATTACGACGACAACGTTTACTTCAACAACCCGTCGATGTACGTCAAGAATCTAAATGACGAGCATCACCTGCCGCGTCTCCAAAAGGCTGATTCCATCGTAATCGTCACAGGCCAGGGCGACTACGAAGCGCCGGATCGCAGCCGCGAATTCTCAGCTCTTCTCCACTCAAAAGGCATTCCGCACCGCCTTGACCTCTGGGGCCACGACGTCGCCCACGACTGGGTCTGGTGGCGCAAGATGCTGCCGTATTATTTGGGAGAATTTGCTGGTTGAGGATTATCGAATGCCGAAAGCTGTTCTTGGTACTTTGCTTATTCTAGTTGTCGCCGCCGCCGCGTCCGCGCAGGTTTCCACGCCGGACTCTTCGGCAAAATTCCTGTCCGGTCAGACGTTCAAAATCTCTCCTGAAGACGAAGAGGCGGGAATCAGCGGCACTATCAAATTAGCGGTCGATCTATCTGAGACAGGTGCGGTAAAAGATGTTCTCGTTTATCTCGCACCTGATTGGCCATGCTCGTCGGAGATGGATAAGAGGATGCGGGCCGTCCTCAAGAATGCCGAGGAAGCGGTCAAGACGTTCAGATTCGCTCCAGCCGTTAAGAACGGTAAACCCGTCGATTCGCGAGTCGGCATTTCACTTACCGTAGGCAAGGCGGTCGCGCAAAAGGGCGAAGATGCGTCCTCATCCGGGCAGGCGACACGGAAGGCAACCACGATCAGTGCCGGTAACGTCAATGGAAAGGCAATAGCGCTTCCAACGCCTGCCTACCCGAGCGAGGCCAAGGCTGCGGGCGTGAGGGGAACAGTCTTGGTCAGGGTTACCATCGATGAAACCGGAAAGGTGCGGAGCGCTCAGGCTGTCGACGGGCACGGAATGCTTCAGTTCGCCGCCCGTGCGGCCGCCTGCCAGGCGAAGTTCGCTCCGACTCTACTTCAGGGCCAACCGGTAAAGGTCACTGGCGTGATTACGTACAATTTTCTATAATCTAGGCTGGACAAGTTACGTTTAAGGCAATTTCAGCCGACATTCCGGAAGGATACAAATATGAAATTCATCCCAACCGTATCTTTGTTGATTTTGCTCGCTGTCTTTGCGACGCCGCTTTGGGCAGTGGATTACAAGGCCGACCCGACGTTTAACCCCGTGTTCACGGAAAACGACAGAGTCGAGGACGTGATCGTACTGGCGGACGGCAAATTATTGATCGGCGGAGCCGTTTGCGGTAATGGCGGCACGAGTACTTGCACGCCGATGGTGCGGCGTCTCAACGCTGATGGCTCAATAGACACCTCTTTTAGTGCAACTTTCGGCGCATTCCCGCAGCTTAGCAGCTATATAGGTACGGTGGACATTCTCCCGAGCGGAAAATACTTCCTGTCCGGGAGACTCTCGGTTGCAGGCCAACCGACAAATTATGTTCTCCTAAACCCGGACGGGAGTGTCGATTCGTCAATGGCATTGGGAACGGTCGGCTTCAGTTATAACCCCAAATTTCAGCCCACTTCGGATGGCAAATTCATCGCCTGTGGGGAACGCACCATAAATAACCAGCTTTATGATGTTGCTCATCGGATCAATGCCGACGGAACACCGGATCCAACATTTCGAGTTACGTTCACGGATGGGTTTTGTAAGGACGTCGAGATATTGCCCACTGGTAAAGTGCTGATCGGCGTTGGCACTGACTTCGGCCAGACGGAGGTCAAGCAACTAAATCGACTTAATTCCGATGGCAGTAGGGATCTTTCGTTCGAGGCGGACATTACAGGCGGTTCCTACATTGGCCGATTGTATAGCTTTACCGGCTTGGCGGACGGACGGGTGCTGCTAACATACTGGTCTCCCGCAACGAGCGACCCCACCCTTAGACGCCTATTGCCGAATGGCTCTACCGATACGACGTTTCCACTTTGCGCTGGATACGTCTTTCTACAGCAGGCTAACGGCGACCTCATAACTAATGAATGCAAACGCTGGTCGGGTACAAACAATCGTGTAGACTTTGCGCGAATTCTTCCTAATGGCAGCGTTGACACGTCACTCGACAATATCTATTTTGACGGACCTTTGTACGGTATTCGTGAAGCCGGGATTGGCACCTACTATGCGTATGGAGCATTTCGGTCCGTACAGTTCGACACCGCGCGGCGACATTTGGTCCGACTGATCCCCGACACCGCTCCGCCCAAAGCTAAATTCGATTTCGACGGTGACGGGCTTTCCGATCTGGCGGTTTTTCGCCCAGGCGATCGTACTTGGTATGTCAAGCAAAGCTCCGGTGGGCTGAGTTATAAGCAGTGGGGCCTGTCTACCGACGCACCGGCGGCTGGGCATTTCGACAACGACGGCAAGACGGACATTGGCGTATTCCGTGACGGAACAATGCACGCCTACTCGCCCATCTTTGCTCACCGGCAGATCTTTATCGGGCAGGCCGGTGACAAGCCGATTCTGGGAAATTTCGAAGATTATGGCGCGAACCTCGGCGACTTTATGGTCCGAGGTATGCTCTCCGGTGCGGTTAGATGGTTGTTTCGCGACGGTAGTAGTGCTGCGAATCCGGTCGGAACCACGTACTCGTTTGCACTGCCAGGCGAACTCGCTACGGACAAACCGGTCGTTGGTGATTTCAATGCAGACAGCCGTGAAGAGATCGGCTATTTTCGCGATGGACATTGGTACACCCGCGACTATGCTTCAGCTCAGGCGCCGCAAACCATACAATGGGGCTCCGCAGGCGACGTTCCTGTGCCCGGCGATTACGACGGCGACCGGCAAACCGATTATGCGATCTTCAGGCCGTCAACGGGCGACTGGTGGATAAACCGTACCACACAAGGTATTTTTGTTCTTCGTTTTGGCCAGAACGGCGACAACCCGGTACCTGCGGACTACGACGGCGACGGCAAAGTAGATATCGCCATCTTCCGCAACGGCGTCTGGTGGCAGTATCGGATGGGAAGCGGAACGATCTACGTCGAACAGTGGGGTTCGCCCGGCGATAAGCCAATTCCTGCCCAGCATCAATAAATCATCGAAGTGAGAATTGGGGTCAGGCCTGGAGAGAATTGGGGTCAGGCCTGCGATTCTGCGATTTTAAACATTGAGTTTGGGCGACTACGAAGCGCCGGATCGCAGTCGCGAATTTTCAGCTCTTCTCCACTCAAAAGGCATTCCGCACCGCCTTGACCTCTGGGGCCACGACGTCGCCAACGATTGGGTCTGGTGGCGCAAGATGCTGCCGTATTACCTGAGTGAATTTCTGCGATAGGAAGGAAGCAGAGGCGGGATGGGCTGCGAACGGTTTTCTCGGGAGCCTTCAATCCCCCAGTCAAATCGCCGAATCGCAGGCCGGATCCCGTTTCTTATTTTAAAACTCTTCGTCCTGTTTTTCGACACATCTCATCGCAAATTGAACGCTAGCGACATAGATATCGTCACGAATTGATATAAATATGCCTTTGCTTGGATATACGAGAGCAAATGGAGATTGCATTTTCTTTTCGCTTGGACCCGATTTTTGAGATTCCTTAATGCAAGTTGATCCTGAGTCTATCTCAAAATAGTCATTGCCGAATCTCGACAAAATGTCTTCCTTCTTAAGTTGCACCTCAGTGTACAAAGTGACCCACTTAACCAATTTTGTCTTTTTACCGATAATGAAATCAATATTAACCCTACCGAATTGGGCATCAATTCCCGCAACATTACGATACTGCACGAGTATTTCATCTTCTGCTTCATCGGTGAATACCTTCTCCTGATTCGAGCCTTCCCAAATAGGCTTGCCGAACCGTCGTTTAATATCCCTTACGGTCGACTTTCCCAATTTCAAACCTAATACCTCGGGTGAAATCCACTTTCTAATATCGTGGGTCGAAGGGGTGTTATTAGATTGTTCCACCTTGCCTGGGTTAATTTGAGAAGTAGCTTTATCACATCCCCCCTGAAACGAAATACCGACTGTTAGGCTAATACAAACTAAAATCGAACTTAAATGTACTAAAGTCTTCATAGAGTACCCCCCAGATCAGCTCAAACAAAGGTTGGGGTCAGGGCGGCGATTGCGATTTTATCATTGAATTGGGCGATTGCGGGCGGGAAGAGATGAGACTGATCGAGAATTCGTAATTCCTGAGTCTGCGGAGCGGACGCGCATAACTTTAGCCCCATGTGGAGCGGGGCGGAACGTGGGGTCACGACGCGAAAGGGCCGCGAGTGTGTGAAACACACGGCATATGCCGCATGCTTCGCAAGCTCGATTTTTTTCTCCCGTTACTATACGTTGGCACGTGTGGCTAAAGTTATTTCGCCCGTGTTTACGGGCTTTTATGTGTTTGGAGGGTCGGGAAATTGGCGTTTGTGTGCAGGAAAGGGGCGTGTGTGTCGAGGCAAATGGCGTCTGTCTGCAGGTAGATGGCGTTTGTGTGGAGGAAGACGGCGTTTGTGTGCAGGTAGATGGCGTTTGTGTTGAGGTAATTGGCGTTTGTGATGAGGTAATTGACGTTTGTGTGCAGGAAGACGGCGTTTGTGTGGAGGAAAGCGGAGAGAAATATGAAATCTAACGACCTGAACAGGCTGGCTGACCGCGATCTGGTGGCACAGCTATCGACCTTTAGCGATCAAATCACATGTTCTCAGGAAATCGAATCTTAGCCGTCGCCTTTCTTGCCCTTTCGCTTTTCGCCGGGTGGTTTCGGCTCCTCGGGTTTCGGCTCGACTACGGCGGGTTTCGGTTCGGGACGTTTTACGACGGGAACGGGATCATCCGGCTTGGTCGTATCGGGTTTCGACGCGGCGCCTGACGTCTCCGGCGTTTCGACCGGTTTGTCGGGCGGCAAGAGTGCGGGATCTTCGACTACGGCCTTTGTGGTCGCCGGGGCCACGCCCGCGAGCCGTGCCTTTGCGTCGGCCTCGCTGAGTTTCTCGAGTTCCTCACGTTTGTTTCGCTCGGACAGTGCCTTGATGTCGGACGGCATCGGCGGAGGCTCCGGGAATCGTTCGCGCGGCTTGTCCTTCATAAACGGGACCATAAACGCGTTGAAATAGGGCACCGCGCCGTGTCCGCCGGTCATGCCGGCGCCGAGGGACTGTTTTCGCTCCGGATTGCCCATCCACACGCCCGTCACGTAGCTGGGCGTGTAACCGATGAACCAGACGTCAGTTTCGTTATTTACGGTCCCGGTCTTTCCAGCCAGCGGATGGCCGCCCGCGTTCGCGCCGGTCGCGGTGCCGCCGCCCTGGACGACCCCTTGCATCATTTCGACCATCGTGAGCGCGACGTATTCACTCGTGACCTTCGACGTCGTGCCCTCAAATTCTTCGAGCAGCGTTCCGTCGCGGTTATAGACCTTACGAATGAGATGCGGCTGAACGCGCATTCCTCTATTTGGGAATGCCGAGTAGGCCGATGTCATCTCGAGCAGCGAAGCTTCGCTGGCTCCAAGGGCCGACGGCAGGCTGGGTGCCATCGGATTTGTGATTCCAAAGCGGCGCACCATCTGACCGCCTGACTGGATGCCCACCTGTTCGAGCAGGTGCACCGCGGCGAGGTTGTAGGATTTCGCCAGGGCGACCTTCATCGGGACGTTCGGGTGGCTCGCGGCACCGCCGTAGTTCGTCGGCTGCCAGCTCCCGCGCTTGATCGGGGCTCCGCTTACGGTCGATTCAGGTGTCATTCCATCTTCGACGGCCGCGGTGTAGATAAAGGGTTTGTAGGCTGAGCCAGTTTGCCGCAAGCCCTGCGTCGCGTTGTTAAATTTGCTGGTGTGAAAGTCGTAGCCGCCGACCATTGCCACGATCTCGCCGGTCTTTGCGTTGATGCAGGTGATCGCCGCCTGTATTTCGGGCACCTGCATTAGCTCGACCTCGAGCGTTTGCGGATCGGCGTCGACTTTTTTCACTAAGAATTCAGCCAGAAATCCCGGCTTCAGTTCCGCCTTCGGCCGTTTTCCGCTGCGACCCATATTCTCGGCACGCACGATTGCCTTATACCTGCCGAAACGCACGCCGACCTCATCCGACGTCGGGCTCTGCTTCATCACCAGGCCCTTGATGTATTCGCCCTCAGTGTACTGATCGCCGTACCAGTCGGCGTGTTTGAAGGTTTCGAGAATCTTCGTAATTTCCTTTTCGTCCGTGATCGGCTCTTCGTTTTCGTCCAGGAGCAGGTTGCGATACTCGCTGCGCCATGACTTGCGGGCGTCGTACGTTCGGAGCCGCGCACGCACTGCCTGCGTTGCGAGTTTCTGCGCTTCGACGTTGATCGTTGTGTAAACCTTCAGGCCGCCCTGAGCGACACGCGTCGTATATTTTTCTTCGAGATATTTGCGGACTTCCTCGACCGGATAATCCCACGCTGTCGACTTCGGCTGTGCCTGGTAGTAGGCGGTATCCGCGAGTTTTATCTCGCGCGCCTTCGCCGTGTCGACGGCGGACTGCGAATACTTTTCCGGAAAATATTTCGCCATTTGATCGAGCACGATGTTTCGACGCTCCAGAGCCTTCTGTCGATTACGCGTCGGCGAATACTCAGGCGATTTGGGTATCGCGGCAAGCAGTGCCGCCTCCTCGAGTGAAAGTTCCTTAAGCGACTTGCCAAAATAAGTACGCGAACCGGCCTCAAAACCGTATGACCCCGCCCCAAGAAAGACGTAGTTCATATACATCTCGAGGATCTGATCCTTCGTATACAGACGCTCGATCTGCAGCGCTACAGCCCATTCGTTCACCTTTCTGGCGTACGTTTGGTCCCTATAGAGGAATAGGTTCTTCGCGAGCTGCTGCGTGATGGTAGAGGCGCCTTCGGTACGGCCGCTCGAAATATTTTTTACGATGACGCCGGCGATTCGGTAAGGGTCGATGCCAATATGATCTCGAAAGCGATAATCTTCGATCGCAAGCAGCGCGTCCGTCACCTGCTCCGGGACGTCTTGTATCTTAACGGGAATGCGTTTTTCGAGTGCGAATTCGGCGAGCACCGTTTCGCCGTCGTCAGCATAGATTGTGGTGACCTGCGGCGGACGGTACGAGGCTAGCGCCGAGACCTCGGTGGCGTAGCGCGAATTGTTGAGATAGTACGACGCAAGCACGCCGGTCATCGCGCCGGCCGATAGTGCAAGGAGGAACGCCGTTGCGACAAGCATCGCTGTGGACATTCCGCCGTTCTTCGTCTTTACAGACTCGATCTCCACGGTTCTGATTCGCCTTACATCTCTCGCCATCGCATTACTCCTAATTTACAAATCGCCGCAGCTTCACGCTTACCACAAAACCTATCGCTACAAAGGTGGACAAAATCGCTGACAGTCCCGCGCTCATCAGGGGGAGCGGAACTCCGATCACAGGCAGGATGCCAAGGGCCATACCGACATTCATAAAGATCTGAAAAACCATCCCGCAGACTATCGACATTATAACAAGCATTCCGGCCCGATCCGATGATTCTCGCGCACCGGCGATCATCCTCGAGAGCAGGATGGCATAGGCGAGCAGCAGCGAAACACAGCCGATAAAGCCCGAGTTCTCCGCCGTCACGGCAAAAATGAAATCCGTGTGCGGCTCCGGGAGAAACTTGAGCACGCTTTGCGAAGTCTCCGTGTCGCCCTGGATTCCGGAAAGGCCGCCCTTGCCGACCGTGATCGTGGATTGGATGGTGTGATAGCCAAAACCGCGTGGGTCGACGCTGTCCGGATCGATGATCGCGAGAATTCGCTCCTGCTGATATCGCTTTATCGTACCGGTTTTTACTCCTACGAACCAAGCTGTCGGTATCATCACCGCCGCGAGCACCGCGGCGCCCACGACGTAACGCATCTTTATGCCCGACAAGAAAAACATTGCGGCGAGGATCGGTAGATATGTCAGTGCCTGTCCCGCATCTGGCTCGAGCATAATCAGCACAACCGGCCCCGCAAAGATGGCAGTCCCAACCGCCATCTGACGAAACGATAGCAGGCCCTTATTCGTACTGAAATATTTCGCGAGCATCAGCACGGTAGGAAATTTTACAAATTCCGAGGGCTGAAACTGTCCGATCAGCGGCAGCCGAACCCACGCCTTTTGGCCATTTACCGTAACGCCGAGCGGCGTCAACACGAGCAGCAAAAGGACGAGTCCGAAGACATAGAAAAAAGGTGCGAGATCAATCAGCCGTCGATAATCGCTAAAGCTCACAACGATAAACGCGACCACCGCGATACCAATACCGATGATCTGCTTTGACCAGTAGCTCTCGCTCGGCAGGGCATTGTAGATCTGCCAGACGCCAAATACCGCGATCGCGATCGCGAGCACAGCGGTCTGCCAGTCAAAGTCGCGCAGGTTTTGTTTTTCGAGGACTGCTACCACTTGAGTTATCTTCGGGCGACCGTGGTATTTGTCTCGGGCGGAATGTAGCCCTTCGAAATTCGGTAGGCCTCGAAAACGCCCTTCGCCGCGGGTGCCGCGTGGCTGCCGCCAAAACCGACGTTCTCGATCAGAGCGATTACAGCGATCTCGGGCTTATAGGCGGGGGCAAAGCTCACGAACCACGCGTGGTCTTTTTTGTCACCGACGTCTTTTCCGAGCTCAGCTACCTGTGCCGTGCCGGTCTTGCCCGCGATCTCATAGTCCGCGATGCGAATGCCGGCTCCTGTCCCGCCGTCATTGACCACCGCCCACATACCCTTGATGACGAGGTCCCACTGATCGGCAGTCGCGGTGTTAACTTTTGGCTCGGTGTTCTGATATGCGAAGCCCTGGCGTGCGGGGAAATAATTACTCTCTCCCTCGGTGCCGACTGCGGAGATAGGCCTAAATTCTTTTAGGAAATGCGGCGTGTACATGTTTCCGCGGACACTGATGCTCGCGACAGCACGCAGCATCGAGATCGGCGTCACCCACACTGTGTCCTGACCGATACTCGCGTATACGGTACGGATATCGCTCCATTTGCCCTCGTTTTTCAGGACGTAGGGCATCCACGATTTTGGTGTTTGCGGTACCTTTTCATTGGGCAGATCGATCCCAGAGCGCTTGTCGTAGCCATAGTCCTCGATCATCTTGATCATGCCCTCGATCTTCATCTTCAGCCCGAGGCGATAGTAGTAGCCGTCGCAGGATTTCGTGATTGCATACGAGAGGGGCGGAGTACCGTGCGAGCCCATGCAGCGTGTGAATTTATTCCCGATCTGAATGCCGCCGCCGCACACCAAATTCGATTGAGCGACAGTTATTGCTCCCTGCTGCAAGGCCGCAATAGACTCCGGAATCTTCCATGTCGAGCCCGGCGGATACCGGCCCTGTATCGCCCGATTATATAGAGGACGTTTCTCGTCCTGCCAATACGCGGCGATCGCGCGTCTGCCTTCGGGTGTGGAACTCCCGCGAACAAAGATGTTCGGGTCGAATGACGGAGCCGACGCCATCGCGATCATCTCGCCATTGTTTGGGTCCATCGCGATAATCGTTCCGCGCTTTGTCACCGAATTCGCGAGCTGCTCCTCGGCCTGCTGCTGCACGTCGAGATCGATCGTCGTGACGAGGTCCATCCCGGCTTGCGGATCGACGACCTGAACCTCAGCCTGCACGCGCCCTCGACTGTCGACGATTACTTTCCGATAGCCGGGCCGGCCGCGAAGGTGCTCGTCGTAATATTGCTCGAGGCCGCCTTTGCCAATGACATCCCCGGGACGAAAACCCTTTGCCTGATATTCCTCTGATTCGAGCTGCTTCGGCGAAATCTCGCCCACGTACCCGAGCACGTGTGCGAGTGTGGTGCCGTGCGGATAATATCGCTGCGGCGAGAGCTCGACCCGCAGCTCCGGAAACTCGAGTGAATGCGCCTCGACCCACGTAATATCGGCCATATCGACATTCTCTTTGAGCACCATCGCCTCGAATTCGTTCTGCTTCTTGATCAGATTTAGACGCTCTACGACAAACTGTTTTTCGAGATTAAGGCCGAAGGAATAATCTTCGACACGCTGCGTTATGTCGACAGACTTAAAGCCTTCGTTAGAAATGACGACATTAAAGGTCGGTCGCGAATCGACGAGGAGTTTGCCGTTGCGATCGAGAATCGCGCCACGCGGTGCGGCGATCGGGATCAGGCGAATACGCTGATTCTCAGCACGTTCGCTATAGTAGTCGCCCTTTACGATCTGTAAATAGTAGAGGCGTGCCCCGAGCAAGGCGAGGACGACGAACGCGATGATCTGTATCGTGCCGACTCTTGCTCCTAAATTCTGGACCTGGTCGCGGATCTTCATTTTCTTATTTTGTGAGTCGGATCGGATTTCGTCGCCGCGTCTGCCTTCGCGAGCCGAACATCTCGCGACGGTTGCGAGGCCTCATCGATTCGGACGAAAAGTTTTCAAAACCGTAGTAGACGAGAGTTCCCATGATTGTCGTCGCAATCAATGAGTACGCTGCAACAAAGATCGGGTCGGCATTCGGTGCCTGGCCGAGTAAACGATTGAGTCCGAAGTAGATGAAGCTATTCAAGATGCTCGCGCCGGTTATGACGGGAATGCGGAGCAGCAAGTTGTCCAGGTACACCCGCCGCGCGATCTCAGAGACGACGAAGGCGATCAGCGTCTTGGTAAATCCATTCGCACCGAGCAACCCACCACTGAGCGCATCAACCGCGAGCCCGCCGACGGTGCCGAAGAGGATCGCGCGGATAGAGTTCCGCTGAATCGCGGCATATACGACGATGATTAGCGGAAAGTCGACGTACGCGAGCGGCTCCGCGACATTTCTCAGCGTCCATTGGAGAAGCACCGCGACTATTAGACCGATTGTTAGCTTTACTCCCTCCATACGTTAATCGATTCGTAAAACGCCTACTTTCGCGGCTTCTATTACCTCGCCTTCGTTGTACTCGGTCCTGTGGTCGTCAATTTTTTATCGAAATCGCCTCGCTTCGGCGGTTCATAGAGGAGAACGCCGACCTCTTGCATTGATTGCAGTCCGGCTGCGGGCCGGATCTGAATCTGGTGCGGTGTCGTCGTACTGCCACTTGAGAGGCCGACTATCTCGCCTACCTTGAGACCCGCCGGGAAGATGCCATCCTGGCCGCTCGTATAAACCGTTTGCCCGACCTCGACCGGAATGCTGCCCGGCACGTATTTCATTTCGAGTAAGTCGCGCTTGCTGGTACCCGCGACTACGCCGAGGGCGTTCGATTCGCCTATTTGGCCGATGATCCCGCCGAGGCCGCTTTTGCTGTGTGTGATCAGATCTACCTGCGATGTCAGCGGCCCGACCGCGGTGACTCGGCCTACCAGGCCGCCATTGGTGACGACCGGCATATTCAACTGAATGCCATCGAGGCTGCCGCGATCGATGATCGAAGAGTCAAACCAGATCGACGGATCTCGTCCTATGATCGTCGCGTTGAGCACTTTATACTTGCTCGTTTCTTTGAGATCGAGCAACGATTTGAGCCGGAGGTTCTCATTGGAAAGGTCCGTTTGCTGCTTGACCTCAACCTCGAGCTCCTGAATTCGCTGTTTGAGTAATTCGTTTTCGCTCTGCGCACCGCGAAGATTGGAAACAGATGCGAAGTAACCTGAAACGGCCGAGCTAATCGTCGTGACGGGTGACTGCACAAAATCAGCGATCGTCTGTGTCCAGGTGCGAAAGACGCGCTGGCCCGAATTCTGATCGCGAGCGTCGAACGCCATCAAAACGAAATTGAGCAAGAGGAGAGCGATCACCAGCCAGGGCGCAAGCCGCCAAACCTCTTTTTGACTACGCTCAACCATCGCTCAAAATGAAGAATGCGGAATGATGAATTATGAATGTCTTCTGTTCATCATTCCGCATTGATCGTTCATCGTTTACCTAGTTTCCTGTCATCAGCGAGTTGTCCCATTTGACCCGTTTGAGCAACTCAAAATCGGAGAGCATTTTTCCAGTGCCCAGCACGACCGACGAGAGAGGGTCATCAGCGATAACGACCGGCAGGCCAGTCTCGATCATCAGGCGTTTGTCGAGATTCTTGAGGAGAGCTCCGCCGCCGGTTAGCACGATGCCGCGTTCGACGATGTCGGCTGAGAGCTCGGGAGGTGTGCGTTCCAGTGCGACACGAACCGCATTGATGATCGTGGAGACCGAATCGGAAAGCGCCTCGCGGATCTCCTCGTCGCTCATGGTGATAGTTTTCGGAATGCCCTCGATCAAGTTACGACCGCGAACATCCATTGAGAGCGGCTCATCGAGCGGAAACGCCGAGCCGAGGGCGATCTTGATCGCTTCTGAGGTACGTTCGCCGATCAGCAGATTGTACTTTCGTTTGATGTACTGCGTGATGGCCTCATCCATCTCGTTGCCCGCAACCCGGACAGCACGCGAATAGACGATTCCGGAAAGGGAAATCACAGCGATGTCCGTAGTGCCGCCGCCGATATCGACGACCATGTTGCCGTGCGGTTCGGTGATGGGCAGGCCCGCTCCGATCGCGGCAGCCATGGCCTCCTCGACGAGGTAAACTTCGCTCGCCTTGGCACGATATGCACTGTCCTCTACCGCGCGGCGCTCCACCTGAGTGATCTCCGACGGAATGCCTATCACGACGCGAGGACGCACCCACGACTTGCCGTTGTGGGCCTTTCGGATAAAGTGCTGGAGCATCTTCTCCGTCACTTCGAAGTTCGCGATGACGCCGTCCTTCATCGGACGGATCGCAACGATATTGCCCGGCGTTCGTCCGAGCATTTCTTTCGCGTCGCGGCCGACAGCCTCGACTTGATTGGTCACCTTATTGATCGCGACGATTGAGGGCTCAGAGACCACGATGCCGCGGCCCTTTGCATACACGAGCGTGTTTGCGGTCCCGAGATCGATCGCGAGATCGCTCGAAAATAAACTAAATAAAGACTTAAATGCCATTTGTTAATAAGATGACGGGCCCTTGCCTCGTCGGGACTAACAGTTTTTCGCGTGTCGAAACGGGGTGAGTTTCTTGCAGATCGGGCCTGATTAGCCTCATAAAAACCGAATCTGAGGCAGGCAGCCGTCCGCGCGTCGTCTAACCTGTAAGCATACAAGAAACGTGGTCGCGTTTTCTACTGTAAAGATTGATATTTACGGGAAAGTTTTCCAGCGGGGTCATGGCGGCGCGCCGTTCCACCCAGAATCTCTTACAGCGAACAAAATTATCGTATATCATTGCTCGATACCGATAATTTCCGGAAAGTGCCTGGAGGCCGATGCCGACCCAACAAATGAAAATCAACCTCCGAATCCTTTCTGCTCAGGACCACTGCGAGTTATGGCGTTGCGGACACATTAGGACCTGATGGTTGGGGGCGTGTATTCACATGGAAGCTGGAAGACCTAGAGAGTATCCATCTGATTATGCCTATCATCCCGTTAGTCGTGCTTGGACGGCGGCTCACGAGGTTGGACA
>Ga0136640_10000306_pt1 | contig 18339 bp, 23 predicted proteins | sample AntDrymUQ8642106_2_FD_105498 | JGI IMG/M metagenome (GOLD analysis project Ga0136640, IMG submission 105498) | Polar desert sand microbial communities from Dry Valleys, Antarctica - metaG UQ864 (21.06) | ecosystem: Environmental > Terrestrial > Soil > Desert | place: Antarctica: Dry Valley...
ACCTCGCACGCCCGCCGCGAGTTCGAAACCCCGAGGAAGGACCTAGATGCCCGTACGCGTTGGGATCAACGGCTTCGGCCGCATCGGCCGTAACGTCTTCCGCGCCGCGCAAGCGGCCGATGCCGACATCGAGTGGGTCGCCGTCAACGACCTCACGGACAACGAGACGCTCGCGCACCTGCTGCGCTACGACTCGATCCTCGGTCCGTACCCCGGCACGGTCGAGCTCTCCGACGACGCCCTCGTCGTCGACGGCAAGGAGATCATCGTCAAGGCCGAGCGCGACCCCGCCGACCTCGGCTGGGGCGATCTGGGCGTCGACGTCGTGCTCGAGTCGACCGGCCTCTTCACCAAGCGCGATGCGGCCGCCAAGCACCTCGACGCCGGTGCGAAGAAGGTCATCATCTCCGCGCCGGCCAGCGGCGAGGACATCACGGTCGTGCTCGGCGTGAACTTCGACCTCTACGACTCCGAGCAGCACGACGTGATCTCCAACGCGTCGTGCACGACGAACTGCCTGGCGCCCTTCGCGAAGGTCATCCACGAGGCCGTCGGCATCAAGCACGGCCTGATGACCACGATTCACGCCTACACCGCCGATCAGAACCTTCAGGACGGCCCGCACTCGGACCTGCGCCGCGCACGCGCCGCCGCGATCAACCTCGTTCCGACGTCGACCGGCGCCGCGAAGGCCGTCGGCCTCGTGCTGCCCGAGCTCAACGGCCGCCTACACGGCTTCGCCGTCCGGGCTCCCGTGCCGACCGGCTCGATGGTCGACCTGACCTTCGTCGCCGAGCGCGAGACGACGAAGGAGGAGGTCAACGCCGCCTTCTCCGCGGCCGCCGCGAGCGGGCCGCTCGAGGGCATCCTGCAATACACCGAGGACCCGATCGTCTCCAGCGACATCGCCGGCAACCCGCACTCCTCGATCGTCGACGGGCTGCTGACGAGCGTCATGCAGGGCACGCTCGTGAAGGTCGTCAGCTGGTACGACAACGAGTGGGGCTACTCCAACCGCTGCGTCGACGTCGTACAGCAGGTTCTGTGAGGACGCTCGACGACCTCGGCGAGATCGGCGGCCTGCGCGGGCTCGTGCGGGTCGACTTCAACGTGCCACTGGCAGACGGCGCGGTCGCCGACGACGCGCGCATCCAGGCCGCCCTGCCGACGATCATGCAGCTGCGCGGGCGTGGCGCGCGGCTGCTGCTCGTGTCGCACCTCGGGCGCCCGAAGGACCGCGAGCCGGAGTTCTCGCTGCGCCCGGTCGCCGACCACCTCGCCGAGATCCTCGGCACGGAGGTGCAGCTCGCACCCGACCTCGACTCCGTGCCCGACGGCGAGGTCGTGATGCTCGAGAACATCCGCTATGAGCAGGGCGAGACGAAGAACGACGGCGAGCTCTCCGCGCGCCTCGGCGCGCTGGCGGACTTCTACGTCAACGACGCCTTCGGCGCGGCGCACCGCGCGCACGCTTCGACGGTCGGCGTCGTCGAGCACGTCGACCGCTGCGCGGCCGGGCGGCTGTTCCAGCGCGAGGTCGAGACGCTGACGGGCATCCTCGCGGACCCCGGGCGCCCGCTCGTCGCGATCGTCGGCGGCGCGAAGGTCACCGACAAGATCGGCGTCATCGACCGCTTTCTGGAGATCGCCGACACGATCCTCATCGGCGGCGCGATGAGCTTTCCGTTCTTCAAGGCGCAGGGCCACGAGGTCGGCAAGTCGCTGTGCGAGGCCGAGGGCGTCGATCCGGCGAAGCGCGCGCTGGAGCAGTCCGGCCCGCCGGACGGCAAGCTGCGCCTGCCCGTCGACCTCGTGCTCGGCGAGAAGTTCTCGCCGGACACCGAGCCGCAGGAGCTCGACGGCGTCGACGTGCCCGACGGCATGATGGGCCTCGACGTCGGTCCGAGGACCGCCGAGCTGTACGCGCAGGAGATCGCATCCGCCGGCACCGTCTTCTGGAACGGTCCGATGGGCGCATTCGAATTGCCGCCGTTCGCCGCCGGCACGCGCGCGGTCGCCGAGGCCGTCGCCGCGACGGACGCGGTCACCGTCGTCGGCGGGGGCGACTCGGCCGCTGCGCTGGCGCAGTTCGGACTCGAGGAGCACGTCACGCACCTCTCGACCGGCGGCGGCGCGTCGCTGCGACTGCTCGAGGGCAAGACGCTGCCGGGCCTGGAGGTGCTCGCCTAGTGGCCGGCAGGACCCCCTTCATCGCCGGCAACTGGAAGATGAACAAGACGATCGCCGAGGCCGAGGAGTACATCCAGGCCCTGCTGCCGCGCGTCTCCTCGATCGACCGCGTCGACGTCGCCATCTGCGTGCCGTTCCTCGACCTGGAGGCGATGGTCGACTCGACGCGCGGCTCGCGCGTGGAGGTCTTCGCGCAGAACATGCACGAGGCCGAGAAGGGGGCTTTCACGGGCGAGGTGACGGCGGCGATGCTGATCGAGATCGACGTCCACGGCGTCGTGCTGGGGCACTCCGAGCGCCGCGGCTGCTTCAACGAGACCGACAGGGCGCTGTCGCACAAGCTTCCCGCCGCGCTGCTCGCCGGCCTCAAGCCGATCCTCTGCGTCGGCGAGACCGAGGACGAGCGCGAGCGCGGCGACACCGAGCGCAAGCTGCGCCACCAGGTCCAGGAGGGACTCGAGCGCCTGACGCCCGAGCAGATCGCCGAGGTGACGATCGCCTACGAGCCGATCTGGGCGATCGGCACCGGCAAGGTCGCGACGCCCGAGCAGGCGCAGGATGCGATCGCCTTCATCCGCGCGCTCGTCGGCGACAAGGCGCCGGCCGCGGCCGATGTCGTGCGCGTGCTCTACGGCGGCTCGGTCAGCCCCGACAACGCCGCCGAGCTGCTCGCGCTGCCCGACGTCGACGGCGCGCTCGTGGGCGGCGCCTCGCTCGACGCCGAGGGCTTTGCGCAGCTCGTCGGCGCGGCCGCCGCGCTCACCGACTGACGAGCCAACCGTGGCCGCACCGTCCTCGGTCTGCATCGTCGTCCTCGACGGCTGGGGACTCGCTCCGGATGGACCCGGCAACGCCGTCTCGCTGGCTCACACGCCCGTGTTCGACGCGCTCTGGGAGCGCTTCCCGCACACGACGCTGACGGCGTGCGGGCCCGCGGTCGGGCTGCCCGCCGGCCAGATGGGCAACTCCGAGGTCGGTCACCTCAACCTCGGCGCGGGGGCGATCGTCAAGCAGGACCTGACGCTCATCGACGAAGCCGCGCTGCAGCCGGACTTCAACGGCAACGAGGTGCTGCTGGCAGCCATGCGCGGAGCCCCGCGGGTGCACCTGCTCGGCCTCGTCTCCGACGGCGGCGTGCACTCGAGCATCGAGCACCTGGGGGCACTGATCGGCATGGCCGCGCGCACCGGTGTCGAGGATCTCGTCATCCACGCGATCACCGATGGGCGCGACACGCTGCCGACGGGCGGCGCCGGCTACCTGGAGACGGTGCAGCGGTGGTGCGCGGAGGCAGACCCGACGGGCCTGACGCGCGCCCGCGTCGCGAGCGTCGTCGGGCGCTTCTACGCGATGGATCGCGACAGCCGCTGGGAGCGCGTGCAGCTCGCCTACGACCTGCTCGTCCACGGGCTCGCCGAGCACGCCGCGCCGACGGCCGCCGAAGCGGTTCGCGCGGCCTATGCGCGTGGCGAGACCGACGAGTTCGTCGCGCCGACGAGCGTCGGAGCGGAGGGCGCGATGCGGGCCGGCGACTCGGTCATCGCGTTCAACTTCCGCCCCGACCGGATGCGCGAGCTGAGCCGTGCGCTGGCCGTGCCCGGCTGCACCGAGATCGCCCGCCGGGGCGCGCTGGCGATCGACCGCTACACGACGCTCACCGACTACGGCGGCGCGCGCGCCGCCGACTTCATCGCGTTCGTGTCCCAGCGCCCGACCGTGACGCTGCCGAGCGTCATCGCGGCCGCCGGCGGCCGCCAGCTGCACGTTGCGGAGACCGAGAAGTACCCGCACGTGACGTACTTCTTCGGCGGCGGCAAGGAGCAGCCCGAGGAGGGGGAGCGGCGCGAGCTCGTCGCCTCGCCGCGCGACGTGCCGACGTACGACCTCAAGCCCCGGATGAGCGCGCCGCAGGCCACCGAGGCCTTCGTCCGCGCATGGGCGCAGGAGCGCTTCCGCTTTGCGCTGATCAACTTCGCCAACCCCGACATGGTCGGCCACACCGGCGTGATCGCGGCCGCGGTCGAGGCGATCGAGACCGTCGACGCGTGCCTCGCACAGATCGTCGAGGTGGTGTGCGGCAGCGGGGGCGTGTGCGTCGTGACCGCCGACCACGGCAACGCTGACCACATGCTCGAGCCCGACGGCTCGCCGAACACCGCTCATTCGCTGAACCCGGTGCCGCTCGTCGTCACCGTCGAGGGCGCGGCGCTGGATCAGCAGGGCGGGATCCTGGCGGACGTCGCGCCGACGGCGCTGGAGCTGCTCGGCATCGCGCAGCCGCCGGAGATGACCGGCCGCTCGCTGCTGGCGGGACGGCCCGCGCTCGCGTGACCGCGGCGCTCGCCGCCGTCGCGGTCTTCCTCGGCGCGGGACTGCAGTCGTCGACCGGGTTCGGCTTCGCGCTCGTGTCGGCACCGATCCTGTTCGCGCTGCTGGGGCCGCAGGAGGCGGTCAGCGCCGGGGCGCTGCTGGGCATCGAGCTCAGCCTGCTGACGCTCGCCACCGAGCGGCGCATGCCCCGCGTGCTGCACCGCGATGCGTTCGCCCTCGTGGCCTGGTCGCTGCCCGGGCTGGCGCTCGGTGTGCTCGCCCTGCGCGAGCTGCCCGACCGCGTGCTGTCGGCGATCGTGGCCGTCACGGTTCTCGCGGCGCTGGCCCTGCGCCTGCGCGCGCGCACCGCCGCGCGCGCGGCAGCGCCAACGCACGAGCGGGCCGCAGGCCTGATTGCCGCACGACGATGGAGCACGGCTGCCGCGGGCGTGAGCTCGGGCGCGCTGAGTACCGCGACCTCGCTGGGCGGCCCCCCGCTCGTGCTGCACCTGATCGCGCGCGGCGTCTCGCCGCGGCAGATGCGCGACACGCTCGCGGCGGTCTTCGTTGCGCTGGCCGTGCTGAGCGTCGCAGCGCTGCTGATCGCCGGGACGTTCGTCGTGGCGTCCGGCCTGCTGTTCCTGGTGGGCGCCTGCCTCGCCGGCCAGGTGCTCGGCCGGCGCGGGTTCGCGTGGCTGGGCGACGGCCACTACGAGAACGCCGTGCTCGCGGTGCTCGCCCTGGCGGCGACCGTCGCGCTCGTGTCGAGCGTGCTGTGACACGGCCGCGGTCGCTCAGGTGCGGCGGCGGCTGCGCCCCAGGCGCCCCAGCAGGCCCTTCAGGCTCTCGTCCGTGCTCGGCGGCGGGGGCGGGGGCGCGGACTCCGGCGTGCGCGCGCCCCAGCCGTCGAACTCGGCCGGCCCGCCGTCGCGGCCATGTGCGGCCATCTGCGTCACCCACTCGTCCAGGCGCTCGAGCGAGACGGTCATCGGTGAGGTCGTGCCGAGCACCATCCAGCGCTGCGTGCCGTCGTCCTGGTTCTGCGCGCCGCCCTGCAACTCGTAGTCGGTGACGCTGCGCAGATGGCGCATCAGCGCGCGCGTCTCGTCCTCCCCCGGGGCCGTGAACTCGAAGTCGAGCTGCAGGGGGGTGTGATCGTCGACGCCGCGCGCCTGCAGCGCCGCCCAGGACTTCGGGTTGAGCTCCAGGTGGGCCTTGAGAACCCGCTCATATCTGTCCGAGCTGGCCGCCATCGCGCTCAGCCTAGTGGCCGGCTGCGCGTCCGGACCCACGTCTGCATGAGCGCGACGGTCGCTGGATCGATGTGGTGGCCGCCGTCGTGTTCGTGGTACTCGACGGCGAGGCCGGCGGATTGCAGGCGCGGGCGGGCGTCACGGGCGAAGTCGACGGAGATGACGGGGTCGCGCGCACCGTGGACGATGAGCACGGGCAGGCCGGGCCGGCCCGTGAGCTCGGGCTCCCAGCGCTCGACGGTCGGGATGAAGCCGCTCAGCGCGAGGATGCCGGCCGGGGAGGGGCGCCCAGGCCCGAGGCCCACCGCGTAGGACATGACGCAGCCCATCGAGAAGCCGCCGATGATCGTGCGCTCCCAGCCCATGCCGCGCTCGGCGAGCCAGTCGTCGAGGAAGCCCGTCAGCCGCGCGTAGGAGGCATGGAAGGTCTCCGGGTCGGGATAGCCGACGCGCGGCACCTGATACCACCAGCGCCCCCCGCCGGGGCCGGGCAGGGGCGCGCCCGGAGTCAGCCCGACAACGCGCCGCTCGGGATCCAGCGCGTCGAGCACCGGTACGAGGTCGCGCTCGTCGGCGCCGCGGCCATGCAGCAGCACGAGCGCCCCCGCGGGCTCGCCGGCGCTCTCGCGTAGGAGGTGCACGAGCGGCTCGCTGCTCACGGTGCGCCGCCGTGTTCGCGAAGGGACACGGCGTCAACGTACCCGCCGCGACGATCTGGGGTCGCACGAAGGTCCGCTGTCCAGGGACCCCGCAACAAACGGCGGCCCGTTCGGGGGAACGGGCCGCCAAGATGCCGCTCGCGGGGGCGAGGGGCAGCGAAAGGATCGGCAACTTCGAGGCCGTGGCTGAGCTCGGCGCGCCCATGCGGACGGATGTCGCGATCGTTGAGCGTGCAATCAGAATGTTCTATCGTGGGGCCCGTGGCGATCATGTCGAGCGATGTCGAGGCGCGCCTGCTGACCCCCTTGGAGCTACGCGCCTGGCGCGGGATGCTGCGCGCCCACGCCGCGCTGGCCAAGGCGCTCGATGTGCAGCTCGAAGCAGCGCACGGGCTGCAGCTCAGCTCCTACGAGGTCCTGATGTACCTCGCCGACGCGGAGGACGAGCGGATGCGCATGTGCGATCTCGCCTCGTCGATCCTGCTCAGCCGCAGCGGCCTGACGCGGCTCGTCGACCGTCTCGCGCGCGAGGGGCTGATCCAGCGAGTCGCCTGCCACGACGACGCCCGCGGCCAGTTCGCCAAGCTCACGCCCGCCGGGCGCGAGAAGCTCACCGCCGCACGCGTCACCCATCTCGCCGGCGTGCGCGCCCTCTTTCTCGACCGCTTCGACGACGCAGAGCTCGAGATGCTCGGCGGCGCGTGGGATCGGGTCATCGAGGGCGCCGGCTGGACCTGCTGCAAGCCTGAGACCTGACAGATAGCGAGTAGGATTTATACCTCCGATCAGGTAACAGTCCGGATCGATGGAGGTACCGCCTCGAGCGCACCGCGGGCCCTTCTCGCGCTCGCTGACGCTGTCCGAGGGCATCGACCGGAGGCGGTGGGCGCGAGCTTCGAGCGCGGCGTGCTGACCGTGCGCATCCCCAAGCCCGAGCAGGTCAAGCCGCGGCGCGTGGAGAGCGGCGTCGGCGACGGCGCGCCCGAGACGATCGAGGCCGACTCCAGCTCGTAGGCTGCGGGGCGCATGAGCGCCCTGCAGATCCTGCACCGCGACCCCGGCTCGCAGGCGCGAGCCGGGGTGCTGCGCACCGCCCACGGAGCGGTGCGCACGCCGGCGTTCGTGCCGCTGGCGACGAAGGGGACCGTCAAGGGGCTCGAGGCGCGCGAGGTCGCCGCGCTCGGCTACGACATGGTCCTCGGCAACACGTTCCACCTGTTTCTCGACCCCGGCCCCGAGCTCGTCGCACACTTCGGCGGGCTGCACGAGTTCATGGGCTGGCGCAAGCCGATCATCTCCGACTCGGGTGGCTTTCAGGTCTTCTCGATGGGACATGGCACGGTCGCCGACGAGATCAAGGGACGGGCTCCGTCCGGCGCCAACCGCCTCGGACGCGTGCTGTCGATCGAGGAGGACGGCGTGCGCTTTCGCTCCTACGTCGACGGCTCCGAGCGCTACATGGCTCCCGAGACCTCGATGGAGGTTCAGGCGGCGCTCGGCTCGGACCTCGCGCTCGTCTTCGACGAGTGCACGCCGCTGAACGTCGACCGCGAATACACGGCGCGCTCGACCGAGCGCACGCACCGCTGGCTGGACCGCTGCCTGGCCTGGCAGGCCCGGCACGGCCCGGCCGGCCAGCTGGTCTACGGGATCGTCCAGGGCGGCGTCCACGAGGACCTGCGCATCGCCTCCGCGCAGGAGGTCGCCGCGCGGCCCGTCGACGGGATCGCGATCGGTGGCTCGCTCGGCGCCGACAAGGCGCAGATGTACGAGGTCGTCGGCTGGGCGATCACGGCCCTCGACGACGCCCGTCCGCGCCACCTGCTCGGCATCGGCGACGTCGACGACCTGATCCGCGGCGTCGAGCTCGGCATCGACACGTTCGACTGCGCGATGCCGACGCGGCTCGGGCGCCACGGCGTCGCGCTCGTGCCCGATCCGGGGGCGCGCTGGCGCGTGGACCTCACTGCGGCACGCTGGAAGCAGTCCCGCGAGCCGATCATGGAGGGCTGTCCGTGCCCGTCGTGCGAGGCGGGCCACACGCGCGGCTACCTGCGCTACCTGCTGCGCCAGCGCGAGCTGACCGCCATGCGGCTGCTGACCGTCCACAACCTCGCCTACCTCGCGCGCCTGATGGCCGACCTGCGAGGCGCCATCGCCGCGGGAACGCTGGCGCAGCGCGCCGCGGCGCTGCGCGCCGGTGCGTCGCCATCCGCCTGATCGCCTCAGCGGCGACTCAGCGCGTGTTGTCGTCGATCAGCCGGTCCATCTGCTCGACGATCTCCGAGACGCTGCCACCGTCGACCGGCGTGATCTTCACGGAGTCCGCGCCGCCCTGGGAGCTGCTGAAGGCAAAGGCGATCGCCGCCGCGACCAGGCCGGCGATCAGGACGGCGATGATCGCCCGCATGGGGCCGCCGCTGCGCGCCGGCGGCTCGCGCCGGCGCGAGCGGATCTCTGCCTCCGGCACCGGTTCGTAGACCGGCGGCGGCTGCCGCGGAGCCGGCTGCGGCTGCAGCTGGCGCGAGCGCCGGCCGCTGGAGATCGCGCGCGTCGGCGCCGTGTCCTCCGGCACGCCGGCCAGCAGCGATGTCGCCGCCGTCGCCGCGCCGACGTCCGGGGCGATCCCGCGCGCGCCGTCCTGCAATGCGAGGCGCATCCCGTCGGCGCTCGCGTAGCGCTGCCCGGGCTCCAGCGAGAGCGCCCGCTGCACGGCGACCGCCAGCGCCGCGGGCACTTCGGGCACGAGCTCGTCGAGGCGCACGGGTTGCGCCCGCTGTTGCATCAGCGCGAGCTCGGTCAGCGATGCGGCGTCGTAGGGCAGGCGGCCGGCGAGCAGCTGGTAGCTCACGACGCCGAGCCCGTAGAGGTCGGCGGCCGGGCCGACCTCCTCTCCCGACGCCTGCTCTGGCGCGAGGTAGGCCGCGGTCCCGAGCACCGAACCTGCCGTCGTGATCTGCGACGCCCCTGCGGCCATCGCCTTGGCGATCCCGAAGTCGGCGAGCTTCACCGCGCCGTCGTCGGAGCGCAGGATGTTGCCCGGCTTGACGTCGCGGTGGATGACGCCCATGCGGTGCGCGTGCGCCAGGCCGCGGCATGCCCCGTCGACGAGCTCGAGCGCGTCCACGACCTCCAGGCGCGTCTCCTCGCGCACGATCTCGGCGCCGGAGCGCCCGCGGATGTACTCCATGACGATGAAGTGCAGGCCGCTGGCCTCGTCGAGCCCGAAGTCGAACACCTGCACGATGTTGGGATGCACGAGCTGCGCGGCGGACAGCGCCTCGCGCTTGAAGCGCGAGATGAACTGGCTGTCGTCAGCCAGATGCTCGGCCAGCAGCTTGACCGCGACCTGGCGTTCGAGCACGCGGTCGAATGCCACCTGGACCGTCGACATGCCCCCGTAGCCGAGCCGCTCGCCGAGCTCGTAGCGATCGGCGATCAGCGTCGCGCTCACGGCTGCACTTCGGGCGTGGCTCCGCCGCTCGGCGCGGCGGGAGCTGGGGCGGGGGGCTCGACCGGCGGCGGGGGCTGGGGCTCGGGCTCGGGTTGCGGCTCCGGCTCCGCGGGCTCGGGCTCGGGCTCCTCGGGCTCGGGCTCGGGCTCCTGCGGCGTGGACTGCGTCTCGGTCTGCGTGGTGGTGTCCGGTGTGCTCGGGGGCGGCGGGGCATCGGTCGGCTCGGTCGTCGTCGGCGTCTCCTCCTCGCGCTCGCACTCGCTCGTGGCGGTGCTGCTCAGGCGCGCGCCCGCTTCGCGCAGGCTCTCGGCGAGCCGCGGGTCGACCGTCGACGGCAGCCCGGCGATGCCGTCGTCGACCTGGCGCAACTGCCCGCTGATCTCGTCGCAGCGCTTGCTCTCGAGGGCTTGGCGCACGTCGGTGATCTGGCTCTTCAGGTCGCCTGCGCTCGCGGCGGGAATGCCGTTCTTCGTGCCGCCGCCACCGCCGCAGCCGACCAGCAGCGTCGCGCCGGCGCCGAGCAGGAGGGCGAGTGGGTGGGCGGCGAGGCGCATCCTCACTGACCGTACCCGAGCCGCTCGGCCAGCGAATCGGGAAGTCTGGCCGCGCGAATCGCCGCGGCGGCACCGGCGATGTCGTACTCCACGCGGCGCCAGCTGGCGCGCCAGCCGTCGAGGTCGAGCAGCAACCAGGCGGCGCGCGGGTCGCCGTCGCGCGGCTGGCCCACCGAACCGGGGTTCAGCAGCCACTCGCCGCCGGCGATGTCGAGGTCGTCGCCGTCGCGTCGCGGCTCACCCGTCGCCACGCCGCCCTCGGGGCGCACGAACGACAGCGCCACGTGCGAGTGCCCGATCAGCGCGACGCGCTGGCTCTGGGCGTCGAAGCACAGCTCCGCCAGCAGCGCGCTGAGGACGTACTCCCAGACGGGATCGCGCGGACTGGCGTGGTAGAGGCCGATCGAGGATTCCTCGCCGGAGGGACGCAGCGCGGAGAGGAACTCGAGGTTGGCGGCGGCGATCGTCTCCTGCGTCCAGCGCGCTGCCAGCGCGGCTCCCGTGGAGAACTCGTCGAGGCCGATCTCACCCGTCACGCCGAGGTCGTGGTTGCCCGCCAGGCAGACTGCGGCGTGGCGCCGTGTGAGCTCGACGCAAGCATCGGGCTCGGCGCCATAGCCGACGAGATCGCCCAGGCACCACAGCTCCTCGGCGCCCGCGGATTCGGCGTCGGCGAGCACCGCCTCGAAGGCGTGACGGTTGCCGTGGATGTCGGAGAGGATCGCGACCTGCATCTCGTAGAGTGAGATCGTGGACCGGGCACGCCTGCGCTGGCCAGTGGCAATCGCTGCCGCCGTCGTTGTCGCGGAGGTGGCAGTGGTCCTCCTACGACCCCGGGAAGGCCTCGTCGAACCGGCTCCTGTACGCGCGGAAGCGTACTTCAGCGCCTCGGAGATCGGTCGGGCGCGCGACTACAACCGCCCACAGCTCGCGTTGTTCGGCGGCGTGATGGTCGTCCAGGTCGGGGTGCTGGCGCTGCTCGTCGTGCGTCCGCCGCGCAGGCTGACCGGCCCGTTCCGCCGTCCGCTGCTGGCCGCCGCGACGACCGGAGCCGCCTTGTCGGTGACGGTCTCGCTCGCCGCGCTGCCGCTCAAGGTCGCCGGGCGCGAGCGCGCGCGCGACTATGGCCTCGTGACGCAGTCGTGGGGCGGCTATGCGCGCGACCAGGCAATCGGGTGGACGATCGGCGGCGTCATCACCGGGGCCGGCGCCGCTGGCGCCGTCGCGTTGATGCGCCGCTTCCCGCGTGGCTGGTGGGCTCCCGGCGCGGTCGTCGTCGTCGCCTTCGGCGCGGCGTCGGTGTACGCCGGACCGATCGTGCTGGACCCGTTGTTCAACACCTTCAAGCCGCTGCCGGCCGGCGAGGTGCGCTCCGACGTGCTCGAGCTCGCCGAGCAGGCCGGTGTCGATGTCGGAGAGGTCTTCTCGATCGATGCCAGCCGCCGCACGACGGCCGCCAACGCCTACGTCACAGGCCTCGGGCGCACGAAGCGCGTCGTGCTCTACGACACCCTGACGGACAACTTCTCACGCGACGAACTGCGCCTCGTCGTCGCCCACGAGCTCGCCCACGTGCGCTACGGCGACGTGCCGCGAGGGCTGCTGTACCTCGCGATCGTGGCGCCGTTGGGGATGCTCGCGGTGGCCCGTCTGAGTAGCCGCCTGGCGCCCGGCGACGACGAGCTGCCCGGTCCCGCGCTGCTGCCCGCCCTCGCGCTCAGCATCACGCTGCTCGTGCCGGTGATCACGACGGTCTCCAACCAGCTCAGCCGCGGGTGGGAGCAGCGCGCGGACTCCTTCGCGCTGGCGCTGACGGATGCGCCGGAGCCGTTCATCTCATTTGAGCGCGGGATCGCCCTGCGCAACCTGTCCGATCCCGATCCGCCGGGCTGGGTCACCTTCCTGCTGTCGACGCATCCACCGACGGTGCAGCGGATCGGGCTCGGCGTCGCGTATCGGCGCGCGGAGTCCCAGAAGCGCCGCTGAGCTCGACGGCCAGCCGCCAGACGAACGCGCAGCCGGCGAGGATGAAGATGCGCTGGCCGACGCCCGGCGCATCGATGCCGAGCGCGACGAGGACGGGCACGGTCAACAGCAGCACGGCGGTCAGCGCCCCGAGCGCGAGCCGGTAGCCGCGGCGCGCCACGAGGCGCAGCGATGCCGCCGCTGCGGCGAGGAGCCCGGCGAAGGCGGCCAGCGTCGCGACGTCGTGCAGCCGGCCCTCGGTCGTGCGCTGTACGCCGGACGGCATCACGCCGGCGATCGTCTGGGTCGCGAAGGCCGCGGCCGCGGCGATGCCCACAGCGGCGAGCCCGAGACCGGCGACCGTGATCCGGCTGGCGATCACCCGGCCAGGCGCGGGGGCGCGGGCGGCGAGCGCCGTCGCGGCGCCGAGCGCGATCGCCCAGCACGCGAACGCGAGCACCTGCACGCCGGCGGTCGAGCCCTTCGCGTACTCGCTGATGAAGTGCTGGCCCGGCGGAAGGTCGCCGCGCAGCGGGTGCTGGAGGGCGACGAGGCCGATGAAGGCCAGCAGCCCGGCGACGACCGTCAGCCTGAGGCTCAGCGCGTGCACACCCCGACTACGGCGACGGGCGCGAGGCGGCTCAGCACATCGCAGCGGCCCACTAGCCTGCGCTGCATGATCTCCGACCCGAAGGCCTGGCGCGGGCTCTCGTCGCTGCTGATCGCCGTGTTCATCGCCGCGCTGATCGTCGGCGGCTCGGGCATCCCGCAGTGGGGCTGGTTCGCGCTGATCGGAAGCGGCGTGGCGTTCGCGATCGAGCTCGTGCTCGACCGCCGATCGCGAGGCGAGGGCGACGCGTAGGGCTACGCGGGATCGCTCCGCGGCGCATCCGCGCCGCCGCCGAACTCGGGCAGGTTCTTGATCCCCTCGCGGGTGGCCCACTTCGACCACGAGTCCTCGAGCGCGTCCGCAAGCTCGCGCATGAACTTCGGCGACAGGTTGACGCGCGTGGTGACGACGCCGGGAATCTCGTCGGCGTCGATCTCGTGGTCCACGCGCGCGAAGGTGATCGTGAACTCGTAGTCCGAGAAGGAGACGTTCGCGAAGTTCGCGTAGTGGCCCTCCATCATCTCGGGCGAGAAGTGGATGTTGATGTGCCGCTCGGGCTCGTCTTCGTCAGCCATTGGCGAACTAGTATCGCAGCGTGCGCCTGATCGTCCTCGCCGTCGGGCGGCTGCGCCCGCCCTACGCCGACGACGTCCAGCACTACCTCAAGCTCATCGCTCGTCACGCGCGCGTCGAGATGATCGAGGTGCGCGAGGAGGAGCGGGTGGCGAGCCGCATTCCCGAGCGAGCGTTCGTCTCGCTGCTGCATCGCGAGGGCGAGCAGTTCGACTCGCTGGCCTTCAGCCGCTTCCTCGAAGCACGCCGGCAGGCCGGCCGCGACGTCTGCTTCGTCGTCGGCGGACCGCTCGGCCTGGACCTCGACGACGTCGATCACCGCTTCTCGCTCGGCCCGCTGACGCTGCCCCACCAGCTCGCGCGCGTCGTGCTGCTGGAGCAGCTGTACCGCGGTCACAAGATCCTCGCCGGCGAGCCCTACCACTGTTGATCGTGCCGATGTGAGGGGGGTACGGGCTAGTGGTCCCTCCAGCAAGTCCTCGCACGCTTGGATCGGCCGCTGATCACCGCCTGGCGGCGTCCTCGCTCGGTCATGGCCCTGGCGGGCCACTCCCTCAGTGCGTCCTTGCCAGCCGCCGCCAACGGCCGCCCAAGCGCACAAGGACTCACCGGAGAAACCACTAGGCTGCCAGCCGTGGAGACCCCGCTCTCGCAACTGCGCGCCGCCGTGCAGGCCGCGTCCGGCGCGATCGCGGGATCCGGCGGCGCACCGAGCACGCCGGCGACGCTCGAGCGCCCGAAGAAGGCCGGCTTCGGCGACTACGCGACGAACGCCGCGATGCTGCTGGCACCGGTCGCTGGAAGGCCGCCGCGCGAGGTCGCGGGCTCACTCGCCGAGGAGCTCGACGCGCGGCTGGGTCCGCTGCTCGACCGCGTCGAGGTCGCCGGGCCGGGGTTCCTCAACCTCTTTTTGTCGGACGCGTGGTGCGTGCGGGCGCTCGAGCACGTCCTGGCCGCGGGCAGCTCCTACGGCGCCGCCGCTGCGGATCCCGTCGAGCGCATCAACGTCGAGTTCGTCTCGGCCAACCCGACGGGGCCGATGACCGCGGCGGGCGGGCGCCACGCCGCCTACGGCGACTCGCTGGCGCGGCTGCTCGAGTTCACGGGCCACGACGTCTGCCGCGAGTACTACATCAACGACTTCGGCAGCCAGATCCGCCGGCTCGGCGAGTCGATCCAGGCCCGCGCACGGCAGCAGGACGCTCCCGAGGGAGGCTACGAGGGCGAGTACGTGATCGAGCTCGCGCGCCGCATCCCCGGCGCGGAGAGCGACGACGTCGACGTCGTCGGAAGCCGCGGCGTCGGGCTGCTGCTCGAGCAGATCCGTGCGTCGATGCAGGCGATCCGCGTGACGTTCGACGTCTGGTTCTCGGAGGCCACGCTGCACGCGGGCGACCCGACGCCGGTCGCGCACGCCTTCGACGAGCTCGACGCGCGCGGCGCGAGCTACCGCCACGAGGGCGCGCTGTGGCTGCGCACGAGCGACCACGGCGACGACAAGAACCGCGTGCTCGAGCGCTCGACGGGCGAGCACACGTACTTCGCCTCGGACATCGCCTACCACCTGGACAAGGCCGAGCGCGGCTTCGACCGGCTGATCGACGTCTGGGGCGCCGACCACCACGGCTACACGGGGCGGATGCACGCGGCGTTCGCCGCGCTGGGCCGGCCGGCGAACACGCTGGAGCTCGTCATCATGCAGTTCGTCAACCTCATCGAGCGCGGCGAGCGCGCGTCGATGTCCAAGCGCCGCGGCGACTTCGTCACGCTCGACGAGCTGATCGGGCTGATCGGCGTCGATGCCACCCGCTACTTCATGCTGCAGCGCTCGCATGACACGGCGCTCGATCTCGACCTCGACCTCGCGCGCGCGCAGTCCAGCGACAACCCCGTCTACTACGTCCAGTACGCACACGCGCGGATCGCTTCGATTCTCGCCAGGGCGGGGGAGGAGCGCGTCGCGCTCGCGCTGAGCGAGGCGGCGAGCTTCGCCGGCCCCGTCGACCCGAGCGAGCGCACGCTGATCAAGAAGCTGCTGGCGTTCGGCGAGGAGGTCGGCGACGCGGCCGCGCGCCGCGCGCCACACCGCATCGCGGCCTACGCGCTGGAGCTCGCCCAGGTCTTCACCGCGTTCTACCGCGACTGCCAGGTCATCGGCGCCGAGGGCGACGGCGCCGAGTCCTTCCGCCTGGCGCTCGGCTTCGCCGCCCAGCGCACGATCGCGCGGGCACTCGACCTGCTCGGCGTCAGCGCGCCGCAGACGATGTCGCGCGCGGACGACGCTCAGTCGTAGCGGACGAGATCCTCGTCGAGGCGACGCGTGTCAGCCTTGCTCAGCCGCGCGGCATCGCCGTCGCCGATGCTCGCAGGCGAGCGGCGCCGCCAGCTCGGAAGCAGCAGGGCGAGCCCGGCGGCGAGCAGCGCCAGCAGCCCGAAGGGGATCGCGTAGGCGGTCAGGCCGAAGCCGCCGCTGTCGGGCAGCGCGAGCACGTCCTCACCGTACTCGCCGACGAGCGCGGCCTTGATCTGCGGCTTGTCCAGGCCGCGGGCGATGAGGCCGCGGATGAACTCGCGCTGGCGATCGGCCTGCGGGCTCTCGGCGATGTTCAGCGCGACGTTGCAGCTCGTGCACATGACCTCGTCCTCGATGTCGACGAGCGACGCCGGCGGGGCAGCGAGCGCGGTGGTGCCGGTCGGCGCCAGCGCGGCGATCAGCACCAGCAGAAAGAAGCGGCGCCTCATCCCAGCGCTCGGTTCAGCGCCTGATCGAGGCGGTCGCCGTCGATCTGCCCGCGATGGAGGTCTGCGATCCGGCCGCGCGCGTCGATGACGAACGTCTCCGGCAGCTTGTTGACGCCGTACTGCTCGGCGAGCTTCGTGCCGACGTCGCGGACGTTCGGGTAGCGCACGCCGAACTCCTTCACGAAGCCCAGCGAGTCGGGCGTCGAGTCGTCGAAGGTCACGCCGAGCACGACGCCCTTGCCGCCGCGCTCGAGCCGGCGCTGGGCCGCGTCGAGGACGGGAGCCTCGGCCTTGCACGGCCCGCACCAGGAGGCCCAGAAGTTCAGCACGACGACCTTGCCGCGCAGGTCGGCGATCGAACGCGTCCCGCTCTGACCGAGCAGCGGCAGCTCACGGCTCACCGCCGGAGGTCGCTCGCCGCGGGCGACGGCCTGCTCGATCGAGCTGTCGTCGGAGTTCGCGACGAGGCCGTAGGCGAGCAGGCTGACGAGGGCCAGCGCGGCGATCGCTGCGAGGACGGGGATGGCGGTGCGCCTCATCTCCTTCAGGGTAGAGGCGCAGGCCTGCCGGCGGCGCTGCAAGACGTCATGTCGCGGCGCGTTCCCGGCTCGCCTCCGAGCGCCTAGAATCGCCTCACACGCGGACGTAGCTCAGTTGGTAGAGCGTCGGCTTCCCAAGCCGAAGGTCACGGGTTCGATCCCCGCCGTCCGCTTAGCACGAAGTCCCTGCAATCATGGGTGCCGCTCCTGTCGCTCAGGGGTGATTTCCCTCCGCGAAGGGCCGCGGGTACCACTCGCGGGTACCAAATCGCCCTCTGCGATGCACGCTTCAGCCCCGCGAGACAGCCGCTTGGTTGTGTTGCCGGTTCTACCGTCTCCATCGGTCAGGCGGCGTGGAGGAAGCGTCGGAGCGCTTCGCGGATGATCTCCGAAGTCGTCGTGCCCTCTGACTGCGCGCGCTCCAAGAGCTCTGCGCGCAGCTCTGGGTCCAGGCGGACGGATTCGACCGTCGCCGGCGCGGACCCGAGCGTGGGACGCCCGCGCTTGCCGCGCCGTCCGGTCAGCGTGTCGACATCGAAGCCCGCTTCGGCCTCGGCCGCGAGCGCGAGCACTTCGGCTTCGGTGATGGGCTGGCCCGAGCGCGCGTGCCCGTGGATCGGTTCGTTGGTCATGGTTCGAGCAGCCTCCGGTACCTCGCGCGCAGCGGCATCGCGTGGATTGCGAGCTGGGTGTTCTCGACGGTCACGAGCACAACGACCTCAAGCAGGTTTGCGGCGCGGTCCGCTGCGATGACCAGCCAACGGTCGGGGTCTTGGCCAGCGTCTTCGATGACAAGCGCATGGTCAATGGCGTGCTGAATGTCGCGGTCCTCGACGCGGGCTCGAGCTGCTGCGCGAGGCCGCGGCCGTCGTGGACACCTCGCCCGCGCGCTACGAGCGCGCTCGGTCGCTGACGGAGTACGGCGCCGCCCTGCGGCGGGCGGGCCGCCGGCGCGAGGCGCGCGAACCGCTGCGCGAGGCGCTCGAGCTCGCCGATCGCTGCGGGGCGCTGCGCACGGCGCGCCGGGCGCGCGAGGAGCTGCTGGCGACCGGGGCGCGGCCACGGCGCGCCGCGCGCAGCGGTGCGGATTCGCTGACGCCGAGCGAGCGGCGCGTGTGCCGCCTCGCCACCGAGGGCCTCAGCAACCGCGAGATCGCGCAGGCGCTGTTCGTCACGGTACGCACTGTCGAAGGTCACCTGACGCAGGCCTACATGAAGCTCGACATCGCCTCGCGCGAGCAGCTCGCGGCCGCGCTGCAGCCGCCGGCCGACTGATCAGCTCGCCGGCGTCACGCCGGGCGTGGCCGCCACCCGGCTCGCGGCACCTCGAGCGCGATAGCGACGACCAGTCGGGCCGCTGCTCGTACTTCAGTTGGGCGACTTGCCGCGTGGCGGCAGGAGTCCGAGCTGACCCATCATGCCAAGGTCGTCGCGGACCGCTGCGTACTCGATGATCTTGCCTTCCGCGAGCCGGAACAGATACATGTGAT
>Ga0136640_10000307_pt1 | contig 18323 bp, 14 predicted proteins | sample AntDrymUQ8642106_2_FD_105498 | JGI IMG/M metagenome (GOLD analysis project Ga0136640, IMG submission 105498) | Polar desert sand microbial communities from Dry Valleys, Antarctica - metaG UQ864 (21.06) | ecosystem: Environmental > Terrestrial > Soil > Desert | place: Antarctica: Dry Valley...
CGGCTCTCGTACGCGGGGTCGACCAGCTCGAGCACCGAGGAGGGCAGATCGGCCTCGTCCACCAGATCGGTGTTGTAGACGAGCATGCGGACCCGGCCGGTGAGCCCGACCCAGCGACCGTCGTCGGAGCGGTCATCGGCCGGCACCTGGTCGAGGGTGGAGCCCGGCAGCTCGGCGAGCAGGTCCTCGCTCTCGAGGAAGCCCATGGCGCCGGGGCTCTGGGAGAGGAACACGTCGACCTCCGAGCGCGCTCCCTCCTCGCTCAGCAGCGCGGCCAGATCGGCCGAATCGCCGTAGCGCACGTCGATCTTCACGCCGGTGTCGGCGGAGAAGCGATCGAGCAACGGCTTGATCAGCTCCTCGTTGCGGCCAGAGTAGATGGTGAGGCGGTCGGCGGACCCCCCGGCGCACCCGGGCAGCAGGCTGATGACGCTGACCAGGCCGAGCACGACCGCGAGGGCGGGGCGGGACCGCATGGGCGTAGGTTACGCGTGCGTGTCGCTGTGCGTAAAGTGCGCCTTACATGTCGCCTTCGATCGTCCCGGGGCCCGCCGGTGCGGACGCCGCACCCGTCGTGCTGGTGCTGCCCGCTCACGACGAGGAGGCCACGGTCGCCGAAGTTGTGCGCCGAGCACCCGCCCGCGTTCGCTCCCACCCGGTCGTCGTCGTCGTGGTCGACGACGGGTCCGGCGATGCCACCGCCGCTCGCGCCGTCGACGCCGGGGCCAAGGTCGAGAGCCTGAGCCCCAACCGGGGCCTGGGTGCGGCGGTCCGTCACGGACTGGCTGTCGCCTGCACCCTCGAACCGGTCGCAGTGGCCTTCTGCGACGCGGACGGTGAGTACGCACCCGAGGAGCTGCCCTTCCTCGTCGGACCGATCCTCGAGGGCCGCGCCGACTACGTGGTCGGATCCCGGTTCTCGGGCGGTCCCCGGCGCATGCTCCCGCACCGCTGGGCCGGGAATCGCACCCTCACCGTCGCCCTGCGCCAGCTCACCGGGGTGCCGTTGACCGACGGCCAGAGCGGCTATCGGGCCCTCAGTCCCGCCGCCGCCGGCGCCGCCGAGATCGTCCACGACTACAACTACGCCCAGGTCCTAACCCTCGACCTGGTGGCCAAGGGCTTCCGCTACGCCGAGGTAGCGATCTCCTACCGGTTCCGTCAGCAGGGCAGGTCCTTCGTCCGCATCGGCCCCTACCTGCGCCGGGTGGTCCCGGCGGTCAGCCGCCAGCTTCGCGCCCACCCGGTCCCGGCCCGGTCCGACGTGCGGACGACGAGACCGGCCACCGATCCGTGGAGGTGGGCACCCTACGGACAACCCTGACCGCGTGAATGCCACCACTTTCGGGGGGTCCGTTGCCGCCTCGGGCGGGGGGGCGGTCAATCCTCGACGATGTGGGACCGAAAGCCGGATCGGGCCGTGGCCCAGCCGGCGGCGTCCCAAGCGTCATCGCCGCAACCACCGGACCCGAGGGCATCTGCGGCGGCCCATCCCATGGCCAGGGCGTGATGGGTGTTGTCGGGGACGAACAGCCCCTGCCGGCCGAGGGTCACGACGCGGTCCAACTCGCCCAGCCACAGCTCGACGGCCGCCAGGTCCCAGACGAACCCGGGGCGGTAGAGGGGATAGACGCGCGGCAGGCGCCGGACCTCGGTCGCGACGGGTGTCGCGTCGGGCAGTCCCAGCGAGCCGAGGGCCGCGGCGACCCGGTCGCCCAGCTCGTCGGGGGGCGCGAACCAAGTCTCATCGCCGACGGTGCAGGGGATCTCCGCGCACAGCACGGTCACGTCCGCAGGGTCCTCGGGATCGTCGCGGTAGCCCTTGGGCTCGCTGAGGCGCGCCAACGGCACATCGAGGTCAGGGAAGTAGTGGGCGTCGAACTCGGTCCAGCGCGGCCGGTCGAGCACCAGGTACACGAGGACCAGCCCCCGATGCTGCAGCCGGTCGGCGGCCAGGGCGACGTCGAGCGGAGACGCGGGGTGCACCAGGCGGGCGAGGAGGGCGAGGGGAAGGGTCGACAGGACCCGCCCGACCGTGACCTCGGCGCCGTCGGCGGTCCCGACCCTGACCCCATCGTCGGAGACGGTGACCGTGCTGACGGGCGCCCGCAGGCGGATCGTGGCCCCGGCCTCGACAGCCGCATCGGCGAGGACCTCGCTGATCCGGCCGAAGCCGCCCCGCGGGTACAGGAACGTGCGCCCCCGGGCGTCATCTCGTCGCACGAGGCGCCGGACGATGTCGGCCGGACCCGAGGCGCTGACCCGACGCCGGGCCAGCTCCCCAGCCAGCTCGGTCGGCGCCACGCCCCAGATCTTGCGGATGTAGGGGTCGTAGAAGGCCCGGGTGATCGTGGGCCCGAGCCCGGCGGAGACCACCTCCGCGAAGGTGTCGCGCCGAGCCCGGCGCAGCGGGCCCGCCACCGCGTCACGCGCCGCCCCGACCGCAAACCTGGGCGGCAGCCCGAGCAGCAGGTCCCTCGTCTCCAGCGGAAAGCCCAGCCAGCGTCCGGCCAGGTTGATGCGGCCATGGCGAGGTCGCTCCTGGAGATCGTCACCCAGCAGGTGACGGAGGGCAGCGAGGACGTGGCGCGCCGTCGACGGGTGGAGGCGGTGGCTGCCCAGGTCGACCCGCACCCCGGCCACCGAGTGGCTTGCGGCCATCCCACCCACATGGTCGGCTGCCTCGAGCACCGTGACCTCGTGGCCGGCCCGGGCCGCTCGCCATGCTGCGGCCAGTCCCGCCGGCCCCGCCCCCAGCACCGCGACCTCCGTCACCCGCCACCGCAGAGGCCTCGACCGACCCCGCCTCGCCGCGAGGCGTCACCAGCTCCAGCCCCAGCCCGGGTGGCCGGCGTCAACCCGACCCGCCCGCATCCGACCAGGCCGCAGTCGGGGCGTCGGAGTGGCGCACGACGACAGCATCGTCTCGCCGCCACCGGGGGGCTGCCCCGACCCGCACGCGCACCGCCGCGGTGCCGGCGAGCTCCGGATCGTCGAGCTCCACCACGTAGACCGTGTCGTGGCCGTAGAACTCCACCAGCCGGACCACACCGACGGCCCCGGTCGCGTCGCCGGCCGCCCCCCCGGCGGCGGCAGGGGGCACAGACAACAGCAGCTCCTCGGGTCGGGCCAGCACCGACACTGGTCCGTCACGCGCCTCGCGCAGGGCGACAGGCCCGCACACCGTCGTGGCCGAGGCGCCCCGGCCCACCCCGGGCAGGACGTTGGCCTCACCGACGAAGGTGGCCACCTCGACGTCGGCGGGCTCGGCGTAGAGCTCGGCCGGTGACGCGTGCTGGACGATGCGGCCGTCGCGCATCACCGCCACCTCGTCGCCGAGCACGAAAGCCTCGGCCTGGTCGTGGGTGACGAACACCGTCGTGATGCTCAGGTCTCCCAGGAGCGCAGCCACCTCGGAGCGAACCTGGACCCGCAACGCCGTGTCGAGGTTGGAGAAGGGCTCGTCGAGCAGCAACACCGACGGGCGGGGGGCGAGGGCCCTGGCCAGGGCGACCCGCTGCTGCTGGCCACCCGACAGGGTGGCCGGGCGCCGCTCGCCGAGACCTCGCAACCCGACCAGGTCGAGAGCGGCATCGACCTCGGACCTCGCTGCGCCCCGCCTCAGCCCGTATCCCACGTTGGCGGCAACGGTCATGTGGGGGAACAGGGCCCAGTCCTGGAACACCATTCCGATGTGACGCCGCTCTGGGGCGACGTGGACGTCAGGGCCCGACAGCACCTCATCGCCGACGATCACCTCGCCCGACGCCGGGAACTCGAGGCCGGCGATGGCGCGCAGAAGGGTCGTCTTGCCACACCCGCTGGGGCCAAGCAGGGCCACGACAGAACCGGCCGCGACCTCCAACGACACCGACTGGAGCACGGGCTCGGCCCCATAGGCCACCTCGAGGTCGCGCACGGCGACCGAGGCCGCAGGCGCAGTCGTCGACGATGCGGACACGGAGAGCAACCTACGGTCCGACGGCAACGCCCTCAGCGTCGACTGCAGGACAGCATCGCCGTCATCAGGGCGTCTCCAGCCACAGGACGGCCGTGCTGACTCCGACGTCGGTGATGACGAGCTGACCATCCACCCCGTTGCCGCTCACCACCAACGATTCGGCCAGCCCCTCCACGGTGGTTCGGGCGACGGTGTATCCGGCGGCGGTCAGCTCGGTCTCGTAGAAGTCGGCGACATCGGCGGGGGTGCCTGACACCTCGATCCCCCCGGTGACGCTGGACGTCGCCCCCTCGGGTTCAGGGAACTCCTCGGGTGGCGGCGCCGCACCGGGCGCTTCGGGGATCGACGGGGTGGTGCCCTCGGGGATCGACGGTGACGAGGGCACAGCGGTGCTCGACGACCCCTCGGTGCTCGAGTCCGTCGTTGGCGAGTCCGTCGTTGGCGTCGAGTCCGTGGAGGCCGACGTCGCCGGGCCGGCGGACGATTCCGAGGAGCGAGACGACCCGTCGCCGCCGCCGTCGTCCGAGCCGGCGACCAGGAACACCCCGACCCCTGTGGCCACGATGGCCAGGACGAACACCGCAGCCAGGGCGACGACGGCTCCACCGGACAGGCCGCGGCGCGACGGGGGCGGGGCGCCGGCACCGGGCCCGAAGCCCGGCGCCGTCTGTGGTGGGCCGGCACCCTGGCCCGGCTGCCCGTAGGCGGCGGCGCCGGGTGGCGGCCCCGGTGCCACACCAGGGTCCGGTGGAGTCCGAGGCGCGGCAGGACCCGTCGCGACCTGCGATGGCGTCTCGGCTGGCGAGGCCGGAGGGGTCGAGGCGGGCAGACGACCCTCTCTAGGCCGCCCCCACGGGGTGGAGGTGCCCGGGGCCTCGTCGTCAGCCATCACCGCGCGCCGTCGCGCCGATCCCGGCGCTCAAGCCTCCTCGATGGTGATGGTGTAGCTGCCCGAGGCACCTTCGTAGCCGTAGACCTCGAGGCTGAAGTTGTTGGGGCCGGTGACGTCGATGAGCTCCGGATCTCCGGAGACGCCCGCTTCGAAGGTCATGCCCTCGGCCTTGGCGTCCACGTCGAAGTCGTCGATCGGGATGACGGTGACCAACACGGTCAACCCCTCGGGCACCGACACGTCGTGGAAGTTGGAACTGACCCCGTCGGCGAAGCCGGTCGTCTCGGTGGCACCGTCGATGCTGAACTCCCCGGAGGGCTCGGGCTCTGGCGGCGTGGTCGTGGTCTCCTCGGTGGTCGTGGTCTCCTCGGTGGTCGTGGTCTCCTCGGTCGTCGTGGTCTCGTCGGCCGTGGTGGTCGAGCGGTCGGTGCCGGCCCGGTCGCCGTTGCCGTTGCCGTCATCCCCGTTGGTCACCAGGAAGATGCCGACACCGGCGGCAATGACGGCGATCAAGACGATGGCGGCGATGCCGATGATCGCCCCCGACGACATGCCCTTCTTGGGCGGGGGTTGGGCCGGTGTGTAGCCGGGAGGGCCGGGGGCGAAGCCCGGGGACGCGCCATAGGGCGGCTGTGCTCCGCCGGGTGGGAAGGCCTGCGTTGCCTGGTTGGGATCGTAGGGTCCGGATGGGTTGCTCATGTTTCCTCACTTGGAGCTCGACGGGTGATGGGATGGCGAGGCCCACCGGAACCGGAACCCCTCCTTCGACTCAGATCATGCCCCATGGGCCACGCTGCCGGACACCGTACGGGGGGGCACCACAACCCGGGGTGACCACCCTCCCGCAGCCGGTCACCGGGAGTCGGGCGGCCCGCCGAGGACCGACGGGAGCGGCCGGGCGTGGACGACGGTGAGCAACTTCGTCGCCCGCGTGAGGGCCACGTACAACGATCGCATCGGCTGGGGCGCCTCGTCGAGGATGGCGGCCGGCTCGACCACCACGGTGGCGTCGAGCTCGAGGCCCTTGACCATGGCCACGGGTACCACGGTCACCTGGTGGGCCAGCCCTTGCTGGACGGCGACGCCGTGCTCGACACCGGCGGCGGCCAGGGCGCCGGACACGTCGTCGACGAGCGAGGTCGGGCAGACGATGGCCACGTTGCCGGGAGCCACGGCCTCCACCTCCTCGCCCGTGACCCTGACGACGGTGGAGGCGAGCTCGGCGATGGTGCCGGCGTCGACGATGCGGGGCGCCCGCCCGTCCTGGCGCACCGATCGGGGCGGGGCCAGGTCGGGCGCCGCCTTGGCGAGGACGCGGTTGGCCAGCCTCATGTTCGGACCTGGGATCCGGTAGCCGACGGTGAGCTCGGCGCGACGGGGACCGCGGCGCCGAGGCAGGAGCGCGAGGACCTCGTCCCAGGAGGCGTGCGGCCAGGCCCCTGTCGACTGAGCGATGTCTCCGACGACGGTCATCGAGCCGCTCAGGGAGCGACGGGCCAGCATCCGCAGCTGCATGGGCGAAAGGTCCTGGGCCTCGTCGACCACGATGTGGCCGTAGGTCCGCAGCTCGTCGGTGTCGCCGGCCCGCTTGGCCCGGGGCAGGGCGCCGAGCAGGGCCCGGGCCTCGTCGAGGAGTGGGACGTCGTCGGTGGACCACACCACCGCGTCGACTCTCTCGGACCGAGGGCGCTGGAGGGCGGAGACCTCGTCGCCGGACAGTTGGTGACGGCCGGCCAGCTCGAGCAGGCCACGGGACCCGTAGAGGTCGTGGAGCAGCTCGGAGGGCGTCAGCAGGGGCCACATGCGCTCCAGCGCCTCGCGGACGTCGAGATCGGTGCGCAGGCGGTTGCGCACGTCGCCGGCGTCGAGCGGGGCCCGACTGCTCTCGGCCAGTGCCTCGTACATGCCGGTCTCCACGAAACGGCGCCCACCGTTGTGGGTGCGAGACCGGCGACGGGCGTCGGCCACGATCCGCTCAGATCGGTCGACGCTCACCCGCAGTCGCTCGAGGCCGAAGCCGACGACCAGGTCTCGACGCAGGGGCCGCTTGCGATCGCGTACGGCCTTGGCCAGCACCTTGGCCATGCGGCCGTCGCCCTTCACCCGCGCCGTGGCCGGCGGATCGCTGCCACGCACGCTGACGGTGTCGATGAGGTCGGCGAGCACCGCCAGCTCCACGCCGGCCTCGCCGAGGGACGGCAGGACCTGTTCGATGTAGCCGAGGAACAACCGGTTGGGGCCGACGACGAGGACACCTTGATCCTCGAGCGGGAAGCGGTGGGTGTAGAGGAGGTAAGCGGCGCGGTGCAGCGCGACCACCGTCTTGCCGGTGCCCGGTCCGCCCTGCACGACGAGCACGCCCGGCATAGGGGCCCGGATCACCTCGTCCTGCTCGCCCTGGATCGTGGCCACGATGTCGCCCAGGCGGCCCGACCGAGCCGTCTCCAGGGCGGCGATGAGGGCGCCGTGGCCCGAGATGCCGTCGTCGCGCCCGATGCCGAGTGCCCGTTCGCCGAACAGCTCGTCCTCGATGTCGACCAGCCGTCGGCCCCGGGTGGCGAAGTGACGGCGGCGGGCCAGGCCCATGGGCGACCGCCCGGTCGCCCGGTAGAACGGCTCGGCCACCGGCGCCCGCCAGTCGACGACGACGACCTCCTGGTTGGGATCAGACACCGCGACACGGCCCACGTAGAAGGCCTCGCCCAACGGCGACGGGCCCGAGACCGAACCGGTCGGAGCAGCGGCATGGCCGAGGGGGCGGTGGCCGTTGTCGCGACCGTTGCCATTGGGCGACGCCACCAGGTCGGGATCGGTGTCGATGCGCCCGAAGCACAGGGCGGCGTCGCCCAGGTGGAGCTGGACCAGGCGCTGGGCGATCGTGTCGTAGATCACCTCGCGCTCGAAGCGGGCCTGCTCGGTGCCGCCACGGCCCACCTCGACCATGGTCTGGAGTCGGCTGGCCCGCTCGCGAGAGGTCTCCAGGCAGTCGTAGGCGAAGTCGATGTAGGCCTGCTCGGCCTCGAGCTCCGGGTGCAGAAGGTCCCCTGGCGTCCGTCGGCCCCACGCAGGGTGCGCGGGCAGGGCGGACAGTCTACGCAGCACGTCTTCCGACGGCGACGAGGACCAGCGGTCGCAAGCGACGGCCCGGGCGACTACCCCGGCCCGCCGCCACAGGAGGTCGGCCGGTAGCGTCCGGCGGTGGCTGCAGCGGACGACGCACCGTTCCTCCGGGCCTGCCGGGGCGAGCCGGGCCCGACGGTTCCGGTGTGGTTCATGCGCCAGGCGGGCCGGTCGTTGCCCGAGTACCGCAAGGTGCGCGGCGGCGGCAGCATCCTCGACGCGATCCGGACCCCCGACCTGGCCACCGAGATCACCCTGCAGCCCGTGCGCCGCTACGGAGTCGACGCTGCGATCCTCTACTCCGACATCATGACGCCGGTCGCCTCCGTAGGCTTCGGCGTCGACATCGTGCCCGGGGTGGGGCCGGTGGTCGAAAACCCGATCACCTCGTCCGCCGACCTCGACCGGCTGCGACCGCTGGAGCCCGAGGCCGACCTGCCCTACGTCCTGGAGACGGCGACCGCCGTCGCCGCCGAGCTGGGCGAGGTCCCCCTCATCGGCTTCGCCGGCGCCCCCTTCACGGTGGCCAGCTACCTCATCGAGGGCCGGCCCACCCGCACCTGGACCCGTACCAAGGCCATGATGCACAACGAGCCTGCGCTGTGGGCCGAGCTGCTCGACCGACTGGCCGACCAGGCCCTGGCTGCCCTGCGAGCCCAGGTCGTGGCGGGCGCGGCAGCGGTGCAGCTCTTCGACTCGTGGGCCGGTGCGCTGGCGCCTGGCGACTACGAGCGGTTCGTCCTGCCGGCCAGCGCCAAGGTGCTGGGCGGCCTGGCCGACCTCGGCGTTCCGCGGATCCACTTCGGTGTGGCGACCGGCGAGCTCCTGGGGCACATGCACCGGGCTGGCGCCGACGTGGTGGGCGTCGACTGGCGGGTGCCGCTCGACATCGCTCGCTCCCGTCTCGGTCCCGGCGTCGCCCTGCAGGGCAACCTCGACCCGGCCCTCGTCGTCGCTGGGTGGGAAGCGGCCGCCTCAGGGGCGCGAGAGGTCCTGCGCCACAGCGATGGACATCCCGGTCACGTCTTCAACCTGGGCCACGGCGTGCTCCCGGAGTCCGACCCCGACGTCCTCGCCCGGGTGGTGGACCTGGTGCACACCGAGGGCCGAGCCGACGGCCAGCCCTCCCTCCTCGACCCCTGAGCCTCCGCCGCCGTCCCGTTCCACCGGCCACACCGTCGTGGTGTCCGACGGCCCCGGAGCATTGCCCACGATGGCCCCGGCTCCGGGCTGACACGGCAGACTCCCGGCCGTGGCTGCCGTGGCCGTCCCCAACTTTGGGCGAGTTTCCACCGTGGTGGCCAGAACTCGCCCAATGTTGGCGCGATGCGGGGGCCAACCGTGAGCGACGGGGCGCTCGGGGTGGTGGTGATGGCCTACGGGACGCCGGCCTCGCCCGACGACATCGAGGGCTACTACACCCACATCCGCCGGGGCCGGCCCCCGGAGCCCGAGCAGCTCGCGGACCTCGCCCGCCGCTACGCCGCCCTCGGGGGCACGTCGACGCTCGCCGAGCGCACCGCCGCTCAGGTCACGGCGATCGCAGCAACGCTGGAGGACCGAAACCCCGGGCGGTTCCTGGTCGAGCTCGGCCAGAAGCACGCTGCTCCGTTCGTCGAGGACGCCGCCGCCACCCTGCTGAGCGAGGGGATCGACCGCGCCGTCGGCCTCGTCCTGGCTCCCCACTACTCGGCCGCCAGCGTCGGCACCTACCAGTCCCGCCTCCGGGAGGCGATGGAGGCAGGCGGCGGCACCCACGTCGCCATCGACCACTGGGCCGACGAAGCGGCCTGGCTCGCCTTCTCCGCCACCGCGGTCACCGACGCCCTGTCCGACCTGCCCGCCGCCACCAAGGTGCTGTTCACCGCCCACAGCCTTCCCGAGCGGGCGCTGGTGGGCGATCCGTACCCGACGCAGCTCGCCCAAAGTGCCCGGGCCATCGCCGACCGGGCGGGCCTTGCCCCGTGGGCGGGCTGGGGGCTGGCCTGGCAGAGCGCCGGTCGGACGCCGGAGCCGTGGCGGGGCCCCGACGTGCTCCAGGTCATCCGCGACCTGGCCGAGACCGGCCGGTCCGACGGCGTGCTCGTGTGCCCCCAGGGCTTCACCACCGACCACCTCGAGGTGGGCTTCGACCTCGACATCGAGGCGCGAGGGGTGGCCGACGAGTTGGGCTTGGCCTTCGCCCGGACTCAGACCGTCGACGACGACCCGGCGGTGATGGCGGCCTTGGCCGATCGGGTCGTCGTCGCCGCTTCGGCCCTGTCGGTCGCCTGAGGGCAGGAGGCCGAATGCACATCCTGGTCGCCGGGGCCGGCATCACCGGACTGGCCGGAGCATGGCGCCTGGCCCGGGCCGGCGCCGAGGTCACCGTGGTCGATCCGTCGGACCGGATCGGCGGGATGCTCCGCACCTCGCTCTTCGCCGGCCGGGCGGTCGACGAAGGTGCCGACGCGTTCCTCGTGCGGACCCCCGCCGCGCTGGCTCTGGCCCGGGCTGTCGGGTTGGGCGACGTCATGGCCCACCCGGCGCGGCGCAACGCGCACATCTGGCACGCCGGGTCGCTGCATCGGCTCCCGTCGCAGGTCATGGGCGTGCCGATCGACCTCGACGCCGTGGAGGAGTCGGGTCTTCTGTCGCCCGAGGGGTTGGCCCGCCTGCGTTGCGACCTCGTCGACCCGCCGTCGGTGATGCCACCCGGCGACGTCACCATCGCCGAGGCCGTGGGGAGCCGCATCGGCGCCGAGGCCCTGGCCCTGCTGGTGGACCCGCTGCTCGGCGGCATCAACGCCGGCCACACGGCAGACCAGAGCCTGGCCGCCGTCGCCCCGCAGCTCGACGCCGCTCGCCGCGACCCGTCCCACGCCAGCCTCATCGAGGCCTGTCGGGCCCAAGTCGGAGCGGCCCGGGCCGCCGGGATCGTCCCTGACGCCCCAATCTTCGCCGCCCCGGCGGGCGGGGGGATGGCCCGGCTGGTCTCGGCGGTAGCCGCTGCGGCAGAGGCCACGGGGCGGGTGACGTTGCACCTCGGAGCCGGCCTGAAGGTGGTCGAGCCCGGCGGAGAGGTCGTGCTCAGCGACGGCTCGACGGTGAGCGCCGATGGGGTGCTGATCGCTACCCCGGCACCGGCGGCGGCAGAAGCATTGGCGGCGTTGGCTCCCGATGTGGCCTCGCCCCTGAGAGCCCTCGACCACGTGTCGGTCGCCATGGTGCGCCTCGCCCTGCCCGCCGAGGAGGTCGGTCGGGCTCTGGACGGAGCCGGGATGCTGGTTCCCCGCACCGAGGGGTTGGCCGTCACCGCCTGCTCGTGGGCCTCGTCGAAGTGGGCCCACCTGGCCCCCCGTCACGGAGACGGCACCGTGATCGTGCGAGCTGCGGTCGGTCGCGATCGCGACCAGGCCGCTCTGGACCTCGACGACGACGCCCTGGTCGCCCGGGTGATCGACGACCTGACCGATCCGCTGCAGTTGGCGGGCGGGCCGACCGAGGTGAGCGTGCACCGCTGGGCCGACGCCTTCCCCCAGTTCCGGCCCGGCCACCTCGACCGCGTGACGGCGAGCGAGGACGCCCTGGCCCAGCTCACCCCTCCGGTCGCCATCGCTGGCATGTACCTGCGGGGCGTCGGCATCCCGGCCAGCGTGACCAGCGCCAACGCCGCCGCCGACCGCCTCCTGGCTGCCGTGGCCGCGGTGCGGCCGCCTCCACTTGCGTAGTCACCGCTCAAGACCTGCTGACGCGGATGTGGTCTGTTGAGCGAGACGCGATCCAGCGGAGAAGGAGCGAGCGATGGGATTGTTCTCGAAGGCCAAGCAGGGCGTGACCGATGCGGCCGAGTCGGCCGGTCACGCCGTCGACTTCCACAACCAGCAGCAGGCGGCGAAAGAGCCAGGGATGATCGGAGTGCGCAACATGGGTCCCATCGGCGCCGACCCAGCCCTGATCGGCGGCCCGTCGACCAAGCCGCTCGCTGGCGGCGACCCGATGCTGCAGCCGGTGCAAGGCCTGAGCCTCGAGACCTACGGGGCCGTGGCCCGGGAGGCCCAGGCCCGAGGCGTCACCGACGAGGACGGCATGGCCGCCATCGCCGAGGACCAGCACGGCATCCCCGCTGCTGACGCCAAGGCCGCCTTCGCGGTCTGGATCGAGCGGATGGGCCAGTCCATGATCGTGGGCCAGGAGTTCCGCCGCCACCTCGGGTACTGAGGATTGTCGTCGTTCGTTCGCTTGCGCGCACTGAGGAGTGTCGTCGTCGTAGAAACAACTCCGCTGGTTGGCCGCCGCCAGCCCATCATCGGTAGCGGGCGCAGACTTGCACCCCTGGAGCTGCAGAATTGCGCCCAGTTCGATACCGCATCGGTAGCGGGCGCAGACTTGCACCCCTGGAGCTGCAGAATTGCGCCCAGTTCGGTGAGGTGAGAGGCGGGTGGTGACGGGGCGGCCCCGGCGCTGGGCCAGACTCGGCGGCCCATGGGTGACCTCGTCCGCCGGCTCCCGTCCCGCGGACGGCGACCTCTCGCCGCTCTCGCCGGCGGCCTGGCCCTGGCCCTGTCGCTGCCGCCGTGGGGCTGGTGGCCGCTGGCCTTCGGCGGGATCGTCCTCGTTGATCGGAGCCTCGCCGACGCACCCTTCGCGAGCCGGTTTCGGCGGGGTTGGCTGGCCGGCTTCGGCCTCCTCGCCCCGTCGACGGTGTGGATGGCGGCGTTCACCCCCCCGGGCTACGTGGTGCAGGTCGTGGGCTTCTCCGGATTCCTCGGCCTGGCGGTGGCGGCGTGCCCGGGCGACCGGTGGCGGTGGCTGGGCCTGCCCGGGGGGTGGGTGCTGTTCGAGGCCCTGAAGGGACGGTGGCCCTTCGGCGGCGTCCCCCTCTCAGAGCTCGCCATCGGCCAGGTCGGGGGTCCGCTCGCCGGGATCGCCCGCGTCGGCGGTGTGCTCCTCATCGCCTTGGCGACCGTGGCCCTCGGCGTGAGCGCGAGCGCCGCCCTGGCTCGCTCGTGGGCGGTCGCCGCCGCCGGTGTGGTCGCGGTCGTCGCCCTGGCGATCGGGGCCGGGGCGGCCCCCGACGGCGAACCGACAGGCGAGGCCATCTCGGTCGCCTACGTCCAGGGCGGTGGAGAGCAGGGCACGAGCGATGCCGACACCAATGACCGCGAGGTGTTCCTAGCGCACCTCCGAGCCACCGAGGCCGTGCCCAGCGGCACCGACCTCACCGTGTGGCCCGAGAACGTGGTGAACGTCGACGATCGCATCGACGAGGTCCGTGAGGGGCGCGAGCTGGCGGCCATCGCCCGGCGCAAGCAGACCACCCTCGTCGCCGGGGTCGTCGAGAGCGTCGGCGCCGATCGGTTCCGCAACGCATCGGTCGTCTTCGGCCCTGACGGTGACATCGTCGCCCGCTACGAGAAGGTCCGACGAGTCCCGTTCGGCGAGTACGTCCCGCTCCGCGGGTTGCTGGAGAGCGTGCCCGTCGCCGGCGATGCGCTGCCCTCGAAGGACGCCATCGCAGGGCGGTCGACCAACACCCTTGACACCCAAGCCGCGCGGATCGGCGTGGTGATCTCGTGGGAGGTCTTCTTCGGCGATCGGGGCCGCGACGCCGTCGCTGGCCGAGGACGAACGGCCGAGCTCCTGCTCAACCCGACCAACGGGTCGAGCTATCCGGGGACGCTGGTGCAGTCCCAGCAGGTCGGTGCCAGCCGACTTCGGGCGATCGAGACCGGACGCTGGGAGGTGCAGTCCGCGCCCACCGGCTTCAGCGCGTTCATCAGCCCCGACGGTCGCGTCCTCGAGCGAAGCGGCATCAGCGAGCGCCGCGTCGAGGTGCGCGACCTACCCCTTCGGCAAGGGCACACGCTGTTCCTCCGCTGGGGCGTGTGGCCGACTCTGATGCTCGCCGTCGCCCTCGTCGCCGCCTCGCACGCCCTCCCCCGGATCCTCCGCCGCCCGGGCGACCCGCAGGCACAGTCCGAGGCCTGAGCCGTCCTGAGCCCAGATGGTCCCATTGCGCGCTCTGTGGCATTCAGAACGGGTACCGGCGGTTGCATCACACCTCGAGCTGGAGGGTGACCGGCCCGTCATTGACCAGCTCCACCACCATGTGGGCGCCGAAGCGGCCGTTGGCCACAGTCGCTCCAAGACGCCGGAGGCCGTCGGCCACGGCTTCGACCAAGGGTTCGGCCTGCTCGGGACGGGCCGCAGCCACCCAGGAGGGCCGTCTGCCGCGCCGGATGTCGCCGTAGAGCGTGAATTGCGAGATCACCAGCACCTGACCGCCTACCGCAGCGACTGAGAGATCCATCCGTCCCTCGTCATCGGCGAAGAGGCGCAGGTGCCACAGCTTGTCGGCCAGCCTCTCGGCTTCAGTCGGCCCGTCGTCGTGGGTGACGCCGACGAAGGCGCACAGACCCGGGCCGATCGAACCGACCTCGACCTCATCGACGGTTACCCGGGCCATGGCCACCCGCTGCACCAGGGCTCGCATCGCCCGCAGGGTAAGGCCCTCGGAGCATCCCTCTCGCCGTGACACCGGCCCGCCGCCGCCCGGTCGTTCTGTGCACTGGATTCGGGTGGGAGCCCGACTGGTGCGCTCAGAAGCGAAGAGCCATGGCGCTGGCACCGTCCTTCGACAGCCGCCCGCCCGCCAAGCGGATGCGATGCTCTCGAACATGACCGAGACGGCGACCAGCGCCGCCCCGCCCGCTCCCGGTGCGTTGCCGAACGCAACCGCGGACGAGGAGCGACGACGGACCGACCTGCGGCGCATGAAGGCCACGGCCACCGGTTTCCTCGGGGCCGCCAGCGTGGTGTTCGTCATCGCCCGGATCGTCGAGGAGTCGACGCCGTGGGTCTCCTTCGTCAGGGCCACGGCCGAGGCGGCCATGGTCGGAGCTCTGGCCGACTGGTTCGCGGTGACAGCGCTGTTCCGCCGTCCCCTTGGCCTGCCCATCCCCCACACCGCCATAATCCCGACCCGCAAGGACGACATCGGCCGGGGCCTCGGGACCTTCGTCCAGCAGAACTTCCTGACCCGCGAGGTCGTCGAGGAGCGCCTCGCCGGCGTGGCCCTGGCGTCCCGGCTCGGCGCCTGGCTGGCCGACCCCGAGAACGCCGCACGAGTTGCGGACCAGGCCGGCGCGGTGCTGCGCTCGACCCTCGACACCCTGCGCGACGACGATGTGCAGCAGACGCTGGAGGCGGCGGTCTCACGTCGGGTCCGGGCCATCGAGGCCGGCCCGGTGCTGGCCCGAGCCATCGACCTGGCCGTGGCCGACGGTCGCCACCAGGAGCTGCTCTCGGTGCTGCTGCGCAAGGTGGCCGAGGCGATCGACGAGAACGAGGACGTCCTGCGGGCCCAGCTCGAGCGCGAGACGCCGTGGTGGGTGCCCGACCGCGTCGACGACCGGCTGTTCCGACGGGTCCACAGTGGGGTGCAGCGGATCCTGAACGAGGTGGCCGACGATCCCGATCACGAGATGAGGGCCACGGTCGACGCCCGGGTCCGCAAGCTGGCCGACGACCTGTCCCGGTCGCCGGCCATGCGGGCCCGAGCCGAGGCGCTGAAGGAGGAGCTGATCGATCACCCGGCCCTGCGGGACTGGTCCTCCACTGTTTGGGCCGACCTCAAAGCCCGCCTCCTCGACCGATCCGCCGACCCCGACTCCACGCTGCGGCGGCGCCTGGCCGAGGCGGTGGCGTCGTTCGGGGAACGCCTGCGCGACGATCCGGTGCTGCAGGCCCGGGTCGACGAGTGGATCGCCACCACAGCGGTCGAGGTCGTGGAGCGGTCCAAGGGCGAGGTCGGCGAGGTCATCGCCTCGACCGTCGCCCGCTGGGACCCCACCGAGGCCACCGACCGCATCGAGCTCCAGGTCGGCCGGGACCTGCAGTTCATCCGCATCAACGGCACCGTCGTCGGCGGCCTGGCGGGCCTGGTGATCCACTCCGTCGGCCGCCTGCTCGCCTGAGGATCCGACCGGCGCGAGGCGCCGAGCACGTTTGACCGGGCGGTCAGGTCCGGGCGAGGCTTCTCCGCTCATGGCGACCGACGAGCGACCGCTGCGGATCGCGCTGCTCACCTATCGGGGCAAGCCCCACGTCGGCGGCCAGGGGATCTACGTCCGGCACCTGGCCAAGGCCCTGGTCGACCTCGGCCACCACGTCGAGGTCTTCTCCGGCCAACCCCACCCGCACCTCGATCCTCGCGTCGCCCACCACCCACTCCACAGCCTCGACATCTACAACGACCACTTCCCGATGCGGATGCCCGGGCTGTGGGAGCTGAAGTCCCTCGCAGACTTCGTGGAGGTCACCGCCTTCTCGGTGGGGACCTTCCCCGAACCCCTCGCCTTCTCGGTCCGGGCCTTCGGTGCGCTCAACGCCCGGCGCCACGACTTCGACCTCGTCCACGACAACCAGAGCCTCGGCTACGGGCTGCTGGCCATCGAACGCATCGCCGGCCTCCCCCTCATCGCCACCATCCACCACCCCATCACCGTCGATCGCCGACTGGAGATCGAGCACGCTGACGGCCTCTACCGCAAGCTCACCCTTGCCCGCTGGTACGGGTTCACCCGCATGCAGACCGAGGTGGCCCGGCGCCTCAAGCGTGTCATCACGGTGTCGGAGAGCTCCTTCGCCGACATCGCCCGCGAACACAAGGTCAACCCCGAGCGGATGCACATAGTGCCCGTCGGCGTCGACCCGGAGATGTTCCGGCCCCTTGCGTCGGTCACCCGCCGGCCCGGGCACCTCATCACCACCGCCAGCGCCGATGTGGCCATGAAGGGCCTCACCTTCCTGCTCGAGGCGCTGGCCAAGCTGAGAGTCGAGAGGCCTGAAGTGCACCTCACCGTCATCGGGCGCAAGAAGGAGGGCGGCCGTTCGGCCGACACCATCGACCGCCTCGGACTCACCGATCACGTCGAGTTCGTCACCGGCGTGAGCGACGAGCGCATCGTCGAGCTCTACGGCGAGGCCGAGCTGGCGGTCGTGCCGTCGCTGTACGAGGGCTTCTCCCTGCCCGCCATCGAAGCCATGAGCTGCGGTGTGCCGGTCGTCTCCACCACCGGCGGGGCCCTGCCCGAGGTGGTCGGCGCCGACGGCGACACCGCCCTGCTCGTCGCCCCCGGCGACCCCGAGGCCCTGACGGCCAAGATCGGCTGGGCCCTCGACCACCCCGGCATCCGTCGCCGAGTGGGCGCCGCCGGGCGCGAGCGGGTCAAGGCCCAGTGGAGCTGGCACCACACCGCAGCGCGGACCGTCGAGCAGTACCGCGCCCGCCTGGCCGAGGCGTGATGGTGTCGACACCCCTCGCAACTGGGTGCAGATCCGAACCCCAGGGGCTGCAGAACTGCGCCCAGTTCGTTGAGCGGGCGACCGGCTGGGGGCTGCGAGCGTGCTGACCGTCGACTACGAGCGTCTCGGCCTGGCTCCCGGCCACCTGGTGCTCGACATGGGCGCCGGAGCCGGGCGCCACGCCTACGAGGCTTTCCGTCGCGGCGCCCGCGTCGTGGCCCTCGACTACGGCTTCGCTGAGCTGGGCGACGTGCTGGCCCTGTTCACGGCCATGGCCGAGGTCGGCGAGGGTGGTACTCGCCCCGATGCCCTCGGCGCTGCTGTCAACGGCGACGGCACCCGCCTGCCCTTCGGCGACGCCACCTTCGACCGGATCATCTGCTCGGAGGTGCTCGAGCACATCCCCGACGACCAAGCCGCGCTGGTTGAGCTGCGCAGGGTCCTCAAGCCCGATGGCATCATCGCTGCGACGGTTCCGACCTGGCTGCCTGAGCGGGTGTGCTGGCGACTGTCGGAGGAGTACCACGCCCCGTTCGTCGCCGGCGGCCACGTCCGGATCTTCACCGAGGCCGAGCTCCGGCGAAAGATGCGCGCCGCCGGATTCCGCGCCGGCCCCAGCCACCACGCTCACGCCCTGCACTCGCCGTACTGGTGGCTCAAGTGTGCCGTCGGACCCACCAACGACGACCATCGCCTGGTGCGCGCCTACCACCGCCTGCTCGTCTGGGACATCGCAAAGGCCCCCCGGCTCACACGCTGGACCGAACGGGCCCTCAACCCAGTGCTGGGCAAGAGCCTGGTCGTCTACGCCCACGCCCGAGCCACGGGCCCCCGAGCCGTTCTGCCCGGCGCAGCACCCCCCGAGCGACGACGAGTCCTTCAGCCCGGCGCAGCCGCTGGGGGTCTGGGGGTCTCCCCCAGGAAGCGACGAGCCGATCCAGCTTGCTGGTCGGCGAGTCAAGACAGCGTCGCCGCAGGCGACACGACCAGTTCGTCGGAACGGAGCGAGCGCAGCGAGCGAGTGACGACGACACCACCAGCCGCTGGGGGTCTGGGGGTCTC
>Ga0136640_10000308_pt1 | contig 18322 bp, 16 predicted proteins | sample AntDrymUQ8642106_2_FD_105498 | JGI IMG/M metagenome (GOLD analysis project Ga0136640, IMG submission 105498) | Polar desert sand microbial communities from Dry Valleys, Antarctica - metaG UQ864 (21.06) | ecosystem: Environmental > Terrestrial > Soil > Desert | place: Antarctica: Dry Valley...
CGACGTCTGCTGGCTGCTGGACAGCTCGATCTTGGCCTTCTCGGCGGCCTCGCGGACGCGCTGCATCGCCATCTTGTCCTTGGTCAGGTCGATGCCGTTGGCGCTCTTGAACTTCGCCACCAGCAGGTCGACGACCTTCTGGTCCCAGTCGTCACCACCGAGGTGGTTGTCACCGGAGGTCGCCTTGACCTCGACGACGCCCTCGCCGATCTCCAGCAGCGACACGTCGAAGGTGCCACCGCCGAGGTCGAACACCAGGATGGTCTGGTCGGTCTCGCCCTTGTCCAGCCCGTACGCCAGCGCCGCAGCGGTTGGCTCGTTGACGATGCGCTGCACCGTCAGGCCGGCGATCTCACCGGCTTCCTTCGTGGCCTGCCGCTGCGCGTCCGAGAAGTACGCCGGGACCGTGATCACCGCGTCGGTGACAGGCTCGCCCAGGTATGCCTCAGCGTCGCGCTTCAGCTTCTGCAGCACGAAGGCCGAGATCTGCTGAGCGGTGAATGTCTTGGCGTCGAGGCTCTGCGACCAGTCGGTGCCCATGTGCCGCTTCACCGAGCGGATGGTGCGGTCCACGTTGGTCACGGCCTGGCGCTTGGCGACCTCTCCGACCAACACCTCACCGTTCTTGGCGAAGGCGACGACCGAGGGCGTGGTGCGCTGGCCTTCGGCGTTTGCGATGACCGTGGGCTCGCCGCCCTCGAGGACGGCGACGACAGAGTTGGTGGTGCCGAGGTCGATGCCGACTGCTCGAGCCATGGGGGTTCCTCCTGAGTGCGTAGAGTGTGTGTGCGTCGCGACCGGCTCGCGGTGGAGCCTTGAGTCTGTATGGCTCAACTCTAATGAGCCGAGTCTTGTTCCCTGCGGTGGGGTCATCGGTCGACCTCACCCCCCGGACGCTGCTTGGCTGCATCGTCCCCGATGGCGGGTATGACCGGCGGGCGATGATCGGGCACGCGTTCCTCTGGGATCCGCTGTCCTGATCTGGGGGTTGCCGCTTGTCGCGGTCGCCGTCGCAGTCCAGGTAGGTCACCCGCCAGGAGGGGCCCCCTGCGGCCGCTCACCGTCTGTGACCCTAGATGTATGAGCATGCATCTTTCCCGCAGGCTCGGCGTGCTGGCGTGGCTGGTGCAGCCCGCCTACATCGCCTTCGAGCTGGCGGTGGCGGCCCGGGCGCGAGGTCTCAGCCTACGCAGCGACACGATCAGCGACCTGGGCGCCACCGTCTGCAGCGCAGCGACCTGCTCGCCGTGGCACGCGGCATTGAACGCCTCGTTCGTGTTGACGGGTGTGCTGTTCGCCGCCGGTGCGCTGCTGTTGCGCCCGTCCCTGCCCCCGGGACGGCTTGTCGACCTAGCGGTGCTGCTGTGGGTGCTGGCGGGTGTCAGTTCGGTTGCCACCGGACTGATGCCGGTCAACGAGAACCCGGCGCTGCACTACGCCGTGGCCGCACCGCTGTTTCTCGTGCAGCCGGTGTCGCTGCTCCTCGCGGGTTGGGCTCTATGGCCGCAGGCGCGGGCACTGGCGTCGTTCACGCTGCTGACCGCGGCGGGGTGCGCGGTCGCCACAGTGCTGTTCGTCGCAGTGCCAGCGGCCGAACTCGACGGGCTGCTGGAACGGCTGGCGCTGTGGCCGGTGAAGGTCGTCTTGGGAGTGTTGGCGATCAGCATGCTGACGGGCTGGCCTCGTGGCGATGCCCGCAAATAGCAGACTGGGCACTAGCCGGCGACATGCCCCGCTAGCGCTTCGGCGGCACGATCGGCATCATCGGCGCTGTTGTAGACGTGGAAGGCCAGCCGCAACCTCCCTGCCCGCACACTGGCCGCCACCCCGGCCCGCAGCAACTGCCCGCCGACATCCCCGCTGGTGGCCACGCTGACGATGGCCGAGTCACCGGCCGGCAGGTCGACCGCTGCCCGGAACCGGTTGGCGAGACCGACCGCATGCTCGTGCAGGGCACCGACGCCGACCTCCGCCAGCAACTCCAGCGACGGCGCCTGTCCCACCCAACTCAGCCAAGCCGGCGACACGTCGAAACGCCGGGCATCGCCGGCCAGCCGCAGCGGTCCGCCGTAGATGCTCGACCAACGGTCCTCCCCGGCATACCAGCCGGCCGCGTGCGGCAGCAGGCCGTCGACGAGGTCGGGCTGCACGGTGAAGAAGCAGGTGCCCCGCGGTGCGAGCAACCACTTGTAGCCACCGCCCACGGTGAAGGCGAAGCGGCCCGCGTCCACCGGCAGCCAGCCGGTGGCCTGGGTGGTGTCCAGTAACACCCGCGCGTGGTTCGCGGCGGCGGCGTCGCACAGCGCGTCCAAGTCAGCCAGCCGGCCGTCGGCGGACTGCACCGCCGACACCGCAACCAGCGTCGTACGCCGGGTGATCTCGTCGGCGAGATGCTCCAGCGGTACCTCCCGGACCCGGACCCCGCGGACGGTCTGGGCGAGGAACGGGAAGACCATGCTGGTGAACTCACCTGACGTGGTGAGCACCTCGGCTCCGGCCGGCAGACCGGCCGCAACCAGCCCGGCGAAAACGCTGACCTGGCTGCCGACGGCCACCGCGGACTGCTCGACACCCACCAGCGCGGCGTACGTCGCACGCGCATCGGTCAGCGGCTCGTCGTAGGTACGCGCGTCCGCCCGCCCGGCGCACCAAAGGTCTTGGGCCGCCCGCAACGCCTCGATGCTGCGCCTGGGCGGCAGTCCCAGCGAGGCGGTGTCGAGGTAGGCGACCTCGGGTGCAAACTCGACACGCGCAGCAGCGATCGACTCAGTCATCACGAGGAAGACGTTAGCTGCACACGATACGGCTCAAAGACTGGCGAGCACGCCGTCGACGGCCTCGATGTCAACGCTGAGCGACCTGTCCTCGTCGAGCATCGGCGACACCTCCCGCACCGCCTCATGCAACGCTGCCACTCCCGCGCCCAGCGGCACCGGCTCGGTCAGCAGGTCGATCCCCTGGACGGCGGAAAGCGCCTCGATCGCCAGCACCCTGCGGTGCCAGTCCAGCACGTGCCGTAGCCGCTCGGCGCTCAGCGCGGCGTTTGTCGCATCGTCTTCGACCCCCGCCGCGCCCATGCGCGGGTCCAGCGACATCGGGGCGGCCGCATGCCGCAGACGCACCACGACAGCCTGTGCGACCTTGAGCAGCGGAGCCATCCCGGATGCGTGCGCTGAATACCGGGACAGGTTGAGCGGCAGCCCGCTGAGGCTCGGGTCGAGCAACCGCTCCAGCCGTGCCACCGAGCAGCCGGCGCTCTGTGCGACCGCCAGCGCCGCGGCATCCAGGGACACCGCCAGATACGGCGTATGAAAGTTGCCGGTCGGCACCACGGAGCCGTCCAGCACGACCGGGTTGTCACCGGAGCCGTTGAGCTCGTCGACCGTCACCTGACGCAACGTGTCGGTGGCAGCGACCAGGCTTCCCAGCACCGACGCAGCAGCGCGGATCGACACCGGGTCCTGCAGCCGGCGTGCCGTGCCGGCTGTCAGCAACCCCGACCCCTCCAGGGCGCCGCGCAGCAACCCCGCAGCCTCGACCTGGCCGGGCTGCGGGCGCAGTGCCAGCACTCGGTCGTCCAGGGCCCCAGCCGCCGCCCGCCACGCCTCGAAGGTCGCGGCGATCACCGCCGCGCCCGCCCGCTGGGCAACCACCAGCTCGTGCACCGCCAGCGCAGCCACCCCAGCAGCCAGCGGGCTGCCGGTGCACAACGCCAGCCCCTCCTTGGGTTCGAGCAGCAGCGGTTGCAGTCCGGCAGACTGCAGCGCGTCGGCTCCGTCGAGGACCCGGCCGGCCACCTCGGCACCCCCTTCCCCGACCAGCACCAGCGCGACGTGAGCCATCTGCACCAGGTCCGACGACCCGAGCGATCCGGTCGACGGCACGACAGGGTGCACCCGATGCGTCAGCAGAGCCAGCACCGCTTCGGCCACCTCTGGCCGGACGCCGCTGCCCCCGCGGGCAAACCCAGCCAGCCGCGCGAGCATCGCGGCCCGTACCACCTCAGTCGGCAACGGGTCACCGGTTGCGCAGGCCCGCCCCCGTACGGTGCGCAGGCTCATCGTGCGCAACTCGGCTGCGTCGAGAGGCAGGTGCGACCGGGCACCGAGCCCAGTGGTAACCCCGTAGATGGGCAACTGCTGGCGGACCGCGGCGTCTACCACCTTGCGCTCCATCGTCAGGCGCTCGGTCACCGCCGCGGACAGCCCGACGGATGCGCCGGCGACGGCAACAGCATGGACGTCATCTGCGGTCAGCGGCCGTTCGCCGACGACGACGGCATCGGGTCGACCAGTCACGGGCAGCTCACGCGTAGCGCAGCTGGGTGCCGACCGCGTTCGCCTCAGCCTTTGCCAGCAGCGCAGCGCCCAGCGCGATGTCGGACAGCGACAGGCCGCGGTGCCAGAAGACAATGGTCTCGTCGGCACGCTCGCGCCCGGGCCGCTGACCGGCGACCACCTGTCCCAGCTCGGCGTGCAGCGTCTGCTCGGTGAGCCGACCGCTGTCGACGTGCGGGCGCAACGCGCCTAGCTTGCCGGCCCGGCACTGCCCCCAGTCGTCGACGACCACCTTGTCGGCGAGATCGGTCAGCGACAGCTCCACGGCACTCATGGTCCCGTATGGCACCACCAGCGCACCAGGCCGCACCCACTCGGTCCGCAGCATCGGGGCAGGCGCCTCGAGCCGGGACGCCTCGACGACGACGTCGGCACCGCGGACACAGCTCTCCCAGTCGTCGGTGACGACGACCGAGACGTCGAGGTCGTCGCGCAGTCGCTCGGCGAACGCCAGCCGGCTCTCCGGCCGCCGCGAGTGCACTCGGACCTCGTCGAGGTCCAGCACGTGCGCCAGGAGCCGCACATTCCAGTACGCGGTGCCGCGGGATCCGATGTGCCCGAGCACCCGGGCAGCCGGCGGAGCGAGGTGCCGAGCGCCCAGCGCGGTCATCGCCCCGGTGCGCATCTCGGTGATCGACGTGGCGTCGATGATGGCGCGCGGCATCCCGGTCCGCGGGTCGAACAGGTTGAGCAGCGCCATCTCCGACGGCAGGCCGCGCAGATAGTTGTCGACGTAGTCGCCGACGATCTTCACCCCGGCCAGGCCCAACGGCGCGACGTAGCCGCGAAGCACGTTGAAGTGCCCCCGAAATCGCGGGTCGGGCTCCAAGTGCACCCGCGGCTCGACGACGGTGTCGCCGTGGGCTTGGGCGACAAGAGCAGCCTCGACCGCGGCCAGAATCTCGTCGTCGGTGAGGGCCAGCCGCTCGACGTCGACACCGTTGAGCCAGGTCAGGTTGACCGGTTCGCGGCCGTCAGCCATCCAGGCCCTTCTCCTTCAGGTAGTCAGCTGCCACGTTGACGGGGCTGTCCTTGTCGATCTCAAGCCGCTTGACCAGGCCGGCCAGCTCGTCGGTCGTCAGCTCGGCGGACACCGCGTTCAGCGTCTGCTCGATGTCGTCGTTCAGCGCGTCGCTGCGGATCAGCGGGACCACGTTCTGCGGAATCGAGATGTTCTTGGGGTCGTCGAGCACCACGAAGTCGTTGCTTGCGATGGCGCTCTGCGTCGTGAACAGCTGGGTGACGTCGACCTCACCGCTGTTCAACGCCTCAATGGACAGCGGGCCGGCGACGTCGAGGGTCTTGAACTCCGCGAACTTCAGGCCGTAGACGTCCTCGAGCCCGCGCAGGCCAGCCTGCCGCTCGCGGAACTCCGGCGACCCGCCGACCACGAGCTGGTCGGCGACCGGGGCGAGGTCCTCGATGGACTCCAGGTCGTACTTCTTGGCGGTCTCCTGGGTGACGACGACCGCGTCCTCGTCGACGGCCTCGGACATCTCCAGCGCGGTCAGCTCCTGGGGCAGGGCGTCTTGCAGCTGGTCGTAGACCTTCTGCTCATCGGTCTCGCTGGACGACTTCTCGTAGAACAGCAGCAGGTTGCCGGTGTATTCGGGCAGCAGGTCGACCGACCCGTCCTCGATGGCCTTGATGTAGGCCTCCCGGGCACCAATGTTCAGGTTGCGCTGCACCTCGACGTCCTTCGCCTCCAGCGCCTGCGCGTACATCTCACCGAGCAGCACGGCCTCGGGGAAGTTGGCCGAGCCAACGGTGACCGAGCCTCCCTCCTCACCGCCACCGCTGTCGCTTGCCAACGGGTCGTCACCACCGCCGCAGGCGGTCAGGGTGAGAGTCGCGCAGGCCAGCATGGCCACGGTGCTGCGAACTGGTCGACTTATCAGTGACATGGTGCTCCTTAGGATTGGGCTCTGGCGTAACAATGAGGCGGTCAGCCGGCAGCGGGCGCTGTCGACTGGTTCCCGGGGGCGAGACGTTTCAGTGGGCTGGTAAGACGTCGCTTTCGCGGCTCACGCAGGCCGGGTGAGACCGAGACGCGAGTCGCGAAGGCGAGCGCGAGATCTAGCACGATCGCCAGCAGCGACACCAGCGCCGCGCCGGCCAGCATCTCGTCAAACTCGCGCACCGCGAAGCCATCGATGACGTAGCGCCCGAGCCCGCCGAGCGCAACGTACGCGGCGATGGTGGCGGTGGCGACGGTCTGTAGGGTCGCCGACCGGATCCCGGACCACACCAGCGGCAACGCCACCGGCAGCTCCACCTGCCACAGCACCTGCGGCTCGGTCATTCCCATGCCACGCGCTGCGTTTACCGCACCCTTGTCCACCCCACGGACGCCGGCGTAGGTGGCGTTGAGGATGGGCGGGATGGCCAGCACGGTAAGTGCGACCAGAACCGGCGCCCGGCCGAGGCCGCTGAACAGCACAACCAGCGTGAGCAGGCCCAGCGAGGGCAGCGACCGGGAGGCGTTCACGGCGTTGACCGCAACCGTGACCCCCTTGTTGGTGTGCCCGATGAGCAGGCCAAGCGGGAACGCGATCAGGAAGGCCACCAGCAGGGCACCTGCGACGTACTGCAGGTGCTCGAAGATGCGCACCGCAAACCCGTTGCTGCCCTGCCAGCTGCCTGCCGCGGTGAGGTAGGCCCAGACGTCGCCGATCATGCCGTCGCCCCCAGCCGGTCCCACGGGGTCGTCTTGCGTTGCAGGAACACCAACAGCAGGTCGGCGGTGACCGCCAACAGCAGTGACAGCACCAGCCCAACGATGATCTCGGTGACGAAGCGGATCTGGAAGCCGGACGTGAACAGCTCGCCCAGGCCCCCGATGCCGATCAGCGCGCCGACGCTCACCATCGAGATGTTGGCGACGGTCACCACCCGCAAGCCGGCGACGATCACCGGGATCGCGATCGGCAACTCGACGGTGACGATCCTGGTCAGCCGCTTGTAACCCAGGCCTTCGGCGGCCTTCCGCACCGCCGGCGGGACCGCGTCGAGCCCGTCGACGACGGTGCGTACGAGCAGCGCGCCGGAGTAGATGGTCAGCGCAATCACAATGTTCAGCGGGTTCAGGATCTGGGTGCCGAGCACCACCGGCAGCACGATGAACAATGCCAGCGAGGGGATCGTGTACAGCACCCCGACGACGATCAGCAGCGGCGGGTAGGCCCAGCGGTAGGTGTGCGCCAGCACACCCAGCACCAACGCCACTGCCAACCCGATCACGACCGGGATCGCCGACAGCCAGATGTGCTCGATCAGCAGCTCGAGGATCAGGTCGCGGTTGTCGACGATCCAACCCCAGTCCATCAGCGTGACTCCTGTCCGGAGTCGGCCGTCTCGCTGGACGCCTGGTGGTGCTCAGCCAGGGTGGCATGGTCGACGACTCCGTCGACGCACCCGTCGTCGTCGAGTCGGACTGCCAGCCCGGCCGGAGACACCAGCACCGCCTCCAGCGCAGCGCGCAGCGAGTCGGTCTTGGTGAATGTCGAGCCCAGCGGCTCCAACCGGTCCTGGCTGACCGAGTCGGCACCGGGCGCCAGCCAACCGAGCGGTCGGTCGTCGCCGTCCACCGCCAGCGTCCAGCCGTCGAGCGCCCGGTCGCCGATCCGAGCGGTGGGGGCCGAGCGCACACCGACGCCGTCGCTCGGCAGGAACTGCAGCCGTCGATAGCCGCGGTCCCGGCCGACGAACGAGGCCACGAACCCGTCCGCCGGTGCCGCAAGCAGGTCGCCCGGGCTGTCGATCTGGGCGAGGTGGCCTCCCTCGGCGAAGACCGCCACCTTGTCGCCGAGCTTGATCGCCTCGTCGATGTCGTGGGTGACGAACAGGATCGTCTTGCCGACCTGATCCTGCAGCCGCAGGAACTCATCCTGCAGGGACGACCGGACGACGGGGTCGACGGCGCTGAACGGCTCGTCCATCAACATCACCGGCGGGTCGGAGGCGAGCGCCCGGGCGACGCCGACGCGCTGTTGCTGCCCGCCGGACAGCTGGGCGGGGTAGCGTCCGGCCTGCTCGGTCGACAGCCCGACCATCTCGATCAGCTCGTAGGCGCGCTCCCTGGTCTTCGTCTTGTCCCAGCCGAGCAGCCGCGGGACGGTGGTCACGTTGTCCAACACGGTGCGGTGCGGGAACAGCCCGGAGTGCTGGATGACGTAGCCGATGCCGCGGCGCAACTCCACCCGGTCTGTCTGGGACACGTCCTTGCCGTCCACCAGGATGCGCCCGGACGTCACGTCGACCAGCCGGTTGACCATGGCCAGTGAGGTGGTCTTGCCGCAACCGGACGGTCCCACCAGCACGGTGAGCTTGCCCTGGGGTGCCACCAGCGACACGTCGTCGACCGCGACGGTGCCGTCGGGGAAACGCTTGGACACCGATTCGAACTCGATCACAGACGTATCCTTCGCCGGAGTGCAGAGAGAGCCGGGCCGCTACCTTGACGGGCAGCACGAGTCGAGCTTGTGTTCGAGCATCTGGTCAATCGGTTGGACGTCCGCGAAAGCCTAACAAATTGTCGTAGGCCCACAGCCTGAGCATCCCAAGACGGCGAGCGCACCCGGTTGCAGGCGCAGCCGGACGGTCGCCCCGACCGCCGGTTGATCACCTGCGTGCACTCGAGCCAGCACCACACCGATCCCGTCGACGTCCACGGACACGCTCGCGCCCGCCCGAGTCACGTGTCGGCCGGTGACACGGCCCTGCAGCGGCCCGTCGCGTTCGACGACGAGCGAATCGGCTCGCAGCGCGAGCACCTGTCCTGGCCGCACACCCACAGGCCGGGCGGCCGGCTCGAACGCGGCCACCGGCAGACACCTCGAGTAGCCGAGGAAGTGCGCCACCTGCTCGTTGCGGGGGTGTCGCCACAGCTCATGCGGCTCGGCGGTCTGCAGCAGCCGGCCGGAGTCCATCACAGCCACCCGGTCGGCCAAGGTGAACGCTTCGTCCTGGTCATGGGTGACGTACAGCGCAGTGGTGCCGGTGCGGGTCAAGATGTCGCGCAGGTCGACCGCCAACCGGTCGCGCAGTCCACGGTCCAGCGCCGACAGCGGCTCGTCCAGGAGCAACAGCCGGGGGCTGGGGGCTAGCGATCGGGCCAGCGCTACCCGCTGCTGCTCGCCGCCGGACAGGGTGCCGACCCGGCGGCTGCCGAGCCCGCCGAGGCCGACCAGCTCAAGCAGGTCGCGAACACGGTCGCGGCGAGCATGCGCCGGCATCCCCGCCATCCGCAGCCCGAACTCGACGTTGCCGGCGACGTCGCGGTGCGGAAAGAGCTGTCCGTCCTGGAACAGCAGGCCGAAGCCGCGGCGATGCACCGGCACGGCGTGCAGGTCTGCCCCGGCCCAGCTGATCACCCCACCGGCCACCGGTTCCAGACCGGCGACAGCGCGCAGCAGGGTCGACTTGCCGCAGCCGGACGGGCCGAGCAGCACCACCACCTCACCCGAAGCGATGGACAGGGACACGTCGTCGACCGCCCGGTTCGCGCCGAAGGTGACACGCAGTTGGTGGACGTCGAGGCTCACAGCTCGGCCCCGGCCGACTGCACACGAAGCCGCTCGGCCAGGCCGATCACGACGGTGGTGATCGTTGCCAGCACCACCGAGGCAGCCAACGCCATGCCGAGGTTGTCTGCACCCGGCCGCCCGATCAGCCGGAAGATCACCACCGGCAACGTCGGCCGGTCTGGGCGGGCAAGGAAGCTGGTGGCCCCGAACTCACCGAGGCTCACCGCGAAAGCGAAGCCGACTGCCAACCCCAGCGAGCGCCCCAGCACCGGCAGGTCGACCGCCGCGAACACCGTCACGGGGCCGGCGCCGAGCACCGCGGCGGCCTCACGCAGGCGCTGGTCGACCGAGCGCAGCACCGGCAGCAGTGTGCGGATGACCAGCGGCACGGCCACCACAGCCTGCGCGATCGGCACCAGCACCGCGGAACTGCGCAGGTCGAGCGGAGGCCGGTCGAGGGTGATCAGGAAGCCGAAGCCGACGGTGACCGCAGACACGCCCAACGGCAACATGAACGCTGCGTCGAAGGCACCCAGCAGCCGGCGCGCCGCGGGTCGCCGCGGCCGCCGGGAGACCAGCAGACAGATGAGCACCCCGACGAGCATCGCGATCCAGGTGGCGTCGACGGCGATCCGCAGCGAGTTCAACGCCGCCTGCCACACGCTGACCTCCAGCCCCGAGCCGAGGCCGTCTCCCGCGCTGGCACCGGACCCGGTGGTCGCGAGGTTGGCGAAGTTGTCCAGCCCGACCCCGGTGGGGGTTCGCAGCGACCCGGCCAGCAGCGACGCCAGCGGAGCCAGCAGCCCCAGCACCGCCAGCGTGGTCACCAGCACAGCGGGCAGGTCCGCTCGGCGCACCCGGTGCGCGGTGTCGGTGTCGGTCTGGATTTGCAGCGCTGTCTCTCGGCGCCGCCTGGACCAGCCGGACACGACCAGGCTGGCGGTCACCACCAGCAGCTGCACAGTGGAGAGCACTGCGGCCGTACGCAGGTCGAGGAACTGGGTGGTCTGCACCCAGATCTCGGTCTCGACCGTGCCGTAGGCCGGGCCACCCAAGATCAGCACGGTGCCGAAGGCGGTGGCGCAGAACAGGAACACCAGCGACGCCGCCGAGGCGATCGCCGGCGCCAGCGCCGGCAGGGTGATCTCGAGGAACGCGCGGGCCGGCGAGGCGCCAAGCGCGCGGGCCGCCTGCTCGGCGCGCGGATCGAGGTGCGCCCACATGGCGCCCACGGTGCGCACCACCACCGCATAGTTGAAGAACACCAGTGCGGCGACGACCGCCCCGAAGGTGCCGTCGGCGCCGAGGAATGCCAACGGGCCGCCGTCCACCAGCAGGCTGCGGAAGGCAACCCCGACCACGACGGTCGGCAACACGAACGGCACCGTCACCAGTGCGCGGACGGCACCGCGCCCCGGAAATCGGCAGCGGTACAGCAGGTATGCACCGGGCAGTCCCAACAGCACCGCCAGCGTGGTGCCGACGACAGACTGGGCGAGGGTCTGGCCGATCACCCGCAGGGTGCGGCTGTTGCCGAGGGTTTCGGCGAAGCCGCCGAGGTCGACGGTGCCGTCGACCAGTACCCCGCGGGCGATGATCGAACTGACCGGCCAGACGAAGAAGATCGCCAAGAACGCGGCCGGTAGCGCCGCGGCCAGCGCCAACCCACCACGGGTCAGCCAATGACCGTGGCGGTCCACTGCTCGATCCACTCCCGGCGGTTGGCGTCGATCTGCTCGACGCTGACCTCGAACGGCTGCTCCGACAGCGGTCCGAAACGCGCCCACGCCGGTGGCAATTCAGCCTGCTCGTCGACCGGATACATGTACATGGTGGTGGGAATTGTCTCTTGGAACCGGGTCGACAACATGAAGTCGATGAGCTGCTGCGCCCCCTCGGGGTTGTCGGCTCCGTCGATCACGCCGGCGTACTCGACCTGGCGGAAGCAGGTTTCCAACAACGCCCGGGTCGGCGCCTTGGCGGCCTTCGGGCCCGCCTCTGCGGGCGGCGAGCTGGCGTAGGACAACACGATCGGGCGGGGTCCCTTGCCCTGCGAGCCGGAGAAGTCCACGAAGTAGGCGTCCGACCAGCTGTCGGAGACCTTGACCCCGTTGTCTCGCAGCGCTGCCCAGTAGTCACGCCAGCCGTCCTCACCAAAGGCACCCACGGTGGCCAACAGGAACGACAAGCCGGGTGACGAGGTGGCCGGGTTGGTCACCACCAGCAGGTCCTTGTAGGTCGGGTCGGTGAGGTCTTCGAGCGTCTGCGGCTCGGGGACGTCGCGGTCGGCGAACCAGCCGCGGTCGACGTTGATGCAGACGTCGCCGTAGTCGACCGGGGTCAGCCGGTCGGAGTCGTCCACGGCCAGCTCGTCGGCTCGCTCAGGTGTCTGCGGCGAGGCGTACGGCTGAAGCACCCCGGCGCCCAGCGCGCGCGAGGCGAACGAGTTGTCGATCCCGAAGACGACGTCGCCGAGCGGTGAGTCCTTGGTGAGCACGAGCTGGTTGACCAACGTGCCGGCGTCGCCGGGCGCACGGGTCTTGACGGTGAGCCCGGACTCGCGCTCGAAGTCGGCCATCAGCTTCTTGTCGACGGCGAACGAGTCGTGCGTGACCAGCACGACCGTGCCGCCTGCGCTGCCGGCGTCGGTCGAATCGCTGCTTGCGCCGGAGTCGCTGCCGATCGCCGAGCAGGCGGTCAACGCCAACGAAGCGGCCGCCAGCGCGGCGGTACGGGTGTGAGTAAACATGTGTGGTGTTCCCTCCTCGAAGTGCAGGAGGGGGCCGCCGATCAGCCACGCGGCAGCACCGCGAGACCGTTCAACGGCAAGAGATCCCGACTCCCTATCGCCGGTGCTAGCCGGATCAGGTTCGAGGGTCTGCGGAGGTCCGCACTCTCAGCGCCTCGCGGCGCTCCCCTGTCGTACGACATGGAGCCTACCCCGGAGGCTTCGGACCGGCCAGGATGGGCGGATGGACTTCGCTGAGGTGGTGCGCAGACGTCGGATGGTCCGGGCCTACACCGACGAGCCTGTCGACCCCACCGCCGTACGTCGTGCGCTGGACCATGCCCACCGGGCGCCGAGCGCAGGCTTCAGTCAGGGCTGGGCGTTCCTGCTGCTCGATGACGCCGACACCGTTGGCCGCTTCTGGTCTGCAACCACCCCAGCAGGCAAGGGTGACAACGCCTGGTCGCGCGGGATGCGCACTGCCCCGGTGATCGTGGTGCCGCTGGCGTGCAAGCGCGCCTATCTGGACCGCTACGCCGAGCCGGACAAGGGTTGGACTGACCGCGACGAGTCCCGCTGGCCGGTGCCCTACTGGGATGTGGACACCGGCATGGCCGCGCTGCTGATGCTGCTGACCGCCGTCGACGAGGGGCTGGGGGCGTGCTTCTTCGGCGTGCCGCCCAGCCAGGTGCAGGCGTTGCGGACCGAGTTCGGCGTGCCCGCCGATCACCACCCCATCGGGGCAGTCACACTGGGTCACCCCGCGCCTGGTGGCGTCAGCGGGTCGGCGCGACGAGGACGCCGCCGACTCGATGACGTCGTCCACCGTGGGGGGTGGTGAGACAGCCCCCACGGGGTGCGACAGTTTCACCAGGGTCAGGCCACACGCACAGGCAGGAGTACCAGATGCAGGTCGTCGCCATCATCGTCTGCCTGGCGGTCACCGTCGTGGCGGTCGCGTTGTTCGCGCGTGCCGCCGCCGAGATCGTCGGGGTCGTCCGCCTCGGCCAGCCCGCCGTCGGGCGCACCGACCAGCCGGCCGTCCGCACGACCACGATGCTCGCCGAGACCCTCGGGCACACCCGGATGCTGCAGTGGACACTGGTCGGTGCGGTGCACTGGGTGGTGTTCATCGGCTTCGGCTTCTTGTTCTTCACCCTGGTCACGGCGTACGGGCAGCTGTTCGACCCGGAGTTCGCACTGCCGGTCATCGGGCACTGGGTGGTCTTCGAGTGGGTCACCGAGCTGCTGGCGTGGACGATGCTGGCCTCGATCGCAACACTGTTCGCGATTCGGGTCGCGGGCCGCCCGAGCGCCGGCGGCCGGCGCACCCGGTTCTTCGGCTCGACGATGTGGCAGGGCTACTTCGTCGAGGCCGTTATTGCCGGGGTCGGCCTGTGCATCGTGACGCTGCGCGGCCTGGAGTACGCGCTGGGGCAGCTCGAGGGCGAGTCGTGGGCCACCGCGCTGCACTTCCCGCTGACGGCCTGGCTCGGCAGCGCGTTCGGCGGGCTGAGCCTCGGTGCGCTCGAATCGGCCATCATTGTGGTGGCAACGGTCAAGATCCTGGTGTCGATGGCCTGGGCGATCGTGCTCGGCCTGAACGCCACCATGGGAGTCGCCTGGCACCGCTTCACCGCGTGGCCGAACATCTGGTTCAAGCGCCGAGCCGACGGTGGCACCGCGCTCGGCGGGCTGCAGCCGATCATGGTCGCCGGCGCACCGATCGACTTCGAGAACATCGAGGAGCTTGACGAGGACGCCCCGCTGGGCGTCGGCAAGGTCGAGGATTTCAGCTGGAAGGGGCTGCTCGACTTCAGCACCTGCACCGAGTGCGGTCGCTGCCAGAGCCAGTGCCCGGCGTGGAACACCGAGAAGCCGCTGTCGCCAAAGCTGCTGATCACCGCACTGCGCGACCACGCCTACGCCAAGGCGCCGTACCTGCAGGCGGCCGAGGCCGACCGCGCCGCGCTACCCGCGGAGGTGACCGCGCAGGCCGACCGGCCGCTGATCGGCGACGAGCAGGCGTACGGGGTGATCGATCCCGACGTGCTGTGGAGCTGCACCAGCTGTGGCGCGTGCGTGCAGCAGTGCCCCGTCGACATCGAGCACGTCGACCACATCATGGACATGCGCCGCCACCAGGTGCTTGTCGAGAGCAATTTCCCCGCCCAGCTGAACCAGCTGTTCAAAGGCCTGGAGAACAAGGGCAACCCGTGGAACATGGCGCCGTCAGCACGGATGGATTGGGCCAAGGATCTTGGCTTCGAGGTCAAGCAGGTCGGTGTGGACGTCGACGACCTGGGTGAGGTGGACTGGCTGTTCTGGGTCGGCTGCGCCGGGGCGTACGAGGACCGAGCCAAGAAGACCACCCGCGCGGTCGCCGAGCTGCTGCACATCGCCGGGGTGGACTTCGCGGTGCTCGGGGACGGCGAGACGTGCTCGGGTGACCCCGCTCGGCGGGCCGGCAACGAGTTCGTCTTCCAGATGCTGGCGATGCAGAACGCGGAGGTGCTGACCGAGGCGAAAGCCACCAAGGTCGTCGCCACTTGCGCGCACTGCTTCAACACGCTGAAGAACGAGTACGGCCAGCTCGGCGTCGAGCTCGAGGTCGTGCACCACACCCAGCTGCTCAACCGGCTGGTGCGGGACAAGCGGCTGACCCCGTTGGCGCCGGTGGACGGCGCCAACGGGAGCGGTGGCCGGACGATCACCTACCACGACCCGTGTTTCATCGGTCGGCACAACCAGGTCTACGCACCGCCACGCGAGCTGTTGTCGATCATCCCGGACACCGAGTTCGCCGAGATGCCGCGCAACTCCGAGCGGTCGTTCTGCTGCGGTGCGGGCGGCGCGCAGATGTGGATGGAGGAGAAGATCGGCGAACGGATCAACGCCAACCGCACCGCCGAGGCCGTCGCCACCGGCGCCGATCAGATCGCCGTGGCCTGCCCGTTCTGCCGGGTGATGCTGTCCGACGGGCTGACCGCGCAGCAGGCGGCTGGGCAGGCGCGCGATGAGGTTGAGGTGCTCGACGTGGCCCAGCTGCTGCTTGCTGCGGTCCGCCGGGACGAGGCGTCGGCCGGCTAGCCCCGCTTGTCCTTCCGAGGGTTGCCGTCCGGGTCCAGCTCGTCGGCGTGCCGCAGCTGATCGTGCTGATCGTCTCGTGAGGCGGCGGCCTCGTGCCCACGATCCCGCGCCTCGGCTTCCAGCCGCTCCGCCTCAGCCCGCTTGGAATCGGTCTCGGCCCGGGCACGGCGCGCCTCGGCGTCGGTCTCGGCGGCGGCCGACTCGCGCTTGCGCACTGACGACTCGTCGCGCTCCGCCCGCTCGCGCAGCTCGCCCGCCTGCTCGCGGCGGTTTTCCTGCTTGCGCGTCTTGCCCTTACGCATCGCCGCCACGATCAGCGTCACCACCACGATGACCACGACCACTGCCACGACGATCCACACAATCGTGCTCGTCTCCATGAGATCTCCCTTCACATCGTCACGCTCTGCAGTTGCAGATTACTGAGAGTATGGCGCCTAGTGCGGTCGGCCGCCAAGCACGGTAACGGCACGTGCCGACACCTCGAGGCCGAGGGCCAGCCGGTCGGCCAAATCTTCACCCCGCACCCAGGCGGCGATCCAGCCGGCGGCGAAGCCGTCGCCAGCGCCTGTCGAGTCGCGGACATCGGCCGGCACGGCGTCTGCCTGCAGCTCGCCCCCCTCGGCGGTGCGTACGACCGCACCGCCGCCGCCGAGCTTGACGGCCGCCGTCGCACAGGTGGCGGTCAACTGTGCCGCAGCAACGTCCGCGTCGGTCATACCGGTGAGCAACTCGGCCTCGACGGCGTTGGGCAGCAACACATCGACTCCGGCGGTCCAGTCGAGAAAGGCTTCGGCACCTGCCTCACGCAGGTAGGCCGCCGAGCTGGGGTCAACCGACACGGCGATATGTCGCCGCCGGGCGTTGACGATCGCATTCAGCGCCACCGGCCTGGTCGCAGGGTCGAAGAAGGTGTAGCCGGTCAGGTGCAGGACAGCCACGTCGCGCCACACGTCGTCCGGGATGTCGCGCGCGGTCAGCGACCCGTTTGCGGCGCGGTCGACGTACATGGTGCGCTCGCCGTGCTCGTCGAGCACCAGCACGATCGAGCCGGTCGTTCGCTCGCGGTCCACAGCGATCCGGGCATCGACCCCTTGGCGGTGCAGGGCAGTGACGTGCTCACTGGCGCTGTTGTGGCCGGCGCGACCGACGAAGCTCACGTCGATCCCTAGTGCACCGAGCCAACCAGCCACGTTGGCGGCAGACCCACCCGGTCGAGGGCGGATCTCTGCGGTGGTATCGCTGGCCGGGGTGACTGCGGTCATCGGTCGCACCAGCAGATCGTCGACGACGTCGCCAATCACCAGCACGCGCGAACTCATGTGTCCTGCATGTGCTGCTCGCGCTCGGCCCAGGCCCGGGCGATCTCCCCTGCGAGAGCCACGTTGTTGCGCACAATCTGCAGGTTCACATCCAGGCTGCGTCCGCCGGTTGCCTGCACCATCTCGGACAGCAGGAACGGGGTGACCTGCTTGCCGCGTACTCCCTGGTCGCGCGCGGCGGCCAGCGCGGCGTCAAGGGCTGAGTCGTGCACCTCGGGGTCAAGTTGCTGGTCGATCGCCAGCGGGTTGGCCACCAGCACCGCCTGCGTACGGGTGAGGGCGTCCCCGGCGGCCATCACCTCGACAACCTGGTGGCCAGACTCGACCCGCCAGTCGAGATCGTGCCCGGAGTCAGTCAGCCAGAAGGCCGGGAAGCGCGATGTGCGATAGCCCAGCACCGTCACCCCAAGGGTCTCCAGCCGTTCGAGCGTCGCGCCGATATCGAGGATGGACTTCACCCCGGCCGACACCACAGTGATCGGGGTCTGCGCCAGCGTCATCAGGTCGGCCGACTCGTCGTACGTGCTCGACGCCAAACGGTGCACGCCACCGAGTCCGCCGGTGGCAAACACCCGGATGCCGGCCAGTCGGGCCAGGTGAGCTGTTGCCGCAACGGTGGTGGCGCCGCTGCCACCTGTGGCGATCAGCATCGGCAGGTCGCGCACGCTTGCTTTGGTGATTTCGTCGGTGGCGACTCGTTTGAGGGCATCGTCGTCAAGGCCGATGTGCAGTTGCCCGTCCAGCACGGCGATGGTCGCCGGGGTGACACCCTGGTCACGCAGCACCTGCTCGAAGTGGTGTGCGGCCTCGAGGTTCTGCGGGCGGGGCAGACCGTGCGAGATGATTGTGGACTCCAGCGCGACCACCGGTCGGCCACCGGCAAGGGCCTCGGCCACCGGCGGTGACAGCGTCATCTCGATGCTGCCACCGTGTCCAACCGCTGGGGGCCGCACCGCTGGGGGCCGCACCGCTGGGGGCCGCACCGCTGGGGCTGCGTCCGTCCTCTGCTCCGGTGCCATGGCTGTCAGCCTCGCACGTGTCCCCCCATCAGCGATCTGACGCCACCGGTGCGCACGAGCGGCGTCACCTCGCACCACTTGTGATCATCCGAGGGTTGTTGTGCAGTCACTTTGATGTCATAGTGGCGTCATGAATCTGGCACCGTACGTCGAGCGCCTCCGAGCAGACCTTGCCACCGTCGCGGAGTCAGCCGGGCCCGAGGCTCGGGCGACCGCGGAGCGACTGGTGGGCGCGCTCGACTCCGCCGTTCGGATGGCGATGCTGGAGGCGCTGTCGGATGCGACCGCTGAGATCACCACA